>JAABUN010005737.1_pt1 | contig 15068 bp, 18 predicted proteins | sample 5559311 | NCBI WGS metagenome assembly JAABUN01 (sample SAMN10711877, study PRJNA513370) | rock metagenome | isolation source: Antarctica rocks | place: Antarctica: Victoria Land, Siegfried Peak sud | reverse complement strand
TGGTGCGGATCCTCAGCGACACGTCGCCGGAGCCGGCGGAGGGCCAGGAGGCAACGCCCGCGCCGCCGGCCTCCTGAGGTTCCGGTACAAACCCGAGTGGAAGTCAGTGGGTAATAGCGGGTGCCCTACCTCATGGACGGTTATGGACCAGAGGTCGTAACGGTTTGCGTCACTGCAGTTACGTAGAAATGTGCCGCTAAACCATTGGTAGTCAAGATTGGACGCAATACTCAGCTCCAGGGGTTGTTACGATCGTTACTGGCGGACTACCTTGAGGTGCCCGACCATTTGGGTGTCCAGCGAGCGGCCCGGCCGAGGCTTCTTCGTTCGGTGCGCCGCTCGAAGCCGGTGAGGGCGCGGGCGGCGGCGAGCGCCGTGAGGGCGATGGCGACGCCGGCGAAGTCATCGATGACGTAGTGCCAGCCCAGGTAGATGGTGGCGGCGGTGGTCGCCGCCAGCAGCACCCACAGCCCGATCCGCACGCGCCGTCCCAGTCCCAGCAGGTGCGCGGCCACGGCGGCGGTCAGGATCATCGATACGTGCACCGAGGCGAACGCCGCGATGCTCTGAGCCGTCCCGGTGGCGACCGGGTCACGCAGGAACTCAAGCCTGTCGTCCAGCAGCATGCTCTGCAGGCGTGATGTCTCCGTGGTGGGGAGGTTGGCAAAGGCGCCCGGGGTCGCGTACACCGGCCCCAGGGCCGGGATCAGCAGGTAGCTCGCGGCGCCCAGCGGCCAGTTGATCGCCATGGCCGTCGCGTAGAACAGGCCGCCCGGCAGATCCGGGGAGAACACCATGGCAAGCGCGAGCGAAAGCGGCACGAAGATGATGAAGAACACGTAGACGACAGACAGGATCTGCGTCTGCACTCCGGTGCCCAGCAGGGAGTGCAGGAGCGCGGCGGGATCGTTCCCGCCGAACAGGCCACGATCGAAGCCGGCCAGCTGACGGTCGAAGAGCTCACCCGGCCGAAGCAGGGGAACCACGCTCTTCAGGTTGCGATAGGCCAGGTACGACACGTAGAAGCTGATCAGAGCGCTGGTCACCGCCACCCCGCGATACCCGTTCCAACGCTCGCGCCGGACGCTGCGCATCGCCGCGCGCGACGGCACGAGCGTTCCCGACCGACGGGTCGCGCGGGTCACGACGTCGAGCATCACCAACCCCAGAACCATGCACGCCACCCACCCCAGGCGCCGGCCGGCGACGTGGTCGGGATCTCGCAGTGGCACCCCCGCCGCCTGCGTCGCGAGCAGCGCCGCGAGCAGCGTGACGACGGCCACCACCGGACCGGCCATCACGCTGCGCCACGGGGGCGGTTCGGGGGCGCTCTGACCCGTCGAGGAGGTCACAGCACCTTCACGGGACAGCAACATCGACGAAGATCTTGCCAAGAACCCGGACGAGACGGGGCCCTCCACGTCAGCCGCCCAACCCGCCGCCACCGTGCACCAGCTCGCGAGCTGGATCACGCCCCTTGGCCTTCGAGGTGGAAAGGCGCCGCGAGTGGCCGAGATCGAAGCCGGTGAGCGCGCGGGCCACGGCGAATGCGACGAGGGCGAGAACGACACCGGCGAGATCGTCGATGACGTAGTGCCAGCCCAGGTAGACGGTGGCGACCGTGGTCGCGACCAGCAGCACCCACAGCCCGACCCGCAGGCGCTGTCTGAGTCCCAGCAGATGCGCCGCCACCACGGCCGTGAAGATCATCGAGATGTGCACCGAGGCGAAGGCCGCGATCGCCTGAGCCGTGCCCTCGGCCAGCGGATCGCGAAGGAACTCGAGCCGATCGGCGAGCAGCACGCCCTGGAGATGGGATGCCTCCGAGGCGGGCAGATCGGCGAAGGGGGCCGGTGCCGCATAGACCGGCCCCAGGGCCGGAATGAGCAGGTAGCTCGCGGCGCCTAGGGGCCAGTTGATCGACAAGGCCGTCGTGAAGACCAGTCCGCCCGGCAGGTTGTGGGAGAACACCAGGGCGAGGGCGAGCGAGAGCGGCAGCAGCACGATGAAGACCACGTACACGGCCGACAGGATCTGCGTCTGGAACCCGGTGCCCAGCAGGGAATGCAGCAGCGCGGCGGGATCGCTTCCGCCGAACAGGACACGATCAAACCCCGCCAGCTGGCGGTCGAAGAGCTCACCCGGCCGCAGCAGCGGGACCATGCTCTTGAGGTTGCGATAGGCCAGATAGGACACGTAGAAGCCGACCAGCGCGCTGCCGACGGCCAGCCCCCGGTACCAGCTCCAGCGCTCGCACCGAACGCTGTGCATCGCCGCGCGTGACGGCGTGCGGGTCCCCGACCGGTGGGCCGCCCGAACCACGACGTCCAGCCCGATCATCACCAGCACCGAGAACCCCACCAGCGCCAGGTACTTCGCGGCGACGTGGTCGGGATCGCGCAGGGGAACGCCCGCCGCCTGCGTCGCCAGCAGCGCCGCGAGCAGCGTGACGACGGCCACCGCCGGCCCGGCCGCCACGCTGCGCCAGGGGGGCAGCTCGGGGGCACGGTGACCCGCCGACGAGGCCAGAGCACCTTCACGGGACAGCAACATCTACGGAGAGCTTGGCAAAGACGCAGATCAGACGGGTCCGCCGCCTCCACGCACTACGTCATGTAGCTGCGAAACGCCGCCCGGAAAGCCGCGAGCTCCGCCTCGTCGATCGCGTAGCCGTGCTCCGGGGCGGGGTAAGCGCCGGAGCGCACGTCGGCCGCGAAGGCCGCGAGCCCCGCGTCCATCTCGGCCTGGAGATCGGCGTAGCGCTGCACGAAGCGCGCGCCGCGGCCCTCGCGGATGCCGAGCAGGTCGTGGAAGACGAGCACCTGGCCGTCGGTGGCCGGGCCCGCGCCGATGCCGATGACCGGGACCTCCATGCGCCCCATGAGCACCTCGGCCACCGCGCTCGGGATCGCCTCGAAGACCACCGAGAAGCAGCCGGCCGCCTGCAGCGCGAGGGCGCCCTCGGCGATCTTCGCCGCCGCGGTCGCGCTGCGGCCCTGCGCCTTGTAGCCGCCGAGCGCCGTGGACGTCTGCGGCGTGAGGCCGACGTGACCCATCACCGGGATGCCCGCGGCGACGATCGCCCGGGCGCGGGCGACCGACGTCGCGCCCCCGCCCTCGAGCTTCACCGCGTCGCAGCCTGCCTCCTTGACGAAGCGGAACGCCGTGGTGACGGCCTGCTCGTCGGAGACCTCGTAGGAGCCGAACGGCAGGTCGCCGACGATCAACGGCGTGCGCAGGCCGCGCCGCACCGCGCGGGCGAGCATCAGCAGCTCCTCGGAGGTCACCGCGACCGTCGAGGGGTATCCCAGGACGGTCATCGCGCCCGAGTCGCCGACGAGCACGAGGTCCACGCCGGCGGCTTCGGCCGCACGGGCGCTCGGGAAGTCGTAGGCGGTGACCATCACGAGCGGCTCGCCGCGGCGCTGCTTCTCGGCGAGGCTCTCCAGCGTGACCGGCAGGCGCGAGGCGTCGGCGGGGGCCTGCAGGTTCGCGGGGAGGGAGCTCATGAGCGGGTGAGGAGGGTGGCCACGGCGTCGTCGACGGTGACGATCCGGTTGGTCTCGGCTTCGACGTGGACGACCTTCGGCTCGTAGCGCTCCAGCTCGGCAGCGTCGTACTGCGCGTAGGAGATGACGATGATCGTGTCGCCCTGATGGACCAGGCGAGCCGCGGCACCGTTGACCTTCACCGCGCCCGAGCCGCGCTCCCCGGCGATCGTGTACGTCTCGAAGCGCTGGCCGTTGTCGACGTCGACGATCGCGACCTGCTCGTACTCGCAGATGTCGGCTGCCTCGAGCAGGTCGGGATCGACCGTGATCGAGCCGACGTAGTGCAGGTCGCAGTCGGTCACCGTGGCGCGGTGGATCTTGGACTTGAGCATGGTGCGGGTCATGGCTGTCGCCTTCTGAGTCCGGGGTTTGCGATGAGCTGGTTGTCGATGAGGCGGACGCCGCCGACGGTCGCCGCCACCACGACGAGGACCTGTTCTTCGGCGGGATCCACCGGGGCGAGGCTCTCCGGGTCGACGAGCGCGAGGTACTCGGGATCGACGCCGAACGTGGCCATGGCCGCGCGGGCCTTCGACCCGAGCGCGGCGACGTCGCGCTCACCCGACGCGTGGGCGTCCGCGGCGGCGGCGAGGGCCGCGGGCAGTGCGAGGGCGCGCTCGCGGTCGGCGGGGGCCAGGCGAACGTTGCGGCTCGAGAGCGCGAGCCCGTCCTCCTCACGGACGGTCGGGGCGACGTCGACGCGGACGGGCAGGTTGAGGTCGGCGACGAGCCGGCGGACGGCGATCGTCTGCTGTGCGTCCTTCTGGCCGAAGAACGCGACGTCGGGCTGCACAACGTTCAGGAGCTTCGTCACGACCGTCGCGACGCCCCGGAAGTGCTCCGGACCGCGGTGGGCGCCCTCGAGCGTCTCCACGAGCGGGCCCTCGAGGGCGACGTGGGTGGCGAAGCCCGGGGGGTAGAGCTCCCCGGCGCCGGGAGCGAAGAGCAGGTCGGCGCCGGCCTCGGCGGCAAGCACCGCGTCGCGGTCCTCGTCGCGCGGGTAGGTGGCAAGGTCGTCCGGATCGCCGAACTGCGTCGGGTTCACGAAGAGCGAGACGACGACCTCGTCGCACTCCCCGCGGGCGCGCTCGACGAGCGCGAGATGCCCCGCGTGGAGCGCGCCCATCGTCGGGACGAGCGCGATCGTGCGCTCCTCGCGGCGTGCGGGGCGCAAGGCGGTCCGCACCTCGGCGACGGTGCGCAGCGTCCTCACCGGGAGGCTCCGGCAAGCTCGCGCGTCGCGGCCGCGAGGTGGTCCCAGAGCGCAAGCCGCTCGGGCGTGCGCGCGGCCACCGCCTCGCGCTGGCGGGCGACGGTCGCCGTGTCGCCGCGGGCGATCGGGCCTGTGAGCGCGCGCTCCGGGCCCTGCGCCGCCCAGTTCTCCACCGTCGCCCGCACGAGCGGGGCGAGCAGGGTGCGGTCGGCGGGAAGGAGCGCCTCGGCGAACGCCTCGAGCGTGACGAGGAAGTTCGAGGCGACGCTGGCCGCGGCGTGGTAGGCGGGGCGGTCGGCGTCTGAGAGCTCGAGCGGGCTCAGACCGAGCGCGACGGCGAGCGCGCGGGCGACGGCGAGCGCGCGCGGCGTCGTGCCGGCGACGGCGGCGCCGGCCCCGGCGAACACGGGCTCTGCGTCGGTGATGGTCATGAGCGGGTGCAGGCCGAGTGCCTCGTGCGGAGTGAGTGCGTCGAGGCTCGTGCTCCCTGAGCAATGGCCGACGAGCGGGCCGTGCGCGACGGCCGCCGCGGCGCGTGCGATCTCGGCGTCGGGGACGCAGAGCAGCACGAGCCCCGCGCCCGCGCCGTCCGCGCCGCGGCCGGAGAGCCGAACCTCCGAGAACGGCTGCAGGGCGGCGGCGAGCGCCGAGCCGAGGCGGCCCGCACCGATGACCGCGATGCGGTCAGGGAGAGACGCCGGTGTCAGGTTCATATCGGTCCAGCTCCCAAGGGATGCCGGTCGCGTTGGATAGAGGATCCTGCGGTCGGGGTCCGTCCCCGGAGGTGACGACCCGATCAGCAGGTTAGCCCATGTCGGGGCGTACCATCGGCGCTCGTGGCAGACGAACAAGCCCGCGGTGCCGCGTTGGCAACGGCCTGGACCCGTGCCCGGGGCTGCACCCGCTGCCCGGCGCTCGTCGCTTCACGCTCCCAGGTGGTCGTGGGTGCGGGGTCGGCGGACGCCGCCTTGCTCCTCGTCGGTGATGCACCGGGCGCGGATGCGGACGCGCGGGGGCTTCCGCTGGTCGGCCGGGCCGCTCGGCTGCTCGATCGGCTGCTCGGCGAGGTCGGCGTCGCGCCCGACGACGTCTTCGCCACGACGCTCGTCAAGTGCCGGCCGCCCGGCAACCGCGACCCGCTGGCGGTGGAGGCCGCGAGCTGCTCTGAGCACCTCGTCGCCCAGGCGGAGCTGGTGCGCCCCGTGGTCGTGGTCGCGCTGGGCGGCTTCGTCACGAAGCTGCTGCGCGGCGATCCCGCCCCGATCCGGGCGCGCCGCGGGCGCGAGGAGGTGCGGAGGCTCGGGAGCCATTCGTTCTGGCTGCTGCCTGTTTTCCACCCCGACGCCGCGCTCTACGCGCCGGCCCTGACCGAGCAGCTGCGCGCCGACCTCGCTCGGCTGCCGGAGCTCGTCGCGCGGGGGTGGCCGGAGGCGCCGCCGCCGGTCCCGGAGCCCGGGCCCGTCGGGGAGCCGGGGCAGCTCGAGCTGTTCTGATCACGCTGACGCGGTCAGCGGATGGGTGCGACCGCCGCAAAGTCGCGAGAAGGCGAGCCCGGGGACACACGCGGTGCTGACCACTTGACCGAGGCCGCTGCGGTCGCGCACGATCGAGAACGTGATCTGGCTCAGACGGCGCTGGTGATGCATTCGTGGCAGCTCGGAAGTTCGTCGGTCGCCCTGCTGGTGCGGACGGGAGGCGCCCTCGTGGTGCCACCGCACGTCACTTCGACCGCCTTCCCAGCAGCCGGCCATTCTCTCGGCTTCAGCGACCCCGCTACTCGTCTCTCGGCGCCCGAGCCGGACCGCCTGAGGTTCGTTTGTATTTTCGGGCGCCGTCAGTTGTCAGTTGTCGACTGGCTGTTGAACGGGTGCGTCGGGATCGTGCCGTCACACGAAGGATTCCGCCTCAAGGGCAGGGGAGCCTTCCGCCCGGCGGGCGACATGGAGAACCGCTCCCCAGTGACGGTCGAGGCGACCATCCGGGCGCTGTCTGAGCCGCCGGCGCACCTCGCTGTAGAGACGGTCGCGCTGCCATGCCTTCATGGCGATGTGGCCGGAGAACGTGTCAAGCAGGCGCAGGTACTCTTCGGCGTCGTAGCTGATCTGCCAATCGAAGCGGCAAACGAGGGCGTTCTCGAACAGCCCGCTGCGTTCGATCTCGTCATGAGCGTCGGGCAGCTCCTCGGGTCGCCACCAGGTCGCGTCTGGGGGCAGGCCTTCACCGATCTCGTCGTAGACGTCCTGGATCTCGAAGAAGAATGGGTCGCCGCCTTCAGGAAACACGTGCGTCGCGCTCCAGAAGGCGAGATGGCCTCCCGGTCGAAGCAGCCTCCAGGCGCGCTGGTAGCGAGTCGCCGGATCGAGCCAGTGCCAAGACGTCGCGGCGAAGACGAGATCGAACTTTTCGCGGGGCTGGCTCCAGGTTTCGAAGGCGCACTCGATGATCTCTACGTGCGGGAAGTCCGCGAGGTTGCTTCGGGCGGCGGCTGCCAGCGCCGAACCAATCTCGATGCAGGTGATCCGAAAGCCACGGCGGGCAAGTGGAATCGTGGCCTTGCCGGTAGCGCAGCCGATCTCCAAGAGCTGATCACCGACTCTGAGCTCAGCCGCCCGGACGAGTGTGTTGTAAAGCGTCTCGGGATACTCGGGGCGAGCCTGCTGATAGAGGCCGGCCGCTGACTCGAACATCGTTCTCAGATGCTGCCGGTCGTCGGCCACGCAGCCATCATCGCTCGCCTGGCGGGGCGGGTCCAGCAGCGGAGCAGCATCGCGAGTTCGGTCAGGCGAAGCGCGCGCTCGGTGCTTATCACCGCGGCGCAGTGCCAGGACGCTCGGTCGGGCGGGTGCGGTTCGCGGTTCGCGGTGGCGCATTCATGCAGCACGCGGGCGCGCTCGAAGGATCAGTGTTCCGGCGTAGCGATCCATCCACGCCTGCTTGTGAGGGAACTGCCTGCGCTGCTCTTCGGTCAAGGTCGGCTCGACGACGCGGTCGACCCAGAAGCCGGCGTCGACAAGGCGGTTGAGGGTGTCGCCGAACGTTGCCGCGCGATGTGTCAACATCGTTTGTCCGTCCCACGATGACGTGTAGGTGAATGCGCTGCGGTCGTGGTATCCGGCTCCGAGCCCGACGCCGGTCGCCTCAGCGCGCTCGACGGCGAAGCGAAGCGGATGAGCACGAGCGAGCACGAAGGCGCCGTCGTCCTCGACCAAGTGGCGGATCGCGCGCAGGGTGGCGAGTTCGTCATCGGCGTAGCCCAGCGCGTCGAGCAGCAACACGATGTCGAACATCCCCGTGAGACCGTCGATCTCATCGAGTCGAGAGATGTCCCCGTGCAGGAAGTGTGCATGCGGCGGCGGCTGCCGGCGTGCGACGTCGTCAATGAATGACTTGCTGATGTCGATGCCGACGACCTCGCGCGCGCCCTGACGGGCCAGGTGGATCGCCTTCGCGCCGCTGCCGCAGGCGAGGTCGAGGATGCGTTTGTCGGCCACTTCGCCGATGAGGCTCATCTGAGCGGGGAACTCCATAAGCACGTCGAAGGAGTCGGGCTTCGTCCGGGCGATCTCGTAGCTGCCCGCGAGGGCACCCCACGTCGCTCCTGGTCCGTCCGCGTCCATTGGAAGCCTTCGCTCGTCGCCGGTTCAGCTAGCGGATCCCGACGATAGTCAATCACTCGCCCACAGTCGTTCTCGGCCTCCATTCGAGTTCCGAGCAGGCGCGCTGCCTAGCGGACACGGAGGGCTCGTTCATTGCCGCGCGGCGGCGGAAGCGGGGGTACAGCCCCCCGGGGATTCCCTCTCGGTCGTTCCCCGAGGCCGGACCGCCGCCGCGCGGGCGGCGCGCCAGGCGGCCGGCGAGCCGCGGCCGTTACAGGTCACGCCGCCGGAACGCCAGCAGCGCCACCGCGCCCACCACCGCCGCGTACACCACGCAGAACAGCGGGAAGAGCGCCGGGTTGTCGTGCGAGCCCCCGAGCGGGCCGAGCTGCACCAGGGCCCCGGTGACGCCGCCGCGGCTGGCCGCGTCGGCGACGAGCTGGAAGAGCGCGTCGCGGTACAGGCCTTCGAAGGGCAGCGCCCACGAGGCCACGTTCGCGACGTCGGTGAGCGTTCCGGAGCCGAGCGCGTCGCCGATCGAGCCGAGCAGGCCGACGAGCAGGCCCGCGCCGAAGACCATGAGGATGCCGATGCCGTTGGCGGTCGTCCCGAGCGCGATCGAGCCGAGCAGCGCGAGCGCCGAGATGATCGCCACCGCGCCGGCGAGCTCGAGCGCCGGCACGACGACCCGGTCGGGCGCGTAGCCGCCGACGAGCTTCGTGATCAGCACTCCGCCGAGGAACACGACGACGACGTAGGTGGCGCTCACCGTCGCGGCCGCCGTCCAGCGGCCGAGTAGGTAGGCGCCGCGCCCGAGCGGCCGGACGACCATGGGCTGGAGCAGGCCGCGCTCCGCGTCGCCGCGCACCGCGTTCAGCGTCAGGAAGACCGCGAGGACGACGCCGAGGAAGAGCGTGCCGAACATCGCGAGGCCGAGGATCGTCGCGCCCGCGAGCGTCTTGGCGTCGAGGAACCGGCTGCCGCCGAACTCGTTGAGGTCTGAGAAGAGCTCGTTGACGCCCCAGGCGTAGAGGGCGCCGAAGGCGGCCGTCAGCCCCACCACCACGACGAAGACGCGGCGGCGCACTGACTCGCGCAGCGCGTGCGCGGCGACGATCCGGGCGCCTTCGAGGAGCGCGCTCACGCCGCTCCACCGGTGCGCGCGGTCTCGCTCTCCCCGACCGCATCGAGGTAGACGTCCTCGAGCGTGGAGGAAAGCACCCGCACGCCGTAGACCTTCTCGCCCGCCGCGACGAGGTCGGCGACGATCCGCGGCGCGTCGTCGCGCCCGGCCCCCGCGACCACGCGCATCCCCGCAGTCGTCTCGACCTCGACGCCGCGCGGGCGCACGAGATCGTCGGGCCGCCCCGCGGTCACGACCGCACCGTGGTCGATGATCACGACCCGGTCGCAGACCAGCTCGACCTCGGAGAGCAGGTGCGTGTTCAGCAGCGCCGCGACGCCGCGTCGCCGCACCTCGACGAGCAGGTCGCGAACGGTACGGCGGCCCGCGGGGTCGAGGGCGCTCGTGGGCTCGTCGAGCAGGAGCAGCTGCGGCTCCCCGACGAGCGCCTGGGCGATCCCGAGACGCTGCTGCATCCCCTTGCTCATCGCCTCCACGCGGCGCCCGCGCGCGTCGGCCAGGCCGACGAGGCCGAGCAGGTCGTCGCGCTCGGCCGCGCCCTTCGTCGAGCTCGCGAGGCGCTGGTGGAGGACCATGACCTCGTCGGCGGTCGCCCAGCCCGGGAAGCGGAAGAGCTCGGCGAGGTAGCCCTGCGATCGTCTCGCGTCGGTCGAGCCCGCCGGATGACCGGCGACGGTGGCGCACCCCTCCGTGGGGCGCACCAGGCCGCAGGCGATCTTCGTCAGCGTGCTCTTCCCGGCGCCGTTCGGGCCGAGCAGGCCGACGAGCTCGCCCGCCTCGACGTGGAGGTCGACCCCGTGCAGCGCGGTGTGCGCGCCGTAGCGCTTGACGAGCCCCTCGACCTGCAGCGCGGCGGTCACGCGGCGAGTGTAAGACGGCGCGCGCAGCCCGTGAGGAAGGATGTCCGACGCCCGCCTCGAATCGCGAGGGGTGCCCGCCCCGCGTCGCCTCTCCCTCCTGCTCGTCGCCGGCGCCCTGGCCCTGGGTGCCGCCGCGCCCGCGTCGGGCCGGAGCCCGGACCGCGATCTGGTGGCGCGGGCCCAAACCGGCGGTCGGGCGAGGGCGAAGCCGCCGCTGACCCACCGGCCCCACACGTCGCGCTCGGGGAGCTCGAGCGCTCAGAGCTCGGGCTCCGGCTCGGACGGCTCGCGCTCCTCCTCGCACCCGTCGACCATCCCGAAAGCCACGACGACGCGGCTGCCGTACACGGGCGCCGACGCGCGCCTCGTCGGGCTCCTGGGCCTGGCGCTCGTGCTCCTCGGCATCGGCCTGCGCCTGCGCACCGCCGATGTCCGCCGCTGAGCCGACGATCACCCGCTCGGCCGCCGAGACCGAGGCGCTCGGCGCCCGCCTGGCCGGGCGCCTGCGCGCGGGCGACGTCGTGCTTCTGACGGGGGAGATGGGCACGGGGAAGACGACGCTCGTGCGCGGCGCCCTGCGTGCGCTCGGCGTCACGCGGCCCGTGACGAGCCCGACCTTCACGCTCGGCCATCGCTACGACGAGGCCATGCCGCCGGCCAGCCACCTCGACCTGCATCGCTTGGCCGGGCTCGACGACGAGGACCCGGCGCTGCTGGAGGACTACGTCTCGCCGCAACGGGTCGCGTTCGTGGAGTGGCCCGAGGCGGCCGTCCCTCTCCTCGGCGTCCTTGGGCGCATCGCCTCGCGGGTGGAGCTCGAGCACGCGGGCGCCGACGTGCGGCGCATCACCGTCACGTGATCGTCCTCGCCTTCGACACCGCCACCGCGGACACCGCGGTCGGGCTGCTGGTTCCGGGCGCCCCTGCGCACACCGCGCGCCGGTCGCCCGTCCCGGGAGACCGACCCGGCCACACCGCGGAGCTGCTCGGCCTCGCCCGCGGATTGCTGGCCGAGGCGGGCCTGGGCTGGGCCGACATCGAGCGCATCGGCGTCGGCACGGGCCCGGGCAGCTTCACGGGGCTGCGGATCGGCGTGGCGACCGCGCGCGGCCTGGCCCAGGCCGGCGGGCAGGAGCTCGTCGGCGTCTCGACGCTCGAGGCGCTCGCGCGCGGGGCCGCGACCGAGGCTCGCCCGCCCGGCCCGCCCGGGCGGGTCCCCCCGACCGGAGTGTCCGCCACGCCGGCCACCGATCCCCCCGCCGTGCTCGCCTGCCTCGACGCGCGCCGCGGCGAGGCGTTCGTGGCGGCCTGGCGCCAGGGTGCACGCCTGCTCGGTCCGCGCGCCGCGGCCCCGGAGCAGCTGGCGGCGCTGACGGCGAGCGCCCCGGGGGCCTGGTGGGCCGTCGGAGACGGGTCGGTACGCTTCCGGGCGCAGCTCGAGGCTGCCGGCGCGCACGTCTGGCCCGACGGCTCCGCGCTGCACCACGTCGACGGCGCGCGGCTCTGCGAGCTCGCGCTGGAGGCCTCGCCGGTGGGTCGCGACACGCTCGAGCCGGAGTACGTCCGGGCGCCGGACGCCGTCCCCAAGCACCTGCGATGAGCCTGACCGCCGAGATCCGCCGCCTCGCCTACGCGGACCTGCCCCAGGTCATCGCGGTCGAGCGCCGCGCGTTCCCGACCCCGTGGTCGCTGGCGATGTTCGTGCTCGAGCTCTCCAAGCCGAGCGGCATCTGCCTGGCCGCCTGGCGGAGGGCCACCGACGGAGCGCTGAGCGCGGATCACCTCTCCGGCTACCTCATCTGCTCGCGCTACGACACGGTCTGGCACGTCATGAACGTCTCCGTCGACCCGTCGGAGCGCCGGCAGGGCATCGCCACCGCGCTGCTCGACTCGCTCCTCGAGCGGATCGGCGACCCCGCGGCCCAGTTCACGCTCGAGGTCCGCGTCTCCAACACGCCCGCGATCAGCCTCTACGAGCGCTTCGGGTTCCTGGCGGCGGGCGTGCGGCGCCGCTATTACGCCGACAACCAGGAGGATGCCCTGATCATGTGGCGCACGCCAATGACCCTCCAGGGCCGCCTCGACGACGTTCCCAACGCAGGGCCTGTCATGCCCTCTCCGTCGTTTTGATCCTCGCGCTGGAGACCAGCTGCGACGACACGTGCGCCGCGGTGCTGACCCCCGCGGGCGCGGTCCGCTCGAACGTCGTGTCCTCGCAGGAGGTCCACGACCAGTTCGGGGGGGTCGTGCCCGAGGTCGCCGGCCGCCACCACCTGCAGCTCGTCAACCTCGTCGTCGACGACGCGCTCGCTCGGGGCGGCGCGACGCTCGACGACGTCTCGCTCGTGGCCGTCACCCAGGGCCCCGGCCTCGTCGGGGCGCTGCTCGTCGGCGTCACGACCGCGAAGGCGATCGCGAGCGTCCGCGGCCTGCCGCTGGCGCCCGTCGACCACCTGCAGGGGCACGTGGCCGCGAGCTTCCTGCCCGGTGAAGGTCACACCCCGCCCCTGGAGCCGCCGTTCATCTGCCTGGTCGCCTCCGGCGGCCACACGTTCCTCGCCCACGTGCGCGACCACGCCTCCTTCGGCGTGCTCGGCCGGACCCTGGACGACGCGGCGGGGGAGGCCTTCGACAAGGGGGCACGTCTGCTCGGGCTCCCGTACCCGGGCGGCCCGCACCTCGAGCGCCTCGCGGCCGGAGGTGACCCGGAGGCCTTCGCGTTCCCCGTCGCCGACCGGCTGGCGGGCCTCGACTTCTCCTTCTCCGGCCTGAAGACGGCACTGCTCTACAAGGTCCGCGACCTGGGGGAGCGCGAGGCCGAGGCGCGCCGCGCCGACCTCGCGGCGAGCTTCCAGCACGCGATCGTGGAGGCGCTCGCCCGCCGCGTGGAGCGCGCGGTCGTCATGACCGGCGTGGAGCGGGTGAGCATCGGCGGCGGCGTCGCCGCCAACGGTGCCCTGCGCGCCCGGCTGGCCGGCGTGGCCGGGCGCCTGCACGTCCCGCCGCGCGCGCTGTGCACGGACAACGCCGCGATGATCGGTGCGGCCGCGCGCCACGTGACCGCCCTGCAGCCCGGGGAGTACGACGACCTCGACGCCTACCCCACGGGCCGCCGCGACCTGTAGGTCTAGCCGTGCCCACGATCACGCTCTTCTCCCGCCCGGGCTGCCACCTCTGCGACGACGCGCGCGCGGCGCTCGAGGCCGTCCGGGCCACCCACCCCTTCCTCCTGGAGGAGCGTGACATCGAGGCCGACGACGCGACGTTCAAGGCCTACCTGGAGCGCATCCCGGTCGTGGCGCTCGAGGGCCGCGAGCTCTACGAGCTCTTCGTCGACGTGGACGACCTGCGTGAGCGGCTGACCGCCGGGCACCCTGAGTAGGGTTCCGAACAATCCGATGACGCTCGACCCGCTCAACCCGCCGTCGGTTCCCGCCGCCGCGCCGGATGGAGACGCGCCCGAGCGCCTGTCGCTCGGCGTCGCCGCGCGGCTGTCGCGCTACCTGCAGGTGCTCACGCAGGCCAAGAAGATGGGCAAGGAGACGATCTCCTCCCAGGAGCTCTCGGACTACACCCACGTCAACTCCACCCAGATCCGCCGCGACCTGAGCGGCTTCGGGAAGTTCGGCAAGCGCGGCGTGGGCTACAACGTCGAGTCGCTCGTCTCGCAGATCCGCAAGATCCTGCGCACCGCCGGCCAGCACAACATCGCCCTGTTCGGCGCGGGCCACCTGGGTCGCGCGATCGCGGGCTCGGACATCTTCGCCGACCACGGCTTCCGGGTCGTGGCGATCTTCGACATAGACCCGGAGAAGCTGGGCATGGCCGTCGGCGCCCAGAAGGTGCGCCCCCTCGACGACCTGCGCGCGGTCGTCAACGAGGAGGACGTCGTCGTCGGCGTGTTGGCGGTGCCGACCGCCGCCGCGCAGGGCCTGGCCGACGACCTCGTCGCCGCCGGCGTGAGGATCATCTTCAACTACTCCGAGGCGCTGCTCGACGTGCCGCCCGAGGTGACCGTCCACACCTCCAGCCCGGCGGTCGACCTGCTGTACGCGCTCTACTTCTACCTGACGTGATGCTCCCCCTCGATCAGGCCGAGGCCAACTTCGAGGCCTCGGTCGACGCGACCGTCGGCGTCGAGGAGGAGTTCGCGATCCTCGACCCCGCCACGCTCGACCTGGCGCCACGTTACGAGGAGCTCCACGCCGCCGCGCTCGGCGATCCGGTCCTGGGCGCCGCGATCGCCGGCGAGCTCATCTCGAGCGAGATCGAGATCCGCTCCGGCCGTGGCGAGGACTTCGCCGACGCGCTGGAGCGCCAGCGCGCCGCACGCCAAGCGCTCTTTCGCCTGGCCGACGCGCACGGCGCGAAGCTCGGGGCGACGGGCACCCATCCGTGGGCGGACTACCGCGAGCAGCCGAACATCGACACCGAGCACTATCGCCGCGTCGTCGAGGAGCTGCAGTACGCCGCGCGCCGCAACAACACGTTCTCACTCCACGCCCACGTCGGGATCCACGGCGCCGACCGCGCCGTCCGCGTCTGCGACCGCCTGCGACCGGTGCTGCCCCTGCTGTTGGCGGTGAGCGCGAGCTCGCCGTACCTCGACGCCCGCGACGCCGGGCTGCACTCCGCGCGCACCCAGTCGTTCACCAAGAGCTTCCCGCGGTGCGGGATCCCCGACGCGTACGGCTCGTGGGAGGC
>JAABUN010005736.1_pt1 | contig 15070 bp, 11 predicted proteins | sample 5559311 | NCBI WGS metagenome assembly JAABUN01 (sample SAMN10711877, study PRJNA513370) | rock metagenome | isolation source: Antarctica rocks | place: Antarctica: Victoria Land, Siegfried Peak sud | reverse complement strand
CTAGGAATGCAGTCAAGAAGGGAGAATCGTTGATTCCACACCAGCCGGGGCAACCCGGCCAGCGATCAAGGAGACAGCAATGACGCAGGATTCAGCCCCCTCGAACCCTTCCCCCGACGCCCTGCAGGGCGCCCCCGCGGCCGCCGCCCAGGAATTGGACCTCGAATGGTCGGCCGATCCGCGCTGGGAAGGCGTCCGGCGCGATTACTCGGCGGCCGACGTCGTCCGCCTCCGCGGCAGCGTCCAGGAGGAGCACACGCTCGCCCGGCGCGGCGCCGAGAAGCTGTGGAGCCAGCTCACCATCGAGGCTGGAACGGGCGGGTACACCAACGCCCTCGGCGCGCTCACCGGCAACCAGGCCGTGCAGCAGGTCAAAGCGGGCCTGCGCGCCATCTACCTCTCCGGCTGGCAGGTGGCCGCTGACGCGAACAACTCCGGGCACACCTACCCCGACCAGTCCCTGTACCCCGCCAACTCCGTGCCCACCGTCGTCCGGCGGATCAACAACGCACTGCTGCGCGCCGACCAGATCGAGTGGGCCGAAGGCACCTCGACGGTGGAGGACTGGATCGTCCCCATCATCGCGGACGCCGAAGCCGGCTTCGGCGGACCGCTCAACGCCTACGAACTGATGAAATCGATGATCCAGGCCGGTGCCGCCGGGGTGCACTGGGAGGACCAGCTCGCCTCGGAGAAGAAGTGCGGCCACCTCGGCGGCAAGGTGCTCATCCCCACGCAGCAGCACGTCCGCACCCTGAACGCGGCCCGGCTCGCGGCCGATGTCGCCGGGACGCCATCGGTCATCGTCGCGCGCACCGACGCCGAGGCGGCCACCCTCATCACGTCCGACGTCGACGAGCGGGACCAGCCGTTCGTCACCGGAGAGCGCACAGCCGAGGGTTTCTACCATGTGCGCAACGGCCTGGAAGCGTGCATCGCCCGCGGCAGGGCCTATGCCCCCTACTCGGACCTGCTCTGGATGGAGACCGGCACCCCGGACCTCGACCTGGCACGGCGCTTCGCTGAGGGCATCAAGTCGGAGTTCCCCGACCAGATGCTCGCCTACAACTGCTCGCCATCGTTCAACTGGCGCAAGCATTTGGACGACGCGACGATCGCCAGGTTCCAGCGTGAACTCGGCGCCATGGGCTTCACCTTCCAGTTCATCACCCTCGCCGGGTTCCACGCGCTCAATTACTCCATGTTCGACCTCGCACACGGCTACGCCCGCGACGGCATGAGCGCGTACGTCGACCTGCAGGAGCGCGAGTTCGCCGCCGAGGCCCGCGGCTACACTGCAACCAGGCACCAGCGCGAGGTCGGCACCGGCTACTTCGACCAGGTGGCCACCGCCCTCAACCCGACCGGAAGCACCCTTGCGCTCGCCGGATCCACCGAGACGCAGCAGTTCCACTAGCCACTCCCCCGCCGAGATGGCAGGAATCACCGCAAGACCGCAGTGGGACCGGTCATTTCTGCCATCTCGCGCACCCAGAACCCAGGAGCACACCATGAATGACCTCTATACCCTGAACGGAATCACTCTCACCGCTCCGCCCATCCAACGGCAGGGCGAAATCCTCACCCGTGAGGCCCTCGACTTCGTCAAGGCGCTGCACAGGGCGACCCACAAGCGCCGTGAGGAACTCCTCCAGCACCGTTGCATCCAGCGGAAGACCGTCGCGGCAGGCACCGATCCGCGTTTCCTCCCCGAGACCAGGCACATCCGCGAGGACACGTCCTGGCGGGTAGCACCGACCGCCCCGGGGCTCGAGGACCGCCGCGTCGAGATCACCGGCCCGGTCGACCGCAAGATGACCATCAACGCGCTGAACTCGGGTGCCAGGGTCTGGCTCGCGGACATGGAGGACTCCTCGACGCCGTCGTGGTCCAACGTGATCAACGGGCAGCTGAACCTGAAGGACGCGCTCGCAGGTCGAATTGACTTCACCACGCCGGAGGGCAAAGAGTACCGGCTGAACGGCAACACGGCGGAATTGCCGACGATCGTGGTGCGCCCGCGTGGCTGGCACCTGCCCGAAAAGCACGTCCTCATCCAGGACGTCGCCGTCGCGGGGGGACTGTTCGACTTCGCCCTCTACTTCTTCCACAACGCGCGCACGCTGATCCAGCAGGGACGCGGCCCGTACTTCTATCTGCCGAAGATCGAGAATCACCTCGAGGCCCGGCTCTGGAACGATATCTTCATCCAGGCGCAACAGCTGCTCGGCATCCCGCAGGGCACCATCCGCGCCACCGTGCTCATCGAAACCATCACCGCGGCGTTCGAGATGGAGGAGATCCTGTACGAACTGCGCGACCACGCGGCGGGCCTCAACGCCGGCCGCTGGGACTACATCTTCTCGGTGATCAAGAATTTCCGCACCCGCGGGCCGCGCTTCGTGTTGCCGGACCGCAGCTCGGTGACCATGACGGCACCTTTCATGCGCACCTACACCGAACAGCTGGTGCGCGCCTGCCACCGCCGCGGGGCACACGCCATCGGCGGCATGGCGGCGTTCATACCGAACCGGCGGGACGAGCAGGCCAACGCGCTGGCGCTCGAAAAGGTCCGTGCCGACAAGTCCCGCGAGGCCGACGACGGCTTCGATGGCTCGTGGGTCGCCCACCCCGACCTCGTGCCCGTGGCCATGGCGGTCTTCGACGCCAGGCTCGGCGACCGGCCGAACCAGCTCGACCGCCAGCGCGACGACGTCGTGCCCGACGACCGCGGCCTGCTCGACATCGCCGCGACGCCAGGAGTGATCACCGAGCGGGGCATCCGGGAGAACCTCGAGATCGGCGTCCGGTACATCGAATCCTGGCTGCGCGGCAACGGCGCGGCGGCGATCAACAACCTGATGGAGGACGCAGCGACGGCGGAAATCTCCCGGTCGCAGATCTGGCAGTGGATCTACACCAACGCGATCACGGACCAGGGCGAGGTTGTGACCCGCGACTGGGTCCACGAGCTGCTGGACCAGGAGTTCGATGCCCTGGACAGATCCGACGGCGATCGCTTCGACGAGGCCCGGGAAGTCTTCGAGGAGGTGGCGCTCAGCGAGGAGTTGCCCGCCTTCCTGACGGTCACCGCGTACTCGAAGTACCTGCGGGACGGCCGGTCGTTCGCGACAGCATGACCACCCGGCGAAGGGGAGGCACGACGCCCGCGAGCGCCGTCCCTTCCCTTCCGGTCTAAGGTGCCGTGGGTGAGGGGGCGGGCGACGACGTCTCGCCCTCCCCAGGTGCGCAGATCAGACCGGCGGGGGTAACGTCGACGCCCTCCGGCGGGACGATACCTGCGTAGGACGAACCGAGAATGACATCGACTGACCGGTCCTCGCGCTCATCGGCGACGTAGAGGGACTCCGGGATGGTCCGCTGGACCGTGAAGGCGTTCGCTCGTCCCCCCTCCCCCGACACGATGATCGCCGTCATTCCGGTGCGCCCCACCTGGCGGTTGCCGATATCCCGGACGGCGAAGGCGCGCTCCCTCAGCTGGGACGCTGCCGTGCTGGCGAGGCCGTCGATGGTCGTACTGTTGTAGATGTTGACCGTGATGGCGCTCGGATCCTGGTAGTCGAACGGCCCGGCCGGGCAGGTCGACGTCGGGGTGGGCGTCGCCTCGGCGGAACCGACACTGATGTCGCCGCGTGCGATGCCTAGGGCCACGTAGACGGCGGCGGACAGGAGCCCCACGAGGAGCACCAGCACGATCCCGTGCCGGATACGGCGCCCTGTGGCACGACGGCGGCGGGCGGCGTCGTCCTCCTCGAAAACCGTGCCCAGATCCGTCTCGGTGACGATGCGGTGGCCATGCCACTCAGTAGGATCCTTTTTCGCCTGCGTCCGCTGCTGGCGCGGCGAGCCCTGTTCAGTCATTGAGCACGAGGACTCTCGCATGCAGGATGGCCCGCTGGTGCAGGGCGGTCCGGACGGCGCGGTGCAGTCCGTCCTCGAGGTACAGCGTGTCGTTCCACTGCACCACGTGCGGGAAGAGGTCGCCGAAGAACGTCGAGTCCTCGGCGAGGAGCGCCTCGAGATCGAGGGTGGTCTTGGTGGTCACGAGTTCATCGAGCCGCACCTGCCGGGGCGGCACCTCCGCCCAATCCCTGGGGGTCACGTGGCCGTGGTCGGGGTACGGCCGGCCGTCACTTACTGCTTTGAAGATCACTGCTACAGACTAGGTAATTGCCTGGTCCAATGGAACGCCGGGTTCGCGCGTCCGCCATCTCGTGGCCGAAAGGTTACGGCCGGAACATAATGGGATCATGCCTACGAGCGACCCCACCGCCCTGCTCTCCACCGCCCCGACCGCCCCCGGTACAGGTCGGGCCACCGACGTCCAGGGTCTCCTGCTCGACGTCGACGGGCCCGTGGCCAGCCCGGTCACCCGAACTGTTCCCGCCGGGATCATCGCCGACCTCCTCACGCTCGCCGCCGCCGGCTGGCCCGTCGTGTTCAACACCGGCCGCTCGGATACCTTCATCCGGGAGCAGGTCATGGAGCCGATGCTCGCGGCGGGCATCCCGCCCGGCGTGACATTCCACGCGGTCTGCGAGAAAGGCGGCACCTGGTTCTCCTTCATGGCCGACGGCGCCGGTGAGGTCCTGACCGACCGGGAGCTCGCGCTGCCGTCGAGCTTCGCCGACGACGTCCGCGACCTTGTGGAGGAGAAGTACTCCCACCTCATGTTCTTCGACGAGACCAAACGTTCCATGGTGTCCGTGGAACAGTCCCTCGACGCCGCCAACACCGACTACCTCACGGGTCAGGCCTCCTTCGACGCCGACGCCCTGGACATCATGCGCAGCCACGACATGGGGGCCTGCCACCTGCACCGCGAGGAGCCTGACAGCGACGGGGACATCGGTTACCGCGTGGACCCCACCATCATCTCCACCGACATCGAATCGGTGCGGGCCGGCAAGGATCTCGGTGCCGAGCGTGCCCTGGCACTTGTCGCCCCGCTCATGGACATCCCACGCAGGTGGCGGACGGTGGGAGATTCCCGCACGGACTACGCCATGGCCGACTACCTGCACGAGCAGGGGTTCGACGTCGCACACGTGGATGTCCGACCGTCCGACGGCGTACCGGCGAAGCCCTACGCGGTCCTCACCGAGGGCTCGCTCGTCCATGAGGAGGCCGGGGCCGCTTTCCTGGCCCGCTGCGTCGCCTCGCTGGACTAGACCGCAGTCGCAGACAGGAGCCACAGACAGGAGCAAATCGGACCGGACGGACGTTGGCAGAATATAAGAGCGGGACTGCCGCGCACGACGGCAGGGGTCACCGGCGTCGAAGTCACCAGGTAGAGGGCACCAACAGGATGGGTCACCGCATGGGCATCATCAGCACGTGGAAAACGCAGCTCCGGACCACCTTCACGGACGGCGACCCCACCATCCCGCAGTGGCAGTTCGAGTTCGAGAAGGGCGACGACGCCGGTTACTTCCCGGTCGGTTCGGCAGTGTGGACCGTGCACAGCTCGATGACCCCGACCGTGGCCGGTATTCGCGCTCTGCTGCTCCAGGCCCTCCACCCAGGCGCGATGGCGGGAGTCTATGCCCACTCGAGCTTCCGCGAGGAGCCGCTCGGCCGCCTCGCCAACACCATCCGCTGGATCTTCACCGTCACCTACGGATCGAAGGTCGCGGCTAAGGAGGGCTCCGCCTTCGTGCAGCGGTTGCACACCCGGGTCAACGGCACATACATCGACAGCCGGGGCAACAAGAAGCCCTACTCCGCGGCGGATCCGGATCTGATCCGTTGGGTGCACCTCGCCTTCACGGATGCGTTCGTTGCGGCCCACGCAGCGTACGGCGGGCCTATCCCCGGCGGTGTCGACACGTACGTGGCCGAATGGGCACATGCCGGTGGACTCATGGGGCTGGAGGACCCACCGCGGTCCGAGGCAGAACTCCGGGCCCAACTCGCGGCGTTCGACGGCGAGCTCACCACGAGCGACCAGGTGCAGGAGACGCTCTCCTATATCCGCCGTCCGCCACTGCCGCGGTCGCAGCGGCTCGGCTACCAAGTGCTGTTCGCCGGAGCGGTGGCGACACTCGAGCCGAAGCACCGTGAGATGCTCGGTCTACGGGTGCCCTCGATCGGCCCGATACCCCTGCCGGTCCGCACCGCGGTGCGGATAGTCCTCGGCGCCATCCGGCTCGGTCTCGGTCCGGAAGGACCCGCCGAGACAGCCGCGAAGAAACGCATCCGCCGGGTCGAAGCTACCGGGTCCTCAACCGGTTAAGCAGCAGGACCCCGGCCGTGGGGCCGGGGTCCTGCTGATGCGACGTCGAGCGGAGGATGGGGGATTTGAACCCCCGAGGGCGTGAACCCAACACGCGTTCCAGGCGTGCGCCATAGGCCGCTAGGCGAATCCTCCTCGTTCGGAGCAGACTCCAGACTACCCATACAAGCGGATCCTGCCGAATCCCGCCGCGCGGCAGGACTGCCGGCCGAACTCGACAAATCGCTGTGAATTGCCGAAGCTCTCACCCATACTCAAGCCATGAGTGAGCCACGCCATGTCGGCTAGCGGCTTTGCCCCGCCCGCGCAGGTGTCCGACAACGGGACAATTGCACGCGCGGGGTTCGCGCGGGGGCCTGTCGTCTCGGCCATGCTTGTTCTAGGGCTGATGCTCGCTCTCACAAGCGGAGGATACGGCTATCACCGCGACGAGCTGTATTTCCGAATGCTCGACCCCGCGTGGGGGTACGTGGACCAACCACCCCTGACTCCCCTGCTGGTGCAGGCACTCAGCACACTTGTGGACGAACCATGGGCGGTTCGCTTTCCAGCCATCCTCGCCTCTGTCGGATCAGTACCTGTCATCGCACTCATCGCCCGTGAACTCGGCGGGGATCGATACGCGCAGTCGCTCGCGGCGTGGGCGTATGCCTCCGCGTCCACCCCGCTGCTCATGGGGCATGTCATGCTCACCGCCTCCTTCGACCTGCTGGTCTGGCCGACAGTCGGGCTATTCCTGATGCGGGCGTTCCTGCGGAACCAGGACCGATGGTGGTACGCGACGGGCGTCGTCGTCGGCTTGAGCATGTACAACAAACTCCTGATCGCCGGGCTCCTCCTGTCGTTCACCGTGGGAATCCTGGTTACCGGCCCGCGCAGGGCGTTGTGGTCGCCTGCCGTGTTTGGGTCCGTCGGGCTGGCGCTGTTGATCGGTTCCCCCAACCTGCTGTATCAAGCTACGAATGACTGGCCGCAGCTCAGCATGGGTGCTGCCCTGTCCGAAAACAACGCAGACGAGGTCCGCATCACCATGTGGCTCTTTCTGCTGGTGCTCCTCGGACCACCCCATGTACCGGTGTGGGTTGCCGGCTGGGTCGCCCTGGTCCGCCGTCCGTCCTGGCGGGAGGTGCGGTTCCTGTCGGTTGCGTTCCCCGTCCTGCTCCTGCTGGCCTTCGCCGCGGGAGCACAGATCTACTATCCCTTCGGCTTGCTTGCCGTCCTTTTTGCTGCCGGCTGCGTCCCCACCGGGGTCTTCGTGGCCACTCGGATCGTCTGGCGCCGGGCTCTTGAGGGGGGAATCATCATCAGCGCCGCAGTATCGGCAGTCATCGCCCTGCCTCTCCTGCCCGAGGATATCCTCGGAAGTACTCCGGTGCCGGGCATCAACCAGTTGGCTGCCGACCAGGTCGGCTGGCCCGTCTACGTGGAGCAGATCGCGGCGGTTCACAGGTCCGAGGAACCGGGAAGTGTCATCATCACCAGCAACTACGGGGAAGCAGGCGCCGTCGCGCGCTACGGCCCGGACCTGGGTCTGCCCCGCCCTTACAGTGGACACAACCAGCTGTACTTCGCCGCACAGCCGCCGGAGGAATCGAGGACGGCGATCATTGTGGGCGGTCAGGCAGAACGGGTGACTAGCCTGTTCCAGGAATGCCGGCTGGCCGCTGTTCTGGACAACCGCCTGGGCGTCGACAATGAGGAGCAGGACCAGCCGATCATGGTGTGTACGGAGCCACTTCGGCCCTGGCATGAGACCTGGCCGGCCTTTCAGCACCTCGATTGAGAACCTGTAGACTCTTTTCCGGCCCCTCATGTGGTGTCACCCTGTGAACTCCCCCAGGACCGGAAGGTAGCAAGGGTAAGCGGGCTCTGGCAGGTGCATGGGGGGTCTTCACTTTAAGGACGTGACCCAAAGGACGTGCGGATCGGGAGGGCGGATGGCGGACCAGGGCGCCGGTCGCTTCGCTCCCAGTCCCTCCGGTCGGCTGCACATCGGCAACCTCCGCACGGCCGTCCTTGCCTGGCTGTTCGCCCGCTCGACGGGCCGGGCCTTTCTGATCAGGGTCGAGGACCTCGACCGGGTCCGTGCCGGCGCCGAAGCCGAGCAACTGGCTGAGCTGGCCGCCCTCGGACTCGATCCGGATGCACCCGTTCTCCGGCAGAGCGGGCAAGGCCGCCAGTACATCGACGCCCTCGACCAGCTGCGCGGGAGCGGATTGGTCTACGAGTGCTTCTGTACGCGACGGGACATCGCCGAAGCGGCGAGCGCACCCCACGCAGAGTCCGGCTTCTACCCCGGCACCTGCCGGGAGCTGGACGACGACGAACGGGCTCGACGTCGTGCCGTACGCCGCCCGGCGCTGCGCCTGAGATCCGGTGTCGAGACCTGGGCGGTGACCGACCTGCTCGCCGGCCGCGTTGCCGCACCGGTGGACGATTTCGTGCTGCAGAGGAACGACGGCGTCATCGCGTACAACCTTGCGGTGGTGGTCGACGACGCCGCGCAGGGCATCGACCAGGTGGTGCGGGGCGCGGACCTGCTCGAATCCTCTCCCCGGCAGGCCTACCTCGGTTCCCTCCTCGGGTACGAGGCTCCCACCTACGCCCATGTTCCCCTCGCGGTGACGCGGAACGGACGCCGCTTGGCAAAACGGGACGGTGCTGTGACACTGGAGCACCTCGCCCCGCTGGGTTGGGCACCCGCCGCGGTCCTCGAGGTCATCCTCAAGTCGCTCGGCCTTCCCGGTGGATCGCTGGCGGCGGCGCTCGCAGCCTTCGACCCCGACCGTCTGCCCCGGAGCCCGTGGGTGGTGGACCCCACCGACTTGTCCTCCACGGCCGCCGGACCGGCATGCAAACCGTCAGCACCAACCGATAAGGTTCATCCGTGAGTACAGCCCTCTACCGCCGCTACCGTCCCGAGACCTTCGCGGACGTCATCGGCCAGGAGCATGTCACCGCACCCCTGATGGCCGCCATCGACAAGGACCGCATCAACCACGCCTACCTGTTCTCCGGTCCGCGCGGCTGCGGCAAGACGACGTCGGCACGTATCCTGGCCCGCTGCCTGAACTGCGCGCAAGGCCCCACCTCCACCCCGTGCGGTACGTGTGACAGCTGCGTCGAGCTGGCGCGCGACGGCTCCGGGAGCCTCGACGTCATCGAGATCGACGCCGCCAGTCACGGAGGGGTCGACGACGCCCGCGACCTCCGCGAACGCGCCACCTTCGCCCCCGTGCGCGACCGCTTCAAGATCTTCATCATCGACGAGGCCCATATGGTCACCTCTGCCGGATTCAACGCACTGCTGAAGATCGTGGAGGAGCCGCCTGAGCACATCCTCTTCATCTTCGCGACGACGGAACCGGACAAGGTGATCGGCACCATCCGCTCCCGGACCCACCATTACCCGTTCCGGCTGGTTCCGCCCGAGCCCCTCATGGCGTACCTCGAATTGCTGTGTCGCCAGGAGAACGTGCCCGTGGCCCCCGGCGTGCTGTCGCTGGTCATCCGTGCCGGCGGCGGTTCGGTGCGCGACTCCCTGTCCGTCCTCGACCAGCTGATGGCCGGCGCGGGCGAGGCCGGGCTGGACTACGAACTCGCGGTGTCCCTCCTCGGCTACACGCACGCCACGCTGCTCGACGACGTCGTCGACTCGGTGGCCGCAGGTGACGCTGCCACGGTGTTCAACGCCGTCGACCGCGTGATCCAGACCGGCCACGACCCCCGACGCTTCGTCGAGGACCTGCTCGAGCGGTTCCGCGACCTGATCGTCATCAGTGCCGTCCCCGAGGGCGCCGCGTCCATCCTCCGCGGTGTGCCCGACGATCAGCTCAACCGCATGCGCACCCAGGCGAACCAGCTCGGGGCCGGTGAACTGTCCCGGGCAGCGGATGTCACCAACACCGCCCTGACCGACATGACCGGCGCCACCTCGCCGCGCCTGCACCTCGAACTGCTGTGCGCCCGCCTCCTGCTTCCCGCGGCGGACGCCACCGACCGCGGCACCCTTGCCCGCGTGGATCGCATCGAACGGCGGCTGGAATACGCGGCCGGCGCTCCATCGGCCGAGGTGGACGAGGTGCCCAGGGCCCCCGCGCGCCCCCGGCTCGACGGCGTCCCCCGCACGGCTGAGGAGGCTGCAGCCCGGTGGTCGCTTCCGGCCGCTGACCCGGCCGCTTCCGCCGGCCCGCCTCCGACGTCGGACGCTCCTCCCGTCCGGCCGGCAGCCGGTGCGGCTCCAGATGGTGACTCATCGCCCGACTGGGGCGGCAGTTGGGGCGTGTCCACCGAGACCGCGTTCTCCGAGGTCGCGCCCTCCCAACCCGGTACCGCCGCGCAGCCCGGCCCTGCGCCCGCGCCCTCCGAGCGCATCGACGTCGGGCCCTTCCGCGCCGCCGAACCTGCCACCGCCGAACCTGCGCAGGGCGCCGAGGTCGCTGATCCTGCCGAGGGGCCCCGCCCGGACGGACACAGTCCCGCGTCCGAGCCGGGTGGCCCGGCACCTGTGGTGCCGAATGCCACGGCACCTGCAGCGCCGATGACGGTTGGTGCCGGTGCCGCGCCGGCCGCGTCCGCCCCGCAGCAGGGACAATCTCCTGCCGCGGAAGGCACCATCGAGATGGTCCGCAGGGCGTGGCCCGAGATCATGGACGAGGTCGCGAAGATCAAGCGCGCTACCTGGCTCATCGTGAACCTCTCGGCGAAGCCCCGCTCCTTCGAGGGCAATCAATTGGTGCTCGCCTTCGCCATTCAGGGCAACGCCATCGGGTTCCAGCGCGGACCCCACATGGACAATCTCAGGCAGGCCATCCATAAGGTCCTCGGACTCACCTGTTCCATCGAAGCCGTTCACGACGCGGGTGAGTCGGGCCCAAAAGTACCGGCCAGTCAGGCGGCCCCGGGTAGCACCCGGGGACATGCTTCCGCACCGACCCCGGTTACTGGGGAGTCGGCAGTCGATTCCGATGCCGGGGCGCCGGCCGCTCCAGAACTGGCAGCACGAGGGCCGCAGGCTCCCTCCGCTCCCCCGCCCACCTCGGACGTCAACCCATCACCGACCGCTCGGACCCAACCAGCTGTCGCGCCCGCCACACCACCCAGAGGGCCAGACTCGGGGTCAAAGCAACTTCCATTGCAGTCCCCTGCACCATCCCCTGCGCGAGCTACTGGCACCCACCGAGTCACCCCCGCAGCGGAGACCGCCCAGGACACCGCGAGCGCCTGGGATCCCTCGATGTCCGACGACTCCTGGGCGCTTGTCGAACCTCCGGAAGAGGCCTTCGATTCAGGGGCAGGGTGGGGAGCGGTGCCGGAGGATCCGGACGAGCGCCGCGCAGGGACCACGACGCGCAGGGAGGGCGCCGGACGGGCGCAGCCCCGGGATGCACGACCGGGCCCCGCGGTCTCACGTGCTGCCCCCCAGGGAGCCACGTCGGACCCTGCCCCTGATCGTCGCGGCACCACCGAACGCACACCCGACTCCGCCGATCCTGCCCCTGCAAGCCGTGGCGATGCCACAAGTACACCGGACTCCCCAGCTACTGCCCCTGCGCCGTCACGCTCCGTGGTGTGGAGCCCCCCGGCCACTACTACGCCTGCACCCGTGGCTGGCGGTACACCGTCGTCCCCGGCGGGGGCGTCCGCGCAGGGTCGGTCGCCGACAACGGAACGCTCCGCCCCGATCGGGAATGCCCGCCCAAAGCCGGTCAGCCGGTACCAGCAACTGCTCGACGAGGCCGAACGGAAACGCGCCGAGGAAACGGCCGCCTCGAGGGGCGCCGTCGATCTTCGGTTCGTCGAGGACGAGCCCAGCGCCGACGACGAAGCGATCGAGGAATCCGGGCTCGTGGGCCGTACCGCCATCGAACACATCCTCAACGGACGCCTGATCGAGGACCGCGGCGTCGACGGCCCGTAGCGCCGCGGCGGGTGCGGTCGGTCCTGGCCTCGGGCCCAGGCGCGCGAAGTAACGCACCGGGCAAGGCGGACAATGGAGAGAGTCGGCCCCCGCCCCCGCGAACGCACCTCCGGTCGCAACAGGGCACGCACCCGGCATCCCGCACCACCATCCGCAAGCAGAAGAGGAAACACCGTGTACGAAGGCGCAGTCCAGGAGCTGATCAACGAGCTCGGACGCCTGCCCGGCGTCGGCCCGAAATCGGCCCAGCGCCTGGCCTTCCACATCCTGGAGGCGGACGACGACGACATGAGACGCCTGGTCACGGCCATCGCCACGGTCAAGGAGCGGGTGAAGTTCTGCACCATCTGCGGCAATGTCGCGGAACAGGACCAGTGCGGCATCTGCCGCGATCCACGCCGTGACCCGACCATGATCTGCGTGGTCGAGGAATCCAAGGACGTCATCGCCGTCGAGCGCACACGATCCTTCCGCGGCCGATACCACGTCCTCGGGGGCGCCATCAATCCGATCGCCGGAGTGGGTCCGGACCAATTGCGCATCCGTGAACTCCTGGCGCGGCTTTCTGACGATCAGATCCAGGAGATCATCATCGCCACCGACCCGAATCTGGAAGGCGAGGCGACGGCGACCTACCTGGTGCGCATGCTGAGGACCATCGGTATCCCCGTCACCCGTCTCGCTTCCGGCCTCCCGGTGGGCGGCGACCTCGAATATGCGGACGAGGTCACCCTCGGCCGCGCCTTTGAGGGCCGGCGCGCCATGTCCTGAACCCAAACCCACGTGCGCTTCGCCGTCGTCCCGAACACCGCAAACCCTGAACCCGTAGACCCCGAACCCGCAGACCCCGAACCCGTGAATCCGGAACCCTTGAGTCCGGAACCCGCCGAGCTAGGCGATCCGGGTGCCCTGCGAGAGGCGCTTCGCCGGCATGGTCAGTCGCCGTCGGGCAATCAGGAGCAGCCCGGCCGCCAGCACCAGCTGGATCCCGAGCCCGAGGGGCCAGATCGGTGCCTCCTGCGGAAGCGGGCGCATCGCCTGTGCGGCTTCCTCGCAGGTCATCTCCACGTCCGGTCCGGCCTGAGCGGCGCGCACCCCCTGGCTGATCGTTTCCATGACCCCGGGCGCGTAGTAGGAGCCTCCTGCCGCGCCCATCCCCGGATCAGCCACCGGCGGCACGTCCGCATAGCTGTAGGGCACCGCGTCGGCGACCACCACGAAGGGGTTCGCGGCGAGGAGCCAGGCGATGTACTCGGTGCGCGGAACTTCGCCGACGTACGTCTGGGTGACGCACTCCATCTCCGCCCCTTGAACGGGTGCGCCGGTGCTCTCGAGGCTGCTCTCCGGATAGGTGTAGTAGGACGTCCTCACGGTCCTCTCCTCCATGACCAGCGTGGTGCTCAGGCCGAAGACGATCACCGTGCCGACGGACAGCAGCGCCACCAGCATGTACGTGCTGACGATCGAGAACAGCGGACGGTTGGCGATCGCGGAGATGCCGACCCCCAGTGCACAGATGACGCCGAGCTCGATGGCGAGCATCAGCAGGGAGACGATTGCCTCCTGCGCATTCACGCCGCCAAGGGCCAGCGCCCAGATGATGTACGGACTGCTCAGCGCGAGGAATGCCAGCGATCCCACCCAGGAAGCCAGCCACTTGCCGGCGAGGAGTTGTCCCGGAGTGAGGAGAGTGACCTGCAGGATCGCGAGGGTTCCCCCGACCCGGTCCCCGTTGACAGCGTTGGCGGACAGACCGGGGGCCACGAAAAGCCCGAAGAGGAGGACGAACCCGACGACCAGATCGAAGAGGACGCCGCCCTCGTTGTCCGTGGTGCCAAGGAACGCGGTGCCCAGCACGAAGATGAAGCCGATCACCACGAACCAGATGCCCAACATCCAGTACCAGCCCCTGGCGCGCAGCCGTTGCCTCATCTCGAGCGCGAAGACGATCCGCACGGCTGACCCGTTGGTCAACCGGGAAGGGCTCCGGACGGGCTGCGGGGTCGATGGTTCAGTCACTGTGCTCACAGTCTGTCCGCCTCCAGGCTCATGTAGGTCTCTTCAAGTGCGCCTCCTGCGGGCGCGAAGGCGGTGACGACGACGTCGGCCATCACGAGGGTGCGCAGCAGCCAGGATGCCTCCGCAGTGCTGCCCAGTTGCACGAGGAACTCCTCGCGCCGCGAGTCGCCGCGCTGCTCGAAACGCACCCCGTGGCTCCGCAGTGCTTCCGCCAGCGCGCTCATCGGCTGCGCCTGGACGTAGTACCGGCGCAACTGGCTCCCGGCCTCGTCGAGGGTCTGGCTCTTGACCGATTGCCCGCGGCTGACGAAGACGGCCCGGTCGGCGATCTCGTCCAGTTCGGACAGGACGTGGCTCGAGACGACGAGGGTCTTGCCGCTTTCCGCCAGCGATCGCAGGAGCGACCGCAACTCGACCCGCGAACCCGGATCGAGGCCCGATGCGGGCTCGTCCAGGAGCAGCACCTCCGGATCGTGGATCAGGGCCCGGGCGAGGCTGAGTCGCTGCTGCTGGCCACGGGAAAGGACCCGTGCAGGCTGCTGCCCGAATTCAGTGAGATTGACGGCGACCAGCAGCTCGTCGGCCCGGCGCGAGCGGTTCGCCGCGCTCATCCCGTAGAGGGCGCCCACGGTCCGCAGCACCTCGAGCGCGGTCAGGGATTCCCACATGCCCAGGGTGTCCGGCATCCAGCCGACCCTGCTCCGCACTTCAGCGGGATGCGTCACGGGATCGAACCCGGCCACACGGACGGTGCCGAGATCGGGAGCCAGCAGGCTCGCCATGATCAGCATCAGTGTTGTCTTGCCGGAGCCGTTCGGACCGATCAGAGCGGTCACTTCCCCGGGCGGAGCCTCGAAACTGATATCGCGGATCGC
>JAABUN010005735.1_pt1 | contig 15074 bp, 13 predicted proteins | sample 5559311 | NCBI WGS metagenome assembly JAABUN01 (sample SAMN10711877, study PRJNA513370) | rock metagenome | isolation source: Antarctica rocks | place: Antarctica: Victoria Land, Siegfried Peak sud | reverse complement strand
ATATCTGGAAGGCTTTTATCTGCTGCCCTGGGTTTTATTGTCGGGCATCGTCGTGCTTGCGCCGAGCGCCTATTTGCTTTACAAACGAAAATTCGACCCGTTTCATCCGCTCGTTTTCGCCGCGTGGACATATGTTTTTCCGGCGTTCGTCTTCGGCGGGGTGATTATTTCGTTCGGCTGGGTTAATCCGTATTTTCTCGCGTTCATTGACGAGCCGAGATACAATCTGCCGCTTTCCCTCGTCTATGTCGCCGTCGGTTTTCTGGGTTTGACCGCCGGTTTTGCGCTGCCCGCCGGAAAATTTATCGCCGAAAAAATCGAGCCGCGTCTCCCACAGTGGCAATGGCAGCCGTCCGAAGTCTGGTTGGGCGGCGTCGCGCTTTTGTTTGCCGGCGTCGGCTTCAATATCTTAGGACTCGTTCAAGGCGTTCTCGGTTTTCAGCGCATCACGGAAATCAACAGCTACGACAGCATTTTATCTTTTTTAATAATACTTTTGTCCGAGGGAACGGTTTTGCTGTGGCTGGCAATTTTCGGCGTCAAGAAAAAAACCGGCGTTTATTGGATTGTTTTAATAGTTTTGATTTTGTTTGTGCCGCTCAGAATGGCGTTGCTCGGCAGCCGCAGCGGTTTGCTGATAAGCGTTTTTCCGATTCTGATGGCGTTTCAATATTCGGGACGCAAGCTGACTTATAAATCCGCCGCACTGACCGGCATAGTTTTAACGGCGGCGGTTTTTCTCGGCGTTATTTACGGAACGGCGTTTCGGAACATCAAAGGCTCGGAATCGCGGATTGCGGCGGGCGACTATTTCGGGCAGGTTCTCTCGACGCTCGATTATCTCTCAAACGAAGACCCGTCGGTTATTTTCGCAGACAGCACGCAAAGCCTCGCCGACCGCGTGGAGAATTTAAGCTCGCTCGGCGTTGTCGTCTCCAATTACGAGCGGCTCGCGCCGTATGAAGCAAGCTACGGATTGGAAAATAATATCGTCAACGATTTATACACGTCTTTCATTCCGCGCTTTGTCTGGAAAGACAAGCCTTTTACGTCGGACGCGCGCGCCTACAGCGATTTGTATTTCAATTACGGCGAAAACTCTTTTGCCATTTCGCCGTTCGGCGACCTTTTGCGAAATTTCGGTTCATACGGAGTGCCGCTCGGAATGTTGATATTAGGCATTTATCTGCGTGTAATTTATGCTGCTTTGATAGATACGCCGCGTCCGGCGCTGTGGAAAAAGGTGGCATATTTTCCGCTCCTGACGCTCGTTTCCTATGAAGCCTTTTACGCCACGATATTTCCGACAATCGTCAGAACTTGTTTTGTTTTAACGATAAGTTTGATGTTGGTCAGCCTGCTCGTCAAAAAGAAAAGAATAATTCGTTAGGCGAGAAAAAATAAAAATGTTTTTATAAATTTATGGAAATCGTCGTCTTTACAAACGGCTGCTTCGACATTGTTCACGCGGGACACGTCGATTTGCTCGCGCGAGCTAAAGCGCTCGGCACGCGCCTCATCGTCGGCATCAACAGCGACAGCTCGGTGCGCGCCATCAAGGGCGAAGACCGTCCGTTTATGAACGAAACGGAGCGTGCGACGGTTTTGGAAAATCTTAAATCGGTCGACGAAGTAATTGTCTTTGACGAGCGGACGCCGGAAAACTTGATAAGAAAAATCAAACCCGACGTGCTTGTCAAAGGCGGCGATTGGTCGGTTGCCGAAATCGTCGGCGCGGATTTTGTTTTGGCAAACGGCGGACGAGTTTTATCCTTACCTCTGGTCGGCGATTTTTCTTCAAGCGCAATTGTCAGCCGCATTCGCGGCGAAAAGGCGAACGAAAATGTTGTCGTAGACAAATTTGCCGCCGATGAAACCGCAATAATCGAAAATTCTCTGAAAAATCACATCGAAGTTTTCCAAACGATTTTGAAAAATCACATAAAAGAAATTTACGAATGCGCCGAATTGATTATCGAGCGATTGGCGGCGGGAAATAAAATTTTATTGTGCGGCAACGGCGGAAGCGCGGCGGACGCGCAGCACATCGCGGCGGAGTTCGTCGGGCGCTACGAAACCGAGCGGCGCGCTCTTCCCGCAATCGCTCTTACAACCGATACTTCCGCGCTGACGGCGCTGGCAAACGATTACAGCTTTGAAAAAGTCTTCGCGCGACAAGTCGAAGCACTCGCCGCGAGCGGCGACGTTTTAATCGCGCTCAGCACGAGCGGCAATTCTCCGAACGTCGTCGCAGCCGTTATGACGGCGCGTCGTATTGGTTGCAAAACAATCGGTTTGACCGGCGCGGGCGGAAAAAAACTGGCGTCTCTGTGCGACCGCTGCTTTTTAGTTCCCGCGCGAAAAACTGCTAGAATACAAGAAGCACACATTGCAATCGCACACGTCTTGTGCGAGCTGGTTGACCGCAAAATAACGGATAAATCTTAAAATGAGATTTACCATTCCGATAAAAAAATCATTGGCGAACTTAAATTCAATCATAAAAAATTTCAGTCGTGTCAAAGTTCTCGTCGTCGGCGACGTGATGCTCGACAGTTATTTGTGGGGAAGCGTCGAACGAATTTCGCCGGAAGCGCCCGTTCCGGTCGTTCACGTCCAAAAAACCAGCACCGTCGTCGGCGGCGCGGCAAACGTCGCCGCAAACATCGCCGGTCTGGGCGCAGTCGCTTTTCTAATCGGCGTTACCGGCATTGACCGCGAAGCCGAGATTTTGAAAAAAAAATTGACCGAGTTAAAAATTGAGCCTGATTTGATTGTGTCTTTAAAAAATAGGCAGACCACCCTGAAAACCAGAATCGTCGCTCACAACCAACATATCGTTCGCATCGACCAGGAAAGCGTCGGCGCGTTAAAAGACGGCGAAGCCGAAGCGGTTTATAAAAAAGTGGAAACGGTTATCGACAAGGTGTCTGTCATTGTTATTTCCGATTATGCAAAAGGGATGTTGACTAAAAAGTTTTTGAAGCGTCTGATAACCTTAGCGAGAGAAAAAGATAAATTTGTTTTTGTGGACCCGAAAGGCAAAGATTTTTCAAAGTATAAAGGCGCGGCAATTTTAACACCGAACCGGCGCGAAACGGCTGAAGCCTGTCAGGTCGAAGCGGAAAAGCCGGATTTAATTTCTAACAACGCCAGGAAGCTGCTCGAAGATTTGCGGCTCGAAGCCTTACTGGTAACGCAGGGCGAAAGCGGAATGACTTTGCTGCAAAAGCACGGTCAAATTACAGAACTAGAAGCGTTAGCCCGCAAAGTCTATGACGTAACCGGCGCGGGCGATACGGTTATTGCAAGTTTTGCAACGGCAATCGGAGGCGGCGCGAGCTTTACCGACGCGGCAAAAATCGCCAACATATCAGCCGGTTTAGTGGTCGAGCAAATAGGCACAACCGCCGTAACTTTCGAGCAATTGAAAACCGCACTTATAAATATATAGGCATTAAAAATCAGATAATTTGTTTTTTATGAAAACGAAAATTGTTTTCGTCGAAAGAAAATTTCAGGAATTTGTCAGCATCGAGAAAGTTTTCAGACAAATAGCGAAAAATCTTTCAAAGGAAAATTTCGATTCCGTTTTTCGTCAAATGCCTTTCGGAAATAATTTAACGGGGCTAATAAAAAATTTACTGTTTTTCCGCCGCCCGCCATCCGAAATTTATCATATAACCGGACACATTCATTATATGGCGCTTGTTTTACCGAAGAAGAAAACCGTTTTGACTATTCACGATTTGGGTTTTTTGAAAACGCGGAATGGTTTGCGAAGATTTATTTTGAAAAAGCTATTTCTGGATTTACCATTAAAAAAAGCCGGATACATTACAGCTGTTTCCGATGCGACGAAAAGAGAAATTGCCTTTTACACAAATTGCGAATCCGACAAAATACGAGTCATCGAAAATCCGTTACACGATATTCTTACGACGTGCGAAAGGAAATCTTTTCAAACTATTTGTCCAAACATACTTCAAGTCGGGACTGGCGCAAATAAAAACGTAATAAATTTAGTAAAAGCCTTAAAAGACATTGTTTGCCGGTTGGTTATTATAGGAAAACTTGATGATAAATTAATGACCGCGCTGGAAGAAAACAAAATCCACTTTGAAAACAAATTCGGACTGACCGACGCGGAAATGAAAAATGAATACCAAAAAGCCGATATAGTTGTTTTTTGCTCGACATTTGAAGGATTCGGGCTGCCCGTCATAGAAGGGCAGGCGATGGGAACGCCGGTCGTTACAAGCGATATTAGTCCTTTAAGAGAAGTTGCCGGCGGAGCAGCGCAATTTGTTCAGCCGGATGATGTTATGAGCATTAGAAACGGAATTCTTAAAGTATTAAATGATGAAGAATATCGACAAAGTTTAATTGAGTCGGGCATTGTAAATGTTAGAAGATTTGACGCGCGGCAGGTTGCTTCGCAATATGAAGATTTATACAAAGAAGTTATAAAAGCAAATTTGAAAAACTAATTTTCCAAAAGTGAAAATAGAACATAAAACTAAAATCTTGATTTTGACGGATTATTATCTGCCGGGTTACAAAAGTGGCGGCGGTATGCGAACGATTGTTAATATTGTCGAGCGATTTAAGGATAAATTTGACTTTTGGATAATAACGCGCGACCACGACGGAAAATTGGACAGGCGTCCTTACACGAACGTAAAAATCGATGACTGGAATAAAATCGGAGACGCCAATGTGTTTTATATGTCGGCGAAAAACTTAAAACTACGAAAGCTGCGCGATATAATATCGGAAATTAGACCCGAAGAAATTTATATCAACAGCGTTTTTGCAGATTTTTCCGTTTATACATTGCTTTTGCGAAAGGCAAGACTGCTGCCGACCGAGAAAATTATAATTGCGCCCTGCGGTGAATTATCCGGCGGCGCGCTTGCCCTAAAGTCTTCAAAGAAGAAAGCGTTCTTAAAATTTTCCAAATTATTCGGTTTGTATGAAAATATTATTTGGAAGGCTTCGTCAGAACGGGAAAAAACCGAAATTGAAAAGGTTAAAGGCAGAAACGGAAAAATTTTCGTCGCACCGGATTTGCCCCCGCAGACGTTCGGGAAATCGTTCTCGATTGAACAGAAACCGTTAAAAAAGATAGGCGAAGCAAAAATGGTTTTTTTGTCGCGTTTCGTTAGAATAAAAAACTTCAAGTATTTATTGAAGCAGTTAAATAAAGTTAAAGGAAAACTTGAAATAGACGTTGCCGGTCCAATCGAGCAGAAAGATTATTGGAATGAATGTTTAGAGATAATAAAAACCTTGCCGGAAAACATAAAAATACAAATGAAAGGGAACATACCGAATGAGCAGGTTCATCCTTTGCTGCTTGAATATCATTTCTTTATATTGCCGACATTATCGGAGAATTTCGGACACGTGCTGTTAGAAGCATTATCTGCCGGCTGTCCGCTTATCGTTAGCGACCGAACACCTTGGAGAAAATTAAGCGAGAAAAAGATAGGCTGGGACATACCTCTGGAAATTCCGCATCGTTGGACTGAAATAATAAACTTTTGCATAGATTTAGATAACGATACTTACTCAAATATGTCAAAAAATGCGCGAGCATTTTCAACCGAATGGATGTCGAGTTCCAAAATAGAAAGTGATACTTTAAAAATTTTTGATTACGCTTTATCCAATACCTTAAGTTAAGAGTTTAAACTGTCAATCTAAAGATTTTAAAGACATAAAATAACTTTATACGAAAAAAGGATTTATTATATTAAAGTCTGTAAAATGGTCGTTTTAATAATAGCGGGCGGCGGTATGCTCGGACACAAATTGGTTCAGAAATTCGGCGAAAATTTTGATGTCTGGACAACGCTGCGCGGAAATTTCAGGGATTATGAAAAATTCAATATTTTCGATTGCAAAAAAACATTTGAAAACGTAGACATATTAGATATTAGCGGAGTCGAAAAATTTTTAGCACGTCTCAGACCGCAAGTGGTCGTCAATGCCGCGGGCATTGTCAAACAGCTTCCGATTTCCAAAAACGTGATTGAAACCGTTGAAATAAACTCGATTTTTCCGCATCGTCTTCAAGCATTGGCGCAAAAATACAAATTTCGGCTTATCACAATCGGCACTGATTGTGTTTTCAGCGGAAAAAAAGGAAATTATAAGGAAACGGACGAGGCAGACGCCGTTGATGTCTATGGTAAAAGCAAAAGTTTGGGTGAAATCGAAGGAGAAAATTGTCTGGTTTTGCGGACATCTATCATCGGCAGAGAATTGAACACGCGGCACGGGCTGGTCGAATGGTTTTTGAGCAATCGTGGAAAAAAGGTGAAAGGATTTCGCAACGCGGTTTTTTCCGGCGTTTCAACCGCCGAGCTTGCCGACGCGCTTGCCGATTTAATTTTAAATTGTAAAGATTTAAACGGTTTATATCATTTGTCGGGCGAGCCGATAAATAAATTCGATTTACTGCATTTAATCAAACAGGCATATCACCTCGACATCGAAATCGAAGCGGAAGAAAACTTCAAAATCGACCGCAGCCTTGACTCGACGGCTTTCAGACTGAAGACGGGTTTCAAATTTTCATCCTGGAAACAGGTGATTGAGGAGATGGCAAATGATGCAACGGGTTACGACGACTTTGATAAATAATTGAATGAAGGATTTTGCAGGAAAAAGAATTCTCGTAACCGGCGGAACAGGGTCGCTCGGACAAACACTGGTCAAAAGACTGCTGACGGGCGAGGCGGGAAAACCGGCGCGCGTAACCGTTTTTTCCAGAGACGAAGCAAAGCAGCATTATATGCGGCTCGAATATCTGCGCCGAGAAACGGCGACCGACGACGTTATTTACGAAAACTCGAGCGATTTGCTGAATTTCAGAATCGGCGACGTGCGCGACTATCCGGCTCTGCTGCGCGCATTGCGCGAGGCGGACGTGGTTTTTCACGCGGCGGCGCTCAAACAAGTGCCGTCGTGCGAATATTTTCCGTTTGAAGCGGTTTTGACAAACATCTGCGGCGCGGAAAATATGGTTCGCGCCATCAGGGAAAACAATCTGCCAATCAAAAAAGTCGTCGGCATCTCGACCGACAAAGCCTGCAAGCCGATAAACGTGATGGGAATGACGAAGGCTTTGCAGGAGCGGATTTTCGTCGAAGCGAACCGCGATTGCCCCGATACCGATTTTTTGTGCGTGCGCTACGGCAACGTGATTGCGTCGCGCGGTTCGATAGTTCCGCACTTCGTCGAACAAATACGCCAAAATAAGCCGATTACGCTGACTCTGGCGGAAATGACGCGGTTTCTGCTCGGCTTGGAAAAAGCGGTCGACACGGTTCTGGCGGCAGTCGGAAACGGTCTGCGCGGAGAAACATACGTGCCGAAAATCGAATCGGCTAAAATAGCAGATGTGGCGCGAGTTTTAATGGGCGAAAAAAATCTGCCGGTAGTTTTTACCGGAATTCGTCCGGGCGAAAAAATACACGAGATAATGGTGTCGGAAGAAGAAATTTATCGAACCGTCGAGCGCCAAGACTTTTACGTGATACAGCCGATTCTGCCCGAGCTGCGCGGCGGGCGAAAGTTTGAACCTGCGCTGAAAAGCGAGTATTCGTCGGAAAATAACACTATTTCGGGTGAGAAATTAAAGCGTTTGCTGGCTGGCTCGAGCGATGAAATCGCGCGATTTCTGCATTCGTGAATTGTTGAAAATCTTCAAAAAATTTAAAAGTTTCTTATGAAAGTATTAACCATTTTCGGAACGCGACCGGAAATAATCCGCTTGAATCTCGTCTTGAAGCTGCTCGACGAGCGGTGCGAACACGTTACGGTTCACACCGGACAAAATTACGACGAGAGTTTGAGCGACATTTTTCTGCGCGAGCTGGAAGTTCGCGCGCCGGACGAGCATTTAGGGATAAAATCGAAGAACTTCGGCGAGCAAATCGGGCAAATTCTAAGCCGCGCCGACGAAGTTTTGGAGCGTCATCAGCCGGACAAAGTTTTGATTCTGGGCGATACCAACAGCGCGCTTGCCGCCATTGTCGCGGCGCGGCGCGGCATTCCGGTCTTTCATATGGAAGCGGGAAACCGCTGTTACGACGAGCGCGTACCGGAGGAAATAAACCGCCGGATAATCGACCATTCGAGCCGGATTTTGCTGCCATACACCGAAAGAAGCAGGGAGAATTTAGTGCGCGAAGGCATCGAGCGCGAGCGGATTTTCGTAACCGGAAACCCGATAAAAGAAGTTTTGGACAAGTTTTCCGAAAAAATCGAACAAAGCGGCGCGCTCGAAAAATATCAACTAAGACCGCGCGAATATTTTCTGGCAACAGTCCACCGCGCCGAAAACGTGGACGCGCCCGAACGTCTCGCAAAAATTCTCGACGCCCTGTCGCGCGTGTCCGAAAAATACGACCAGCCGACGCTTCTTTCGGCGCATCCGCGAACGGCGGAAAAACTCGCGCGATTCAAGTTAAAAGCGTCGTCCGATAAGATTCGCTTGATTGAACCGCTCGGATTTTTTGATTTCGTCCGGCTCGAAAAAAACGCCGCGCTGATTTTGACCGACAGCGGCACGGTGCAGGAAGAATGCGCGATTTTCAAAGTGCCGAACGTAACGCTTAGAGACGTAACGGAGCGACCGGAAACAATCGAATGCGGCAGCAACATCTTGTCGGGCGCAGAAACCGAGGACGTTCTGCGCGCAGTCGATACGGCGCTCGCGCAGCCGCCGAAATGGAATGCGCCGAAGGAATATCTGGCGGAAAACGTCGCCCAGACGGTTTGTAAAATCATTTTGGGTTTGACGAGCTTGAGGAGACACACAAACTTGAAGCAGTTTTAAAAAACGTTGAGCGGCAAGCATATAAAACAACAAGGAAAAAACATTTTTGGAGGCGAATCGTTTTCTGAAAACGCTGATGCCGAAGTTGATTCACGCGCCGCCGCCGCTCGCCGTCTATGGATTGTAACCGAGCTTTATTACCCTGAAGAAACTTCGACCGGATATTATCTGACGAAAATCGCAGAGGGCTTGGCGAACGATTTTCAAACGAAAGTTTTGTGCGGACAGCCGAATTATTCGGCGCGCGGAACGCTTGCGGCGAAACGCGAGATTCATCGGGGCGTCGAGATTTTTCGCTCCTTTAGCGCGCGGCTCGACAAAAACGTGATAGCGTTTCGCATCGTAAATATGTTGAGTTTGAGCGTCGGGGTTTTTTTTAAAGCGTTATTAAAATTTCGGAAAAGTGACGCGGTGCTGGTCGTTACGACGCCGCCGCTGCTGCCGTTTGCAACGGCTTTCGCCGCCGCCGCGCGGCGCGCCGATTACACGCTCTTGATTCACGACAATTATCCTGAAATTTTAATTGCCGCCGGAAAAACCGCGCCCGATTCCTTGCTCGTCAGATTTCTTGATTTCTGCAACCGGCGTTTATACAAAAACGCGCGCAAGATAATCGTTGTCGGGCGCGATATGGGCGAAGCGGTCGAGAAAAAAATCGGGACGCGAAAATCGTCGAGCGCCGAATCAAACGGCGAAAACAAAGCGAGAATAACGGGAAACGAAAAATCAAAAATCGCGTTTATACCCAATTGGGCGGAACTCGAACAGGTCGCGCCGCGCCCGCGCCGGGAAAATTCGCTGCTCGAGCAATTGAACTTAATCGATAAATTCGTTTTTCTATACGCGGGCAATATGGGTTATCCGAATGATTTGGAAAGCATCGCGTGGTGTGCCGAGCGTTTAAAAGAGGACGAGCGATTTCATTTTATATTTCTCGGCGCGGGCGTCAAACGAAAATGGCTCGAAAGGGAAGCGGCGGAAAAACATTTGAAAAATATAACGATTTTAGCTCCGCGCCCGCGCGCCGAACAAATAATTTTTCTAAACGCCTGCGATGTGGCGCTGGTTTCGCTGATAAAAAAAATGCGCGGCGTTTCGATGCCCTCAAGGACATATAATATTCTGGCAGCCGGCAAGCCGATTTTGGCAATGACCGAAAGCGGCTCGGAATTGGCGCGAGTCATCGACGAAGAAGCGGTCGGCTGGTGCGTGCCGCCCGCCGAACCGAGACAGCTTTTACAAAAAATCGAAGATATATTTGAAAAGCGCGGCGAATTATCCGCAATGAGCCGTCGTGCGCGTGCCGCGGCGCTCGATAAATATTCAATGTTATTGGCGATAAAAAGATATAAAACGAATTTGACAGACAAATGCGTCCGATAACGACGGAGATTTGAGAGATTTGCAAGTATTTATAATAAGGCAGAAATAGTCGCTCGACGGGAAATAAAAAAGAAAGTCTTTCAGCTTATTATTCCGATTGTTTTTCCGAATTGGTATGAGAGTTTTAATAACCGGCGCAGACGGTTTTGTCGGAGCGGAAATCGCCCGGCAATTGAGTAAATCTGATTTTGAGATTTACTTGACCGGCAGGCGCGGCGCACGCTCGAAGGAAGAAAAAAAATATTGGGCGGCGGATATTGCGGACGCCGACAGCCTGCAAAAACTGCGCGGCATCGGGTCAATCGAAACGGTCGTGCATACGGCAGGCTTGGCGCATCAATTTAAAAATGCGAGGCGCGCGGAATTTTGGGCAGCGAATGTCGAAGGGACAAAGAACGTCGCAGAACTGGCGGTCGCACTCAACGCCGCTCGCTTCGTTTTGATAAGCAGTGTCGCCGTTTATGGTAAAGCAAAGGCTGGAAAACGGAGTTATCGTTCAGAAGATGTCGGGTTTGAAGAAGATTTACAATGCCGTCCGCAGGGTTTTTACGCCGAGAGCAAATACGAATCCGAGCGGATTGCGCGCCGTGTTTGCGCGGGCAACGGGGTCGAGCTGACAATTTTAAGATTGGCGACGGTCGTCGGCGAAGGCGACGCGGGCAACCTCCGGCGCTTGATACGGGCAATCGACAAAAATAGATTTTTGTGGCTCGGCGACGGAAGAAATTTGAAAAGTTTGATTTATAAAACTGACGCGGCGGCGGCTTGCCGCAAAATTTTGTATGAAAAGAAAAAGTATCAGGCGAAGCACGATTCGGCGGAAATTTTTAATATAACGGGCGAAGCGGTTTCGATGCGTTCGATTGTCGAAAAAATCGCGGCGGGTTTGGAAAAAAAATTGCCGCAAATAATGATACCGGCGCGCGCGGCGCAGAAAATGCAGAAAATATTGAAGCGATTCGAGCGTTTCGGGCGAGTAGAAAAAATGAGCAAAATAGTTGATAAATGGCTTTCAGACGAAGTTTTCAGCAACGCGAAAATCAAGGCGATATACGGATTTGAACCGGCGACGAGCGTGCCGGACGCGATTGGCAGAGAAGTGGCATTTTATAAAAAGGAAACGCAGAAAAAGTATTAGTAGCGACGGCGGCGGCAAATTGTGAGACACTTTTTTTATTTTTTCGCAGCATTTGCGGCGACTTTTGCGGCGGTCGGAATTTTCCGGCGCTGGGCGACGGGGCGGAAAATTCTGGACGTGCCGAACGATAGAAGCTCGCACCGAAAGCCGACGCCGCGCGGCGGCGGGCTGCCGATTGTTCTGGTGTCTCTTTCGATTTACGCCGTCTACACGTTATACGCGGCGAAGGATTTTCAAGCGGGTTATTTTTTCGGCGCTTTGATAATCGCCTTTGTCAGTTGGCTCGACGATTTATATTCCGTCTCGTTCAAATGGCGTTTTCTGCTGCACGCGGCGGCGGCATTGACGGCGGTCGGCGGCGTCGGATACTTTGAAGAAATCTCGTTGCCGTTTTTTTTCGGGCATTTTGATTTGGGCGCGGCAGCCGGGATTTTGCTGACGGCGGGCTGGATTGTATGGCTGACGAACGCCTACAATTTTATGGACGGCATCGACGGCATCGCCGCAATACAGTCGGTTGCGGCAGGCTTCGGATGGTTTTTGTTAGGGCGTCAAATGCAGGCGGAGACGGTCGAGTTTTTCGGCGGCGCGCTGGCATTTTCGAGCCTTGGTTTTTTAATACACAACTGGCAGCCGGCGAAAATTTTTATGGGCGATGTCGGCAGCGCTTTTCTCGGTTACAGCTTTGCGGTTATGCCGCTGCTGCTGCTGGCGATGTCCGCGCGGCAGGAAAACGCCTCGAGCGGCGGCGGCAATTCGGGACGGGCTTTATTCTTCGGCGTCGTATTGGTTTGGCTGTTTTTGTTCGATACAATCATCACGCTGGCGCGCCGCCTCGTTAAAGGCGAAAAAATATGGGAGGCGCACCGCACGCATCTCTACCAGCAGCTGGCGACCGGCGGTTGTTCGCACCGTGCGATTGCCGCATTCTACGGCGCGGCTGCTTGTTTAAACGCGATTTTACTGGCGCTCGCAACAGTGTCGGCAACGGCGGCGCGCCCGTCGGCAAACGGCATTTACGGCATTTTGTGTTTTTTTTTAGCATTTGAAGCAATCGCGTTGACGGTTTTTGCGAAATTCCCGAAATTGTTTGCGGCAAACAAGCAAAACGATTGATTAGATTGCATAAGCTGAGAGCGTCGCAGCGAAAAAAAATAGTAAATTCTCTATTCCGGTCAAATCCGATAAGCAGATGTTGAGCAAACAAATTCGTCGGATAAACTTTCAGGCATACGGCGTTAAAATCTCGGTCGGAACAAATGAAGGAGCGGCGCGGCTGGTTCAAATCGAAAGCTGCGTCGCGCAAAGTTTGCCGTATGGCTTCGACGTAATTGCCGAAAACGAAATTGGTCATTTTATCGAAACCAGACACGGCGAAAACGGGCATTTTCAAATTATAAAAGACGGCGAGCGGGCGGCGAGCGGCGCGGGCGACAAAGATTTTTTTGACAAACTGAACAGCCAGATACGCTTGACGATTGGCGAATACGCGGTCGGAAAAGTTTTTCTGCACGCGGGCGTCGTCGGCTGGGCGGGAAGGGCGATAGTGATTCCGGCAAAAAGTTTCGCCGGTAAAACCACGCTCGTCGCCGAGCTGCTCAAACGCGGAGCGGTCTATTACTCGGACGAGTATGCGGTTCTCGACGGAGAGGGCTTTGTCGAACCGTTCGCCAAACCTCTCTCGATGCGCCAAGAGATTGGTCGGGATGAACGCGCGCAAATTGAAGTGGCGGCAGAACGATTCGGCGGCGTAACGGGCGATTTGCCTTTGCCTGTCAAACTGATTTTGATTTGCCGGTTCGTCAAGGAAGCTGCGGGAGCGAACGATAAAATTGCGCTTGAAATATTAAGCCGGGGCAATGGAATACTGGAGATGCTGGCGCACGCAATACCGGCGCGGCGCGCGCCGAAGTTCACGTTGGAAGTTTTGAATAAAGTTGCGAGCCGTGCCATAATCGCCAAATGTCAAAGAGGCGAAGCCGGAGAATTTGCTGAATTTTTGATTGACTTCATCGAGCGCGTCCCTTAAAATCGCCGAAAATAAAACAATATAATTCACTCGGAGGTGAAAAAATGAATGTCTTGCAGCAGCGGGAAAAGCCTGTCTCGAGAAAAGAAGGATTGGTAATACAGGAGTTGCCGAACGAGATATTAGTCTACGATTTGAGTGCCGACAAAGCGCATTGTCTGAATCAAACCGCCGCTGCGGTCTGGAAATTCTGCGACGGGGAAAATACGGTTGCCGATATTTCCCGACTTATCGGCAAACGGTTCGGAGGCGCGCCGCTCGACGAAGATTTGATTTGGCTGGCGCTCGACCAGTTGAGCGAAAAAAGTCTGCTTTCTTCATCTGCCGTTACGCCGAAATTCGGCGACCGGACGCGGCGCGAGCTGATAAAAAAAGTCGGTCGGACGGCAATCGTCGCGCTGCCGATAGTTATTTCGTTGGTTGCGCCGACGGCGGCTTCAGCAGGTTCGACCTGCGCCGCGACAAGCTGCACGTGCAAAAGGACGGCGGCGTGTCCGGGCGTTGCCGGAACGGACCCGGATTGTTCGTGTAACTCTTTTAACGGAATGGTCAGCAGTTGTCCGTCCGGCTGCAACTGCGGCTGCTCGATTCCTGCCGGCTCGCCCGCAGGAACGGCGTGCAGTTCAAATTGCGGCTGATATTTTTGAAGGCGGTTTTCCAAAAAAAGTAAAATCCGCGTGATTTTACTTTTTTTTTCATTTTGGATGATTGTATGTTTAATTTGAAAAAGCGCCGGAGTTTATAATTTTAAAATGACGAACGAAACGGTCGCCGGAAACGATCGATACTGGAAACTACTGCAATATCGGGTGCAGGAGAAAAAAATTGGCGGGCTTTTCCGGCAACTCGAAAAACACGCGTTTGAATTGCTCTTGATAAAGGGGTGGGCGGCGGCGCGAAATTATCCGCAGCCGTCCGAGCGATTGGCGGTCGATATAGATATCGCGGTCAATCCGCGGCAATTTAAAGATTGTGCGCGCGCGCTGGTTGAGCAGAACGTAACGGGTGTCGACTTGCACGAAGGCTTGCGGCATCTCGATACGATCGAATGGAAGGATTTGTACGATAATGCCGAAACCGTCGAAATCGACAAAACGATTTTCAAGATTTTGCGGGCGGAAGATCATCTGCGGGTTTTGTGCGTCCACTGGCTGAACGACGGCGGAGCGAATAGGGAAAGGCTCCGAGACATTTATTACGCGGCGGCGGCGCGACCCGCCGATTTTGATTGGGAGAGGTGTCTTAACTCGGTCGGCGAGACAAGAAAACAGTGGATTCTCTCGACACTCGGCTTGGCTGAAAAATATCTGAAACTTGATTTGAGCGGAACGCCGGTCGCGGCAGAAGCGAAAAAAATACCGTTCTGGTTGATAAAAACTTTAGAGAACGAGTGGAACCGTCAAGTAAAACTTAAGCCGCTTTTCGTTTGCATAAGCGAGCCGGAGAAACTCTGGAAGCAAATAAAAATTCGTATGCCGCCGAATGCAATTCAAGCAACAATCGAATGCGAAGGCGAATTCGACGAATCGACTCGTGTTATTTATCAGATAAAGAGTATCGCGCGCCGCGCACAACCGTCTCTGCATAGTATCTGCGAGGCTTTGCGCCGGCGTGCGGAAAAAGGCTCAATAGTTTCCTGAGGAAGCGTCTGATAATGTAAATTGGTGGTATTG
>JAABUN010005733.1_pt1 | contig 15076 bp, 16 predicted proteins | sample 5559311 | NCBI WGS metagenome assembly JAABUN01 (sample SAMN10711877, study PRJNA513370) | rock metagenome | isolation source: Antarctica rocks | place: Antarctica: Victoria Land, Siegfried Peak sud | reverse complement strand
TTAGCACTTCCCCCGATTCAATTCCCTGTGCGAGCAACGAAAATTTCTTGAATTGCATTGAATAATCTGACACTGTTCGGTACGACTTTTAATCTACCTGTTTTGGGCTTAACCGAAAAGTATTGAGTGTCCTAGTAGCAGAAGTCACCTCATCATCGTCGTTAATCCAAATTGTCCCTACATCTACAAAAGGCACAATTTGGATTAACCCAAAACCTCCAGGATCTCGAACAATCGGCAATCGTAGTTCTACCGAGCCTGTGACCCCATTATCTCCTACTCGTTGACTGGTTCTATAGCCTCGTACAGTATCAACGCCACCGATATAAAATTGTTCTAAGGGCAACAACGAGTCTGGTGTAAGTTGAGCCGCCACACGACCAATTACTACCGCGTCTTTTTGGCTGTTTATTGCTCTTACATACTGAAACTGCCCTAACCAACTTAAAAAACGCCCGTCTATCCCCGTATCATTAGTTGTCGCATCAAATATCCCCAAACCTAAACTAAACACTGACCTTGCAGCTATTACCGAATTAAAATTAGGACGACTCAGCCAATCAGTGCTAAAACGCAAAACACTAACTTTAGATTCTCCGTTCTCTGGTCCTTGGGTAAAAGAAAATGGTTCATCATCAAACAAAAACGTCCGGCTACGACGTAACTGGGCGGATAACCCCAGCGCTAGTTCTTCTCGAGGAGTAAGAATTACTGGTTGGCGAAAGTCAATAGCGTAAGTTTGACCGCGCCCTGTAATCTCCAAAGGTGCGAAAGTCTGTTAGATAACTCTATTTCTACCGTTGCTGTAGCGAAAGCCAATTGTGCCATTACGTGGGTTGACAGGTATGACATAACTTGCGCTGTAGCTATTTACTCCACCCGTGATACCTAGGTCAGTGCTGAGGCGATCGCCAAAACCTAATAGATTATTATGGCTGACTGCTACTATTGCACCGACAGACCCAACGCTAGGAACTTCCCGATTATCGATTATTAAAGCAGCATCTATTGGTTGTACTTCTTTCAAATTTAAGATTAAAACATTTTTTTCTGGCGCTGTCCCGGCGGTTAGTTCTGCTTCCACTTGGCTAAAAAGCGGGTTATTTTGCAGTAGTTGAAGTCCTGCTTTCAATTGAGGAATATTTAAAGGAATTGGAGCCGCAAGGCGAATACGAGAGCGCACGTAACTCTCTTTTAGCCGCCTTAGTCCTCTAATATCAACTCTTTCAAGCTCTCCTTCTACTACCTGAACTTGAATTACGCCATTATCAATATCTTGGGGAGGAAGAAATGACCCAGATGTTTCATAACCATTGCTGACGTACAACTCGTTTATTGCCGTTCGGATTTCCAATAATTGTTCGTAACTTAGCTCCTGTCCAATAAAGGAGTTTACGGCTTTATCTAATTCTTCTCTTGAGAAAACCGTACTTCCATTTACTTCAATCCTATTTACTTTCACCTTTGGGCTTAGAGTAGGCGTTAGCTGAGAAGGAATAGGTGATCGCTCTGGGACAATCAAAAGTATAGGAGGAGGGGGACTTGACAGGGTTTCAGGTATTGGAGATGGAGTAATTGGCTCTGGCTCTAAAGTTCCTAATGGGATAGAAGGAATTTGCCCAGCAATTAATTGTCTACAGGTTTTATTTTTGTTAAAATAGTTATGGCATCTGCTATTTTGGTCAAGAAATTTTACTGAACCTTCATGGTCTGTAATAGAATTGATTAGTTCGCGGTCGTACTCTGCTGGTTTAACCAAACCTCTACTTGTTTCCCCAGTAGAAATATTTGCTAAGAGTGAGTAATTCCAGCTTAAGTACATCAAGCTCGTGCAAGTAAGTAACAAGGAAAAATTCATGCAATTTGTTGGAATTGATTTAAAGCTTCGGCTTTATTTAATCCGATCAAACACTTATCAAGTTAAATTTTACTCTATTTAACCCACTTATGGCAATTAAAGTTTTATTAGTTGATGACGAAATAAATTTTCAACGAGTTATTAATCAAGTTCTTAAACAACAAATTAAAAGTGGTAAGTACGAATTTAATTTTGCTGCTAATGGTCAAGAAGCTCTAGACAAAATTGTTTCTGGGCTTAAAGTAGACGTTGCCTTGGTTGATATTCGGATGCCTGAAATGGATGGGTTGACTTTAATTGAAGAATTAAATAATCTAGGTAATTTATCTGTAAATTCAATTATCGTCTCAGCTTATGCAGATATGCCAAATGTTAGAAAAGCTATGAAGGAGAGAGCTTTTGATTTTTTGGCTAAACCAATTGGAATTGATGAATTAGAAGAAGCTATTGGCAAGGCTTATGTTTTTAAAAAGCAAAGTAGACAATTAGCCAAGCCCACAGAAGGAAAACAGACTGCGCGTGTTAAAAGTTTAATTGCTGACCCATCGAGTAAAAAAGTAACTTTAGATGTTGCTTGTAGAATAGCTAAACAATTACCAGTCGGACAACGAGTAGAACTTTTACGTCGGCTAATGGAAGGATTAAGTCTTGACGCATTAATCGATCTTAAATATGAATTAGAAACTCAAGAATACATTGAAATTGAAAACCAAGAAAAAAGGAATAAATTAGCTGTAGAAGTTTATCAGGAGTTGGGATTTGATGAAGCTAAAATACCTCTAATTGCTTTAGAAAAAGGATTTATTGAGGAGAGAGTTATTAAGCGGAATATGGCTTCTGGAGATGTTAAAGATTACGGCATTCACTTGTACTTGCGTTGGAGAGAAGAAATAGGTGGGGTATGTAAAGGTTATTATTTAGGTCCTCTCTACTCTCTTGATGAAAGAACTAAGATACTTGTTTCTTTACTAGGGTACTCGTTAGATAAAGAAACGCTTGCTCCCACTTCGCCCACTAATGATGTAGCAGAGCCACTAACATATGGTGGCACAGACGTAAAGCGTATACCGAAGCCACCGATCAAAATGTACGGTAAGGAGGTCAATTGACACTCATCCACAACTAAAAGACGGAGGATTCTTTCTTAATATAAATAAATTCATAATAAAATATAATTGTGATCGTAACTTTATTTGTTTATATTTCCTACAACTGATCGCATAATAGTGTCTCAATCTCTCCAAGCTTCTCTTTCAATATTTGGCGAACCTCTTTAAGACGAGAGGGAGCGAGATCGGATATGGCAACAGACTTAATGTTCTGAAGTACTTTGTTTGTTCTTTGTATTTGAGTTAAATTCGTAGTTTCAGGAGTATACTGTCGAATTAGGTCTTGAATTAAAGAACGAGTTTGGTTGAGAGATAGTGATTTTTGTCTTACTATTTCCGTTGCCTGAGTACGAATTGCTAAAGCTTGAGCTTCATTCATATTAAGTTGTTCTGAGGAAAGTTTATTAAGTTCCCTAGCTTTGCTAGATTCTAAACCTTCTACTCGAACTGCTGTTTTCAAATCGTCTGCTAGTTTAAGCAAGGGAAAAATATTATTGTTAATAGATATTGGATTAAGTTGTAGTTCCAAAAGTGTAGCGAAAATTATTTTTTCCTCTGCTTCTTTGAAACTAATAGTCTCTATCCACTGTTGCTGAGTTTCAATATCTGCAATTCTGATTTCACCAAGTTCTAAGTGTTTTTGTTCGCGCTGCAATCGTCTTAGCGCGGTATTAAGAATTTTGGGGATTTTATCTTCTTGTTCTTTTAAGGACGAATCTCGATAACCAAATAACCGAATTAGCGCATTTGCTAGATCCAAGTCATGTAATTTTTGAGAGTGAATACTGGTGACGATTTGCCCTTCAAAAATTTCTACTCTATCTAATATTTCTTCTTTGAGGAGAAAGACGGCTTTAAGGTTTAACCACTCAATTAAGGAAGCAGCCCGCCACCTTAATTCTCCGTCAAACAACGTGTAACGTCCATTTTCTTGGGGGATTACTACGATCGGAGTCTTTTGACCCTGCCGCCGCAAACTTTCGGCTCTTTCTTTAATAACAGTATGAGGAAAAGCTTGTCTAGGCTGAACAGGATCAGGGTCAATTAAGTTGATAGCGATCTCCTGCACTCCACCCCTATTTGCAAGTCGAGTAGTTAACTGTTCAATCTGCTGCTCCAAAGCAGCTTTTTCCCCAAAGTTGAATGTGTTAACTCGTAGTCGCGTAATTTCTGCTTGGAGTTCTTCGACTTGATCGTTAAGCTGGTGAATCTGCTGTGATTGCCCAACATCTCCAAAAATTTGTTTCATGCCAATTGGCTTAGGTGCTGCCATCTTTCTACTATTCCTCTGTCATCAGCTTAATTAATTCAACTGCGATTGGATCAAAGTTTTTTGTGGCTTCAATTCCAGGACGGTATAAATGCAAGGGTAACCCGACACCACTAGCACTTAAGTAAAAACTCGATTCTTTAATATATGGAAAGCAGCTAATTCCCATTTCTTGAAGCAAGCCTGGTAACGTCTCGCTTGAATCGCCATCTTTTTTAGCTTTTCCTTGTTCGTTAATACCAAGAATATTGCGATGTGGTGCTTTTTTTAAGTCAACTCGTGTGGGTACAAAGCCCAGGATTTTTGGTTTAGGCTTCAATCGCAGTTCGTCAACTTTGTTATAGTACCACTTGAGAAACCCAGCAAATCCCCCAGTGTCTTTATACTCAGGTTTAACCGGGACTAATATATGGGTACTAGCAGCAAGAGCAACAAGACCCATTGGTTCTAAGGATGCTGGAGTGTCAAAAATAATTAGATCCGCATCCAGTGGGTAATCTTCGAGTCGGTCGCGCAAGGTATAGTAGCGACGAGCATTTAAATAAATTTCTTGTATGCTTTGTTCTATTTCTTCACCTCCTTGAATTGCTGTAATTGTTGAAAGATGGTCAGCCCAAAGAGGAACAAGCGGGTAATATCCATCAAAATTTTTATTTAACACAGCCGCAACAGAGTGTTTAGCATCAACCTTGGCAAGCCCTGCGAAAATGCACAAAGAGCCAGATTGGTCGAGTTCAAAGATTGTGACTTTGTAGCCTTTAGCGCCTATAACATATGCCAGATGGCTAGCCATTGTAGTTTTACCTGAACCTCCAGCATTACTAGCAATTGTTAGTCGGATTTGAGTTTGTACTGTTTTGTTCATTTGGTGCAAGCCTTTGACTTTGAAATGTGACCTAACGTTAGTTCACATCCTATTTATTATGGATATCAATCATTGGTTATATTGAATGCTTATTTACTTTAGTAGTTAGTAGAATTCTACTTGAGGATGTGGCAATGTCTCACTCCACTGGGAAGTTAGCGTAAGTTACGTTGCGATCGCCTGTAATCCCAAGGCATCACGCGTGACTGCTGATTCCAAAAGCCCAACCGTTGTTTCTTCGCTTGTGCTTCTGCTTGTAAATACTGGTCTTTAGTGGCTGCATATCCCTGGAGGTATTGGCGGTAAACTACAGCCTGTCCCTCTTTTACCATTTGCAAATTAATCGATTGCTTGCCTACATACGATTCGGCTACAGTTCTGCCATAGCGATCTCGCGTTATCGTTCGGACTTGCACTAGCGTACCTAGGGGTAACAGTTGCTTAAGCCTGGATGTCGATTGTTGCCCCAAGGACTTTGAGCGCGTTCGGGAGCATCAACGCAGGCTAGTCGAATCGTCGTCGTCACTTGACCTGACTGACGGATACGCAAGGTGTCGCCGTCGCCTATGCTGACGACGGTGGCGGAGGTAGTCTGGGCTATGGCTGATAAGGGGGTCAACAACAGAGGGAAAACTAATGAGACTTTAACTAATAAGCTTTTCAAAGGTTTCTTCGGAAATTTCTGAGGTGGATGACAATAGTGTTCCCCTTTTGGCTGTAACTATTACACTTTTTGCATCACAGCTATTACCTTACGCGCTACTTCAACCGAAACTGATGCCACAGCCGCCGCATCGCGCAGGCGTTCGCCCTGATGCAACGCGGCAATTACTTTCTGTGATGAAGGTTTGGCAAGAAAATTTTGCTGCCAATCTATCTTTGTGCGATCGCTTATCTGCCCATGTACCTGCTTATCGGTTAACATTGCTGCGAGAAACTCATCCGTCTTACCGTCGATAATCGCTTGCTCTACTGGTGATAATACTTTATCTGGCATCTGGTGTAGGTCGCGTTCTACCCCTTGAGTTTCGCTAGAACTAGCAAACATAAAATACTCAGTCAGGCTACCGATTGGGTAATTAAAATTGGCATAACGATATTTAAAATACCGTTCCACGTTCCCTCGATGCGCCCAAACTTTAATTACATCAATTTCTACTTCTTGATAATGCGATCTTACGTCTCGATATATTTCTGAGAGGCGCTTAGACATGGCACGGGTTGTTATGCCAATTTTATAGAATATTTCTCCATCAGCTTGTATTTTTAGGTAGTACAAACAAGAAGAGAGAATTGTCTGCATTTGAGCGCAATAAATCCGCAAGTCGGCGAGGCGAATCCGTAACTCCTCAAGCGGCAACACTGAGCCAGAATTATCGAAGATGGCTGCTTCCAAATGTGCCAGCTTTTGCTCAATCAGTGGCTCTTGCACACAATTGAATGCTGCGAGGGGCAATGCACCAACTGGGATTTGTCCTAACTTAGTCAACTGGTAGGCTGTTCGCCCTGTCCCAGCGTTAATGTTTCGTGAAATCTCAACTAAGCTTTCTCTGGTAAAAGCTGGCAATATTTCTAGGCGGTCAATGCCATTTTCGTGCGACTTATGCCTGTGCCAAAGTTTCTTTAGCTGCTCCAACTCCTTGCCTGACAGGAAAATATTAAAGGCATCGTATAAAGGTAAACGCGGTATGTCGCGCGGCTCTTTTTTGATAATTAGGTTGCAGGTTTCGCCGCTATGGGCGAAGTGATGCTCTTTTATTTTGCCCTTTTTAGCTATTAGCGCTTTACTGCAATAAGGGCATATTAGGTTTGTCTTCCCACTGGTTACATCTTGAATTTCGATTAGTTGATTATTGGCATTAACGCCATGCCGTAGCCACATACAATTCTTGCTTCTTATTTGACAACTTTCCTGTAGAACTATTGCTATGTAGTATCTAGCATCTTCCGTGCCAATACTTATGAAGACTTCGCGTTAAGATTACGCAAAGCACTGACTTCGTATCTTCTCGCTAATGGCTTACCAAATCTCCGCCACAAAACTTCAAACCTACCACCGTTGCCCCCAAGCTTACTATTTTCGCTACGAGTTGGGTTTGAAAACTCCTGGATTCTTTGGTAATGCCAAGCTTGGCACAGCCCTACATCAAGCACTTGCCCAAGCCTACCGCGATTGGCACTACCTTGACCCACTACCGCCTCTTGACTGGGTTTCTTCGTGCTGGCAGCGATGTTCCCACAATCTCAGTCCAAACCAAGCAGAGGAAGGACAAGAGATTTTAGAAAATTACTACTACCAGTTCATTGCTGGCGAAACTGCAATCGCTCGACCCTTGGCAGTAGAAGGATTAATTAAAGGGCGCTTGCTCGTTAATGACTTAGAGTTCAAAATCTCTGGGCGCTACGACCGCCTCGATTTTCTAGGAGACGGGTTAGAACTAATCGACTACAAATCAACTAAAGAAGTCAAATTGCCAAAGCCCGATGAAATTGACTTGCAGATTGGTCTGTATTATATCGCCTTGGAGCAAAGATACCAGTCCTGCTTACAGCAGTTAAGCTTACTTTACTTGCGGACAGGTGAAAAGATGGTTTTTGAGGCTAGTAGCGAACATAAACAGCAGGTAGAAACTGTTATCGGTGAACTAGCTTGGCGATTACGTACTGATGAACAATGGGAAGCAAAGACCGGGGAACAGTGTGAAGTCTGTACTTATGCTAGATATTGCTCTGCGGTGCAAGATGAGCCAGAGCCATTACCGCCAAACATAAAATCTCCTTTACAAATCCAACTTGCTCTGAACCTTTAGTGAATTTCATTGTCTTAGTCGCCAATGTAGTTAGTCAGCCGTAGTGAAAGCGGATCAGCCAAATCTACGGCTTTAGGTACTCCTGTTCCCAATTATGACTTAACAGGCTGCGTTCTGTTTGTGCTTCTGAAAATCAAAATTCGGCTGGATAAATTAGTGCTAGATTGCCTACAAATTTATGAGCTAATTACTTTTTAGCTTTTAACCCGACTATTCCACTTCAAGGTTGCTTCATCCTCGGTTTTTCCAGCCGGACCTTGTGCGCCACAAACACAATAAACTACAAGTTCATAACAATCATTGCTATCCTCAAATAGTGATTCAACAATTTCTAAGTCTGATTCACTACAAAACGGACAGGGCAAAAAGTAATCTTTAGCTTCTATTTTTTTGCTATTCACATTATTGATAACTCAAACCAACTAAGCAAGTATATAACAGCATCGAAACAAGTTTGCCTTTGCTTTCGTAGCTGAGATTACGTCTATTAGTTTTTCACCTATGTTCTAACTAATTGGAATACGTTATTGTGTACATACTTTCGCTTTTTTAGTTTAGGATATTTTTTGCTTATATTCTTCGTACTGCTTGTTTTTGCAGCAATTCTCATTATGACTAATAGCTGTTCAATCCTTGAAAAAACCAGTATTGTAACAGCAATTCTCATTATGACTAATAGCTGTTCAATCCTTGAAAAAACCAGTATTGTAAGGACATCTGAACGACCCAAGAGAGTTAGAACAGTTGAAACAGCCAGGGTGGTTTAATGGGATATTGGCTTCTTTTCGCCAGGTGCTGTCATCGCTACCGGACAAGCGCACGGGCAAGAATATCCGCTATGGGATGGAAGATGTTGCTTTAAGCGCGTTTAGCGTATTCTTCACCCAAACCCCGTCGTTTCTAGCCTACCAGCGCATGATGGAGGGCAGCAAAGGCAAAAGTAATGCCCAAAGCCTGTTTGGGGTTCATCAGATTCCCAGTGACAATCACATCCGGGATTTGCTCGACCCAGTCAAACCGGAACAGGTTTTTCCTGTGTTTGAGGAAATTTTGCAGGTGTTGGAGCAACAAGGGCAGTTAAGAGGCTTCCGCTCGTTTGCGGAGACGCTGTTAATGGCGCTTGATGGTACTGAATACTTCAGTTCGGGTCAAATCCACTGCCCCCAATGCTCTAGGCGGACTCTGAAGTCGGAGGAGACCCACTACTTTCATAGCGTGGTTACCCCGGTGATTGTCGCTCCAAGGCAGGCTCATGTCATTCCGTTGGTGCCTGAATTTATTGTGGCGCAGGATGGGCGTGACAAGCAGGACTGTGAAAACGCAGCCGCAAAACGATGGTTGTCCCAGCATGGAGAACGCTACAGCGCCTTAAAGGCAACGGTTTTGGGGGATGACCTCTATTGCCATCAGCCCTTGTGCCAGCAGCTTTTAGCGCAACAATTCAATTTCATCTTGGTGTGTCGCCCGGAGTCTCACACTACCCTCTATGAGCATCTTGAAGGCATTGACCTGCCAACTCTCACAACCAAACGGTGGACCGGGAAGGTTGAAGAAACCTATACCTACCGCTATCTCAACGGCGTTCCTTTAAGAGATGGCGACGATGCCCTGCTGGTCAATTGGTGCGAACTAACCGTCAGCTGTCCCGACGGCAAGGTGACCTATAAAAATTCGTTCGCCACCAACCACACCATTACCGATGACACCGTGGCAGAGATTGTCCTGGCCGGTCGCACCCGATGGAAGGTGGAGAACGAGAATAACAATACTCTCAAGACCAAGGGCTACAGCCTGGAACACAATTTTGGACATGGCAAGCAGCATCTAGCCTCGTTCCTCGCCACCCTCAACATCCTATCGCTGTTGTTCCACACGTTGTTGGAACGGCTTGATGAGAAGTACAAACTCCTGCGTTCCCACTTGCCCACTCGTAAAACCTTTTTCGATGACTTGCGGGCTTTAACCCGTTATCTCTATTTCGAGCACTGGGATCACCTACTCACCTTTATGCTTGAGGGCTTAGAGCTAGAGATCCCGCCCAACACCAGCTAAATTCCCATAATGAGAATTGCTGCCGCAAATGTAAATGTACAAATTGATTTCATTAACAATGCTACACTTCTAAAGTCTCGTTGATTCAAAGGATGTCCCTTCTTCTTGGAACTTTTCTGAGAAAAATGTGACAGGTTTCCGCGAATTTGTACAATTAGTTCAATTAGTCCATCAACTCTCAAGGGTTTCTTTTCCATTTCTAGAAATTCTTTTAGCTCCTCCAAATTTTCAGAACTGTCTTCGTCTTGAAAGAAGCGTATTGTTTCTTCAAAAGCACTTCTAATATGCTCTGATGACTTAAATAAGTTTTCCACCTCTTTATTTTTTGTTTTTCCTTGTCCATACAAATCATCTAGATAAAAATAGAAGTTAATAAAGGAATTTGTATATCTTCTTGAGCTAAATTCATTGCACCCTTCTCGATAAAAGGACATTGGCAGAACTAGGTTTTGATGAAGCTGACGGTTCTTGATCAGGGATTTCAACATCTCTGGAGCCATTTCTCTATAGCATTTGTTCTCATGAGACTCACGTTGGAAATCATTTGTTATAAACTCTAAGTCTTTTTCTTCTTCCGGTGTTTCAGCTATCCACCTCCTTTTAGGAATTTCCCAATAGATTTTTTTGATCCCAATGCCGAGAGCCTCGATGTGCTGTGCGAGTTCAAGCAGAGAAAACGAAAATGATGAATCTCGTAATTTTATTTGAGTAATTCCACTCTCTATATCGAAGCTAACTTCAGGCAGAAAGTCTTGGTAATTTTTTACTCTTAAAGCAATGTTAAGAGCTTCTACTACATTATTTTGATCAAGTATTACGTCAAGAATAAAATGATCAACTTCTACTCTATATGACTGATGGTAAACAGAATCAGCATCAACTTTGACGGTTATCTGGTATAGCATTAGGCTCAGAGTTTGCGTGTACTCTCCATATACTTTAACGCTTTGGCAGAAAAACACCTCAATGATAAGCACGTCTCACAGATAGCTTTTCGGATGTGCCCTTACAGGTAACTCAAGCGGTCAAACTCGTGACTGTACCGCATATGCGGTACAACTGTATGAACTTATTAGAAACTGCCGCAAAACCATACGTATTGTTAAGAATTGAGGTAATATTATTTCTTACTCTTGGTAGGCATAATTTTGTTTCTACTATTTGTAAATTATTACTTATGGTCTTGCATAATGTTAAACTCTATGGCGTTCCTCAAAACCAACTCCTTTATTGGGGACGGCTACCATTACAGGTAGCATTGATTGCTTGGGCTTGGTGGTATACCAAACATCCAAAGCAGCCCCAAGTCAAGGCGTGATGGGTGGAACCCAAAGCAATTAGCAAGTGATCGCAAGTATTGGGCGTTCTTCATGCGATCACGCATTTAGTTCTAGCAGATAAATGAACTTAATTTCTAATCAATCTCAACTAGAACCGTAACAGCCGCAACAGCAATCAGCATCTCGTCATTCTTATCATTCAGAGAAGCGATCGCTCGACCCTGAACCATCATACTACCAGACTCAACAATTAAAGACTTGCGACCAAACGGTAGCACTGCCAGTACTTCTGCTTCTCGTACTTGCTCTGGGTAAGGTACAGCTACTTGGTTTTTGCAACACAACCGATCATATTCGGTTAACGTTGAATTTAGGTAAAATTAGCTTATAGATACTTTTTAAATTCTAGTTATTGCCATGTTTCGTTTAACTCAGATTCTTCAAAATTCGCTCATTCGCCTTGGAGGTTGGCTTTATCAGTTCTTTAATTTGATGAAAAACCTCTTTAGCTGGCTCAAACAGCTTTTAATCTTTCTTGGTAAACTGCTTGGGTTTACAGACGAACAAGATTTCCTGGAAACAAATGAAGAACAAAGTTTAAAACCAACTGAAAAAGAGGTAGATGTGCCTAGTAAAGCAAATCTTGGTTTACAGGGCGCTGACAGCACTACTCGTCGTCGTCCTGATTCTAAGATGAAAGACTTCATAAAGATGGCTCAACAACTAAAAACTTCGAGGTAGGACATCGGGGTTTTCTAGCGCTCGCGGCAGTGGGGTTTTGGATGATAGAAGGTTATGCCACACAAATATGGCTTTAGAAATCTTTACCCAATTATAATGAGCTAGGATCGACGGTAGATGCCACTTGTTTTAAAACTGCCTTGACTGCTGGCTGTTTGAGAAAAATACATTTAAGGATGAGGCTATGCAACTTCGCTCGATTGAAACTACCCCCAGCCCTCACTGTATCAAGCTCAACCTGAATCAAGTGATTAGCGCCAAAGCCCTGACCCTCACTCAAGGCGAAACAAAGCTGGATACCCCTGCTTTTGCCCAACAGTTACTTGCCATTGAATCAGTGCAATCGGTCTTCGTATTCCAGGATTTCATCACCCTCACTCGCCAAGGAAATGCAGACTGGCAACCTATTTTAGCGAAAGCGGCAGATATTATTGGGGTAGCGAAGGATGCTGATAAAGGGCTACTCGCTCAAGTTTCTCCGTCTCAGATCACAGCAACAAGCACTAATTCCACTACCGAGCAGCTTACACACTCAAATTTTGGTCAAGTTGAAGTTGCCGTACAAATGTTTCGCGCAATTCCAATTCAAGTTCGAGCAATTTCTGCCGATGGTCAACAAGCACGGGTGGCATTGCCCGACCGATTTAACCAAGCGTTGCAAAGGAGAATTGTGGCAACGGGAGCCAATTATGTAGCTGAGCGACGCTGGGAACCTTATCAGTCCCCGGCTGGCTCTCCTGATGAGGTGGCGAGGATAGTTGCTGATGAAATTGCCGATCTAATTGATGACGAGGAATTGGCTCGAATCGAAGCTGCCGCAATCTCTAATCATGCTGAAACTAAACAAACTAGCCATACCGATTTGCAGCAATCTCTATTAACGGAGCTACAAAATCCGAACTGGAAACATCGACTTAAATCCCTCCAACAGCTTGAAGTAAATCTTGAAACATTGGATCGGGTTTTGACTTTACTTGATGACGAACAAAGTACAATTCGTCGCTGGGCGGCGGCTCTTTTAGGTGCTAGTGGTATGAAAGACGCAGTTGAACCGCTTTGTCGGATTGCCCTTAGCGATCCCTCCGCTATGGTGCGTCGGACGGCGGGGGATGCTTTAAGCGATTTGGGGGATACTGGGGCGATCGCCACTATGACTAAAGCATTAACAGATCCCTCGAAGCTAGTGAGGTGGAGAGCCGCTCGATTCAGTAATGAATTGGGCGACTTCAGCGCTTTGGATGCTTTACACCAAGCTGTTAAAAGCGAAACCGAATTTGATGTACGGATTGAGATGATGGCAGCGTTGGAAAGGATTGAGGGCGGTGGCGATACTCAACTACCAATGTGGCAAAGGATTACTCAAGGCATAGTAAACCAATAATTACAACTCTAACTGCTGCTTTATCTAGGCATATTATTCAAGCATCATGACTTAATTCTTTTTTCAGCAAGAAACCTGTTTGTTTCTTCAATATTGATAAACCCACGCCTTTGGGTCTGCTCGATGAAATCATCCACAATCTCATTTCCAGGCGAGACAAGGAAGTATTCAAAATTACCTTCTTCCATCTCCTCCAATATAGCAAACGCCTCGTGCAGAACAGCAAATAGCAAGTCCCGTTGATTTTCATCGTCTTTACTCATGCGCTGATAACGTAATGCAGTATTTGCAAGACGACTGAAGAACTCAAGCTCTAATGTTCTGTCATACAGTTCTAAAAAAATGTCCTGAAGTTGGCAGAAAAGCCAACTCAATTCCTTTGCGTCGGCAGTAATAAAGTGTCTTAGCTCAGAATATCCCTCTTCTGTCAGTTTCCGAAATAAGCAAGTAGTAAATAAGCTAAATCATCCAGAAGCACAATAGGGAATAAATTGGTTCATTGTAGCAATTAAATGATTGAATCCCCGGAATAAATGTGAGTTGGGGAAAATACTTAACCAGGGATAAATCAACCAAAATAGTAAAAGTGGTTGGATAATAAGACGCAGATTATTTAAAGTATTCTTCCATCCGTATTCATGGTTCCATTGTGGATGATTAGAAAAATTACTAGCCCTACTCTTTTGTGCCTCAGTCTCAATTTGACGAGATTGATTTAAGCCTAAAAAGACTGGAGAATTTAAACTAATCATCGTGTAAACACAAAAAATGACCTCCCACCATCTTTCAATATGTTTGAAATTAGTAAAACGGTAATCTGTCCAGCCTAATTCCTGTTTATACTGTCTAAAACCATATTCTACCCAGGTTCTTAATCCATATAAGTCTCCTAAAGTTTTCTTGAGATTACCTTGAAGATTTGTCATGACAAAGGAAGTAGAATTTTCTGGCATGGTTTCTGGGTCAGTAGTTATTTCCCAATAAGTTATTGCGTTTTTTTTACCATAAATTATTTCTCTAATGTATCTAGTCTCTGATTTTTGATTGCTGAATGTTCTCTCAAAAGAACACCACTTATTCGCCCTAACGCTTTGCCCTGAAGGTAACCAGACTCCATGATTACAACGAATTGATACCACGTAATCTAATTTGTATTCAACTATTTTTCTAATAAATTGACTACTTTCACCATATAAACTATCCGCTAGTACCAGTTCAATATTGAACCCTTCTTCTACTAATTCTGTAATTATTTCTGATGCTAACTCTATTTTAGTTTTGTATTTATCTTCCTCCTTTAGTGTTCCTTTTGGCTTAAATATTTTGACGATTAATGGAAAAGTTATGTTGGCATAAACTCCATAAGCGTTGACCGAAACTATTCCCCTATCTACTTTCCCCACGCTTCCTAAATATTGTCTAGCTACATAATCGGTCTTTTTACCTTTTTTCCTATCTCCGGTTTCATCTATTACTAATGTAATTGCCCTACCATCTAATTGTTTTTTTAACTTATTTAATCTTCTTTGTTTTAATTTATTTACTGACCAATCTGAAGAAGCTAAAAAATGGTGTAATGACTGTCAGGGTAAGCTCATCTAACTTGGTATAAAGTGAACTTGACAAATTAAACAAGATGAGAATAAACGACCAGATTAAAACGCACTTGACAACTGAGTAAGATAAATGAGAAGAATGCAATGCTGTTGT
>JAABUN010005731.1_pt1 | contig 15079 bp, 13 predicted proteins | sample 5559311 | NCBI WGS metagenome assembly JAABUN01 (sample SAMN10711877, study PRJNA513370) | rock metagenome | isolation source: Antarctica rocks | place: Antarctica: Victoria Land, Siegfried Peak sud | reverse complement strand
CTCCCTTAGGGGGAGGGGGCCGGGGGGAGGGGCGCATTTTTCCCCAGAACGCATAAATCCTTGGAGAAGCGACATCGGGCGGGACACTGCGACCCGCCGCTTCTGGCACCGGGATTGCTGCACTCTGTACAAATTGTCGGGACACTCCCGGCATCGGGTCGTCGGGCCACACGAGGAACGGATGCACGCCTTCGCACGCCTCACGCTGCACGGGGTAAGGCGTGCGAAGGCCGACGGTGAGAAGACCGAGCGGACAGGCACCACGCAGGTGGGCAAGGCAGAGGAGGCGACGGTATATGGGAGCGAAGGCGGTACACGAGCAGGTCGTGGTGGTATGCGGGGCATCGAGCGGCATCGGGCGCGAGACGGCGAAGCGGTTCGCCCGCGCCGGGGCGAAGGTCGTCGCCGCCGCCCGCAGCGATGAGGGGCTGGAAACCCTTGAACAGGAAGTTCGCGCCGAGGGGGCGGAGATTTTCACCGTCCATGCCGACGTGACGCGGTACACCGACATGGAGATGCTCGCCGCCGCCGCCGTGGAGCGGTACGGGCGGATAGACACATGGGCGCATGTTGCGGGGGCGAGTGCCTTCGGCTACTTCACCGACCTCACCCCGGCGGACATCGCCCAGACTGTGAACGTGGACCTGATCGGTTTCGCGTACGCTCTCAAGGTGGCCATCGCGCCGCTGCAAGCGGACGGCGGCGGCACCTTCATCGCCGTGTCGAGCGTGGCGGCGCGGCGCAGCCTGCCCCTGCTCAATATCTACAGTGCCGCGAAGCACGGCGTGGACGGCCTCGTTGACGCCGTGCGCCTCGAACTGCGGCACCAGAAGATTCCCGTGAAGCTCGTGCAGGTGATGCCGAGCACGATCAACACGCCGTTCTTCAACAATGCCCGCACCGAGATGGGCGTCAAGCCGATGGGCCTGCCGCCCTTCTACCCGCCGTACGTGGTGGCGGACACCATCATCTATGCCGCTGCGCACCCGATGCGCGAGGTGCTCGTGGGCGGCGTCGGCAAGGTGCTAGCCCTGTCGCAACGGCTCTCGCCGCGCCTCACGGACGCCATCGTCGGCCCGATGGCCCTGAGCGTCCCCGGCCAGAAGACCGACGAGCCGAAGTCGCCGGACGACGCGAACACGCTGTTCGACGCCGAGCGGTCGGACAACCGCGTGGAGGGCGATTTCAAGGCCATGACGCAGCCCGGTAGCCTGTTCACATGGTTCGACACGCACCCCCGCGCCCGCGTCGCGGCCCTCGCGTGCGCCGCAGTCGGGGCTGTCGCCCTCTCGCGCCGCAACGGCAACGGCAAGCCTGAGACGAATGGCATACAGAGCGCGAACGGTACGACCGACACATATGACACGCAGGCTACGCAGAACCTCGACGACGCCGAGCCGTCTCATCTCGCGGAACCCGTGGTCAAGACCATCGTGTAGGCACGCCGGTCGCACACACGGAGCGAACGTGTACCGTGCGCCCCACGGTACACGCCCGTCGCATCATCGCGGGCAGTGGCACAATGGTAAATCCGGTCGTCCTATCCGCGATTGGTTGCGAGTTCGATTCCCGCCTGCCCGACCATGCACATGCGCGGCAGTTTCCCTTTATCAGGAATAGAAAGCGATTACATCACCCGTGAGCGACACACAGGCGAAAGCACCGAGCCACGCGCAACTGCTGCGGGCGGCGCGAAAGGCGTTTGGCTTCGAGGAGTTCCGTCCCGGACAGGAGGAAGCGATTGCGTCCGTGCTCGGCGGGCGGGACACGCTCGCCGTAATGCCAACGGGGTCGGGCAAATCCGCGATCTACGAACTGGCGGGGGCGCGGCTCCGGGGGGCAACGGTGGTGGTGTCGCCGCTGATCGCGCTGCAACGCGATCAGGTGGAGACGATCAACGGCCTCGACCTCGGTTCCGCCGCCCTCGTGAACAGCACGCTCAAGGCGGCGGAGCGGCGCGAAGCCTTCGCGGGGCTGGAAGCGGGCGAACTGGAATTCCTCTTCCTCGCCCCGGAGCAACTGGCGAACGACGACGTTCGCGCCCGCATCGTCGCGGCGAAACCGTCGCTGTTCGTGGTGGACGAGGCGCATTGCGTCTCGGAGTGGGGCCACGACTTCCGCCCGGACTACCTGCGGCTAGGCGACATCATCGAGGAACTGGGCCACCCCACGGTGCTGGCCCTCACCGCCACCGCCGCGCCGCCCGTGCGGGCCGAGATCGTCGCACGGCTACGGATGCGCGACGCGAATGTGATCGTGGAGGGGTTCGACCGCCCGAATATCCGGCTCGGCGTGCGGCGGTTCGAGCGCGAGGAAGACAAGCGAATCGCCCTCGTGGGGCGGGTGAAAGCGGCGGCGAAACCGGGCGTGGTCTACACCGCCACGCAGTCCCGGTCGGAGGAGATCGCCGCCCTCCTATCGGCAGCCGGGGTGCGGGCCGAGGCGTACCACGGCGGCATGAAGGCGGCGGAGCGCGAGCGCGTGCAGGACGCCTTTATGCGCGACGAGATGGAAACCATCGTCGCCACCACCGCCTTCGGCATGGGGATAGACAAGCCGAATGTGCGCTTCGTCTTCCACCACGACGTGTCGGACTCGCTCGACGCCTACTATCAGGAGGTCGGGCGGGCGGGGCGCGACGGCGAACCCGCCGATGCCCTGCTGTTCTACCGCCCGGAGGACATAGGACTGCGCCGCTTCTTCGCCGCGAGCGGCGGCGTGGACACCGATCAGATCGCGCAGGTCGCGTACGCCATCGAGCGGCACGACGGCCCCGTGGACCTCGCGGACCTGCGCGACGAGACGGGGTTCTCCCAGTCGAAGATCGTGGCGGCGATCAGCAGACTGGAGGACACCGGGGCGTTGGCGACGCTGCCCACGGGCGAGATCGTGGAGGATCGCCCGATCTCCGCGCAGGACATCGTGGCGGCGGTGGAGGCGGGCGAGAACCACCAGCGGTTCGAGCGCAGCCGCGTGGAGATGATGCGCAGCTACGCGGAGACTGCCGCGTGCCGCCGCGCCGTCCTGCTCTCGTACTTCGGCGAGGCGACGGCGGTGCGGTGCGAGAACTGCGACCGCTGCGAGGCGACGCGGGACGACCCGGACGCCCTGCCCGCCCCCGTGCCGGACAACACGCCCTTCGGTATCGGCGACCGCGTGGCGCACAAACAATGGGGCGCGGGTGCCGTGATGCGCTACGAGGACAACGCCATTGTGGTGCTGTTCGACCGCGTGGGGTACAAGTCGCTCGCGCTCGAACTCGTGCTGCAAAACGGCCTGCTCGCCGCCGCCCATTGATGCATCTTCTCGTGAAAAGACGATTACAGAGAGCGTAGGGGCGGTTCGTGAACCGCCTACCCTGCCGGGGCGGGGTGCCGGAAGGCAGGTACCGGAGCCACTGGGGAGGCGGTTCACGAACCGCCCCTACGAGAGGAGCGCATCCTCGCACGCCTCTTGCGTAGTACAAGGGGAACCACACGCGGGGAGCGGAAACCGTACGATCACGGCATGGGAGCGGCGCGATGTTCGAGCAGATCAAGAACGCGATCCTGATGTTTCTCGACCAGTACGAGCTGCCCACGCTCCTCATCCTGATCTTCATCGAGGAATTGGGGCTACCGCTACCGCTGCCGAGTGATGTACTGATCGCCTATGCGGGGGCGCGGCACGGGCGCGATCCCGTGAATGCCCTACTCGTGATCGGCACGGTGTCGCTCGCGGTGGCCCTCGGCTCGTCCGTCCTCTATGAGGTCAGTCGCCGGGGAGGGCCGCGAGTGGTGCGAATCCTTTCGAAGGTGCTGCACCTGAAGCCGGAGCGCGTGGAGAAGCTGCAAGGCTGGTTCCAACGCCGGGGGGCGTGGGGCATCGTACTCGGTCGCCTCATTCCGGGGCTGCGCATCCCGACCACGGTGATGGCGGGCCTTGCAGGGGTGCCGTACCGCGTCTTCATCCCCGCCACCTGCTTCGCGGCGGTGCTCTGGTCCACGATCTTCTATTTCGCGGGGAACGCGATTGGCCGCTTGTTCGAACCCATCGCGGGGATCATCGGGGCGGAACCGGGTCGGCTGTTCGGCCTGCTCGTGATCCTCGCCGGGGTCGCCGCCCTCGTGTTTAGCCTGCCGCCACGGTGGCGCGTGCCGCCGTTCCTCACGCGCCGTCGCCGTGGCCCCGCGTCCGTCGGCCCCCGCGACGAGGCGACCACGGAGCCGTAGCGGGGGATTCATCCGTCGTCCGTCGCTTGTCGTCGATAAAGATGCGAGAGGGTTGCGCCTTCGCATCTGCATTTTGCCGACGACTTAGCGACCGACGACCGACGACCGTTCCGCCTCCTGCCGCTGCCGCTCCCAGTCCTCCCGCGTCAGCTCGTACTCCACGTCGTCACCGTCCCAGAGGTCGTCGGGTGCGCCGTCGTCGCCGAGCACTTCGGTCAGTTCTTCCAGCGTGGGTCGGTACGTGCGCACCAGCGTCAGCCCCGCCTTTTCCATCACCCGGCGCGAGCCGAGGTTGTCCTGATAGGTACCGGCGAACACGCGCTGTACCCCGCCTTCGGCGAAGCCCCTGCGGATGAGCGCACGCGCCCCCTCGGTGCCGTAGCCCTTGCCCCACGCCGCTTTGTGCAGCCGGTAGCCGAGTTCGGCGTCATGCGGCTCGCCCGCGTCCGGCGGGTAGAAGTGGAACCAGCCCAGAAACGCGCCCGTGGACTTCTCGATTGCCGCCCAGAAGCCGTATTCGTCGCCGCGCTCGTGGTAGGTGAGCCACCGGGGCAGGGTGTTACGCTCGATGGTCTCACGGAGCGTAGGCTTGCCGCCGTTGATGAAGCGCATCACGTCGGGGTCGTTGTGCAGGGCGAACAGGTCGTCCACGTCACCCTCGATGAAGCGACGCAATGTGAGCCGTTCGGTTTCGAGGAAGACCTGCATGTCAGTCATCGCTATGCATTACGACGGGGAGGGCGCGGTGCGCGAGCGTATTCCCTTCAGCGACAATCGTACCTGTACGTTCGGTCGCGTCACCACGGACGAGAAACCACGTTCGCACCGCGTCGTCGCCATATTCCGCCACCGTTGCCGCAACACTATCGAGCAATTCGCGCTCGTTGTCGGCGTCGAGCAGCAGATTCCCCGTTTCCCGATCCCAGATTTCGTACCACATCGCGCACCTTCCTTTGGGCTACACGCGCACCGTTGCACGCACAAAAGCGCGTATCGTGTCCGCGTCGCCCCATACTGTCCAGTGTCCGGGCCTTCCTGTCTGAACCATACGGAACCGAGTGTCGTCCGGCACGTCCACAACCGCGATAAACACGCCCAAGCGGTATCGTATCGCCGCCTCACGGGCTTGTGCTTCCGTCTCATACAATGAGATACCCTGCCAGCGATCTGCAACTGCGGGCGATGCGCCAGCAGGCAACGCCCTTCCCATCGCCATATACGAGAGAAAATCGGCCCGCGTCGGTGGGTCTGTCGCAACAACGCGATAAGAGGCGTCGTACGGGAAGTATCGCACTTATAACGCCGCCGCGCCGCGCAGATCGAGGTAGCGGTTGAGCAGGGCGGGCGAGAGGCGGTCGGCGGGAACGTCGAGCGTTTCGATGCCGCGCCCCGCGATCCGCCGCAGCAGCAGCGACCGTTCCCGCGCCAGCCGCTCCGCCGCCACGCGGGTATAGACCGCCTCCGCGTCCCCGGCGGGGCTTGCCGTGAGGGCGTCCAGTTCGGGGTCGCGCAGCGTGACGACCACGACGCGGTGGCGGGACGCGATGGCACTGAGGGCGGGGAGCAGCGTGCGCGGCGTCTCGGCGTCGGTGAGGTCGGTGAGCAGCAGCACGAGCGAACGCGGCGGGCGGTGCGCCGCGAGCGTGCGCAGGGCGACCGCGTAGTCCGTGGCGGTGGGCTGCACGCGCAGGCCGTAGAGCGATTCGAGCAGCACGCCTTCCTGCTTCGGCCCCGCAGCGGGCGGTACCCACGCCTCGACGCGATCCGCGAAGGCGAGCAGGCCCACGCGGTCGCCGCGTCGCGCCCCGACGTGACCGACGAGCAGGGCCGCATTCACGGCGGCGTCGAGTTTCGAGAGGTCGCCCGCCGGGGCCGCCATCAGCCGCCCCGCGTCCACCAGCAGCACCACATTCCACGAGCGTTCGGCCTCGAATGTGCGCACCACGGGCTTGCCCCGGCGTGCGGTCGCCTTCCAGTCTATGCGGCGGTACTCGTCGTCGGGGGTGTACTCGCGCAGCCGCTCGAACTCGCCGCCCTCGCCGGGGCGACGGGTACGCCGCGCACCCGCCGCGTCGCGCAGTTGCCGCCGCGCCGTGAGGTCGTGAATGCGGATGGCGCGGATATTCGGGTAGACGCGCACGGGATCGTCGAGGGCGACACTCCGTTGCCGGATCACCAAGCCCCGCGCCCCCCGAATGCGCAGCGTCAGCGGCCCGAAGGCGAATGCTCCCCGGCGCGTCGGTCGCAGCGTGTAGGCGATCTCGTCCGGTTCGCCGTCGGGCCGCAGAAAGGCGCGGAAGAAGGGGCCGGGGGCGATCTCGAAACCGGGGGGCGGCTCCTCGCGCACCTGCGCCACGAGGGGTTCGCGGCGACCGTGGGCCATGCCGATACTCAGCGCCACCGGGTTCTCCGCCCCCACCGAGAGGCGCTGCTCGTGGTCGCGGGAGGCAGTAACCGCGCTTGCGGGCGGCACGCTCCGGGCATCGAGCGCGATCAGCAGCCCCGCCGCCACGAGCAGCACAAACGCCACCGCCACCCACACCAAAGCGACGAGGCCGAGGAACAGCGGCACCGCCACGAGGGCCAGCAGGATGTACGCCCGTCGCGTCAACATGCCCGTAGCATACGGGGGTGAAGCCGAAACGCAAAGGGCGCACAGGAAAGACGGAAGGATTCACCACAGAGACACAGAGACCACGGAGGGGTAATGCGAAACGGAGATGCCCTAGCCGTGTCGTCTTCTCCCGCCTCTGTGACCTCTGTGTCTCTGTGGTGAATCCTTTCGTTTCTTAACCCTGATTTCTGTATGTCCTCTGCGTTCCCGCGCCGCTAGGAGAGGTGCTTGACGACGTACGTGCCGTCGCGCCGCTCCTTGCGCCCGCGCAGCACGCGCTGCAAGCCCTGCACGTCCTCGATGGCGGTCTTGCGGATGTCCACGCGGCTATCGAGGTCCTCATCCCAGTCCACGGGAATCTCGAAGATACGCAGGCCGCGTTCCTCGCAGAGCAGCAGCAACTCGCTGTCGAAGAACCATTCCTGATTCTCGACGTACGGCAGCAGTTCGTGCGCGAGGCTCGTGCGCATTGCCTTGAAGCCGCACTGCGCGTCCGAGAAGCCGTTGCGCATCGCCGCCTTGATGATCGCGTTGTAGCCCCGGCTTGTCAATTCGCGCTTCCATTGCCGCGTGATCTGTGCGCCGTGCATCAGGCGCGACCCCGTGGCGATGTCGCTGTGGCCCGTGGCAAGGGCAGCGACCATCGGCAGGAACGCCTTCACATCGGTGCTCAAATCCACGTCCATGTACGCCACGATGTCGGCGTCGCTCTTGAGCCACGCCGCCCGCAACGCCCGCCCGCGCCCCTTGGCGTCGAGGTGCAGGGCGCGAACGTCGGGGTACTGCGCCGCAAGCCCTTGCGCGATCTCCCACGTCCGGTCCTTCGAGGCGTTGTCCGCAATCGTGATCTGCCAGCGGTACGGCATGATGCCGCCGAGGTAGGCCCGCAGCCGCTCGATGCACACGGGCAAAGCCCGCTCCTCGTTGTAACAGGGAATCACGACCTCGACGAGGAGGTCGGTGGGCTTGGTCGCGCCCTCGGTCATCTCGCTCTCCCGCTCCGGTGTTGCCGTCCCCGCCGCAATGAGCGCACGGGCTGATACTTCCGCTCCGATCATTACCGTCATCGCACACGCTCCCTATTCTGCACGATTCGCGGCCCGCCGTACAGTTGTCAGCCGTCAGCCGTTCGATATGACGCGGGAGAATTGCGTTTCCGCATCTCCATTGTGCCGACGACGAGCGACGCGCACCCGATGACTCCCCACTCGCATCGTAACATACACGTACTGCGAAGAAAAGTTGTTCCTTGCTTCACGTTCTCGCCCGCGTCGTTCCACACGGAAAGTATCACCCCTTCCCGCTGCGGATGCATCACGAAAAGGGTGACAGTTTATGAATATTTGCGCACGGTCCCGGCAACGACGACCGACGCCAACCCGTGGACAGGTGCGATGCGTGGTTGGTGGCTGCCCTGTGTGCGGAGCGGGCTGCGATTACTGCCGATCCGGTTCGGCACGGAAGGCAAAGGCGGGGTCGGCGTTGCGGGCTTCGGGGATATGCAGCCCCGCCAGCGTCGGCCCGATCTTTGCATATGCCCGCACGAGCCACGCCCGTTCGTCCGGCGCGGCATCGAGGCCGACATGGGCGAGCAGGAAATCCACCTTCTCCGCGTAGCCGTCGTAGCCGTCGTAGCCGTCGTAGCCGTCATAGGCGTCATAGCCGTCGGGCGTCGGTTGGTGGTCGCTGGAGAGATGCGGGGGCGTCGCGTCGGCGGCATCCTGCATCTCGGCGACACCCGACGAGCGGCGGGCGACGACCGGGCGGGTGTGCCAGTCCGTGATGCGCTGGTACGCATCGCCGACGGCGAGCACCGTATCTTCCGCGAAGGGCTGCCCGACGATCTGCAACCCCACGGGCAGCCCGTCCACGAAGCCGCACGGCACCGAGAGGGCCGGAAGCCCGGTGAGGTTCCAGTAGCCCGTGAAACTGGGGGCGGTGACGCTCGAATCGGGGTCGTAGTCGGCGTAGCGGGTCGGCGGCTTGGGCGCGGTCGGCGTCACCACCACGTCCACATCGGCTATCGCCGCGAGGCAGGCGTCGCGCACTACCAAGCGGAACCGTTGCGCCCCGATGTAGTCCGCCGCCGTGTACATCGCCCCTTGCAGGAAGGTCTGCCGGGTGTACTTGCCGTAGAGATGCGGGCGGGTGCGCAAATCCGGCAGGTGGTAGGTGAACGCCTCCGCGATCATCACCACGCGCTGCGCGACGCGGGCTTCTTCGGTGTAGGGGATATCCACCGGCACGAGCACCGCACCCGCCGCCCGCATCGCCTCGACCGCCGCCCGCACGGTGTCACGCACGCCGTCGTCCAGTTCCGCATGGTCGAAGAAGAACGCATTCGGCACGCCCACGCGCACCCCCACCAACGAACCATCCATCTTGCCCGTCATCGGCGGCACGGGAACGTCGGCACTGCTGCGGTCGAGGGGGTCGTGGCCCGCCATCACGTCGAGCATCAGGGCGCAATCGCGGGCGGTGCGTGCCATCGGCCCCACGGTATCGAGGGTGTAGCCGAGCGGCACGGCCCCCTCCTTCGAGACGCGCCCAAATGTCACCTTCAGCCCCGAAATGCCGCAGAACGACGCGGGGCCGCGCACCGAGCCGCCCGTGTCGCTCCCCAGACCACCGAACACGAGGCCCGCCGCCACCGCGACGCCCGTGCCGCTGCTGCTGCCGCTCGGCGTGCGCTCGGTGTCCCACGGGTTGCGCGGCACGGGAAAGCCGGTGTCGGGGTCGGGCCAGCCGATGGCGTACTCGCTCATCGTCAGCTTACCGAGCAGCACAGCCCCGGCGTCGCGCAGTTTGCGGACAACTGTGGCGTCGTCGCGCTCCCCCCACGCGGGGTCGAGGACGCGGCTATTCGCGGTAGTCGGGGCGTCCCGCGTGGCGAACAAATCCTTCACACCAAGCGGGATGCCATGCAGCGGCCCCCGGTCGCGCCCCGCCGCGAGTTCGGCGTCCGCTGTCCGCGCCGCGTCGAGGGCCGGGGCGTCGGTGATCGCCACGAACGCGCCGAGGGCTTCCTGCGCCGCGTGCGCTCGCGTTAGCATCGCCTCGGTGAGGGCCACGCTCGTGACGCGCCCCGCCCGCAGCCACTCCCCCGCCTCGCTGATCGTCTGTGGTAGTTCCGTCACGTTCGCCTCCCCCTTCCCCGTTCCCCGCTCGCCCCGTTCCCCGCTCGCCCCGTTCCCCGCTCGCCCCGTTCCCCGCTCGGTTGTACCTTTTTGTACCACCAACGCGCCACACACAACTACAGTCAGAATGCACGAAACAGCGCACGTCTTTCGGGGAAATAGCCACGAGGGACTGCCCGCTTCTCACCCACGCAATCCCCTTATTCCATTCAAACCCCTTCTCGTGTACTATGGCAGCGTTCAGGCACGTTGTAGTACAGTCGGTGGCATTAAGGAGCGAGCATGGCGGCGCGTAGTACACGAGCGGGCCATTTCGTGAAACAAGCGGCGGGACACCGTGCGTTCATCCCGGCTCCCTTGCCGCCAGACCCCCTGCCGACGTTTGATCTGCCGCTGGTCGCCGCGCTTTCGCACGCCGACCAGATGATTGGGCGACTTGACGGCGAATCGCGCCGCTTGCCGAACCCCGATCTCTTTGTCGCTATGTACGTCCGCCAAGAAGCGGTACTGAGTTCGCAGATCGAGGGTACGCAAAGTTCGCTGGACGACGTGCTCACATTCGAACTCGATGCGCGGGGCGTGGAGGTACCGCAAGATGTCGAGGAGGTCGTGAATTATATCGCCGCAATGAAGCACGGCCTCACCCGGCTCGATACGCTCCCCCTGTCGCTCCGGCTCATCAGGGAAATTCACGCGGAACTGCTGCGCGGGACACGCGGAGCCAACAAAAGCCCCGGCATGTTCCGCCAGATGCAAAACTGGATTGGTTCTGGCAACGTCCCCGTGCGACGCGCCACATTCGTACCGCCGCCCGTACCCGAAATGTACGACGCACTGAACAACTTCGAGCAGTTCCTGCACGATCAGTCGTTGCCGCCGCTCATCCAGTGCGCATTCGCCCACGCGCAATTCGAGACCATTCACCCGTTTCTCGACGGCAATGGCAGGGTAGGAAGGTTGCTCATCACCTTTCTGCTCTGCCGTCGGCGCGTGTTACATCGCCCGCTGCTCTATCTCAGTGTTTTCCTCAAACGGAATCGGGGGGAATATTATGACCGTCTCCTAGCGATCCGGGAAAACGGCGATTGGGAAGGGTGGTTGCGCTTTTTTCTCCGGGGCGTCGCCGAGGTGTCGGAAGAAGCAACCACGACGGCACGGGCAATCACCGACATGCGCGAGCGACACCGTGCGTTAATTCAGGGCAGCGATAGCGGGGAACACGATCTGCACATGCTCGATCTCCTGTACGAACGCCCCCTGTTCAATGCCTTGATCGTCAAGGATAGCCTGCATATCACGGCGACGACGACGAATCGCCTAATCGCACGCATGATGAACTTAGGCATTATTGAAGAAACCACGGGGTTTCAGCGCAATCGCCGGTATCGCTACGCACCGTATCTCGCGCTCTTCGAGGAGGGCAGCATGGAAGCCGACGATGACCCGCCCCTTCAGCATACGGAAAGCGACATCATAGCGCGGTAGAAACACGCGGCGTTTGCCGTTCCGGGCAGCGGGGCTTACACTAGCGTGTGACCTTCCGCACGGGTGGGGGACTATGCAACACATCACACGGGGACAACGAACACCATGACCGCCATACTTCCGACCGCTACGCCAACGCCCGCCGATCTCGCTGCTCTCGCGGCGAAGGCAGCAATTCCGCCCCTCGCCGAGGGGGAGCGGAAAACGGTCGTGGCCGCGATGAGCGGCGGCGTGGACAGTGCCGTCACGGCCCTGCTGCTGCGCGACGCGGGCTACCGCGTCATCGGCATCACGATGCACCTCTATAGCGGCGACGAGAATGGGGCCGTCGCCTGCGGCACCGGGGCGTGCTGCGGCTCCGAGGGGGTGGACGACGCCCGCACCATTTGCGACGCCCTCGGTCTCCCCTTCTACGCCCTCAACTTCGAGTCGCACTTCGAGAAGCACGTCATCGCCCCCTTCGCGGACGCCTACGCCGAGGGGCGCACGCCGAACCCCTGCCTCAGTTGCAACCGCCACCTGAAATTCGCGCACCTGCTCGGTCGGGCCGTGGCGATGGGGGCGGACTACCTCGCCACGGGCCACTACGCGAATGTGCGCCGAGACGCCGACGGCACGCACCGCCTCTTCCGCGCCGCCGACCCGCGCAAGGATCAGAGCAGCGTGCTCCACACCTTCACGCCGCAGCAGCTCTCGCGCACGCTGTTTCCCCTCGGCCCGCTGACGAAGCCGGAGGTGCGCCTCCTTGCGCGGGCGGTGGGCCTGCCCGTGGCGGAGAAGCCGGAGAGCATGGACATCTGCTTCGTGCCAGACGGCGACTACGCGAAGATCGTCGCCGCCTATCGCCCGGATGCTTTCGTTCCCGGCGACATCGTGGACACGCGGGGCGTGGTCATCGGGCGGCACGGCGGCATCGGGCATTACACGGTGGGGCAGCGGCGCGGCGTCGGGGTGGCGGCGGGAGAGCGGCGGTACGTCGTCGGCCTGCGCCGCGAGACCAATCGGGTGATCGTCGGCACCGCTCAGGATCTGCTCACCACCGCCCTCGTCGCGGAGGATGTGGGCTTCATCGCCGGGGAAGCCCCCGCCGAACCCCTCGCGGTGGAGGCGATGGTGCGCTACCGCAGCACGCCCGCGCCCGCCATCCTCACGCCGGGGCCGGGGCGCACCGCCCGCCTCGTCTTCCCCGGTGGCCTGACACAGCCCGCCGCGACGCCGGGGCAGGCGGTTGTCTTCTACCGGGGCGACGAGGTGCTCGGCGGCGGCACGATCCGCCACGTCGAGCGCGGTGACGGCTGGATCGCCCCCGAAGACGCCGGGGATAGTGCCGCTGGCACGCAAACTGCTGCTGTCGCCGTGATCGCCGCCGATGCGATTACCGTCGTGGGCGACTGACGCCCGGATGTCACCGCCGCTCCTGCTCAGCCTCCTCATCGCTGCGATGATCGGTCTGGCGGCGCACGCCCTCGTGGGTCGCCACATCTGGCAACTGCCCGCCTATCTGCTCCTTGCAGCGGGCGGTGTGTTCGCGGGGGAAGTGCTGGCGACCCTCACGGGTATCGCCCCCCTGCAATACGGGAGCGTGTCCGTCGGCGCGGCGGCGGTCGGGGGGCTGGTCGGTGTGGTGCTGCTCTGGGCGGTTATCACCCGCGCCACGGAGCGGGCTGCGGCACGGGCGCGACGGCAGCAATGACGGGTCACTGCGGGGGTCGGGGTGGCGTACGATGGTGTTGCAGGGGAGGAGTGCGGGCGTGAAAAAGGCGTTGCCGTTTCTGATCGCGGGCGGGGTGCTGGTGCTGCTCATCGTAGTGGCGGTACTGCTGTATAACTGGGACGGCCTGCCCCGCTTGCGCGACCTCGCGCTCGTGTTCGTGGCGGGGCTGTTCGTGGTCTCCACGCTGCTGCTCGCGGCACTAGTCGGGGTCTTCCTCTTCGTCGCCCTCGTGATCCGCGACCGGCTCGTGCCGGTGCTGGAGGAACTGACGAACACGGCGGGCGAGCTGACGCAGACCGCACAGCGTATCAAGGGTACCACCGAGTTCGTCTCGGAGCAGGTCGCATCGCCAATCATCGGCATGGCGAAAACGGTGGCGCGGATGCGGGCGATGGCGAAAGCCGCCACGACCCCCACGACCCGACCCGACGGCCCCATTCCCCCGGTCTGAGGCGAGAGCACTGCGAGAGCGAATGCGAAAAGCCCCCGTATCGCATGGGGGCTTTTCGCGTCCCGGCGCACGCACTACCGGCGTCTGCGGGAGGTTCCCCCGGATTCGCATTGCCCGTGCCGGGGTTCAGGCAGGGTGTGGACTGTTGAAGGGATGAAGAACGGGAACGTATCCTCGTGGTGAAAGGTCGGCCAACCATTTACCCGTGGGAGGTTCCCGCCATGACGCGGTCTACCCGAACCCGCCATCTGCCAAAGCCGTAGGCAGTGGCGGCAGTGTGCGCATCGTCCCCGGCCTGCCGCCCGCCGCACGTCGCGTGCGGGTGTCACCCGTGTTGAGCCGCAAAGCCAGGACGCGGCTGAAGTGGTTCGACGACGCGAAAAGCCACAACGTTTCCGCCACCTGTCGACACTTCGGCATCGCTCGTTCCACGTTCTATGGGTGGAAGAAGCGGTACCGCCGCGACGACCCAACCACGCTCGAAGGCCGCTCGTCGCGGCCCCGGCGGTGTCGGGGGCGGCAGTGGACGGCGGCGCAGGTCGAGGCGGTGCGCACCATACGTGCGGCCCACCCCCGGTGCGGCAAGGCGAAGATCGTCGTGGTGCTGGCCCGCGACGGGATGCGCCTCAGTGCGAGTACGGTGAGGCGCATCCTCGCGGTGCTCAAAGCGCGGCGGGTACGCGTGGAACCGAAGTGGGTGCGGGCGCATCCCCACGCTCGCCACCCCCGCCCCTATGCTACCCGTCGCCCGAAGGGTGCGCCCGTGGCGGCGGTTCCCGGCGACCTCGTGCAACTGGACACGGTGCAACTGCGCATTCTCCCCAGTGTGATCCGCTACCAGTTCACGGCGATTGATGTGGTGAGCCGCTACAGCGCGGTGGGGGTACACACGGTCGCCACCGCCACGACTGCCACGGCCTTTCTTGCCACCCTCAGGGCGCGTTTCCCCTTTCCCGTGCGCACGCTGCAAGCGGACGGGGGGAGCGAGTGGATGGCGGGGTTCGAGGCGGCGTGTCAGGAGCAGGGCGTCGCCGTGTGGGTGCTACCGTCCCGCAAACCGCAGTGGAACGGCTGCGTGGAGCGGGCGAACCGCACGGGACGCGAGGAGTTCTGGGAGTGCTACGCCGGGGAATTGGATGTGCCGAGCATCACCGAGGCGTTGCAGGCGTGGGAGGGGGAGTACAATACCGTACGACCGCACCAGTCGTGAGGGATGCGCATCCCCGCCGAGTTCCTCGCCGCCCACCTGTCCGCCATGTCCTGAACCCACAGGGTTTATGCGTTTTCCTGTCGGCGGTCGTTGCAGGGGCAGATGCACCTAACCCCCTGCCGCCCATGCCGCCCATGCCGCCCAGAGGGCACCCGCACCCGCACCCGCCTTCCCCACAGGGAAGGGGGTGACGCACGGCGAGATCGAGACGGAGAGGGGGATTCGCGGCATCGGTCCCTCTTGCTCCCCCTTCCCTG
>JAABUN010005729.1_pt1 | contig 15087 bp, 17 predicted proteins | sample 5559311 | NCBI WGS metagenome assembly JAABUN01 (sample SAMN10711877, study PRJNA513370) | rock metagenome | isolation source: Antarctica rocks | place: Antarctica: Victoria Land, Siegfried Peak sud | reverse complement strand
AACCGCGCCGCGATGCGGACGCGACGCAGCCGGCGTTGTTCGCCCTCGACGGGTAGTCGGCCTTCCTTGCCACGTCCAAGCACGTCCAAGTGCCAGTATGTGTGGAGCATCATGTGGCCTAGTCTGGGGGGGAGTATGCCATAAGGGATATGTTACGTCTTTTGCTCCCATGCCTTGCGTGTCGCCGCTGCCACTCAATGCAGGGCTGTAACAATGAGCCGGGTGTAGCAGGCGAGCAGGAGGGCCACCACGCCTAGCGGGATGAGGCGGGCAAACAGTGCGGCGGTGTTCTTCCGAGTCATGGGTACGAGTATAGCAAATCCCCGCCGTCGTTCGCCGCCGCTGTAGGGTTCACGATTCCCTTGACGAATGTCTTGACAATCGCCAAATTGCGCTCGCTACAAGGCGTTCCGCTGCAACGCCGCGTCCATCAAGGCTCGCGCTGCTTCCACGTACTCCACTACCCCGGCAGGCGAGGCAAGGCCCAATGCTCGCTGTATCGTCTCCACGCTCGTCCCCTTCGCCAACGAGTGCGCCGCGAAGGTGTGCCGCAGCGTCCGCACCGATACGCACCTGAGTCCTGCCGCTTGCGTGGCCTTCGAGATGATCGTCTCCACTGACCGCCGCCCCAGCCCCGCGCCGTTCTTGGCGAGGAAGAGGTGAGGATCGCCCATATCCTCCCGCTCATTGAGATACCCCTGCAAGACAGCACACGCCCGCGTGTTCAGCGTCACGGTGAGACTGCGGTGATTCCGCCCCGCCACCCGTACCGACCCCACGGCGGGCATCGTGGCGGGTGAGGGGAGGGGTATCGTGTAAAGCGCAACGCAGGCGGTTGGTGTGGTTCGCGGGCAAGTGCCAGCGCGCGCCGGGCGCAGGCCTCAGCAACACCGGCCTGCCGATAGTAATGTGCCGACAGCGCCTGCCCCTCGGATTAGCCGAGCACTGTGCCGCTCCATTCGAGCCAGCGAGTATGCGCCATCAGCCAGGCATGAGCATGCCTCGCCACGGCGTACACGCTGACCCAAGCGTTCGCGACGATGGTGCGCGACTGGATACGTGGATCGCCGCAGCGAGCGCGAGCGAGATCCCCGATCTGCGCCGCTTCGCGATCGGGTTACTGGCCGACAAGGCGGCGATCCACGCAGGGTTGACGGAGAAGTGGAGCAACGGACAAACGGAGGGGCACGTCAATCGGCTGAGGACAGTGAAGCGACAGATGTACGGGCGAGCCGGGTTCGCCCTACTGCGGCAACGATCCCTGTACCCCGTTTAGCATTCACGTCGTTTGCGGAAGAGCCGGAAGCGGTGACTCTGTTGCGCATCTCGCGGGGCAACCCGCAGTGGGAGCACCGTCACTCCATCTCCAGTGCCGGATAGTAGTGCTCCGCGCCGATCCGCTCGACGTCGGTCAGCCAGTCGCTGCCGTACACGTCCCGTGGATCTTGCCCCTCAGGCAGTAGGCTCCAGGCTTGACGCTTGTACGTCCAGTTGTCCGGTTGTAAGCGATACGCCGCACGGAAGTGCCCCACGGCGGCCTCTGAGCGGCCGGCGCGATGCAGATGCTGACCGAGCGCGAAGTGCGCCGCTGCGGTTGCTTCCTCAACCGGGCGCGGTCGGCTGCGTTCCACCACCTCTTCCGGCGCGAGCGCATAGCGGCTGGCCGTGCCCCACGTGACCCAGTCGCGCAGGGCGGCGAGATATCGCTCCGGCTCGACGCGGAGCTTGCGCGCCGCCGCGATGCGCGCAGCGACCTCCGGCGTGGCATCGACTGGGACGGGGCGGTCGAGAAAGGTGGGTCGGCGGGGATAGGCCGTCTCCGGCGGGCGCACGATCGTGCCCTCTTCATCAATCCAGATCCCGCTCGGCACATTGACGATGCCGAATAGCTCGTCCACGAGGTGGGCTTGGTCGATGAGCGACGGATGCGCGGGTCGCGCGGCCTCGATCCAAGGTCGCGCCACGTCTGCCCCGCCCGTGTCGAGCGCGACCGTAACGATCTCCAGCCCTCGGGGATACAACTCGCTCCGCAGTTCCTGCCACACGGGCGGGTCAAGTCGGCACCCTCACCAGGAAGCCCAAGCTACCAGTAGTACTTTTTTCCCGCGCAGGGAACGGAGGCGAAACTCTCGCCCCGCGAGATCGGGCAGCACGAAGTCAGGCACCTGCACATCGGTCAGGGCGCGACCGCCAGCCTCCGGGCCGAGGCTCCAAAGCCCGACTTCCTCGTCCCGGACGAGGGGCATCCCAAGCCGTTCGGCCAGTATCGATACGTCGACCAGTCCGTCCGCCGTCGCGGCGGGCAACGGCACACAGCGCGTCCCCTTGCATGCACCCTCGGGCTTGATCGCCCACCCCGTTTGTTGGGTGAATGCCGCATGATCAACATGGAGTGACTCGAAAATCATGGCAAGCTCCTCTTCCTACGTGGCGGGCGGCCCGGTAACGGCGGACAAACTATGGCAGCGGTAGCCGACTTCCGCTACGCGCAGTAGAGACTGAATGGGTCACACCCGCCCTTCACGGGCAGCGGTGACAAGGACAGCACGTTCGTCGGCAATCAGTACTTAATTCCGTCGGACCTCTTCGGTTGGGAAGACCAGCATACCCTGTCTGCCTCCTCTCGCCTACCACATCTCGCCGCATGCGTCGAGGCCACACTTAGTCATATGAGTCGGGCTCTTCCGCAATCGCGGTGAATGGGTTGGGGCTGGTGAGGCAGGGCCGACAAGGGATTCGCAGGTTCGGGAACGGACACGAATGGGCGTTCCTGCTCCGAGTTGGAATCCCCTGTGCACACTTGGATTGATCGCACTTTCGTCTTCACCGCGATTGCGGAAGAGCCGGCATCATGTGGCTTAGTCTGTTCCGCATTCCCGATGGATGATGGATGCCGGGGGAATCCGCGATTGGGATCACCGACTCCCGGCGGACAGCCCAGATCGCACGATCTTGGCACGGATGCAGCCGCCGGCTGGAGACCCCGCCCCCGATGTCACCTGTATCGCAACGCCCAGTCACACGTCCCTGCTCTTCGCGAGCGAGGGCATGCGCGTCGTTATCGCCGCCGACGCCGCAATGACCCGCGACTTCTTCCTCGCACGCGATTACTACTTCAACACCGAAGCCCCCACCGCTGCTGTCGCATCTATAGAGCGCATCGCTACGATGGCGGATATCATCGTGCCCGGCCACAATAACTTTTTCCTCAATCGGCATAGGTGAGGAAACCACTGCCGAAGCGGATAGGGGAACGGGTAGGGCGGCAATGGTGCTTGGTCAACTGACGCCGCCTCGACCGCACCCCTTTCCCGATTTTTGGCATTACTGGCAGCTGAACACCTCGTCACGCACTATAGCGGCGGCGACTCCCCCATCCGAACCGCGATGATATCCGCAGCACGCGGCGCAATGCCGGATTGCCGCTGCGAATGCACGAGCCGCGAGTTGAGCGAGAGCGAAAAGTCATCCTCCGCCACGGGCATCAGGACGAGCGAGTCAATCGACTCGTCGAACCGTGCGAAGAGACGGCGAGCGAGTCCCAGTGCCTCGTCTTCGTACCGCAGATGGTAGCGAATGAGGAGATTGAAGGGAGCCACTCAGGCGAACACCACGGTCAGATTCCCGTCCACGACCTCGACGGGGTACGTGAGTACGCGCACGTTGGGGTCGAAGACCGACTGACCGGTGGTGATATCGTACTCCCACTCGTGCCACGGGCAACGCAGGATGCGCCCTTCCAGCCCGTACCGGAACTCGTAGACCCCCGAGGGGAGCGTCGTACCCATGACTTTGCCGAGGCACACACGCGCCCCCTGATGTGCGCAGGTGTTCTTCAGCGCGTAAAACGCGCCATCCACATTGAAGACGCCGATCTCCCCGCGCCCTGCCACCCGGACGATCTTCCGCCCGCCGGGCGGGATCTCCTCCACCCGCGCAATGATGTGCCGTTCCACAATCGCCTCCCAAAATGTAACCCGCCGGGATGCGCATCCCGGCGGCCCTTGTGTTCATCCGTTCCCTACGAGCAATCGGTCGCCGTAGAGGGCGAGCGCGTTCTCGACCATGATCCGCCGCTGCATCTCTGCCGGGATGTCCGCGACCATCGCGAAGGGGTCGCCGTAGAGCCAGTTCGGGTAGTTGCTCGAAAAGAGCAGCGTCCGCTCCGCCGCAATCATCGCCAATACCTCTGGCAGTGCCGAGGGATCGGGCATCACCTCCAGCGGGTAGGTGGACGAGAAGACGTGATCGAGGATGTACGCGCTCGGCGGACGCTTCACCCACGGTGTTTCAGATCGCTGCGCTTTCCAGTTCTTGTCGAACCGCCACATGATGTGCGGCAGCCAGAAGATACCGCCCTCATAGAGCAGCACCTTGAGCGTCGGGAACTTCTCGAACATGCCTTCAGTCACCATGCTCATGAGGTGCGCCATGTAATTTTGCGGGATCGCACCGTACCACTCGAAGTGGGTGCTTGGGTGACCAACGGCGGTGGAGGGCGGGGCCATACCCGCACCCTCTCCGCCGAGATGCAGGGCGAGTGGCAGCCCGTGGCGCACGCACGCCGCATAGATCGGGTGGTACTGCCGCCGCCCTAGGGGCGACTCCGTGGCACTTCCCATCACCACCTGCACCATTCCAGGGTCGTCTCCGAGGCGATCAATCTCCGCCACCGCTTGCGCGGCGTCCTGTGGCGCGACGAGGATAGAGCCTTTGTAGCAGTCGAACGGGCGCACCCATGTCGCCAGCAGCCAGTCGTTGACGCCTTGGGCGATGGCGGCGGCCATATCGGCGTTCGGCTGCACGCTCAGGCTCGTGAGATTCGTGGTCAGCACCGCGAGGTCCACGCCCCGCGCCGCGAGATATTGTTCCTTCACCCATACGGGATCAGCAGCCGGATGCACGGCAGTGCCGTCGTTCGCGGGCGGCATCGGCGCGGTACCGAACGAATCGCCGACGACCTTGAAGCCGTGCCGGGCCATCGGCGGCCCCCCTCGGCGGGTGAAGCGATGGCGCAGCCCCTGTGGGACGAACGGCGCAATTGCGCCCCAGTCGGTGATTTGCGGATGCACATCGGCGTCAATCGCCCGCAGTTTCGTCGCGTCACGCATGTCCGTGCGTACGGCGGTCGGGGCCGTCATCACTGGCCTCGGTGCGACGCGAGCAGACGCGGGCCGTACATCTCCAGCGCATTCTCGACGAAGATGCGCCGCTTCAGGTCGGGCGGGAAGAACTTGAACGCCGTGAGCGGGTTGTCGAAGTCCCAGTGCGGGTAATCGCTAGCGAAAACCACCGTCTTCTCCGCGTGCATCATCTTGAGCAGCGCGAGGAGCTGCGTGGCGTCGTCCGGCTCCTCGATGGGCTGCGTGCTCCAGTAGCAGTTGCCGAGGATATACTCGCTCGGCAGCTGCTTCAGGTGCGGCACCTCCGCCTTCAGGGCCGGATACAGCCGGTCGAGCCGCCCCATCACGTACGGTGCCCAGCAGACGCCCCCCTCGATGAAGGCGAACTTCAGCGTCGGGAACTCCTCGAACACCCCCTCGGCGACCATGCTGACGCAGTGCGCCATCATCGTCTGCGAGTGGTCGGTGTGGAACTCGAGATACGTCGTCGGGTAGCCGACGCCAGTCGGGGGATTGGCGATGCCCGTCCCCTCGGAGCCAACGTGGATGGCAACGGGCAGGTCGTACTCCACGGCGGCGCGGTAGATCGGCCAGTAGTGCGGGTTGCCGTACGGCAGCCGCGCCGCGCTCGGCATCAGCACCTGCACCATGCCGGGGTGATCGCCCAAGCGGTGGATTTCACGTGCCGACCCCTCCGCCTCCTGCGCCGCCACGGCGATTGAGCCTTTGTAGCAGTCGTACGGGCGCACCCACTTCGCCAGCGTCCAGTCGTTATACGCACGGACGAGGGCCGTCTGGAACCGCCAATCGTGCTGGATCGCTACGCCGATGATCGAGCCGGTGAGGACACCGAGGTCAATGCGGTACTTGGTCATCAACTGCTGGATCACCCAGTCCGGGTCGCCCGCTGCGAGACCGTCCTCCTCGCGCACTGCGTCGTCCATCCGCCCGCTGCCCTGATTCGCGTAGTACCGCGATGCCGTGCCGGGGCCACCGTGATCCAGCCACGCGTGCCATTCGGGGGCGAGGAACGGGCGCAGTTCCTGTAGGCTGGAAAGATCGTTGTGTACGTCCGTGTCAATCAACCGTAAGGCCGCCGCCTTCTCGGCAACGGTTTCGGAACGAGACTCAATCGCGACCGCCATGCTCGGACCCTCCTATCGGAAACTACGCCCACCGAGTGTCATTGTCCCGGCAGTATATCAACCCGTATCAATCGTCCCTCAACCATCAGCGGTAGCCTGATTCTGCTGGGACCGATCAGGCGCGGCGGCAAACACGCTTGTCAAGTCCTCCGGCGCGAGTGCCGGGGCGTCACGGTAGAGATAACACGCGGCAACCTGCCGAGGATCGGTTTGGAAGAGCGCGGGGTGCCGCTCGATGCACATCGGCATCGCGTATGGGCAGCGGTCGGTGAATTTGCAACTCGCGGTGTTGGGCGTCCCGATTCCTGCTGGAAGTTTGGCCGCCGCCCACAAGTGCTTCGGATCGGGCAGCGGGATTGAACCGACAAGCAGTTGCGTGTAAGGATGCTGCGGAGCCTGCACGACCCGCTCGACATCCCCCGCCTCCGCCACCGCGCCCCGATACAACACAATAATGTTCTCGCTCACTTGGTAGGCGGTCGTCAGATCGTGAGTGATATAGACAAACGAGATACCGAACTGCTCGTTGAGGTTGGAGAGGCTTTTCAGGATCGTGGCCCGCAGCGAGGCATCCACCATCGAAACCGGCTCATCCGCGATGATTATTTTTGGTCGAAGCAGCAACGCACGTGCGACCATGATCCGTTGGCGCTGTCCCCCACTCAATTGATGCGGGAAGCGGCCCAATGTCTCCTCCGGGCGCAGCCCGACCGCCTGTAACGCCTCCTCGATCAGGACCCGACGCTCCTTGTGCGAATGGGCGAGGCCGAACTTGTCAATCGGCGTCTCCAAGACGTGGTCTATGTTGTAGAAGGGGTTGTACACCTCGTAGGGGTCTTGGAAGACGACCTGCACCTCGCGCAGATACGTCCGGTACTCCTTGCGGGACATCTCCCGGACGTTTTTGCCACGATACAACACCTCGCCGCTTGTCGGTGCCGTGAGGCCAAGAAGCAGGCGGGCGAGCGTGGTTTTTCCACTGCCGCTCTCGCCCACAACCGCCGTGAACGACGGCGGGCTGTTCTCGATAGCGAACGAGAAATTCTCGAGTGCCACAGTGTGCGTTTTCGTCAACAGCCCCCCACCGAAGACTTTCGTGACGTTTCGGGCTTCAAGTAGCGCGGTCATCAGTACTCCTCAGCATCGTGGGCCGTTCGACCGTTTTCGCCGCTGGGCCGGGTCAACGTCGCTCAACCGACCCGTACCCCTTCCTCAGTACAGGTGACAAGCCACCCAGTGACCGGGGCGTACCTCCCGGAACTGCGGTTCCTCGCGTACGCAGCGGTCGAAGGCATGGGGGCAGCGTGTCCGGAACGGGCAGCCCGACGGTCGGTCGAGGAGCGACGGGGGAACGCCGGGAATGCCCTCGAACGCGCCCTTGCGGTCGAGGGACGGCAGGCTGCCGATCAACAGTTGTGCGTACGGGTGCAGCGGTTCCTCGAAGAGATCGGTAACGCTGCCCAGTTCCGCGAGCTTCCCCGCGTACATCACACCCAGCCGAGTGACAAACTGCGCCATCAGCCCCATGTCGTGACCGATGAGGATGACGGACGCACCGAGATCGCTCTGCATCTCGCGCAAGGTCTCCATGATCTGCCGCTGCACCACCACATCCAAGGCACTCGTCGGCTCATCCGCGATAATCACTTTCGGGCGCATGCTGATCGCGATCGCAATCACGACGCGCTGCTTCATGCCCCCGCTCAGTTCGTGCGGGTACATGTTCGCCACATCGGGCTTGAGGCCCACACGGCGCAGCAGTTCGGTGATGCGCTCTCCACGCTGCTGCTTGGAAAGCTTCTCGCCGTGATCAGCGAGTGCGTCCACGATCTGATCCCGCACCCGCCGCACCGGGTTGAGCGAATTCATTGCCCCCTGCGAGACCATCGCGATATCTGCCAACCGTAACTGGCGCATCTGCTCCTCGGACAGCGTCAGCAAATCCTGCCCATCGAGCCGAATATGCCCGCTCTCGATCTTGCCGGGGGGTTTGATGAGGCGAATCAACGCGAGCGCGATCGTCGTCTTGCCGGAACCGGACTCGCCCACGAACCCCAGTCGCTCGTGTGGTGCGAGATCGAAGCTGACGCCATCCACCGCCCGCACCGCACCATGCGGCGTGCCGTAGTAGACGCGTAGGTCCTCGACCTGAAGCGTCGCCGCCTGCCGGGTCGTTTGCGCAAGCATTCCTGCGGTCACGCCGTCCTCCTCAAGCGAGGGTTCGCGATCTCGTCCAGCCCCAATGTGAGCAGCAGCAGACCGAAGAAGAGCGTCACCAGCAGCACGATCGGGGGGATCCACCACCACCACATCCCCCGCAGGAGCGCGTTGAACCGGATAGCCCAGTAGATCGTCATGCCGAGCGTCGGCTCGTTCTGCGGGCCGAGGCCGAGTGCCTCCAGTCCGATGGAGAAGAGAATCGCGCCAAAGACCGCACTCACAAAGCTCGCCGCCAGAAACGGGAAGAGGTTCGGCAGCAGTTCACGTGTGATGATCTCCGCCGTGTTCATGCCGGATCGCCGCGCCACCTGCACGTAGGCCCGCTCCCGCATCGTCAGCACTTGCGAACGGATAATTCGCGTCGGCTGTCGCCACGCCAGCAAGGCGATCACCAGTGCCATGATATTGACGCTGATAAACGTCTTGATCGAGGCGGCGATTGTGATGAGGATGAGGAGGCCCGGCACGGTGAGCAGCGTATCCACCGTGATGCGGATAATCACGTCTACCACGCCGCCGAGGTAGCCGGCGAGAAAACCGAGGATGGTGCCCACGCCGAGGCCAATCGCCCCGGCGAGAAAGCCGATCCGCAGCGTAGCCGGTAGCCCCGCCACCATCACCGCGAGCAGGTTACGCCCCTGATCGTCGGTGCCGAGCGGATACTCTGCAGAAGGAGCCTGAGCAGGCAGCGCACTGAGGGGGTTCGCTAGGTTTGTGTCAATGAACAATGGGCCAACGATGCATACCAGCAGTAGCATCACGATCATCGCGGCACCGACGACCACCTGCGGGTTGCGCCGACAATAGGCGAGGATTGCTTCCGTTGGCGTCCGCCTCCGGAAAGCGGCACGCATCGGCACCGCCATGCCCGGCGTCTCGACCAGATCAATCGGCGTACCGGCCATCTCATGCCCTCCTGTAGGTGATGCGCGGATCGAGGATCGGGTAGATGAGGTCCAGCAGCAGCGTCGAAAGGCCGATGACGAGCACGGTGATGTAGACGATGCCATAGATGAGAAAATAGTCCGAGCCACCGATCGCGCCAATCAGGAGCGAACCCATGCCGGGATAGGCGAAGATCGCTTCGACAACTACCACGCCGGAGATGATCGTGCCGAGATTGATGGCGTAGTTCGTCACCTGTGGCAGGATCGCGTTGCGCACCGCGTAGGAGAAGAAGATGCGCCGATCCTTCAGCCCCTTCGCCTCCGCGAAGTTGATGTAGTCCTCTCCCTTCGTCGTGATCATCATCCCTCGCATCCCGACCGCCCATGTACCCACACCCGTCATCACAATCGCGACCCCAGGAAGGAACGAGTGCTTCAAGATGTCGAGGATGTGGGAAAGACTGAGGTCAGGAATTGTACCGATAGAGTACCCACCCGAGAGCGGGAAGATCGGCAGGGCGATCGCGAATAAAGAGACGAGAACCAGTCCGAGCAGGTATTGGGGCACCGCCGAGAGTGCCATCGTCGGGCCGATCAGGTACCGAAAGATTTTCGGCGCACGCGACCACGTCACGAGTGCCCCAAGCATCGTGCCGAGAACGAACGCGATGCCGGATGAGACGAGCAGCAGCCCCATCGTCCACGGCAACGCCCGACCAATCATCGCCAGCACCTTGTTCGGATAGCTCGCGATTGAGTAGCCGAAATCGAGCTGAGCGACGTGACCGAGATAGAGCACGTACTGGACGTACAGCGGCTTATCCAGCCCGAACTCTTTGTTGTACGAGCGCACCATCTCTTCGATGCCATCTTGTAGCGGTCCACCCTGTGATGCCTGCGATACCAGCCGGTCTCGCACGGGGTTACCGGGAGCGAGCCGTGGCAGGATGAAATTGATCGTCGCCGCCGCCCAGAGCACGAACAGAAATTGAATCATCCGCCGCACCACATAGCCGATCTGCATGACCCCTTGCTCCTTGATGGATCCGTCACGCCGGTTGGAGCGTATTGATGAAGAGTCCCGCCGCACCTCGGTGCCACGAGGCGGGCGTCGTGTACGGGTTGTCTGCGTCCGGCCACCCCTTCCAGTAGGCGGTGTTCACCGGGCAGATCTGATACCACTGCACCATTGGAATGGCAGGCAGATTCGGAATCCAGATCTCCATCGCCTTGTGCCACAGGTCCATGAACTTCGGCGTCGCGGGTGCGGTCGCGGACATCTCGTCCAAGATCTTGTCGTAGTCGGCATTCTTCCACCGGAAATAGTAGAGTGCCGTTTCGCCGATCGGCAAGGCATAACGGCTGTGATACTGCCGCATACTGAGGTAGGGATCGCGGACCGAACCTGATTGACCCTCAAGGAAGACCTCGACATCGCCTGTCGCGAAGAGGGTGGTCGAGTTCGTCGGGAACTTGAATGAGGCGTCGAAGCCCGCCTGCTTCAGTTGCTGGGCAATCACCGGGACGAAGGTTTCGAAGAAGCCGGATGGGCAGGTGATCACAAAAGCGAACCGCTTGCCGTCTTTCGCCCAGATGCCGTCCGTGCCCTTCGTGTACCCCTTCCGCTGCATGATCTCCGCAGTCTTCATCGGGTTATAGGAGTCCACGGGATACTTCTGCAAGATGTCCTGCACGGCGTCGAAGTACGGCTTCATCACCGGGTAGGCGGGAAGAGGCAGCACCGTATACTCGCCCGATCCCTGAAAGCCGACATCAATGACCTGCTTACGGTTGATCGCGTAGTTGAGCGCCCAGCGGATCTCCGGGTCGTCGAATGGCGGCTTGGCGCAGTTGACCTTCAGGCAGTTCGTCCACCCGTCAATCGCGCCGAAGGGTGCCTTTTTGTCGGGCGTGAAGACCGCGATTTTGGGATTGCGTGCGAGGGCCGTCTTCGCATCCGCCGGTTGCACGTTATGCGTCGAGTCGACTTCCCCGGCGGAGAGCAATTGCGTCAGCTTCGGGTCTTCGAAGTGGGGGAGGATGATGATACGCTTCATCGCGGGCAGGGCGTGGAAGCCGGTCTTCGCGCCCCACCAGTCATCACGACGATCCCAGATCTTCTGTGTCGGCGACGAGAAGACGAGCTTCCACGGGCCGGTCGTGATCGGCCACCCCTTGGAGATGTCGTGATTCGTGAAGTTCTTCGGGTTCGGCTGTCCCTTGAAGATGTGCTCCGGCACGATGGGGAACCCCTGATCCTGCACCCACTGGAAGTATTGGAGCATGAAGTTGGGATTGGGTGCGTTCAGCGTGAACTTAACCGTGAGCGGGTCAATCGCCACAACCTCCTTGACCGCGTTCTTCATGTCGAACGAGAAGTTGAGGTTGGGCGCGTTCTCCCGCAACATGTCGATCGTGAAGACGACGTCGTTGCTGCCGAACGGCATGCCGTCGCTCCATGTGACGTTCGGGCGCAGCTTGATCGTCAGCTCCGTGAACCCCGGATTGAAGGCGTAGCTCTCTGCCTGATAGGGGATCTCACCGTTCTTGCCCGTGAGACCGGGCGGCGCGGTCACTTTGTCGTTCCAGACCGAGTCATAGAAAAAGAGCGGCTCGAACGCGAAATGCCAGCCAGTGCGCTGGGCGACGTTCGGCAGCAAGGGGTTGTGGACCTCCGCGTCGTTCATCTGGTTCAAGGAGTCCGACACACTCAGGATGAGCGTCTGGTTGCGCGGCACTTGCGGAATATTCGCCGGCACGACCGCAGCGGGTGACGCCTGCCCCATCACGGTGGGCTGCCCCGCCGCACCGGTTGGTTGCCCAGTCGTCACCGGCGCAGCCCCTCCCGGTGCGGGTGTTCGCGTCGGAAGATCAACTGCCTGATCGTTCGCTGCACACGCCGCGAGAATGCTCGTTGCTGCTGCCACGCTTACGGCTGCTAGGAACTCACGTCGGTACAAACGGCGCATTGTCATGATGTTCTACCCTCCGTGGTGGTGCCACCACAACCAGATCGACAACCCTTACGCCAATGCCGCGAGAGCTGCCCGGCAATACCCGACGGCATACGCCATGGCAATCTCGTTCTTGCGCTCACCGAAGACCTTCGGCAGGTGTTCCGGCGCGATCGCGCCGCTGTAACCGAGCTGGTGGAGGAGGGCAATCGCGGTGTCCGGGCGCACGTCGCCATCGCCGGGAAAGACCTCATCCACTTGCCCATCGGGGTGAATGACCACATCACGCACATGCACCATGAAGGTGCGATCAATGAAACGCGCCATCACCTCGCGCACATCGTCGCCACGCATCGCCATACAACCGAAGCAGAAGATCATGCCATTCTCCGGCGCGGATACCGCGTCAAAGAGCGAGGTGTACTCCCTCGCGCCCCATAGGCCCTTCGCGGGCGGCCACGGCGAGTGGGTCGCCAGTTTCGTCCCGGCACGGCGTGCATCCGCTGAGGCCCGCTCATAGAAGGCGCAATTGCGTGCGAATAGCTCCGCCGCCTCGGCGGGAGAAGCCGCCCCATCGAGCGGCGGGTGCAGTGTCACACAGGGAAACCCCGCTTCCCCCGCCGCATCGAGATGGCGGGCGAAGATGTCGTAGGCGTCCTGCCCCGTGCGTGTCGTGTCGGCCCATGCCCGCACCGGTTCCTTCACGGGTTCAAGGCCGATGATCTCGATGCCCGCGTCGTCGAAAGGCTGGCGATAGGCTCGCAATTCAGTCCCCGTCGGCCAGCCCCGCTCCACAGCACTCGGAATAGATTTCGTGGACTCTTGCACGGCGCGGATACCCACCTGCTGACAGTAGTCCATGCGCACCGCCGGATCGTCGGAAACCATATGGGTACGGAGGCAAATCTTCATTGCTTCCCTCTCATGCCACTGGGGCCGAGGCGAGCGGTAGCTGCACTGCCCGCCCCTCGCGCACCGACCGATACGCCGCCTCGACCAATTCCAGCGAGGCGCGGGCATCTTCCCCGTGCGTGAGCGGTTGCGTTCCCGTCTTCAGGCAATCGAGCAGATGCTCAATCGCTCCCGCCATCCCCTCGACCGGCAGGCGAGGAGCACCAACGGGCGGTTTCGCATGTATCTGGAAGTGGCCGGGGCCGGGTGCGCCCGCGATTTTTTCCGATGTGACCGTGATCGTGTCATTTTCGTCCATCGTGATGGCCCCGTGCCGCCCGTAAATCTGGATCGGCATCGCGTCCCACCCCGCTGCATAACGGGGGTCTCTCAGGACATACGAGACGGTCGCTTCGCCCACACAGCCATTCGCGAAACGCAGCAGCATCAGGCCGGTGTCCTCCGTTGTGCGTGCGGGATCGATCAGGTCGCTCGTTGTTGCAATGGCCTGCACCTCGACCGCCTCACCAACGAGCCAACGCAGCAGATCAAGTACATGAATACCGATGCCGGCAATGACGCCATCGTGCTTCCAATACCCCTTCAGTCGCTCCGGTTCCATGTGGTGCCACGCATACGTGATGTCTTGCAGGTAGGCCGCTTTGACCAAGAGCGGTTCCCCGATGTATCCGTCGTCGAGCAACTGCTTGAGCGTCCGGTGGCGATTCTGATAGCGCTTTGTCTGATCCACCATGAGGAGGACGTCATGCTCACGGCAGGACGCAATCATTGCGTCGGCCTCGTCCAGCGTGTTCGCAATTGGCTTCTCGACGAAGACGTGCTTGCCCGCATGTGCCGCTTGAATCGCGACCGGCGCATGCAGATGGTGGGGGAGGCAAAGATCAACCACGCGAACCGCCGGATCGTCGAGTGCCTGCTCAACCGAGGAATACCAGCGTTCCGCACCCCACTTCCGAGCTGCGGCCTCGGCGAGTTCGGGGCGGACATCTACTGCAGCGACGAGCCGGACGCGCGGGTTCGCCAGATAAGCACTAAAATGCCCTGCCGATACACCGCCGCAGCCAAAAACCGCAACGCCGAAGGGTTCCTCCATAGCGAACTATTCCCCCGTCTCGCCGCTATGGACAGTCGTCTCGCCGTGCGGCAGATTCGTCTACTTATTGCTGTACGTTAACGTTAACATCTCCGCATTGGACTGTCAAGCGTCCGCATTGCCTCATCAGAAATCGTACTTTGGCGTGGTCGTTGTGACCGGCACCCCGGATTGGTCCACCCGATACGTTAGTCCGCCGCCTGCTGTTGCGCCCGCCATTCGGCCTCGAAGTCGGCGGGTGTCCGCTGTTTCAACGCCCGGTGGGGTCGCTCGGTATTGTCGTCGATCCGCCATGCCTCGATCATCTGCCGCGCCTCCTCCAAGGACACGAACCAGTGCTGGTCGAGACATTCCGCCCGAAAATGGCCGTTGAATGACTCCACGAAGGCGTTGTCCGTCGGTTTGCCGGGGCGTGAGAACTCCAGTTGCACCCCGTTCCGGTACGCCCATGCATCCAACGCCTTCGAGATGAACTCCGGCCCGTTGTCTACCGCCAGCCGTTGCGGCACCCCGGCTGTCGCCTTCAGCCGTTCCAGCACTACGACGACCTGTTCCCCTTTGAGGGAGACTGCCGCCTCAATCGCGGGGCTAACCCGGCTCACGTTATCCACTACCGCCAAGACCCGCAGACTAGGCCACATGATGCTCCACGTATAGCGGTAATCGGGGATGGCAGGATATCGCGACGCTGCCGGGGTGCAGAGCATCATCAATTTCCCCTGTCCGCTGGTGAAAGCGTGCGATCGGCTCCGT
>JAABUN010005728.1_pt1 | contig 15092 bp, 15 predicted proteins | sample 5559311 | NCBI WGS metagenome assembly JAABUN01 (sample SAMN10711877, study PRJNA513370) | rock metagenome | isolation source: Antarctica rocks | place: Antarctica: Victoria Land, Siegfried Peak sud | reverse complement strand
GCCTGGCCTTCCAGGCCACCGCCTACGGCGGCTTCGGGCTTGACGGCAGCTTGGGCAGAAAGGCGGTGCAACTGATGGATGTGTCGCTGATTGTCGCTGAACAGAGGTCCTGATTGTCGCGGAACAGTGGCCGGCGAGACGGGCTATATCTGCGGTGCCACCCGCATCGAAGCCTGTCTCGGAGCCCCTACCAGGGTCACGCCTGGTGGGGGTTTTCCATTTCAGGCGGCCTGCCGGCGCGCGGTGCGGGTCAGCGGCGCAGAGGCGATTTTCGCCTGCGCCACCGCGAGCAGCTCGGTCGTCTCACAGCTGGCTTTGCCGTTCAGCAACCGCCAAGTCACCGGCCACGTCTCGAGAGCGCGCGGGGTTGTGGGGAAGAGAAGACGCGACACCAGATCGGCGCCGGTCTTACGGTCTACCCACACCGGCAGCGCGGGGAGATCAAGCTGTGCTGCTGGTGCGGTGGGGGTGTCGGGGATCAGCGTCATCGTCATCGTGTGCCCTCCAATCGCCCCGATCGGGGACTGGCGGGCACTTCGTTAGACCTCGAGGCGTTCGGAAATCCCCGTGCCAATCCAGAATTTTCTGGCTGCGCCTAGCCCGGCATGCGGCCGAGCTGACCGTGAGCCAGCTTAACGAGCGCTGCGGGTGCGCCACCGCCGTCAAGCCAGCGCCTCGCTTCGCCGACGAGGAGGTTGAACCGCCCGGCTGCCTGGGTGGCGTAGTCGACGTCCTGCCCCACCATGGCGGGGAATTGTCGCTTCTCCTCCCGCGCCACGATCTCTTCTCGCCAGCGCGCGACGACGCGCCATGGCTCGCCCTTGATGTCGGCCAGGACCGGCGCGCCGTTCAGGGCCTTCGCCACCTCCTGCGCAGCAGCTTTCCGCGCCCGGCCGGCGAGCATGAGAATTTCAACCGCCGCAGCAGCTGCTGCACGATCAAGCAGGACATTTGCGGTTGGGCCGAGGCGGATGCCCTGGTGCTTGTCCTCTGCTGCGTCCACCACGCGGCGGCGTGGTTCCGTGGCCGGGGCCACGATCGGGTCGACGGTGCCCTCGTTCAGCCCGGCCAGCGCATGGGCGAGCGAGAGCAGCTTCCCATCGGGCGCCGGACCGGAGAAGCGTCCAAGGTCCCGGTCGAGGGCGGCCAGGTTCCGCACGAACATGCCCACCTTGGCCAAGGCGAACAGCGCGGCACCTCGTGGGTTCGCTTCCTTCTCCGTCGTGCATAGGTCGCGCAGCAGTTGGTCGGTGAGCTCGCGACGAAGGCGCGCTTCTATAGCAAGCTCACGGCGAAGGTTCGCGTCCAGCGCAATGCCGCTATCGTGGTCAGCAACCTCGTCCGGCATGGGTCCCATCCATGGCGAGCGCGGCTAGGGCCGACAGGGGCGGCGACAACGCCCTCGTCGGCCCGATCCGCCGCGCTGGTGCCGGGTGTCGCCCGGCGCGATGGGCGCAGCCTAGGCGTCTCGCGTCGATTCGCTGGGCATGACCCCCGGACCACCCCGCCCGCGCCCCCTCCTGAGCCGTCTGGTAGCCGATCCGCGCGGCCGGCGCTGGGCGATGGGGGCAATACCCGCGTTGCCTGCGTGCAGCGCGCTGGAGGGCGTCCAGGGGGTCGGGCGCTACCCCAGCCCCCGGGGCGCCTGGGAGGCCGTAGGGCGGCGTTCTCGATTGTGGGGTCCTGGTCCACCGGCGGCAGCCCGGAGCGGCCCTGGCGGCCGTCCTGGCGCGGCAGCAGCCGGGCGAGGTGGCCGGGCGGGTTATCCACACTCGGCGCCGGCCAGCTATAGGAAAAGCTATAGGAAGACTATCGGTTCTATATAGAGCGCGACCAAGTGCTCGTGAAAAGCGCGACCAAGTGTTCGTGGAATGCGCGACCAAGTGTTCGTGGATAACTCGCCCATCCACAGCCCTAATCCAGCTTCAGCAGGGTACGCCCCGGAACCAGCCGGCGGGCCACAGGCGGGGGCGAGTGCCGCAGGGTCAGCCCCTCCTCGCCATCCTCGATACGCGCTGCCGGGTAGACCTGGACGACATCGTGCAGCACGTCGCGGAATGCCGCTCGGAAGTCGCGCAGGCGGGTGTAGCCGATGCCGAACTGCGCTTTTAGCGCCTCCCACAACACCATCTGCGGCCGGCCGGAGGGTATCCGGTGCAGCCGCTGGGCCAGCCAGCAGTAGGCGTCGAGCGCCATGGCGCTGTGCCCCAGCGCCGCGATCGCGCGCCGGTCGAGCGGCACGGCATGGGCCTGCACCGATCGGAAGAAGTCCGCACTCAACTCCACGGTCGATGGCCAGAGAACGCGCTGTCCGGGGTCACGAGGGGCCCACAAGTCGAGGCCCCGGACCAGCGTGCTGTTCACCTGCACCGCCTGGTCGCCACGCAGTAGCGCCATCCGTACCGTCGCAGCCGATAGCCGGGCGAGCTGGTCCTTCACCGTGCGGATGGTCCGACCATCGCCGGACAAGCCAAGTGCCGCGACATAGGCCGTCAGGCTGTCCTGTACCGGGATTATGGGCGAGCCGGTGCGCAATGCTTCGCCGGTCAGGTGGATCAGCACCAACCGCGCCTTCTCACCATGCGGCAGTCCCACCTCGCGGAAGTCTCGGCCACGGGGGTCTGCTACTGCCCCCGCCTCGACGCGCAGCAGAACGTCCCCTTGCCGCCGCTCCCATACCCGCTGGCTTGTGCCTGGATCGCGGTAGGGGAGGCCCGTCTGGCAAAGGACCGAGTGGAGGAAGTCCAGCTCGGCCGGAGGCCCGCCGCGGATCGCCGCGCTCGCATCCACCAGCCGTCGCGTCGTCGGCGTCAGCCCACCGCCCTTGCTGTCCTTCACCATCACGCCGGCTCCTGCCGCAGCAGCATGTTCCGCACGGTGCCCGCGTACCAGGCGCCGCCGCGCGCGGTGCGGATGCCGCGGGCGTTCAGCGCGTCGGCAATGCCGTGCAGCGACACCACGCCCGCGGCCTGGATGGTGCGGACGATCGGCAGCACGTTCGCCGCATGCTGGTCGGCGCCGGCCGTCACCGCCGCAACTCCCTTCGCGGATACCTCGTACCGGTCGATGCGCGCCGGATTGGCGAAGCCGAGCTTCGCGCCCCGGGCCTTGGCGGCAGCCAGCGCCGCCTTGGTCCGGGCGGAGATCATGCGGGCCTCCTCCTCGGCGACCAGCGCCATGATCCCGACCGTCAGCCGGTTGGCCGTGGGCATGTCGGCGGCGACGAAATCGACACCGGCCTTCTGCAGCCCGAGCAGGAAGTGAGCATCCCGGGCCAGCCGGTCGAGCTTGGCGATCACCAGTACGGCCCGGCGCGCCCGGCAAGCCTTCAGCGCCTTCGCCAGCTCTAGCCGGTCGGAGCGCTTGCCGCTCTCGACCTCGACGAATTCCTCCAGCAGCGTCCAGGCGCCCCCATTTAGGTAGTCGGCGACCGCCTTGCGTTGGGCGTCCAGGCCAAGGCCGCTCCGCCCCTGCCGTTCGGTCGAGACCCGGTAGTAGGCGATGAACATCCCTTCGGCCACGGCCGCAACCTCCAGCAACGCGTCTGTATATATCCTTATCGTTGGTAAGGGTCTTATACAATGCACGTATTCCGCAGCCCAACGCTAGCTCACGTCAGCCAACGCTATCGGTCTTCCCGGAATGTCATCCAAAACGGTACGGTGACGCCCCAGACGACACGGGAGACGTCCGATGAACGCCACGGGCGGCCATGAGGGCGAGGTCCGAGGCGACGCCACCCCCGACACGCAATGGATGACCTATCGAGAGCTGACCGACTTCCTGGGGGTGGAGGAGGAGAGCCGCCGCCGCCGGGCGCAGCAGGCCCGCTGGCCGCGTCGCCCCGGCAATGACGGCAAGACGCGAGTGGGTGTGCCGGGCGACGTCTCCCCGGATGATGCCCGGAAAGCCGCCCGTGACGACGCGGGCGATGATGGGGGTGACGTCACACCGGCGTTGGTCGCCTTGACGGAGCGTCAGGCTGCCGAGCTGGCCGAGCTACGCGAGCGGGTAGGTCGAGATGAGGGCGCTTCTCTTCGGCCGCATGGATGAGTGCGGCTAGTTCTTGAACATTCATTTTGTCGAGCATAGCAAGCGCTGAGGCACGGGGTGCAGCCGAGGCCACGCGAGATTCGATATCGCTGTCGAACATGATCAGCCGTTCCCACTACGCTATCGTAGACCTCATGAATCCCTCATGAATCCCCTCATTTTTGACTCTCAACCTACTATCACGGGGGTCGCAGTGACTTTGGGTGACCGGATTTGATTCTCTCGTCCCACTGCTTCGCTCAGCCGCGTGCTATCAGCGAGTTCGATCGGGTAGGTAGGGTCGTATTGCGGCTACTTGGCAGCATCGGTTAAGCTATTGAAATTCCTGAATTAGAAATGAGGGGATCGTTGAGGGTCAGGGTACGCCTCTTGCCCCCGTAACCGTCCAGACCGCCGGCCGGGCGTGATCCGGCGCGGCTGCTGACGGCTGCCAGCGGTGCCAAAACGCCTACAACCGGGCCGCACGCCTTACCGGGACCGCGGCGCCGTCCGGACGGGTCCCGCCAAACCTCTCAACGGCCGCCCGTACGTCCGGGTGGACTCTAGCCAGAGTCCGAGGTCCAATCCGGTTGAACGTACGCCGGGGGCGCATGGACGACGGGCGGACGCCATACACCTATGAGCAGGCCGCAGCGGTGCTCGGCATTAATGCGGAGGCCGTGCGGGCTCGGCTTCGGCGCGGTTCGCTCCGACGCGGCCCCTCAACCAATGACGACCGGCCGACCGTAATCCTGAGTCCGGACGACATCGCCACGCTCCGCGCCAGCGTCCGCCAAGCGGAGCCGGACGCCGCTGCGGACGGCCGAGTGGACGTCCGCCCGGGCTCTGATGGCCTTGGATTGAAGGAGATGGTCGAGCTTCTTCGTGTGCAGACTGAGCGAGCGGATGCTGCTCAGGTGGAGGTGGCCGCCCTCAGCGTGCGGACAGGTCGGGCGGAGGGCGAGGCGGCGGCGCTCCGCGATGCCGTGACGCATGAGCGGGCCCAGGTCGCCGCGGCGCTGGCCGCACAGCAGGCGGCGGAGCGGGCGCGGGAAGCCGCCGAAGCGGAGGCGGCAGGATGGATGACCGGCAACCCGTTCGCGCGAGCCGCCAGGGCCTTCCTCTGGCGCCGCGGCACGCGGTGATGCGGGGCGGATGCGCCGTTGTTGCAGTGGCTTCGAGAGAAAGGCGGACCAGGGCGGGACTGCTGGCGAGGGCACGCCGAGCGTTCGAATGATGCTCCGCCCGGCACCCTTCGATCTGACGGACCCGGGCCACGGTGCCCCGCCAGCGGCCGGTGAACCCCCGGCGAACTGTAACCTTCCGGGTGCGCTTCTCTCCGAGACGAGCCTGCGGCGCCCCGCCGCGGGCCGGCTCCGAGGACGTGCGGCATGGCCCCGCGACGTGCGTTCCGATGGCTGCTCTGGTGCGGCCTCGCGGCGGCTGGCCTGCTCGCGGCGGCTGCGCTGTCCTCCCCGCTCTGGCTCCGACCGGTGGCCGAGCGGCAGGCCTCGGCCGTGCTCGGGCGGCCGGTGTCCATTGGCCGCTTGCGCCTGCGCCCCGGCGGCCAGCTGGTGCTCACCGCCGAGGACGTGGTGGTCGGCAACCCGCCGGGCTTCCCGGCCGGGGAGGAGCCCTTCGCGCGCGTCCCGCGCCTGACCGCGCGACTGGACACCCTGGCGTCCCTGCGCCGGCGGGAGGTCGTCCTCCCCTCCGTCGAGCTGGAGCGGCCCCTGGTGCGCGTCGTCGCGACCGAGGACGGGCGCGACAACTACCACCTCGGCTCCTCCGCCGGCCTGGCAGGCGGGCCGGCCGGCCCGCTAGTCGGGACACTCAAGATCGTGGACGGACGCGCGCGCGTCTCCCTCGCGGCCCTGCACGCCGCCTTCGAGGTCGCCTTCGCGACGGAGCAAGAGGCCGAGGAAGGCGGCGCGCCGAAGATCGTGGCGGAGACGCAGGGCACCCATGCCGGCCAGGCGATCGCGGCGCGGTTCACGGGCGGGGCACCGCTCGACCTGCGCGACCCGGCTCGGCCCTGGCCGGTTGAGCTGCACCTGACGAACGGGCCGACGCGGGCCTCCCTGAAGGGCACGCTGCAGGACCCTCTGCGCCTGCGCGGCGCCACAGCCGGCCTGCAGCTCGCCGGGCCCGACATCGCGCTGCTTCACCCGCTCACCGGCGTGCCGCTCCCGGCCACGCCGCCCTACGAGCTCGGCGGGAAGCTGGACTACGCAGAAGGGCGCTTCCGCTTCACCGACGTGGCCGGGCGGGTGGGGCGGAGCGACGTCGAGGGCACGATGACGGTCGCCGTGCGCCCGGATCGGCGGCCGGAGATCACGGCCGAGCTGCGTTCGCGCGCCGTGGACCTGCGCGATATCGCCGGCCTGCTGGGCGGCACGCCGGGCCCGTCCGGGACGCCGGGCCAGACCCCGCGGCAGCACGCGCAGGCGGCGCGGACGGAGGCGGAGGCGCGGGCGAGCCCGCGCGTGCTGCCGCAGGCCGCCCTGAACTTCTCGAAGCTGGAGCGGGCCGACATGCACGTCCTGTACCGCGCCGCGCGGATCCAGGGCCGGTCCATGCCGCTCGACGACCTCACCCTCCGCATGGACGTGGTGGACGGCGCGGTGGCGCTGCGCCCGCTCACCTTCGGGGTCGGCCGGGGGCGTATCACAATCGGGGCCTCACTGACGCCCCAGGCCGAGGGCGCGGTGAAGGCGCAAACGGAGATCCGCTTCGAGCGGCTGGACGTCTCGCGGCTGATGCACGCGAGCGGGGGCTACCAGGGCGAGGGGGCGCTGAACGGGACCGCGCGCTTGGAGGGGACGGGCCGCTCGGTGGCGGGGATCCTGGGCGGGGCGGACGGCGCCGCGTCTCTCTGGATGGCCGGGGGCGACCTCAGCAAGCTGCTGGTGGACCTCGCGGGCCTGCGCCTGGGCAGCGCCCTGCTGTCCTCGCTCGGGGGCGGGGCGGCCCGCGCCGGCGTCGAGTGCTTCGTAGCCGACCTCGGCCTGCGCCGGGGCGTGCTGTCCACCCGCGCGCTGCTGCTGGAAACCGAGGACGCCCTGACGGAGGGCCAGGGCACCGTGGACCTGGGCCGCGAGCGGGTGGAGGTGCGGCTGCGGACGGAGTCGAAACGCCTGACCGTCGGCGTGCTGCCCGCGCCCTTGCTCGTCAGCGGCACCCTCAAGGAGCTGAGTGCCGCCCCGGACCCGGCGACGCCGGCCGGGCGCGGCGGGCTCGCCGGCGCGCTCGCGGCCCTGCCCTCGGTCCAGCTCGGGACCGGCGACGACCCGCGCTGCGAGGGGCTGCTGGCGCGGATCCGGCGCGGGCGGGCCACGGGCAGCAGCGGCGGGGGACCGAGCGGCGCGAGCGGCGGCGGCCGGCGTTGAGACCCGCGGCCATCCGGCCCGAGGGGGCGGCGCTGGCGGCGAGCCCGAAAGCGGCGAGGGGAGTGCCGATTGCTGCACGCCGCGAGCGAGGCGTCCGGACAGTCCCCGGCCGGCAGCATCGAGCGATGCGCGCCACCGACCCCCGAGCACATCCAAGTCATCGCGGGTGCATGCGGCCGCCCCGAGCGAACCGGGGGCGGGGCGCCGCGTCGGAAGGTTCCGAGGCCGTGAACGAACAGAAAAGGATTCGACAATGGGCAAACATCGCGTGCTGCCGGCGGCTTCCGCGGCCCTGGCTTGCCTCGCCGCCGTGGGCGCGGCCGGGCCGGCCGCCACGGAGGAGCAGCGCAACGTCCGGGAGGAACGGGCGCGCCCGGGCGAGGACACCTCCGGGCGCACGCAGCGCGGGGAGGCGTCCTACTACCAGGGCCGTGCGTCTGAATCGTACGGCCTACTGTCATAAGGAATTTTCTTGCAATAGATCAAAGCGTTGCGGAGTTCCAGATACGACTCCGGATGGACCGTGATATGTGGTGCAAAACTTATCGCAGAAGTCTGCTACTTCCGCGTACGACTTCTGCGAACGCTATCCTATTGAAAAGACAAAGCCCAAATTTGCCGGAATGCGGCGTGCGAATGTATCAAGTTCCGCACGATCGCCTATGACAGTACACCGTCCCGCTCAGACGCATGGCCCCCCTACCGCGCCCGGACCAAAGGCAAGGACGAGAGGGGCGTAGGCTACGTCAAGCGCAACGCCATCGCGGGCCGGAGCTTCGCAAGCTGGGCGGCGCTGGAGGCGCATCTGACCTGGTGGATGCGCGAGGTGGCCGATGTGCGGCTGCACGGCACGACGGGCGAGGCGCTGTATAGGGCGGTCCAATTTCAGGCCACCGGGCGGAGTAAAACCAGGCCACTTCGGCAGCCCTTGGCAGATGCCATAGGTTCACGAAAAGCTAAGCCACCCAAACCCTTACAACCAAGTTCGCCTTTGGATGGTAGGTGGTTGGAGCCTGCGGCGTATGGCGTGGAGGTGGCCTGAAATTGGACCGCCCTCTACACCCGGGCTTACCTGGAACGATGTATACCCAAACCTGGTTAGGATGTTCGACCTGATGCAGGTTCCGGTTCAGAGCCGCCAGGTCTATCTCGACCAGTACCAACGCTGGATAGGCGACATCTTAGGCAATGGCTAAGCTATGCCTGCCCCTGGGTTCTAAGCAGGTTCCCGTGGCTTGCCCAGCGGCTAAGGCTGTCATTCGTTGGCCAAGCCACGGGAACCTGCTTAGGGCGGCCTGCCCGATCGGCTCCCAGACCTCGGGCTTGGCGCTGATCGCCGGCGTCAGCCACCGGCGGCCAAAAGGCCGGCGGCTGGGACGTCGCTGGCGAGCTGCGGGGCTGGCACTTCCGGGTCGACATCGTCGCCGGTGGTCTGGCGCATCAGCGCCAGCGCGCCAGGCGGCGACCCGGCGGTGTGGGTGATTGCACCGCGGGCAACATGATCGGGACTGGGTGAAATGTCGCGGCGCCGGGAGGTTGGCCCGACCTTGGGCCCTTGCTTCAGCGGACGCCTCATTCGGACAGGCCACGCCCTGCGCTTCAGGTCCATCTGGTGCAGAGCATCAGATGAACGGGACGGAGGTCAGTACGAGAGCTTCGCAAGCGCAACCTCGACCGCTGCCAGGAAGCTCAGGAAGTACGTGGTTGCCACGACCTTGAGCAGCAGCTCCTTCAGGCCATCCTCATTACGCTGAAGAAGCTGGACCATTTTGGCCTCCTGCTGCGCCATTTGCAGTAGGAGGACCGTGCGCTGCTTGGCATTGCGCAGATGTGCGAGCGGTCACAGCCCATACGACCCATGGGCCACACCGGGTGTGGGTCGTCACACGATGAACGGCCAGCGCGGCAAGCTGGGGATGACGCCGGGCCATCTCCGCGACCACCATGCCGGCATGAGCCTGTTCCCCGACCAGCCGCCGCCGCCATCGCCACCTACGAAGCCGAAGCTCACGCCCGATGAACGCCGCGCCCGGCAGGCCAACCGGCTGACCACGATCCGCCTGCGCATGGCGATCGGCGCGGCCCTCGACATGCCGCCGGCCGAAGCGACCAGTCTGCTGACCCGGCGCCAATGGCGCGAGGGCGACGTGGCGCTGCTCGAGGCCGCGGCGGCGCGGCTGGGGGTGCAGGCGCCGGGTCCGTGACCGAAGACGACCCCGCATCCTGAGCCACAACTGGCTCGGGCACCTCCTGGCTCGCGGCGCCAAGCTAAGAGGCCATCGGTCTGCTGCTGACGCTCTAGCTAGCCAAGGCCCTACCTGTTGCCGCGATCGTGTAAACGTCGCTAGCTGTAGTTTTGGTTCATTTTTACGCTGCAATATCAAAGACTTGTAGGGCGAGGCTTAATAGAAGGAGATTCTCAACCCAAAGTTTAAAGATTAGTCGCGTCCGTCGTGGACGGATGCGCGCCTCGGTCGATAGGGTCTTGGACGCAACCGAGGAGAAGAGGGCGGTGCCATTACCTCACAATGCTGCGGCGGAAATACAACCTGTAATGGTAATAATGCGAGTTCGTACCAAGGCCCTGGATTGCTGGTTATCTGAAAATTTCGAGGACCTGCGCCGACTTCTGATAGCGACAGGTGGCATATTGCGAATTCCGGTGTTCGACCTCTTCGGTGGTACGCAGGCCATTTCCGGAATGAAGAAGGGTTGGGCTGCGTCTGAAGACTGGCATCAGATCGAAGGAAAATCCACGCGTCCACGCCGAGCACTCCGGCTGTTCCAAAAAATAATCGACAACGAGCTCGAAGACGGTCGCCTGGAGGTTCAGGTGAAGCGGTCCAAGATGACCGGTAAGCAGTCAAAAATGGTTTGGACCCCCCTCGCAAAGCTGGTCGCTGAAAATTCCTTCGTCAGCTCTTCGCCCGCGAGAACCCACGCTTAACTGGGTCAAACCTAAGGGCAATCAGGATGACCGTGGCGGCGCGCGAGGGCAGCAGACGCCGCGCCGCCACGGTCACCGTCCCCGCAGCATCTCCTCCAGCACCGCCATCACCCGGCGTGCCTGGCCTCGCTCACGGGCCGCTTGGCGTGCCTCGGCGCTGCGCCCGCCATGCGTCATCCGGGCCTGCCGACATCGTTCAAGCCCAACTACCGTAACCGGACCATTGCCGCCGCCGCCATGCATCCGGCATCGGCCGTTCGCCATTGCCGGGCCGGCGCAGGGCGTGCATCGCCGAGTTCTGGCACCGCAGCGCGGCGCGGCCTGGGCAGCTCTCTGCGCGATAGTCCAGCCGGGCGCATGGGGACCATTGCTCACTTCGGCTCGCCCCCCGGGGTCACCGTCCCCGCCACCACCGCCTGGCCCCCGTCAGATACCGCGACGTGCTGCACCACCACTGTCTGCTTCCCGCCGTTCCGCAGCCGCTCCAGGGTGAGCGCGCCCCGCTGGAACGCCTCCATCATCCTTGCCGCAGATCCGGCCATGCGGGCCGCCTCGATGCTCTGTACCTGCTGCCGCGTCTGCGGGTCCCAGGACTTGATGCTGCTGGCGAAGTCGTCGGCCTTGGCCGCCATCGTCATGGCCACCTTGTGCGCCGTCGCCATCTGATGGACCAGCATCCGCTCCAGGCTGTTCGCTGCCTGGATGCTCTCGGCTGCGTCGACAGCCATCGTTAGGGTGCCGGCTGCCGCGGCGAGGTCGAGCCGCGCCATGCTGGCCTCGGCGTTCAGCATGTCGGGGCGGTCCTTCAGCGTATCCTGTATCCAGTTCTGCTCGGTCGGGTCTTTGCGGCCCGCGAGCACTGCTTCCCCGCCGTTGCCTTGGCGCAGAGGGCCGCTGGCGTTGTTCAGCGGGTCCAGCACGATATCAGCCTGGGCATCCATCGCCGCCGCCTCGGACAGCTCGAACTGGGCGCCGGTCGGGTAGCCCCAGTCCTCGCGCATGGTCGTCGCCAGCGCCCACTTGCGCCGCGCCGTTGCTTTCAGCCGGACAGCATCGGCAGCATTGGTCGGCGGCGGCGCGGTCGGGTCGGTCATGGGAGACCTCCGTTACTCGTCGCACGTGTTGCCAGACATGCCGCGCAGCACAACCCGCCGGCCTCGGACCATGTCCGATCGCCCAGCAGCACGGGCTTGCCGCAGGGGAAGCAGTAGACCAGGGCGTGCTCGGTCGCCGGTATTGTCCCCGGCTCGGCGTAGAACGCGGCCATCGCCGTGCGCTCGGCTTCGTCGTGATCGAGTTGCCCGACTTGTAGTACCGGGCCCAGCTCCGGCCCAGCCAGGGCAGCGAACGCATCCTCGGCGGCGCGCAGTAGGAACGCGGCCCGGTCCTGCAATTCGCACTGCGGACCCCACCCCCCACCTAAACCACCTAATTCACCTAATCCAAGGGCCTCGGTCGCCGGCGTCGGGTGGGTAGCTTCAGAGACGGGAGGCGGATTAGGTGGTTTAGGTGCTTTAGGTGGTGGTGCCCCTTGCTGAAGCGATTTCAGCACAGCCCATGGATCGAAGCCCAGCGCGGTCATGGCACCAGCGCCCAGGCGTCGCGCCGGGGTGCGCCCTCCAATTCCGTGCCGGCCGGCAGTCGGCGGACCCACCCGTGCTCCTCGAGGATGCCGACAATCCGGCGGGCCGTGGCGGCGTTGCCCAGCGCGTTCAGCCCACGCTGGTAGACGGCGGCCAGATGGCAGTGGGGGTCGGAACGCGCCTGCCACCACGCCAGCAGCCGCGCCGCTAGGCGCAAATCAGGCGTGACGGTGCAGGCCCCTTGCAACCGCAGCATCTCGGCTGCGTAGTGCTGCGCCAACGTGATGCCGCACGCCATCATGTCGGCCGGGACATCCATGGCATCGGGGTCGGCATAGACAGTCAGCACCGCCGCCAGTCGGCCGGCGTGCTCTCCCAGCTTGGCACCGAACGCACGAATGGTGGCGTAGGCCCCGCTAGGCAGCAGCGCAGCCTCGGCATGATCGTGGAACGCAATCCACAAGCGCGCGGCGTCAGAATGCAGCCGCAGAACCGGGGGGTCCAGCACGCTCGCATCGTCGGCGCGGGTGACGGGCGGGCGCCGCAGCAGCCCACACAGCCGCGCCGCATACTGTGCCAAAACCTCCCGGCACTCGGCCGGCGCCTCGCGAAACAAACGCGTCCCGGCCGTGCTTTCCGGTGCGACCAACAAGGTGCGTGCGAGCATCCCGATGCCGTCCAGCATGGCGTCGCCAAACAGCCGGTCCGCGACCACCTGCTGCATCATGACGTGCGCGCTGCATCGCCGGCCGGGCAGGAAGGCGGCCCCGGTCAGGACACGTGCGCGGCGGATCGGATCGCCGTCCCACAGCGTGTTGAACAGCGCGCCGGTCCGCATCCGGGCTTCGTCGTTGAAGGCGGCGCCGCCGACCAGGATGCCGCCCTCGGCCGTGAACACGCCAGCCCACGGGCGGCTGTCGCGCAGGTGCAAGACCAGTGCCTCGGGCGTGGGGTCAGCCACCAGCAGCATCGGGTGCGGCGGCGCCTTGGGTTCCGGCCCGATAGCGTCGAGTGCTGCACGGATCGCACCACGGTCGCCCTTGGCCTTTTTCTTCGCCGTATCGCGGGCTTCCTTCCATGCCTCATGGTCATTGGCGTAACGCTGCGTCGCGCCGTCATGCTCACCGCGCCACTCTTCTTCGACGCGATACACCGGCGCCAGCGCCAGCTTGTCCACGGTGGTCTTGCGCTCGCCGCTGTCGGCGACGGAGACGAAAATTTCAGTCAACGGCTTCCTGCCGCCGCCAGGCAGTTCAACGTCGCGGTGCGCCTGGATTGCCAGCGTCGCAGCGGCCAGAACCGAGTTGCCGCACATGGCGATGGGCGCCTGCGTCCGCATCTGGATTGCTTCAGCCGCGTCGCGCAGCGGCCCCAGCGCGGCAACGGGAAACTCAGGTGGCGACGGCAGCGGCCGGAACAGCGGGCGCTTCTCGCCCGGCGTGGCCTTGCCGGGTGCGACGCTGTCAACGTCGTCTTCTCCGGTCAGGAAGGCCGGCGCGGTCAGGTCTTCAACCTTCAGCCAACACTGCTCCAACATGGACCCAAGGAAGAACAACCGGTCCCGCCCGTCGCAATGGCCGTGGCGGCAATGATAGGCGAAACCCTTGTGATCCGCGCGACTCTCGCTGGCATTCACCACGAAGGTCGCTTCGTCCTTGCCAGCGTTAGTGTGGGCTTCCGCGTTGGTGCAGCGGATATGATGCTTCACCGCGTCGCCGATCTTGCCAACGAACACATGAGGGCTGCGGGCGCGCAGGGCTTTGACAATCTCGAACCGCGTTCCGTAGCGACCTACCCAGCTGAGCAGGTCGATCAGCTCCCCGGTCTGCTTGTCACTAAATTCGGGTCGCGCCTCGGGCTGCAGTTTGCGCGGCGTTGCGGTTGTGCCATTGAACAGCCTGTTCTCGGCATTGGCTGAGGGCAGCGTGAAGATGTCGCAGGGAGCGCCATCCAGAACTGCGGTCTCAGCAGGAACATCATTGGCCGGCCGGCGCGGCAGGTAGAACAGCCGCGACGTGTCGGTGCAGGCTTGGTCGTGATCGAGATGTAGCGCCGCAGCCAATGCTTCGATGCGCTCTTTCCACGCGTCGTTCGCGGCATCTTGGCTCGGATAGACGTCGGCGACCCAGGGCCGCGCCAATGGCAGCGCGACGCGGAATTTCGGGCACGGTGAATGGGAGAAGGTGATCAGGTCGCCATCCTCGCCGGCCAGGGTGGTGCCTGCTGCGACATGCGGCAGATAGCCCTTCTCCTGCTCCAAGAACGCGGCTGGTGTGGTGCCGTGCGGCTGCTGGGCGCACCACCGTTCCCAGTGGGATCGCTTGACCATGGTGCGGGAGCTCATGTGCGAGTGCGTCGACGCGATGATCCCGGCCCAGCGTCGGGCCGACAGCGCTGCTCTGATCTCGGCGAGGGTGGCGCCGGCATCGCTGTCGAGGAGCACTACATCGATCTTCTTTGCGTCGGCCTTATGCCGACGCTGGCCGGCAAACACTGCAGGGACGATGCAGGAACCAGCCTTCGGGCCAACCACGTGCTGGGTCAGGATGTCGACCAGCACCGCCCAGGACAGCCGGCGGCGGTCAACCCAGCCCTCAGCTTGATTGTAGACGCCGAAGGTGAAGTCGAATGCCGCTGTCTCGGCCTGAGACATCGTTGAGGCTGCGGCGCTCATGATTGCATTGCCCCCGGATGCTCGGCTTCGAGCGCTGCGATCACGGCAGTGCTGAATTTGTCGGCCGTCGCCTTGTTGGCCCATTCGAGGATCTTCGTGAACTTGGGCTTGCCAGTGGCCGGGTCGCGCATTGCTTGGCCGTCGCGGTCAAGCATCGGCTTGCCCGGCAGGTTCACCCAGGTCTTGCCGGCTGAGCTGTGAACGGTGATGTCGCTGACGATCAGCCCGCTGGGCAGGCGGACCGTCACGAAGCCGAGCAGGGTGCTTTTCTTTACAAGCTTCCAGCCGAGCACGGTGATGCCGCTGAGTCGGGTTTGGGTGGTGGTGTTCATGAGCACCTCGAGCAGAGGCGCGACGGGATGGAAGTGGCCTGTAGCGCGACAATCAGAACCCGGCGGCGCGCGACAATCAGGGATGCCGGAGCAAAACGTTGCGATAATGCTTGTGGTTGCATCCGCCTCTGATCG
>JAABUN010005727.1_pt1 | contig 15096 bp, 15 predicted proteins | sample 5559311 | NCBI WGS metagenome assembly JAABUN01 (sample SAMN10711877, study PRJNA513370) | rock metagenome | isolation source: Antarctica rocks | place: Antarctica: Victoria Land, Siegfried Peak sud | reverse complement strand
AGCAAGGAAGGAGGGTACCGTCGATGATGTACTGCGACGTCGGGTCGAGGTCGTTAACAGTCGGAACCTCGTGCGCGAACATGGTCTTGAGGATGGGCACGAACTTTGCGATGGTGCGCGAGATCGTCGATTGAGAGGCGTTATTGAACTCGGCGAGTTCCTGCTGCACGTGATTACGTCGAAGATAACTCAGCGTCACGACTACCGATCGGAAGAGACCGAGCACAGCCTTTCTTCCCGTCACCCGCTTCTTCGTCGGCAGCAATTCCCTGATCTGGGCACACATCTCAACGATGGCGGTCTTGCTAAACCCTGTTGTATGATACATGTGTGGCGGCTTCCTTGGAGATCGATTGTGGTAAATTAATTCTCTCAAGAAAGCCGCCACTCAACTGTTAAGACGCGCCGATTCGAGTTACGCCTTCTCACGGTTTTGAATAAGCCTCAATGAGTGCCAATGACCCACATCGAGTTTTGGTAAGCACCAGCCTGCATCGACAAGTGGTTATGAAAATCTACGAGTGCATCGGTTTCAGGCAAGTGTGGTGTCGATGCAGGTGTGTTGTATCCAAGGCAGACGACTTCCGCTCCCCCAAGCGCCAACACCCGGTATGTTTCGGCCCACCGTCGATCATTGCAGATGGCGAGTCCGACTTTGGTGTCGCGCCAAGGTTGTACCCCGAAGCCAAGATCGCCTACCTCAAAATATCGCTTCTCCAGGTTCTAAAACGGCGCTCCCTTCTGCACCGTATGAAATCTCTGGGAAGAGGCTCCCGCCGCTTAAGCAGCAGGGCTAAGTCAAAGAAGTGGGCAGATCTCATGGCCACCAACGGGCAGTTTACATGGCCGCCAGTGGGCAGTTCCGTGGCCGTCTACGGGCAGTTTTTCATGGCCGCTGACACCGCATCAAACAGGGCCTGAGTGTCAGGCCCTGGGAGGTCCTTTTCGTAATAGCTATGAAGTTCATCTTCGTCATGCACGAGCCAGTGAGGGAAGAAGGGAGTCAATGCGGCTTCCGGGAAAACTACAAGCTGCGTTCCTTCTACCGCGGCTCCTTCCAACAGTTTGATGAGGCGTTCCAATGTTTGGGCTCGGGTTGCCGAAACGGGGATGGGCCCGAGCTGGGCAGCTGAGACGATAAGGCTTCGGCTTGTCACGTCTGTGCTTTCTCAAAGAGTGAGTGGATGGGTTGGGAACCCACAAACAATTTTTAGGACGGGAGAATTTTCCTAAGTCGCAACATAGCTCCACGCTTTTGGTCACATCTGAGATGCTCACTTGGCTTTGGTATCAGCTGCCGGATTACAGTCGGGCGCCGAGAATATGCGCGATGAGGTCCAGTTGACGATCGTCGGCAAGGGCTGAGCCAACGGCTACAGTGCGTGCCCCGGCTTGCAGAAAGGATGCCGCGTTTGATGCATCGATGCCGCCTGTGGCGACTAAGGACACTCCCGGAAATGGTCCCTGCATCGCCTTGAACCATTCAATGCCCAGAACCGAAGCCGGGAAAGCTTTAACCACCTTGCAACCCAGGCGTACCGCTGCTTGTATTTCGCTCGGCGTGGATATGCCGGGCAAATGTGGTATCCCTGCCTTTTGGCACAGTCTCACTATTTCCTCATCCAAGCCTGGCGCCACGGTGAAGGCGGCTCCCAAATCCAGACTCTGCCGGACCTGTTCCGTCGAGACCACAGTTCCTGCACCAACGGGCTTGCCCCGCTCCGTACCTGCCCTGACTACCGCTTCCAAGGAGGGAACGGCGTCGGGTGTCTGAATGGGCACTTCCACCAGATCGATCCCAAGATCCCACGCCTTCGAGGCCAGCTCGACGGCCCGTTTGGCTTCCATGTTCCGGAGGATCGCCATGACTGGCTGTCCCTGGATGAGAGTGTCAATGTCAGATGACATGCGCATGTCCTTTCGGTAGTAACACTTCTAGATCATTCAAATGGCCGCTGGTGAGCCGGATGTTTGCCCAGTCGTCGGCGCCAAGTTGACTGATGGTTAGAGTCGTCTCTGCTGGCGGAAGTGCCGGCAGATCGCTGACGTGCTGCAGTGTCAGACCGGCCATCAGGTGGCCTAGCCGCAGCGAGTGTGACACCCCGAGATCGCGCACCAGACCGGTGAGGAATCCAGCGGCGAAGGCATCTCCCGCACCCACCGGATCCACCACATTCGCTTTCAACGCGGGTTCGAAGGTCACCAGATCCCCAGCAAAGTGGGTTGCCCCTACGGCTGCGTCTTTAACCACGAGGTGTGGGGCGTCGGGAAAAATTTCCCGTACATCCTCCGCGCGCTCGGTGTCCCACAAAACCTCAGCCTCATCGCGACCGACCACAACAATGTCTGCTGCGCGCGCCAGCTGCAGCAGACGAGGCGCAGCCACTGAACGGGGCCAAAGCGCGGGCCTATAGTTGACATCGAAGCTCACCCTGAGTCCAGGGACGGATCGGTCAATCAGCAGTTGCTGCATCAGCGCATCAGCGGTCGCCGAAAGAGCTGGCGTAATGCCCGATACGTGGCACAGAGACCGGCTTTCCAGAGACAGGGATGGCAAATCAGCGGGGCACATGGCCGACGCTGCTGAACCAGACCTGTAGTAGAAAACCCGACTGGAATCAGCTTCCCTGTTCTTGAGATAGATCCCAGTGGGCCGTGAAGAGTCAATCGCGACCCCGTCTAACCGGACACCGCGGGTATGCAGAAAGTCGAGGATGATACGGCCGAAGGGATCATCACCGACTCGGCTGAACCATGCCACTTCGTTGCCCAGATGGGCCAGACCGCTGGCCACATTGCTCTCAGCACCGCCAACGTGGATGCCGACGTGGCTGTTTTCCTCCAGCGGTCCGTCATCGGCCGTCAACAACACCATAGTTTCGCCCAGGCACAGCAGCGGCGGCGACTTAGCGTCAGATACTCGGATTTTTGTCATGCCGGCTTACACAATTCCCGTCCCGATCGATCAGTTGGGGGCCATCTGGGGGCTGTCGAACAGCTCCCCGCTCTCGTTCGAGTACCAAAGGACGTCTGAGGGATCAAACGAAATGGCGCAGGTTTGTCCGTGTTCCAGGCGAACGTCGCCGACCAGCTTGGCGTAGAAAAGGTCCCGAGAGGCTCGGGCACCAACCTCTGCAGTCAGGTTTTCCGTACCAAACTTGAACCCGACGACGGTTTCGGATCCTAGATGTTCCACGGTGACAATTCGTGCGGAGTAGCCCGAGGCTCCCCTTTCGGTGCGCACCTGGACTTTTTCGGCGCGTATCCCGAGCTGGGCTTTTTGCACAGCCATTGTCTCCGGCGGTTGGAATGGCAGATCGATGCCGAACATGACCGCCCGGGCTCCGTCGAAGGCGACGGGAATTAGGTTCATCGGCGGGGAGCCGATGAAGCGGGCAACGAAAGTGTTGGCTGGTCGGTCGTAAATGTCCTTGGGTGTGCCATATTGCTGAACCAGTCCGTCGTTGAGGACGATGATGCGTGTCCCCATAGTCATCGCTTCCACTTGATCATGGGTGACATACACAAACGTCTTCTTCACCCGGTCGTGAAGGGCTGAAATTTCTGCCCTCATCTGTGTTCGTAACTTGGCATCCAGGTTGCTTAATGGCTCATCCAGCAGGTAGAGGGCCGGTTCCCTGATCAGCGACCGTGCAACCGCTACTCGCTGGCGCTGGCCACCCGAAAGGGCTTTCGGCCTGCGGTCCAGGTAGTCGGTCAGCTCCAACATTTCCGCGACTTCGTCGATCTTCGTGGCGACGTCCGCCCGTTTCATTAGCGCGCGACGAGCCAAACCACCCACCAGCGGGATGTGGTGCCACCACTTGAAGTTGTCCATGATGAGCGGGAACCCGATGTTGGCCCGAACGCTCATGTGCGGGTAGAGCGCATAGGACTGGAAGACAAACGCGATGTTTCTCTTCTTCGGTTCCAGATCGTTGACGACCACACCATCAAATTTCAGGTGCCCCGCAGAAATATCGGTGAGCCCGGCAATCATCCGGAGCATGGTTGATTTGCCGCACCCGGAAGGGCCCAAGAGAACCAGGAATTCTTTGTCCGGAACCGTCGCGTCAAAACCCTTGATGACGGTGTTGCCTGAAAAATTCTTGCTGACCTGGTCAAATTCAATCGTTGGCATGGAACTATCCCTTTACTGATCCGGCGGTGAGTCCGGAGACGATCTTGCGTTGCATGAGGAGGAAGAAAACGATGGCCGGAATCGTGAAGATAAAGGCGGCGCTGAAAACGGTGTCCAGCGGTGTGGAAAACTCGCCAATGAACGACGCGAGGCCGGTTGAGGCCACCCATGACGCCCGGTCCTCGATGAAGGTGGTCGCAAACAGGTATTCGTTCCAGCCATCGAAGAAGGTGATGACCGCAGCCGCCGCCATGGATGGTGCGACCAACGGAACTACTATCACCTGCAAAATACTTAGCGGACTGCACCCATCTACCCGGGCGGATTCTTCGAGCTCATATGGGATGTTGTCTATCGCGGACTTCAGAATGAAGAGTGCGACAGGCATGGCGAAAGCCGTGTTCACGAGGATGAGCCCGTGCAACTGATTCAGCAGTCCGAGCGCCGCGAACAGCGAGTAGAGCGGGACGACAAGCAACGCTTCGGGCAGCATTTGGGTCGCAAAAAACAGGAAACCCATGGGTCCCTTGCCGATGAACTTGTATCGGGAAAGGGCGTAGGCTCCCATGGTCGCCATGAGCAGGCTCAAGAGTGTTGTGCCGAATGCAACAAAGGCCGAGTTCGCCATCCAGCGTAGGAACGGGGTGTCCGTGGTAAGTACCGAAAATACTTGCAGGCTGCGCGAGAAATCTGGCACCAGCGTTTGTCCGCCTTGATACAGCACATCCGTTGGCGTCATCGCGGTGTTGATGATCCAGTAGAGGGGAAATCCTGCCAGACAAGTCAGCAGTAGCGCCAGCAGCGCCCTGACTCCTGTTCCGAGGCGGCGGCGGCCCATCATGCGCTGACTCCGTTCTGCTTATTGGCACGTAATTCAAGGACGAAGTAAACAGCAGTAACGATCAAGGACAACACGAGCCCGAGCATGCCGATGGCAGCGGCCAGTCCAAGTTGGCTGTTGTTGAAAGCTTGTCGATAGACGTCTATGACGATGGTCGTCGTCGCGTCCACCGGACCACCGCCGGTGAGCAGCCAGATGATTTCAAAACGTCTGAATGACCAGATGGTCATCAGCAAACCGACCACGCGCAGGGTCGGTAGCAGGAACGGCAGGACCACGAGTTTGAATGTGCTGTAGCTGTCGGCGCCATCGATTCTGGTGGCTTCATAAAGGTCTTCGGGGACCGACTGTAGGGCGGCCAGGACCACCAACATTACAAAGGGGGTCACCTTCCACACCGTAGCGATAACCACGGAGAGCATTCCGTAGTCTGGATCGGTCAACCATCCCCGTTCCCCGATACCAAGGGCGGTCGTGGCGGCGTTGGCTACTCCGGAGGAATCGTTGTAGATCCACCGGAAAACCAGCACCACGGCGACGGTCGGGACTGCCCATGGCATCACCATGATGGCCCGGGCCAGTGTTCGTCCGGGAAACATGCGGTTGATGACGAAGGCAGAGATGGTGCCTAAGGTGAGGGAAAAAACGACGGTGAAAGCGGTGTAGACCAGGGTGGTGAGGACGGACTTGAAGAAGGCACCGCTGGTGAGCAGCCGCTCATAGTTTTCGAAGCCAATGTACTCGCCCGCCGTTGGATTCAGCAGCCGCGTGTCAGTGAAGCTGAGGTCCAAACCCTTGAGCAAAGGAACGACGGCGAACAACAGCAGGTACAGCACGGCTAATCCGATGAACAGATAGGGTGTCCAACTGAAGCGCCTACGTTTCGGTGCGCTGGGCACCGCCATGGAAGATGAACGCGGTCTGGTGGGTGAACGGACAGTCATCGATATGTTCTCTCGATAGAGGTACGGGGTGCCATGTGCAGGTGTCCCCTCAAGCGGGGACACCTGCACAGTAGCTAGGGAGCTAGCGCCTCGGCCTGTTGCTGAGCTGCGTCCATGGCTTCCTGGGCGGAAACTCCGGTCGTCAACATTCGTTCAACCTCGGTCAGCACGATGGTACGGATCTGCGGTGTCTGGGTTTCGAAGCCCGGGATCACCACGGAGGACGAGTTGTCCAGCTGCTCGTAGAACGCCTCAATCCAAGGATTCGCCTCCACGAGCGCCTCCGGGGCTGAAACATCCGTGGCAATTCCAGACGGGAACAACGCCTCCACGAAGGTGGACTGCGCATCCGATGTCATCATCCACCTGATGAAGTCCTTAGCCAGCTCCTTGTGCTCGGAATTGGCATTAATTCCGATCGAGAAACCCGCGTAGGCCGATCCCCCACCGGGGAACGGCAGAGTCGAAGCGGACACATCGGATGACTGGACAGCGCCGTCACCGGAAACCATGGTCAATAGGGCTGATGAGTTATCGATCACCATGCCGACTTCTCCGGCCGCGAACTTGCTGCGGTAGGTAGAAGCGTCATCCCCAACACCAAACCCACCGGAGTTATAGGCATTGAGATACGCATCTGCTGCTGCCACATTCTCCTCGCTGTTGATGGTAAGTTGCTCTCCGTCTGACCAAGCGCCGCCAAACCCGTAGGCCCAGTTGCTGTAATCCGTCCACCAGGGTGCTTCCTCGTTGAGCTGATGCCGAACAACGAACCCAGTCTTTCCTGTGGTTTCCTGGATTTCTCGGGCCGCTGTGGCCATTTCCTCTGCCGTGGTGGGCGGCTCAACTCCTGCCTCGCTCATGATCGTGTTGTTGTAGAACAGCGCGTAAGGTACGGCCTCCCAAATAAAGCCGAGCTGTTCGTCTTCGAACACGTAGTTCTGATTCGACTCGCGCAGAGCACTCTCGCTGTCCGAATCCAGCACCCCGTCGAGTGGCTCCAGCGCGCCGGATGCTGCCAACTCGGGAAAGAACGGGTCCGGGATGATCAAGATATCCGGGCCCGCACCAGAACCGATCTGGGTACTTATGGTCTTCTCGTAGTCGGCCCTGGTGATTTCCTGCGGCTCGATCGTCGCGTTGGCGTTGACTCCCTCATACTCCTTGACGGCAGTGAGGATGTCCTCACCCCGACCGGGTTCCAACCACTGCCAGTTCGCAAAGGTGAGCGTACCGCCCTCCTCCGCCGGCGGTCCACCATCCTGGGAGGCCCCGCCCCCGCCGCTGCAGGCAGTCAGGGTCAGAGCCAAGGCGGCGATCGTAGCCACGTTCTTCATCATTGATCGATTTTTCACTACAACTCCCGAGTGTGCACCTGTTGCAACAGACGTTGCAGTACATGCCATGGTGTCAGGGGGTCAATCTTTTGTAAATAGTTTTCAGACCCTGTTATCGAAGCGCTATGCCCGCCGAATTGCCCTGCCGGGCACCGCGGCGGTACGGATACCGTTCTCGATAGTGGCTTCGCCGTTGACGAAGACGTAATGAATGCCGTCCGGGTTAATCTTGGGTGCGTCGTAGCTGGCGCGCGACGCTACCCGTTCCGGATCGAAGACCACCAGGTCCGCCCAATTGCCTTCGGCCACAACCCCCCGATCATGAAGTCCCAGACGTCGGGCAGGGCGGGAGGTCGCATGGAGCACGGCTTCCTCCAAACTCAAGATGCCAAGCTCCCGGACATAGTGCCCGAGAAACCGGGGGAAGGTGCCCCACCCCCGCGGATGGGGCCTTTCTCCCACGAGGATTCCGTCGCTGCCTACCGTATGGGCCTCGTGACGCATCACGGCCTGGACGTTTTCCTCATTTCCAACCTGCACCAGGCAACCGGTGCCGAAATCATCGGCGAGCAGCAGATCGAGGAACACCTCTCCTGCGGGTGAGTCCAGCTCAGTTGCGAGTTCGGCCACCGTCTTTCCGACGGCACTTCCATTGAGTGGGTCCTGGGTGGACGAGATCACAATCGTTTCCCAATCCATTGGAACGCCGTGATGTCCGTCCGAACCCAGAGCTTCGATCTCGTGAAGGAGCCTCACCCGGGACTGCGAGTCATTCAGTAGCGCCGTCATGACTTCCCGGCCCCCTTCATGGGCCCAACTCGGTAGCAAGGCCGCCAAATATGTAGCTCCTGCCAGATAGGGGTAGGCATCCAACGTGATATCAGTACCCTCGGCCATGGCCCAATCAAGCGCAGCCAGCACTTCAGCCGCCCGGCCCTTGTTCTGCGGGAAGTTGATATGGCAGTGGGCGAGATGCAGGGGCACCTGGGCTTTTCGCGCGATCTCGAAACAGGCCTGGTATCCTTCGACAACCTCGGATCCGTAGTTGCGGTGATGAGGGCAGTAGTATCCGCCGATCTCCCTGACAGCAGTCAGCGCATGAATCAGCTCCTCGTCGGAGGCATACATTCCGGGTGTATAGGTAAGCCCTGCCGACATCCCCATGGCACCTTCCCTCAGACCCTGCGCCACAATGTCCCGGATCTGCTCGAGCTCATCCTTAGTAGCTCCACGCGACTGAGTCCCCATAACGATCATCCGAACGGTGCCGTGTGGAACCAGAACAGCAACATTGACCGCAGCCCCCTTATCCACTTCCTGCAGATATTGCCCGACGCTGCGCCAGGCATAGTCCAGATCCGGTGATCCATTCCAGCCGGCAATCTGCTCCCGGGTGACGGCCATCACCTCCTCGGTCACGGGCGAATAGCCCAAGCCGTCCTGTCCGACAACTTCGAGGGTGACGCCCTGGGCCGCTTTGGCCACATGCGCCGGGTCAGCCAGAACTGCCAGGTCGGAATGGGCATGCATGTCGATGAAACCTGGCGCAACCGCTAGACCTGAGAGATCGATGTCTCGTCCCTCAGCCACACTGCCGGGAGACATGATCGCTGCGATGCGCCCGTCGCTGAGCAACACATCGGCGCGATAGCGGGGACGTCCAAGGCCGTCGATAATTGAGCCGCCCCGCAAAATCGAACTGGCCATGGTATTTCACTCCGCATTCCTAGTAATGTTGCATATGCTGCACATGCATGTGCAAGATTGTCGATGTCAGTTCAGTATAAAGGGGTTTACGTGTCTCAAGCAGTACAGCGGGCGATCGAGATTCTGGATTTCCTTGCCGAAGGACCGCGCAGTCTCAGTGAAACGGCTAGGCGCTTTGACGTGCACCGCTCTACGGTTCTGCGCCAGCTGCAAACTTTCGAAGAGGCCGGGTTCGTTCTACGCCGGGGGAACGGGCACTACAGCATCGGTCCGAAGATGATCTCCATCGCCCAACAGGCACTTGATGCGCTGGACCTGCCGGCGGTCGCCCATGATGAACTCCGCAGGCTGCAGGCAAAAACCGGCAACACGATCCACCTGGCCCAGTTGGTGGAGTCAACTGTCATGTACGTGGACAAAGTTGAAGGACGAGACAGCGTACGGATGTATTCGCGCGTCGGTAAAACCGTGCTGCCGCACTGCACTGGTGTCGGCAAGGCCATCCTGAGCCAGCTTCCCGCCGAACGCCGGGATGCGCTCCTCGTTGACGCTGAATGGACAGCATTCACTGCGCAGACAATTCTCTCCCGCGCGGCCCTTGATGAGCAGCTGGAGTTGATCAACACCCGGGGCTGGGGCGTCGATGACGGGGAGTTTGAGGACTTCGTCAACTGCATCGCGGTCCCCATCACCAATTCCAACCGCAGCATCATTGGTGCTCTGTCGCTGACGGCGATCAAAGTCGTCGCCACATTGGATGACTTAAAGACGCACCTTGACGACATCCGGACCACCGCCCAGAACATTTCACGGCAACTCGGCTAGATCTACCCGAAAGGCACCATGAGTTTTTATTCAGATCTCGGGGTGAAACCCGTCATCAACGCCGCCACCACCTTCACCGCTCTAGGCGGTTCATTGATGCCCGACGAGGTACTGGAGGCAATGCGGGATGCTGCGGGCTCCTTCATCGACATGCACCAACTACATCTCGCCGCAGGGAAACGGGTCGCGGAATTGACGAATAACGAGGCAGCCTACGTCACCTCGGGCTGCGCTGCGGCGCTAATCCTTGCACTCCTTGGTATCCGAACCAAGGGGGATCCCGGTGTCCTGCGCGATTTCCCAGGCAGGGACCAGGCCCCAAGCGAAGTGATCATGCACGCAGCTCATCGCATCCCCTATGACGCAACCATCGCCTTAGCTGGAGTCACCATCCGCCAGATCGGCAATATCCAACAAACCTTCACCTGGGAGTTGGAAGCTGCTATCTCGGAGAAAACAGCAGCAGTCCTCTACGTGACCGGTTCCCATCTGCCGCAGGTCGCCCTGCCGCTGCCCGAGGTGGTACGCATCGCCAAATCCCGTGGCATTCCCGTCATTGTTGATGCCGCAGCACAACTACCACCAGTGGAAAACCTGTGGCACTTCACCCGTGACCTTGGAGCGGACATCGCCGTCTTTTCAGGAGGCAAGGCGTTACGGGGCCCACAGGCCAGCGGATTTATGGTCGGAAATACAGAAATCATCGAGGCAGCCCGCCAAAACGGTGCCCCATTCCAGCGCTGGGCCCGCGCCCTGAAAGCAGGAAAGGAAGAGATCGCAGGACTGGTGGCCGCCATCGATCGGTTCGTTAACCTCGACCATGCCGCACTACACCAGCAATGGCTGGCAACCGTCGACTCCTGGGAGACCGGACTCACCGGCCTCGATGGCATTACTCTGCAGACCGAACAACTCAACGAAGCAGGCCAGCCAGTGCCCCGCCTTTATATCGGCATCCCCGACTACGCCCAAGCCGCGCGGATACTCAACAGTCTGGAAGGAGCATCCCCCCGGGTCGCAGGCCATCCCGATTTACGCAACGGCTCCGCACACGGCTTTTGGATCGGCCCGGATCTACTCAAGGACGGCGAAGCCGAAACCGTCGAAGAAACCGTGCGAACGGCCGTGCTGAGCAGCCGCACTTAAAAATGCATCATCCCCCACCGTCTGAAACAGAAGGAGCATCATGTCCAAGAAAGCTATCGTCATTCCCAACGCCCCAGCACCGGCAGGACCATACAACCAGGGCATCATCGCCAACGGCTTCCTATACACAGCCGGATTTGGCCCCCAAAACCCTTCTACAGGCGAAGTTCCCGAAGGAGTCGCAGCGCAGACCCGCCAAGTCCTTCGTAATGTCGAAGCAGTCCTCACCGAGGCCGGCGCCACCTTCGCCGACGTCGTCAAGGTCACCACGCACCTACAGCACCTCAAACGCGACTTCGCCGCATACAACGAGGCCTACCTGGAATTCTTCCCCGAGCCCTTCCCCGTACGGACAACCGTCGGCTCTGATCTATATGACATCCTGGTCGAAATCGACGTCGTTGCCGCTTTGCCTTCCTGAGCCGGAATACAGGAATTTGCCTTGTCTGAAATCCTGAAGCGAGATGCTCTCATCAAGATTGGCATCATCGGGGCCGGCACCATGGGCCACAAACATGCCGATATCATCGACCGCAACGGATCGGCGGAGCTTGTCGCTGTCGCCGACCCAGTCACAACTGCGCTTGCGGAAAAGTACGACATACCTCACTTCCAGAACCATCAAGCGCTGCTCGACGCCGGTGGAGTAGACGCATTAATCATCGCCAATCCGAACAGCTCCCATGTCACCACCGCCCGGGACTGTCTCGACGCTGGCCTACCGTCGCTCCTCGAAAAACCCATTGCCACTTCCTATGCGGAGGCCGCCCAACTTCTTCGAGCGGTTGAGGCAACCGAGACTCCAATATTGATGGGCCACCACCGACGACACCACCCGGCGGTCAAAACAGCAAAGAAACTAATTTCCAGAGGAGACCTCGGCCGACTCGTAGCGATCAGCGGCAGCTGGCTCACCAAAAAACCAGACGACTATTTCAATCAAACCTGGCGCACCCAGCCTGGTGCCGGAGTCATGCTCATCAATCTCGTCCACGACCTTGATCTGTTCCGACACTTATGCGGAGAAATCATCTCCGTTCAGGCTAAAACCAGCAACGCCATCCGAAACCTCGCCGTCGAGGACACCGCGAGCGTGATCGTCGAATTCGAAAACGGCGCCCTCGGGTCCTTCATCATCTCCGATTCAGTGGCTGCACCATGGGGCTGGGACCAAACCACCGAAGATGATCCGGCGTTCCCATTCAACCCGTCCATCTCCTGTTACCGAATCGCTGGAACCCACGGAGCACTCGAGTTCCCTCAACTGGCAAAATACCATCACGAAGGCGTATCAGACTGGGCGCACCCACTGAGCATGAGCTTCGCAGCAAGAGATCCAGGGGACTCGTACAGCAACCAGCTCAATCATTTCATCGACGTCGCCCGGGGTGCCGCAAAGCCTCACGTCAACGTCAACGACGGTGCGAATTCACTGGCCGTCATCGAAGCCACACATCAAGCTGCGAAAACCGGCAGAACCGTCCTGGTATCCGAGATCACCAGTCAATTACTGATAGCGGACACTTAACGCCCCTCTGATCCTCGCCGATACCGAAAAGATGCGACTAAAAAATCTTTGATCTGAACGAAGACAAGAGCATAGGGCAGTAAGCGCTCTTGTCGGTTACTGCACCGAAATCCGGTGTAGGGTTTAGAGGCTCTTCTTACTTCAGGTGGGGGTGGTTGAGTCCGCCGCCGATGAGGAGCATCCGTAGTCGGTAGTTGTCGCGGTTTCTGAATCCTCGGGCGACGCGGCGGTGGAGTTCGATGAGTCCGTTGATGGCCTCCGTGCCGCCGTTGTTTGATCGATCGGTGTCGAAGTAGGCCAGGAACGCGTCGGACCAGCGCTTGAGGGTGCGGCCGAGTCGTGCGATTTCGGGCACGGGACAGCTCGGGAACGACGCGATGATCTGCTCGGCGATTTTGCGGCCCTCACCTGGGTTGGGGTGGCGGTAGGCAGAGCGGAGCTGCTGAGCACACGACCATGAGATGTAGACGGCCAGGTGTGCTTCCTCGTTGGACGCGATGGCTTTATCGAACCGTTCCCATTGCTTGTCGGTGAGCTTCTCGGCGCCGGCACGCAGGAGGTTCTGGATGCCGTAGAGCGGGTCGCCCTTACGTCCGCGATGGCCCAGAGTTTCCTGTTGAACACGGCGCCGGCACTCATCAACAGCAGCGGTGCCGAGCTTGACGATGTGGAAGGCATCCAGGACCGCGACAGCGTCTTCGAGCTTGTCATCGATCGCGCTCTTGTAGCCCTGGAACGGGTCGAGGGCGGCGACCTTCACGCCGGTACGGAAGTCCTCGCCGCGTGCGGTGAGCCAGTCGGCGTAGGCCTTGCCCGAGCGGCCCGGGACGAGGTCGAGCAGACGGGCTCGGACGCGTCCGTGCTGATCACGGGTCAGGTCCACCATCCCGGTGAGCTCCCTGGGTCCACGTCCGCCATCTTTGATCGACCTGGTCGAGACGTGGTGCCAGTTGGGTCGGCCCGGGGCGCGGTGGCGGCATTGCTGCCGCTCCGTTTCCCCGGACCGCCCGCCGAACCCGGCGTGCGATTCTCACCGCACCGGGCTCTCCACGTGAGGTTGCTGCTCAGCTGGTGGTAGCTGTCGGTGTCCACGGGGTCGGGATCCGGTAGCCGCGGTAGCGGTACCGGACGACAGAGACGCTGGCGGCGCCCTTGAACCTGATTCCGTCGACGGCGAGCCGCCAGGTCCCGGGCAGGGTGAACCTGCGCCGGAGCTCTGGCCATCCGATTTTGTGCTTGTCCCGCAACCACGCCGTGACCCGCTCCCAGGTGTAGGAGTCGATCGCAGAGAAAGTCGCTTTGGACACGCCGTGTCGGAAGTAGTTGGCCCACCCTCGCAGCACCCGACCCAGGTAGTCCAGAAGGTACCCGGGGTCGTGGTGCAGGGTCGCTCGGTACGTCATGGTCTTCACCCGACCCTTGATCGAGGCAATCGCCTTCTTCGAGGGGCGGGTGTACACGAACCACTTGTTGCTTCCTCGCTTGCGCATCCGTCGGATGTTGAAGCCGAGAAAGTCGAACCCGTCGTCGATGTGGACCACCTGGGTCTTCTCCGGCGACAACCGCAAGCCCATCGGGGCCAACACGGCTGCCACCTCCGCCCGCAACAGTTCGGCGTGCTCCCGCTGGCCGGTAACGAGAACGACGAAGTCGTCGGCGTACCGGACCAGACGGTAGTTGGCCTCACCTTTTCGCTTGCGGCGCTGCCGCGCAACCTCAGTGCCCATCTGCTGATCCCAGCACTGGATGAAGTGATCATCCAGCACGGACAGGGCAATGTTGGCCAGCAGCGGGGACAAGATCCCACCCTGCGGGGTGCCGGTGTGCGTCGCCTCAAGTGAACCGGTGGTGGTCATCACCCCGGCCTTAAGGAACGCCTTGACCAGCCCCAGCACGCGCTTGTCGCCAATCCGTGACCGGACCCGGCCCATCAACGCGACGTGATCGATCATGTCGAAACACGCCTCGATGTCGGCCTCCAACACCCAGTGGTACGACTTGGTGGTGAAGTGATGGATCTCGGCGATGGCATCCTGCGCGCGCCGGTTCGGCCGGAACCCGTACGAGCACGGTCGAAAGTCCGCCTCGAAGATCGGTTCCAGCACCAGCTTGAGGGCGGCCTGCACCACCCGGTCGGTCACGGTCGGGATCCCCAGCTTGCGCAGTTTCCCGCTCGCCTTGGGGATCATCACCTGACGTACCTCGACCGGTTGGAACGTGCGTGCCCGTAACTGCTCACGCACGTGCTGCAGGAACTCCTCGACCCCGATCCGGGACGCGATCGCGGCCACTGTGGCCCGATCGATTCCCGGCGTCCGCGCCCCCGCGTTCCCCGCGACGCGTTGCCACGCCACCACCAGGAACGCCGGGTCACAAACCAGGTTGTACAGATCATCAAACCGGCGGCCGGGATCCCCGGCCGCCCAACAATGCAGCTTGGTCTGCATCCTTCGTACCGTCACCAGCGCCCAGTCGTGCTCAGGCCAAATGACGGCGCCGATATTCACCGACGCGTCTTCGAACATCACAGTCCCTCCTTGCTTCCTCTCGCTGCCGCCCTTCCCCATGTGACCGGCTTTCCCGGCCTCGGAGTACTACGACGGCTCCGCCCCACCCGCACCCTTCGG
>JAABUN010005726.1_pt1 | contig 15100 bp, 12 predicted proteins | sample 5559311 | NCBI WGS metagenome assembly JAABUN01 (sample SAMN10711877, study PRJNA513370) | rock metagenome | isolation source: Antarctica rocks | place: Antarctica: Victoria Land, Siegfried Peak sud | reverse complement strand
GGCCGACGGGGGGCGCCCCCGGTCGGCCACGCCATCACTGACGACCGACGACCGACGACCGACGACTGACCTCTACCGACCACCGACCACCGACTTATCTCCCATCAGTGAGCCAGGCGGTGTGGATATTCCAACGGAAGTCGACCGCGTTGGGGAAGAAGTTCTTCACGCGCTTGTTCACGACGGCCACGCCTTGCGGGAAGGCCAGGATCACGTTCGGCACCTCGTCCATCAGGATGTTCTGCAGCTGGATGTAGATGGCCTTGCGCTTGGCGGGGTCGAGTTCACCGAGACCTTGGGCGAGGATCTCGTCCACCCTGGCGTTGGCATACTTGCCCAAGTTGAAGCCGCCGGTATACGACGCGCTTCCCCACATGGCGGTCTGGTCGGGATCGGGGTTCCAGGAGAAGCCGACCAGGAACATCTCGAAGTCATGCGTCTCGATGATGCGGCTGAGGAAGGCGTTCCATTCCTCGGTCTTCGGCGTCGCGTCCACGCCGATCACCTTCCACTGCTGCTGCATCAGCGTGACGAACTGGGCGGTCGCTTTGTTGGCCCCGTTGGTCCAGAGGGTGAACTGGAGCTTCTTGCCGTCCTTGGCGCGGATACCGTCGGTACCCTTCTTCCAGCCCGCCTCCTCCAGCAACGCCTCGGCTTTCCTGGTGTCATACGGATATTTGGCGGCGAGCTGGTCCGGCGCGTAGGCGAAGGAGAGGGTCGGCATCGTCCCCTGCCCGACCGTCGCGTAGCCGCTGTAGATCGCCCGGACCATCGCATCGCGGTCGAGTCCGAAGGCCAGCGCCTGGCGCACCGCCTTTTCTTGGAAGAGGGTCGTCCTGCCGACATCGAGTTGATGGGCATAGAAGATGAAGTTGTTCGTGTCGTACTTCGTGACGCCGACGCCGGTGGCCTTGGCGACGTTTTCGACCAGTTCCGGGGTGATCGCGCCGAAATCGCCCGCGCCAGTCTTCAGGCTGGCGACGACCACGTCCTGGTCCTTGACGACCTTGTAAATGTACTCATCGATGGCGGGTTCGCCGAGGAAGTAGTCGGGATTCTTCGAGAAGGTCGCGTGATCGTCCTTGACCCACTCCTTGAATTTGTAGGGTCCGGTGCCGATCGAGGCCTGCGCGTCGCCGGTGCTGAACGGGTGCTGCTTGATTTGATCGACCGCCACGGTGCCGAGGATGTGCGCCGGCACGATCCCATAGTTGGTGCCCGCCACATTGCCGACCAGAAAGGGGGCGACGACCTTCTTCAGCTTGAAGACGACGGTGGAAGCGTCCGGGGCGGTGACACTTTCCACGCGCTCGATGATCTCGGCGGTGCGCGGCGAACCCAATTCTTTCCGCGCCAGCAGCCCGTAGGTGAAGACGACATCCGCACTGGTGGCGGGGGTTCCATCGTGCCACTTCACGCCCTGCCGTAACGTGAAGGTGTAGGTGAGGCCGTCTTGTGAGACGCCGCCATTCGCGCGCGAGGGGACTTCCGTCGCCAGCAGCGGGAACGGCAGGCTGGTGTCGGGGTTGAGACCGAGCAGCGGGCTGAACTGGATCGCGATGCGCTCTTTGGAAGGGGTATCGGCGGAGAGGAGCGGGTTGTTGGTCCTGGCGTCGGAGGTGACGACCTCGACGAATGTGCCGCCCCGCTTGCCGATCGGCTCCAACGTGCTGTATTTCCCGCCACTCGGCAGTCCGCTCACGCCCGCCCTGGCGGTCGCCGTGCCCGCGACGGTGGTGCGCGTCGCCATGCTCCCGGCGGCGGATGGCGCGGCGCTCGCGGCAGCCGGGGTCGCCGATGGCGGGGACGATGGTGCGACGGGGGCGGGGGCGACGGGGGTGGAGGGCGCGAGGGCGGTGGGCGTGCCGGAGGCAGCAGGTGTGGCGGAGGCGGGCATGCTGGATGGCGCGGCGCTCGGTACGACGGTCGCCACGGTTGCTGTGGAGGGTCCGACGCAGGCGGCGAGAATGGCGGCCAGCGTCGCCGCGCTGACGCCCGCCGCGCTGAGTCGCAGGAAGTCGCGGCGCGACAAGCCACGCGCGGTCCGGGGTTGGCCTTGCGCTGCCACGCCCTGCTCGGCCGGTGTGTTCGATGCTTCGTCGGGTGATTTCAGCGTGGCTTTTCGCCTCCCCGGTACACACAGGCGATAGATGGTCTTGCGCGGTCGGACGCTACCAACGACGACGCACACGGCTTTTTCGTTCCTCGCGCCTATACTACGCCGCGCAGCCCAGGCAATGCGGCACCTATGCCGCGTCGGCACAGTTGCGAGCGGCGTTGGGCTCGGCGAGCCGCGCGCAGATCGGGGTTGGCGGCTGGCATCGGCTAATAGGTGGCGCGGCCCCCGGAGATGTCGTACACCGCGCCGGTACTGAAGGAGCATTCGTCGCTGGCGAGCCAGGAGACGAGCGCGGCGACTTCTTCGGAGCGCCCCGGTCGGCCCATCGGGATGCGGCTGACCATGTATTCGCGTGTCTCCGCCGTCGATTGTTGCAGGAGTTCGGTCTCGATCACGGCGGGGGCGATGGCGTTGACCCGGACCGCCGTCAGCGCCAGCTCCTTGCCGAGCGATTTGGTCAGGCCGATCACCGCCGCCTTCGTCGCGCTGTACGCGGCGAGGTTCGGGTTGCCCTCCTTCCCGGCGATCGAGGCGATATTGACGACGCGGCCCCACTTGCCGGTCAGCATGTGTGGCACCGCCGCGCGGCAGCAGTGGAAGACGCCGTTGAGGTTGATGCTGACGACGCGCGCCCATTCGTCGTCGGCGACCTCGAGCAACGGCTTGTTCGGGCCGACGATGCCCGCGTTGTTGACCAGGACTTCGAGCCGTCCCCACGCCGCGACCACCGCCGCCACCGCCGCGTTCACCGAGGCCGGGTCGGCCACGTCGCACGGGAAGGCGCGGGCCTGCGCGCCTAAACCAAAGCTCCGATGAGAACCACATGCACTACGCCACGAACTATGTAGGCTTCACCCGCGCTTCGGTTTAGACCTTGCGCGGCGGCGGTGGCGGCCGGGGCATCCCGGTCGAGTATCGCGACGCGCAGGCCGTCGGCCACCAGCCGTTGCGCCACCGCGAGGCCGATACCCCGCGCCGCGCCGGTGACGACGGCCACCCTTGTTGTTGCTGTCATCGGTTGACCTCTCCCCCGGCCCCTCCCCGACGCGGGGAGGGGTGACTTGTCAGTGACACGGCGGCTGAAGGATGGACGTTCTTGATTTGGTGCAGGAATGGCGAGGGGATGTCGCACAACTCCCCGCTCTACACTGGGCGGTGCCGGGCGGGATGGTCCGATGCGGGTATGACGTTACTTCTTTCGTGACCGCTTCGCGGCGGGTTTCTGCTGCCTGGTGCGGACGGGGACCTCGGCAATCGTCGCGCTTGCTGTGGGCGGGGCGGAGTCGGATGGGCCAAGCGGACGGGCAGCCTCGACCGCCAATGGGTGCGGGGTGCCGCCGCCGAGCGGGGCGGGTGCCGACACGGGCATATCCTGACGCCGACCACGGAACAGGGCATCCCAGCGGAACTCGACCGCCTGCGGGCGCGGATTCTTCGCCAACGCGATCGCCATGTCGGCCATGTGGGTGACGACCCACTCGAAGTAGTGCGGCGTCAGCGAGTTGATGTCCATGTCGGGCGCGGGGTCCATGACATCGATCGCGTAGGGCACCCCATCGCGGATTGCCCACTCCATGGCATTCATGTCGTAGCCGAGCGCGCGCGACAGCGTCAACGAGTCGTCCACGATCCGCCTCCCGAGCGCGGGCGAAAGGTGATCGTGCTCGACGTGGTATTTCCGTGCGCCGGGGTCGTACTTGATCGGCAACACCTCCGCCTGCCCGAGACAGAGGCAGCGGACGAAGCTATCCCACTCGATGAACTCTTGCAGGATCATCGTCAGCAGGCCGGAGTGGTTGTAGTGGTGCCAGACCTCCTCCAGCGTGTTGCAGAGGTAGACCTCTTTCCAACTGCCGCCATGGGCATCCTTGAGGATGCAGGGGAGGCCGATGTAGTCGATGATCGCTTCCCAGTCGAGCGGGTACGTGAGGTTCCGCAGGCTCTCTTCGTGGTGGATACCGGGGACGTACTCCCGATTGGGCAGGGCGAGCGTTTTGGGCGAGGCGATGCCGAGGCTGGTCGCCAGCGCCGCGCCGAACAGCTTGTCGTCCGCCGTCCACATGAACGGGTTGTTGATCACCGTCGCGCCCTGGAGGGTGGCCTGCTTCAGGAAGGAGCGGTAATACGGCACCTCGTGCGAGATGCGATCGATCAGCACGGCGTATTCGGTGGGGTCGTCCATGCGCGTGCCGCCGAGCATGGCGTATTCGGCGACGACGCCCGCGTTCCGCTTGTTCACTTCTTCGATGAAGGCCGGGGGGAATGACCACTCCCGCCCGACGATCAGTCCGATTTTCTCGACCATGGCGCTCCTCCTGACGAGGCGTGGGTCGTGAGACGTAAGACGTAAGACGTGAGTAGAGGTTTGCTCACGACGCTGTTCGCTCTTCCCGCTTGCGCGCAGTCTACACGATTCGCCGTGCGTCGGTCGATGGGGGATGTCGTCCCCTCCCGGCACCCAGACCCCGCTCCATGGGGGAATCGGGTGATCGCGAGTCGGGCCTCATCACTCGGCCCTCGGCACTCGCCGTCCCTCACCAGGGCATTCCGAGGACGAGGCGGCGGCTCTGCCAGAGGTACCAGGCGGCGATCGTGCGATAGGGGCGCAGCGGCTCGCCGAGCGCGAGGAGTTCCTTGCGTTTCGGGCGGGCGGGGAGGTCGTAGAGCCCCTGCGCGGCGATCACGATCCCGAGGTCGTCCACCGGCCAGACATCGAGACGGCCGAGTGAGAAGATCAGGAACATCTCGGCGGTCCAGCGCCCGATCCCCTTCACGGCCACCAGCGCGGCGATGATCTCCTCGTCGGGCAACGCTGGCAGGCGCGCGAGGTCGAGCGTCCCGGCGACGATGCGCGCGCTGAGGTCTTTGAGGTAGAGGGCCTTCGCGCGTGAGCAGCCGGCCGCGCGCAGCTCTTCTTCAGCGATGGCGGCGAGATGCGCGGGCGTCAGCGTCGGATCGGGCGCGCAGAGGGCGCGGACCCGCGCGAGGATGCTGGCGGCGGCCTTGATCGAGATCTGCTGCGAGACGATCGCGTCGACCAGGGCGAAGTAGTGATCGTCTTCCAGCGCGAGCGTGCAGGGGCCGACCGCGTCGATCGCCCGCGCCAGTGTTGGATCGGCGGCGCGCAGGTGGGCGACCGCCGCGTCGAGAGCAAGCGGATCGAGATGGTGCGGCGCGGTGTGGGGCGTCTCCTGTTGCTCGGTACTCACCGTGGTCCCCCCTCACACGCGGTTTGCGACACGCGCGGCGATGTTTTGCTCGTTGTCGGGCCGCCGATCAGGTGGTGGTTATCCTCGATCATCGGTGACCTATCTGCAGGCCGGGGTACGACGCATTGTCTCAGCAGGGCGGGCGTGATTCAAGCTGCGTGCGGCTTGCAGTATTGCCCACGCCGCCACCGGAGGGGCGATTCAAAGTTTTGCGCGGGGGGCAGATGGTGATGACGACGAGCTGGCAGGCGGTTGAGGCCCCGCTGCGCTCTGCCGCCACCGCCTGCTACATCGCCGCAACCGCCCGCGCAAACTTTTGAACCGCACCCGCCACCGGGCACGACGCCGAACCATATGCATCGCGTGCTACACTTGCCGGACCATCGCCGCCCGCCACCCTCCACTCCCGCTTCCGCCTTCGCCTCCGCGATCCGTCGCTCGCTCGCCGGAGCCCTCCCGCCATGCCGATCCTGCTGATCAAGACCCTCCGCGATCTGCGACATCGCCGACTGCGCTCGTTTCTGACGCTGCTCGGGATCGCGATCGGCGTCGCGGGCGTCGTGGCGATTTCCTATACTGCCCGCAATCTCGCCGTTGCGCAGGCGGCTGTCTATGCCGATGCCAGCCAGGCCGACATCAGCGTCGGCACCGGCGACCTCTCCCCGACGATCCGCAACGTGTTGGAACGCCTGCCGAATGTCGCGCTGGTTGAGCCGCGCGTCTCCCACGCCACCCGCGCCGCGCCCGACCCATCCGCGACACGCTGGGTCGATCTGCGGTTGATCGGCGTGAACGACTTCGGCGCGATTCGGATCAACCGGGTCGAACTGCTCGAAGGGCGTTTCCCTGCGGTCGGCGAGATCGCGCTCGACGGCAGCGCGCGCGGCCTGATCGACGTCCGGCTCGGCGACACCGTCTGGACGCGCGACCGCGCCGCCGACCGCCCGGTCGCGCGCCTGCTCGTCGGCTTCACGCGCACCCCCGCGACCCTCGACGCCGCGATCCTCAACCAGGCGCTCGGCTACGCGCCGATCGCCGACGTGCGTAAGGCGGCGCGGCTGACCGGCGACAACCAGCTCCTCTTTCGCTTGGAGGACCCCGCCGCAGCCGGGACGACCGCCGCGCGGATCGGTCGCGTCCTGGGCAGCCGGGGGGTGCCGGTCGGCTTCGTGCGCATTCGTGACCCGGAGAATGCCGAGGGACGGCGCGAACTGGCGACGGTGCTGGCGCTGCTGACCGCCTTCTCCGCGCTCGGGGCCATCCTCAGCGGCTTCCTGGTCGGCAACACCGTCTCGGCGATCATGGCCGAGGAGATGCGCCAGATCGGGATCATGAAGTCGCTCGGTGCGGGACGCGCGCGCCTCGTCCTCACCTATCTCCTGCCCGCGCTCATCCTCGGCGGCGGCGGCATCGCGGTCGGCCTGCCGGTCGGGATCGGCGGCGGAGGGGGACTCGGGTCGTTCCTGGCCGGGCTGCTCGGGCTGCGCCTGCCGCCGCCGAATCTGGACCCGCGCGAGCCGCTGCTCGCCCTGGGCGTCGGGCTCGGCGTGCCGATCGTCGCGGCGATCGTGCCGGCCTGGCGCGGGGCCGGTATGCCGGTCAGCGCGTTGGTGCGCTCCTATGGCGTCGCGGCGGCGGGCGGGCGGCGCGCGCTCGATCGGCTGCTGCGCCCGGTCGGGCGCGTCTCGACGATCGCGCTGATGGCGCTGCGGGCGGGGGGGCGGCGTCCGGCCCGCTCCGCCGTCACGGTGCTGGTGATCGCGATCAGCGTGGCGACGTTTCTGGCGACCCAGACGCTCGACGCCTCGGTGCGCGGGACGGTCGACAACCTGTATGGCATCTACGCCGCCGACGCCTATCTCAGCGTCGGTGGGGCGGTGACGGTCCGCTACGCCGCCGACCTCGCGCGCCTGCCCGATGTCGCCCGCGCCGAGACCTGGTCGCGGGTCGGCGGGTTCGTCGGGCCGCTCGGCGTCGATGTCTGGGGGGTGCCGCCCGACACGGCCCTCTACCGTTATCGGCTGGTCGCGGGGCGCTGGTACAACGGCCAGGCGCGCGAGGTCGTCGCCACCACCAGCCTCGCGCGGCGGCTCGGCCTCGTTCCCGGCCAGATTTTGGAGGTGGACATCGCCGCCGAACGCCGTCCCTTCACCGTGGTCGGCCTGATCGACGACGAGAGCACCTATCTCGGCTCGACCGCCTCCGGTAAGCTCTTCATGACGGTCGCCGATGTGAGCCGGATGACCCGCTACGGTGACCGGGCGAACCTCTTCGCGCTCGCCCTGCGGCGCCAGGACCCCGAGGGGGTGGACGCGGCGCTGAGCCGGATCGAGTATGCCACGCGCGATCTCGCCACGGGGGCCTTCGCGGCCTACTCGGACAAGGCGAGCACCCTGCAGGTCGTGCGCATCCTCACGCTGCTGCTCCGCACGATGGTGACGATTATCGGGCTGGTCGGGGCGGCGGGGATCGCCAACACCCTCATCCTCAATGTCACCGAGCGGCGGCGCGAACTCGGTATCCTTCGCGCGATCGGCGCGGGGACCGGCCACCTCCTGCGCCTCCTGCTGGCCGAAGGGCTGGCGCTCGGCCTGCTCGGCCTCACGCTCGGCGCGATCCTGGGGGTCATCCTGGCGCGCGTCCTGGTGGACCTCACCGGCGCGTCCCTGTTCCGACTCGACTTCATCCTCACTCCGGCGAGCGCGCTCACGACCGCCGCGCTGGCGCTGGCGCTGGCGCTCCTCTCCAGCCTCGGCCCCGGCCTGCTGGCCGCGCGCCTGCGCCCGATCGAGGCGCTGCGCTACGAGTGAAGGCGACGCGTAGATGTCGAGCGAGTGGCGACGCCCGTTGGGTGGGTCTACCTGAATGGCGGTGGCGCGCACTGTTCGCGGCCGCTGAACAAACGTGGCCGTGGCCGCCCCTGTCGGTGGGGCGGCCACGACCACGCGCTTGGGGAACTACTGGCGCGGGCCCAAGAGGGTGAGGCCGCTGCCGCCCTGCTGCGGCCCGCCCAAAAGTCCCTGACCGGCGCGCTGCGGTCCCGCCTCGGTGGCCTGCTTCCGGAGTTCGGCCTCCGCGCGTTCGAGGTCGCGCAGGCGCATCCGGGCGGGCGTGTGGCCGGGGATGTAGGCGAGGAGCAGGCGTAATTGCTGACGCCCGCGCGCGGGGTCGCCATCGGCGGCGGCGAGTTCGGCGACGGTGAAGAGGTAGGAGGCGAAGTCGTTGGTGCGGAAGGTGGTGCGGTCGATCAGCGGGATGAGCAGATCGCGCGCCTCGCCGAGGCGGCTCTGACTGACGCGCAACGAGGCGAGCGTGGCGCGGGCGACAACCGAGTCCGGTTGCAGGGCGAGCGAGCGGGTGAAGTGCCCCTCCGCTGTCGGCACATCGCCGCCCACCAGCGCGATCAAGCCGAGCTGCTGTTCGGCCTCGGCGACATCGGGGTCTTGCGCAAGCGCCTGGCGATAGGCGCGCGCGGCCCCGTCCAGGTCGTCGTTCGCGCGGCGGTCCAGCGCCTTGCTCATCAGCTTGGACACCGCCGGGGCGTAGGGCCGCGACTCGACATCCTCGTTGTCGGTGATCTCATAACGCGGCGGCGACATCTCCTGGTAGCGGCCATCTTGCCAGAGGAGCAGCGTGCGCTGGGCCTCGATGTGCCCGTTGCGGCGCAGCAGCAACGCCGCGTGCAGGCGGGCCTCATCCGGCCCCAGTCGCCCGAAGGCGAAGGTTCGCACCGCCTCGATCCCTTCCGGCAACCCGACGCGCAGCAGCAGGCCCGCCGCATTCGCCGAGGCCAACTCGTCGCCCAGCCAGAGCGAGGCGTAGAAGGCGGGGAGGAAGGTTGGCGTACGCGCGATGAAGTCGCGGAGCAGGCCCTGGCGCACGTCGGCGTCGGCCTGTGCCGCCGGATCGCCGTCGATGCCGATGAGATCCTGGTCGATCCGCTCGGCGATTTTTTGCGGCAACAACTCCCCCGGATCGAGGGCCGGGAAGCGCCGCCCGGGCGGCGCTTCGTTGAGGCGCAACGCCTCGGTCAGGCGCGCGGCGACGGGATTGGGGTCCAGGTCTTTGAGGATGTCGATCGCCAGCGGCTTGCGGTTGACGTTCGCGAGCGCCGCGCCGAGCGCGATCAGCCCGTTGTCGCTCACCGTCTCGCGCGGTTGCGTTTCGAGGGCGGCGATCGTGCGGTCGTCCTGGTCGAGCAAACTAAAGGCGTTCGCGGCCTGCTCGAAGAGGAACGCCTCGGGGTCCTCGGGGTCGGACTTCTGGCGCGCGAGCGCGGTCTGGGTCAGCGCCCAGAGGTGATCCGCGTGCGGCAACGCCTCCGCACGCCGCCCAAGGACGGTCAGATAGCGCACCATCCCCGCCAGCCCATGGGCGTCATCGGCGTCCAGCGTGAGGACGCGCTCGGTTGTCTGGAGCGCCGTGTCGAAGTTGCCCAGCTCGAACTGGCAGAGCGCGAGATCGTTGAGCGGCGCGGGCCAGCCCGGCATGATCCGCGACGCGTCGCGGAAATGGCGGCTCGCGCCCAGGTAGTCCGCCGTTTCCATCGTGCGCAGGCCGCGCTCCAGGAGGAAACCCGCGCGTTCGGCGTCGGCGGCTGACACGTCGTAGGCCGCCCCCAGGTCGCGCATCGCCTCGTCGAGCGCATCGCGCAAGGCGACGATCTGGGCCGTTTCGTCGTCCTCCGTTTCTTTGGCCAGGTAGCGGCGCAGGGCGCGCAGGCTGTGGATGATCCGCCCCTGGCTCTGGTAGACCCCGGCCAGCAGCCGCCACAGGCTGGCGTCGTCTTTGTCGAGGCGTTGCGCCTCCTCCCAACGCTCGACGGCGGCGGCGAGATCGCCCAATTCGCCGTAGGCCATCCCGAGGAGTTTGTAGAGGATCGGCTCGCGCGGGTGTGCCTCGCGCAGCCCCTCCAGGATCATGATCGCCTCGAAGAACTGGCCGGTATCGAGCATCCGCACCAATTCATTGATCGTTTCGTTCGTTAAGGGCGGTAGCTGGTCGGCGGGGATCAATGAGTTTCCCTGCCTGCCGCGTTTCTGCTTCGCCATCCCGCCAACCCCCCCATCGTCAAATGCGCGGCGTGTCGCGGCCCCCCGCCGGACACGCCGCGTCCGCCACGTCCAATAGGGCGAAGTGTACCATTTGGTCGGAAGGCCCCTCCAACGCCCGCTGCCCGGGGGGCGTGCGGTTCAATGTTGTGCGCGGTGGAGGTGCATGGTGTGACTGACGTGGCAGAGCGCAGCGGGGCCCACGGCAGAGCGCAGCGGGGCCTACGGCAGAGCGCAGCGGGGCCCACGGGACGTGAGGCCCGTCGCGACGGGCGAGCGCAGCGGGGTCTCGACCGCCCGCCACCGCGCCCCAATCAGCTGCGCAAGAATGTGAACCGCCCCGCCCGGGGACGAGTTGACGCCTCGTGCGGGTGGCTACTACACTGCGGCGGAGATACCCCGCTGGTGTATCGAGCAGTTACCCTGGCGCTGCATACACCAGTAGTCTATTCCAGCCGCGCTGTACTCGCGGGGGGAGGTCATACCGCCCAAGCGTAACCACACGGCGCGACGGCTATACGCGACGGATTGTGCCACGCGCCCCGCCATCTGCTCGAACACTGCCCGAACACTGCTGCTGCACGCTGAAATGCTACCCGGCCATTGCCACCCGTTACGACAAGACCGCCCCCTCCACCTCGCCCCCCTCAACCTCGCCCTCCTCCGCCACGACGCCAGCGTCATCCTGCTCAACCGAGGACACGCCCCAGGCGCGATACGTTCCTGCTCCTATCTGCGAGGTAGCGATGGCACTGTCAGAGGCGAGTCTGCGCGCAGCTGAAAGTCTCCCCGGTACCCGGATCAGCTGTAGCTGGGACGTCGGCTGGCGCGCGCTCCTCCTTCGCGGCTACATCGAGCCGTTGGATGTGGAAGAGGTATCGACGGCGGCAACGGCGGATCACCTCATCGTCCTTGTGGTGGCCGGCACCTGCGACATCGAAAGTTATAAGCACGGTCGTTGGCAGGGCGCGCACTACCAGCCGGGCCAGCTGGGCATGACGCCCCCCGATCATACGGCCAGGCTCCGATGGAGGAGCGCCGAGGCGCATCGCACGCTCCAGCTCCACTTGCCGCGCGCGACTTTCGAAAGGGTCGCCGAGGAACTCGCGCTCGGGGAGGCCGCCCGGGCTGGCCTGCCGGATGCCCTTAGCCGCTTCGATCCGGTGATCGCCACCACCATGCTCGCCCTGGAAGCGGCGTTCCGCAACGGCGCACCGAATCTCTATGCCGAGACCGCCGCCCACTTCCTCGTCGCCCACCTCCTCACACATCACGCCCATGCCTGGGAGCCGCCCAAGGATCGCTGGTCTGGACACCCCTTGCACCGCGCCGATCGCTATCTGCGCGAGCACCTCTCGGAGCAGGTCTCGCTCGGCCAAATCGCCGCTGTCGTGGAGTTGAGCCCCTTCCAGGTCCTGCGCGCCGCGAAGGCCCTCTGGGGTGAGACGCCGCTCCGCCGCTTGGCGCGCTTGCGGATGGAGACCGCGCGGCATCTGCTCGAGCGGACCGCCCTCCCGATCATCGACATCGCGCTCGCCTGCGGCTACAGCAACCCCTCGCATTTCGCCACCGCTTTCCGCCGCCATGTCGGCGTCACGCCGGTGCAATACCGACGCCGTTGATCCTGGCGAGTGCATTGTCGCGAAGTTCCGCGCAATATCGCGAGCGACGGCGCAGCGTCCGTGTAGGAAACTCTCCTCATCGGCGTGTCGCGCGGTGCATAGCCCGGAGGGCCATGCGATAGGCCAGCCGGTTTTCATCCCTACTGCATGCCGGAATAGCGGAAGGAGGCACGGCAGATGACCGAGATGACGAGCAGGTGTGCCATCGTGACCGGTGCGTCGCGCGGGATCGGGGCGGCGATCGCCACGCGACTGGCACGCGACGGGATCGCCGTCGCGGTGAACTTCTCCGGCGATCCCACCCCGGCGCAGGCGGTGGTCGACGCGATCGGCGCGGCGGGCGGGCGGGCTATCGCCGTCAAGGCCGATGTGCGCGATCCCGCCGCAGTGCGCGCCCTGTTCGAGGAGGCGGAGAACGCATTCGGCGGGGTGGACATCCTCGTCAACAACGCGGGGATCATGCGGCTGGCCACGATTGCGGAGGCGGACGACGCGCTCTTCGATCAGCAGGTGGCGATCAACCTGAAGGGGGTGTTCAACGGGCTGCGCGAGGCGGCGACGCGGCTCCGCGAGGGCGGGCGAATCATCAACTTCTCGTCGAGCGTCGTGGGCTTGTACCCCCCCACCTACGCCATTTATGCCGCCACCAAGGCCGCCGTCGAGGCCATGACCCATGTCATGTCCAAGGAACTCCGCGGGCGTAACATCACCGTGAATGCGATCGCCCCCGGGCCAACGGCGACCGACTTGTTCCTGGACGGCAAGTCGCGGGAGGCCATCGATCAGTTGGCGAAGCAACCGCCGCTGGAGCGCCTGGGCGAGCCCGAGGATATCGCCAACGCCGTCGCCTTCCTGGTAGGGCCCGATGGGGCCTGGATCAACGGTCAGGTGCTTCGCGCCAATGGTGGCATCATCTGAGCGCAATCGGTCTGTCCGCCCGAATCCTACCCGCAGAAGGAGATTGGCTATGAGTAAGAAGACCATCGTCGTGACGGGAGCCTCAAGCGGCTTCGGCGCGATGACCGTCCGTGCCCTCGCCGAGGCGGGCCACACCGTCTGGGTCGGCATGCGCGACGTCGAAGGACGGAATCAACAGGCGGCAGCAGATGTCCGCGCCTATGCTGCCGACCACAGCGTCTCGCTGATTCCGGTCGAGATGGATGTAGCCGACCAGTCGTCGGTGGACGCGGCCGTCGCCACCATCCTGCAGGCTGGCGACCTGGATGTCGTGGTGCATAACGCCGGGCACATGGTCCTCGGCCCTACCGAGGCCTTCACGCCGGAAGAGTTGGGCGCGGTATATGACACCAACGTCCTGTCCACCCAGCGCGTCAATCGCGCCGTCCTGCCCCATCTGCGCGCCAAACGGGATGGCCTGCTGGTGTGGGTCGGGTCCTCCAGCGCCCGTGGCGGCACGCCGCCGTACCTGGCACCATACTTCGCGGCCAAGGCGGCGGAGGATGCGCTGGCGGTGAGCTACGCCGCCGAACTCGCGCGCTTCGGGATCGAAACCAGCATCATCGTGCCGGGATCGTTCACCACCGGGACCAACCACTTCGCCAATGCCGGACATCCTGCCGACCAGGCGATCGCGCGGGCTTACGACCAGGAGTATGCCGGACTCCTGGACCAGGTCAGCGGCAAGCTCGCCGAACTCGCCCCCCCGGACGCCGATCCGAGCGAGGTCGCCCGACAAATCGTTGCCGTCGTCGATACCGAGAAGGGCCGCCGCCCTTTCCGAGTGTACATCGACCCCGCAGACGACGGTGCCGAGGAGGTCTTCCGCGTCGGGGATCGCGTGCGCGAACACTTCTACGACCGGCTCGCTCTCGCCGACCTGCTCCACCCTCGCATTGTGACATAACAAGAGCGCTCGGGGCCGGGCCGGTTGACGCCCCCGAACCCGTGGCTACTGCCTGACCTCGGATGCGTCGGGGCTGGGACGACGGAGGTGGCCCGGCGATCCCGGAACCGGCGTCGGCGCTCCGATGGCGAGAAGGGTTCGCCCGACCGGGTCGCGGCGCGAGAGAACGGGCGCTGCTCCTCGAAGCCGGTGCAGAGACGAGCGGTCGAGGCGAGGAACCCGAAGCCGCGCACGGGCGAGGACACTGCGGCGGAGCTACCCCACTGGTTGGTCAAGCGGTTACCCTGGCGCTGCCCTGCCTACACCAGTGGTCTGTTTCGACCGCGCTGTGCCATGGCGATTGCAGCGTAGTATTACAGCGAGAGTTCGCGGTGGCCCGTGAGCCGCGCGAGGCGACGTTTGCGATGTGCGCGATAGGCGACGGCGTCGCGCTGTTGCCAGTAGGCCAGCACTTCCAGCACCCACACCGGATCGAAGGGGCGGCGGGGCAGGGCGACGCTGACCAGCAGGTGGGCCTGGGGCAGCGTCAGCGCGGGGGCCTTCCCCCCCACCGGCACTGGAGCCGCACGAGGAAGAAGTGGGCGAGGATGACGAGCGTGAGATGGTAATGCCAGCCGCGCCAGGGGCGCACCTCGTAGTCGCCCAGGCCCAGGTGCTGCTTCCCTTCCCCGAAGCAGCGCTCGATCGGTCAGCGCATCCCGCTCACCCGCACCAGCGTGGTCGGCGGTGTCTCGGCCGGGGTGTTGCTCAGGTAGGTCTTACGTTCGCCGGTCTCGGGGTTGCGCCGCAGGACGAGCCAGACGTCCGGCCCCGGCAGCACGTCGCGCACCGCGACCGCTCGCAGCAGGGCGCACTCGGTGGCGATCGGGCCTTTGCTCCCCCCCTTTGCTGCGCTACCGCTGGGGAGGATGCCACGCCGAACTCTCGCTGTAGTATTAGTACTACAACGTGACATTTCGGAGGCGGCCACCGATGCGCCAAGTACTGACGCCAAATTTGGGCGATGTCATCGGCAACCAAGCGTATCAGAAATGCAGGCGTAGCGCCAATCTCACGTTGTAGTATTAGGGAGCAGGTGACGATACGGGGGCGAATCCTATTGCCCGTTGCTAGGCTCTGTTGACGAGATTACTTGAGCCAGAGGAGGGTGCTGGCGAGGTGGACGAAGGCCAGGTAGCGGCGGGCGTACTTGTCGTAGCGGGTGGCGATGCGGCGGAAATGCTTCAGCCTGCCGA
>JAABUN010005725.1_pt1 | contig 15101 bp, 9 predicted proteins | sample 5559311 | NCBI WGS metagenome assembly JAABUN01 (sample SAMN10711877, study PRJNA513370) | rock metagenome | isolation source: Antarctica rocks | place: Antarctica: Victoria Land, Siegfried Peak sud | reverse complement strand
GAAAGGGAAATCAATGGTAAAGCAGTCAATTTTCGGTAGGATCGCCCAGCTCACGCGAGCCAACATCAATTCGTTGATCGATCAGGCCGAGGATCCGCAGAAGATGCTCGACCAGATGGTCCGTGACTTCACCAACAGCATCGCCGAGGCCGAGAGCGCCGTCGCCCAGACCATCGGAAACCTCCGCATGATGCAGGAGGACTACAACGAGGACGTTGAGAACGCGCGCAGCTGGGGCAACAAGGCTCTCGCGGCCTCCCGCAAGGCCGACGAGTACCGCACTTCCGGCGACGCCCCCGATGCCCAGAAGTTCGACAACCTCGCGAAGGTCGCCATTCAGCGGCAGATGGCTTCGGAGAATGAGGCGAAGGGCGCGGAGCCGACCATCGCCTCGCAGACGGAGATCGTCGACAAGCTCAAGGACGGCCTCAACCAGATGAAGGGCAAGCTCGGTGAACTGACGGTCAAGCGGGACCAGCTCATCGCGCGTGCGCGCACCGCCCAGGCCCAGCAGCAGGTCCACGACGCCGTCAAGAGTATCGACTTCATGGACCCGACGAGCGAGGTGGGCCGCTTCGAAGAGAAGATCCGGCGCGAAGAGGCCAAGGTCCGCGGCCAGCAGGAGCTCGCGTCCTCGAGCCTCGACGCGCAGTTCGAGAGCCTCGAGGATCTCGGCGAGCAGACCGAGATCGAGGCACGCCTCGCCGCCCTCAAGTCGGGCTCGGGGTCGCGGACCGCCATCGGCCAGGGAGCAGGCGGCACGACGGCGATCGGCGAACCGGCGACGACGGGTGAGGCGACCTCGTGACCCGCGGCGGGTACCGAGCAACCGCATAGCACAGGGGAACCGCAGCCGCTCGGCTGCGGTTCCCCTGCTCTTCGGGCGATTCACCGTGTCAGAGCCCGCCGGTACATTGGGCGCATGGCTGTGACACTGGTGTGGTTCCGCGACGACCTCCGAATCTCCGACAATCCCGCGCTCGCCGCGGCCGCCGAGAGCGGCGACGAGGTCGTCGCCTGCTATGTCCTCGATGAGGAGACCGAGGGCATCCGCCCCCTCGGTGGAGCGTCGAAGTGGTGGCTGCACCACTCCCTCGCGGCTCTGGCGCGGTCCCTGACCGAGCTCGGCATTCCCCTCGTGCTGCGGCGCGGTGCGGCCGGCGAGGTGCTGCCGCAACTCGTCGACGAGTCGTCGGCCATGGCCGTCGCCTGGAACCGGCGGTACGGGCTGGCCGAACGCACCACGGATGCGGCGCTCAAGGCCTCCTTCGGGGAGAAGGACATCAAGGCCACGAGCTACCAGGCGAACCTGTTGTACGAGCCGTGGGAGGTCACGGCAGGGTCGGGTGAGCCCTACAAGGTCTTCACACCCTTCTGGCGGGCATGTCTGACCTACCGGTCGCCCCGCAAACCCCTTCCGGCGCCCTCGTCGCTCCACGGCCCGGAGATCCTTTCGGACGAGCTCGACGCCTGGGGGCTGCTCCCGACGACACCCGACTGGGCGCAGGGCCTGCGGGACACCTGGACGCCCGGTGAAGCCGGTGCCAACACCCGGCTCGACGACTTCCTCGAAAGCGCCGCCCAGGGGTACAAGGACAGGCGGGACCTGCCTGCCGTCCACGGTACGAGCATGCTGTCGCCGCACCTCCGCTTCGGAGAGATCAGTCCCTTCGAGGTCTGGCATGCGGCGCAGGACCACAGGGACAGCTCGACGGCGGAGGGCATCCGCGTTTTCGGCTCGGAACTCGGCTGGCGTGAGTTCAGCTGGCAGCTGCTGTTCTTCAATCCCGAACTCGCCACCGTCAACTACCGTCCGGAGTTCGATGCGTTCGCCTGGGAGAGCGCCACGAGGTCGGAGCTGGAGGCGTGGCAAGGTGGCCTAACGGGCTACCCGCTGATCGACGCCGGCATGCGCCAGCTGTGGGACATCGGCTGGATGCACAATCGCGTGCGGATGTCGACGGCGTCGTTCCTCATCAAGAACCTCATGATCGACTGGCGGGTGGGCGAGAAGTGGTTCTGGGACTGCCTCGTCGACGCCGACGCCGCGAGTAATGCCGCGAGCTGGCAATGGGTTGCCGGCTCGGGTGCCGATGCCAGCCCCTATTTCCGCATTTTCAATCCCGTGCTCCAGAGCAAGAAGTTCGACCCCGACGGCACGTATCTCGTCCGGTTCGTCCCCGAGCTTGCCGACGCCGAAAACGTCCACGAACCATGGAAAGGTGCCGCGCCCGGCTATCCGGCGCCCGTCGTCGATCTCAAGGAAAGCCACGCACGGGCTTTGAGCGCCTACAAGGCGCTGTCCGAGAACTAGGGCCCGACGGCATGAAGCCAATGACTCGCGTGTCAGCCTGTGTCGACTCTGCTCGACTTCCTGATACCTTCGTACACGTCCGATGCGGCTGAGCTGCACGTCCCCCTGCCCGATGGGTCGCGGTCGCCCTCGGACGAGCGGTGATCCGTGGGCGGGATCACCGCCATAGCAAGAAGACCGGTACACCATGTGGTGGACCGGACTTCTTATGCGTTGCGGGGACAGGATTTGAACCTGTGACCTCTGGGTTATGAGCCCAGCGAGCTACCGAACTGCTCCACCCCGCGGCGTGTAACCAACGTTACCGGCCGCGGAGCCCAGAGGCAAATCGAGCAGTAGCCCAATCTCCTCCGGTTACTGCCCGGTGGTTCCCGAGACGCGACCCTCGGCATCGAGTGCCCGCTGAAGAGCTTCCTGCAGGCGGTTCTGCGCTTCGCCATAGGCTGCGAAATCACCGGCCGCGAGGGCCGCGTTGCCGTCCTTGATCGCCGTGTTCGCATCCTGGAGCGCAGCTCGGAGGTCGGCTGAGGGATCGCCCGTCGCGCCACCCGACGTACCACCCTGCGAAGGCGTCGGCGTAGGCGTCGGGGTCGACCCCTCGACCGGAGGCGTCGCCGGATCCTGCGGCGTCGCTCCCACGTTCCCCTCGTCTCCGGTCGTCGCTCCGGAGTTGCCGCCAAAGACCTGGTCAAGAGCCTCAGCGAGGGTCGGTGCGAATCCGACGTTGTCGCCGAAGCTCACCAGCACGCGCCGCAGGACGGGGAACGAGGAGCTACCCGATGACTGCACGTAGACCGGCTGAACGTAGGCGATGCCACCGCCGATCGGCAGGGTCAGCAGGTTGCCGTTGATGACCTCGGAAGCGCCCTGCCGCAGCAGGTTGAGCTCCTGTGACACGGTCGTGTCCGAGTTGAACAGGTTCTGCGCCTGACCCGGTCCTACGACGGAATCCTGCCCCGAGCTGTCCAGCAGGGTCAGCCGACCATAGTTCTCGCTCTTGACGCCGTCCTCCCCCGTGCCGGCATCGCCATTCGCGGCGAGGAAGCCGTAGAGCACGTTCCTCGGCGTCTGCCCATCGGGTACGAACGGGATATAGGGGGTGGTCAGTGAGAACGCCGCCTCATCCTGGTTCGGCATCTGCAGCGTCAGGTAGAACGGCGGCTGGCGCGGCGCCGTTGCCGTCGCCGCCCCGTCCGAACTTCCGCCCGGGTCAGCGGGTACGCTCCAGGCTTCGCTGTTGTCGAAGAACTCATTTGTGCCGGTGACGTGGTACCGCGCAAGGAGTTCGCGCTGCACCTTGAAGAGATCTTCGGGATACCGTACGTGAGCCATCAGATCGGCCGACATCGCGCTATAAGGCTCGAGCGAGGTCGGGTAAACCTTCTGCCAGGACCTGAGTACCGGGTCCTGGTCGTCCCACGCGTACAGATTCACGGAGCCGTCGTAGGCGTCGACGGTCGCCTTGACCGCGTTCCGGATGTAGTTGATCCGCTCGGCCGGGAGAGCGGTTGTGAGCCCGCCCGCCGTCTGTGAGTCCCGCGTCGCGGTGTCGAGGGCCTGCTGCTGCGAATAGGGGAAGTTGGCGCTCGTCGTGTATCCGTCGATGATCCACTTCACGCGACCGTCGACGATCGCCGGGTAACTGTTGCCATCGAGCGTAAGGTAGGGCGCGACCTTACGGATCCGCTCCACCGGGTCGCGGTCATACAGGATCTGAGATTCACTGTTGACCTGATCGGAGAGCAGCAGGTCCGTGGACTGGAACTTCAGGGCGTAGACGAGGCGGTTGAAGGCGTTGCCGACCGCCGGCCCGCCGTTTCCGCTGAACGTGGTTCTCGAATCCGTGGCGGAGTTCTCATCCTGCGGTCGGTCGATCTCCGCGGGCTCCTGCCCGTCCGGTGCGCCGACGACGGAGTACTCCGGGGAGTCCTCGCCGAAATAGATGCGCGGCTCGTAGGTCGACTCGTCACCGAGCACGCCGGTGGAGGGGATACCGGACTGCAGGAACTGCGGACGACCGTCCGGCCGAACCGTCGAACCCGCTGCTGCCACGACACCGTAGCCATGCGTGTAGAACGCATGCTCGTTGACCCAACCCACCGGTACGCCGCCTGTGTCGAGTTCACGCACCGCGATGACCGTGTCCTGGATCTTACCGTCGATTTCGTAACGGTCGACGTTCAGTGTCTTCGGAAACTGGTAGTACTGGCGGAACTGCTGGAGCTGGCTGAATGCGTCTGAGACCAGATTCGGATCAAGCAGGCGAATGTTCGCCGTGGTCTCCCCGTCGCTGTTCAGAGCGCCTGCTTGCGGGTTGGCTACCGGGGTGTAGTTCTCGGTCTCCACCGTATCCAGACCATAGGCCTGCCGCGTCATCTCGATGTTCCGATCGATGTACTCGCGCTCGGCGTTGAGCGTCGACGGATCCACCTGGAACCGCTGGACGATCGAGGGATAAACACCGCCGGCGAGCAGCGCCGTGATGATGAGCATCGCGGTGCCGATCAGCGGTAGCCGCCAGCGGCCGATGAACGCGGAGGCGACGAACAGCACGGCCACGATGATGGCGGCGACGGCGAGGATCGCCTTCGTAGGGATGACAGCGTTGACGTCGGTGTAAAGCGCACCCGCCCACGTGCCCTGGTTCAGCAGCGTGTCGTAGCGGTCGAGCCAGTAGTTGACGCCTTGCAGCACGAGGAAGAGGGCGGCGACGACGGCGATCTGCACGCGCGCAGCTTTCGTCGTGAAGAGGCCCTTCTCCTCGAGGCGGACACCGCCGTACAGGTAGTGGGTGAGGATCGTCGCGATGGCGCTGATGATGACGACACTGATCAGGAACCCGGTGACGAAGCTCAGGAACGGCAGAGTGAACATGTAGAACGCGTAGTCCATCCCGAACTCGGGGTCCTGCCTGTCGAAGGGCACCTGATTGAGGAAGAGCAGCACCTCCTGCCACTGCGAGGAGGCCGCGGTGCCTGCGAAGGCGCCGAGGACCACGGGGATGCCTAGCATCAGCAGGCGGCGGATCGGTTCGAGCTGGGCCTGGTAACGGTTCAGATTGTCCTGGATGGCGCTGTCCGGCGCGTAGATAGGCCTGCTGCGGAAGGCGATGCGAAGGCTGAAGAAGACCGCTCCGGCCATCACGAGGAACGCGACGACGAAGAGGATGATCCGCGACAGGTTCTCTGTGATGAATACCTCGAGGAACCCGAGCTGGTCGTACCAGAGCACGTCCGCGTAGACCTGGGACAGGTAGACGAAGGCGATGACGATCACCGCAACGACGATGATCGTCGGTATCAGCGGGCTGCGGCGCCGGCCGGGTGATCCACTTGCTGAGCTCGGCCTACTGCCGAACGGACGGTCTGGTCCGGATGTCACATCTACCTCATCGTTAGCTGCTGCGGGTCACGATGACCGATTTTCCGCGTCGCTCCCCCCGGCCCGACGCGGGCGGGAGACAGCGTGCAGTCACGCTCGTCGTGCTTTCATTCTGCCCTGTTCACGCTCGGCCGGACCAATTAGGTTCCCGACCCCGTCTCGAGTGGCGAGCATCTTCACCCAACCGTGTCCTGCGGACTGCCGGTCATCGCGGACGCCCAGTGATCTCTCACGTCAGCAGGCGGGGAGTCCGGAGACGTCGCGGCCCGCGCCGAGCGCCTCCACGGCATCCACGGCGTCGTTGAGCGTCTCGACCTTCACGACGGTGAGGCCGTCGGGGATGTTGCCCACGACCTCGTTGCAGTTCGCGGCGGGCGCGAGGAAGAACTCCGCCCCGCCGTTACGGGCTCCCACCAGCTTCTGCGCGATCCCGCCGATGGGACCGACGGCCCCGGCGGAGTCGATGGTGCCGGTTCCCGCGAAGTGCTTCCCGCCCGTGAGATCGCCCGCGGTGAGGTTGTCGATGATCCCGAGCGCGAACATCGTCCCTGCCGACGGGCCTCCGACGTTGTCGAGCTGGATGGAGATACCGAACGGGAAGTCGAAGGTGGACGCGAGCAGGATTCCCAGCTGGAAGTCTCCCTCCGGAGACTCCTTCGGCGTCACGGAGACCTCCGTCTCCGCACCATCACGGACGATCGACAGAACTGCGGGCGCCCCCTCAGCCCCGGCGAGCACCGAGCGGAGGGTCTCGATGTTCTCGATCTCCTGTCCGTCGATCCTCCGGAGGACATCGCCCTCCTGCAGGACGCCCTCCGATGCGGAGTCATTCGCCAGACCTGCCACGGAGAGCTTTTCGGTGTAGTCGATGTTCTCATGGGACAACGCTGCAGCGATCGCCGACTCCTGCGACGACGTCATGGCGACGGCGTTCTGCTCCTGCAACTCGGAGGATGTCGTCCCCTCCGGGTACACGAGTTGCTCCGGCAGGACGTCCTCATGAGGGTTTGCCCAGGCCCGGAAGGTGTCGAGAACGTTGACCTGGCCGTTCGGTCCACCGCTGACGAAGACCGTGGTGAGGTCGAGTTCACCCTGCGGCGGGAAGCTCTCCCTGCCCTCGATCTTGATGAGCGGCTGACCGTTAACCGCTCCGATCGTGTTGAAGGTGGGACCGGGCGACTCGATGACGTACGGCGACGGGAGGAGCACAGCGGCCGCGCAAAGGACGACGGCGAGGCCTCCCGATACCGCCATGGCGCGGAATCGCGGATCCCGCGGCCGCGTGGGCTCTCCGGGGCTGTAGGTCTCGACGTGGACAGGCTGCGTCACTGTGCTTCTCTCTGTAGGGCGCGTGCCGTTCTCTGTAGGGCACGTGCCGTGCGATGGCGCGATCACCGCCCTACCGGCACACCAAGAGTAGACGCTCCGGCCGACAGCTTCACCGGGTGGATCGGCTCGCTTGCCGACTGAGCGCCACGTCGATCTTCCCCTCCGTCCCGACGTCCTGCCTGGCTTTGCCCTCAGCGAACGGTGCGCGGAGGGAGGGACACCTGCGACGCCAGGCCGGTAGCGTGTTCCTCACAACCGGCAGGAAACCCAGCACCTTCTGCCCGGACCCGCGAAGCTACTCCCAGGACCGGTGGTATCAGTGACCAACCCATCCAACCCCTCGAACGGCGACGACGACACGCCCCAGGACCCGCTGTCCGAGATGCTGTCGAAGATGTTCGGCGGTGGGGCCGGAGGCTTCGATCCGCAGGAGATCGCGAAGGCGGCGGGTCTGCCCTCCGACCCGGCGGCCATGGCCATGATGATGCAGCAGGTCCAGGCGATGTTCTCCGCGCCCAGCGAGGGCCCCGTGAACTGGCAGATGGCCCACGAGCAGGCCCGGCGGGTCGCCGCGTCCGACAATGATCCCTCGGTCACCTCACTTCAGCGCCGCAGCGTCGACGAGTCCCTGAAGCTCGCGGAGATGTGGCTCGATCCCTTGACCGACTTCCCGAGCACGGGTCAGCTCGGCCGCGCATGGTCCCGCGCCGAGTGGGTCGAGGCGACGATGTCGACCTGGCGCCGACTCACCGAGCCCGTCGCCAGCAGCATCGCGAAGGCGCTCTCCGACGTCATCTCGGAGCAGTTGCCCGAGGAGATGAAATCGATGATGGGGATGATGGGCGGACCGGCATCGATGCTCCAGAACGTCGGTGGCGCGATGTTCGGCATGCAGCTCGGTCAGGCTGTCGGCGCTCTGTCCAAGGACGTCGTCGGCTCGACCGACATCGGCGTCCCTCTCGCCGACGGACGGATGGCGCTGCTTCCGGCGAACGTCGCCGCCTTCGGTGTCGGGCTCGACATCCCCGAGCAGGAGGTACAGCTCTTCCTCGCCGTCCGCGAAGCCGCACACGTCCGACTCTTCACGCACATCCCCTGGCTCACGGGTCACCTCCTCGGCAGCATCGAGCGCTATGCCAGAGGCATCCACATCGACATGGACAAGATCGAGGACGCCGCCCGCGACATCGATCCCACCAACCCGGAGAGCCTCCAGGGTGCGCTATCGCAAGGCGTGTTCATGCCCGAGCGGACCCCGGAGCAGGACGCAGCCCTCGTCCGGCTCGAGACAACGCTCGCCCTCGTGGAGGGCTGGGTCGATGAACTGACGGCCGCCGCCGCAGCCAACCTGCCCTCGGCCGGGGCCCTGCGCGAGGTGGCGCGGCGCCGCCGGGCGACCGGTGGACCGGCTGAGCACGCCTTCGCATCGCTCGTCGGGCTCGAGCTGAGGCCCCGCCGACTGCGGGACGCCGCGGCTCTGTGGTCGCTCCTCAGCGAGGAGCGCGGGATCAAGGGACGCGATGCCCTGTGGCAGCACCCTGACCTCCTGCCGACGGCGGAGGACCTGGATGATCCCGCCGGCTTCTCCGAGCGGCGACGGCTGATCGAATCGTCCGGCGCCGATGTCGATGCAGCCCTGGAGCGACTTCTCTCCGGCGGTTTCGAGGAGAAGGACGAGGAACCGACCGGTGGGGATGCCGCCGTCGAGGCTGCGGACGGCACGACCCCGTCCAAAGCCGACACCGACAGCGGCACGCCTCCGGTCTCCACTGACGAGGGCTCCGACACCGGCGACGGCGATGGTGTGGGCACCGACACGGACGGCGACGTGGACGGGAACCTAGACGGCGACACGAAGCGCTGACTCCAGCGGTGCCTCGAGCCCGGTCCGGGCCCGGCGGCGCTACGGCTGCTCCTGGCCGCCCGTCAGGTTCCGCTGGGCGGCGAAGGCTGCACCGTCAAGGAACGCCTTCGCCGTCTCGGTTCGCGGGTAGGCGGTAAGCAGTTCCCAGAACGCGGCGTTGTGTGTCGGCTCGATGAGGTGCGCCATCTCGTGCAGGAGCACGTAATCGACGACCCATTCGGGCATACCCTGCAGCTTGTGCGACAGGCGGATGGATCGGTGCGCCGGGGTCGCGGAGGCCCATCGCGAGTTCTGATTGGTGACCCAACCGATGGTCGACGGCACTCCCCTGCCGCCCAGGTACTGCTCCGCGAGCCGCCGCGCCCTGTGCAGCAGAGCCGGCGCGGGCTGGTCCTCGTCGACGTCGGAAGCCGCGAGGTACTTGGCGGACATGCGCCCGACCATGCGCTCCACCCAGTGCCGCTCCTGGCCGGCGGAGAAGTGCCCCGGGATGGACACGCGGATGACCCCGTCCCGGATATCGGCACTCACCGTCCGCTTCCGTCGCGCCGAGCGGCGTACCTCGACAGGCAGGTGCGCCGGACGTAACGGATCGTCGCCGTCAGGAATTGTCACTGATGATCTCGAGAACGGCTTCACCGTATCGCTCGAGCTTCGCCGAGCCCACGCCTGCCAGCTCGCCGAGCTCTTGGATGGTCTGCGGTCTTGCTTCGGCGATCGCCACGAGCGTGGCATCCGTGAAGACGACGAACGCGGGAACGTCCTTCTCGCGGGCCTCACCCAGTCGCCAGGCACGGAGCGCGTCGAAGGTTTCCTCCTCGTAGCTCACCGGACAATCGTTGCAGCGTCCGATCTTTCGCTCGGAACCGGTGACGAGGGGCCGCTTGCACACCCTGCAGACAGCCGGGGCAGAGGCCTTGCGGCCTGACTTGGCGCGCGGTTGCCGGAAGGACGCCTGGCCAGCTGTCGCCGGCCGCAGAGCGTCGAGGAAGCGCGACGGTTTCCTGGTGGCCCGGCCGCCTGGTGACCGCGACGTCGACCATGACATCGACAGATGGATACGGGCGCGGGTGACCCCCACATAGAGCAGCCGGCGTTCCTCGTCGATGGCTTCCTGCGTGTCCGCGAACGAGATCGGCATGAGGCCCTCGCTGAGTCCGACCAGGAAGACCGCGTCCCATTCGAGCCCCTTGGCTGAGTGCAGGGACGCGAGGGTGACGCCCTCGACGGTCGGGGCGTGCTGCGCTGCGGCGCGCTCCTCGAGCTCTGCGACGAATGCCTGCAGCGTGAAGGCCTCGGGGCCGCGCACCCGGTTGAGCTCGTCCGCCAGCCCGACGAGGGCCGCGAGGGACTCCCACTTCTCCCGCACGGCACCGGAGTTCTGCGGGGCGACGGAAGTGTAGCCGAGCGAGGCGAGGACGTCGCGCACCTGTTGCGGGACGTCGTCGTCGCCCTGGACGCGCGCCGCGGCCCGGAGCTGCAGCAGTGCTTCGCGGACTTCACGCCGCCGGAAGAACCTCTCCCCGCCGCGCAGCTGGTAGCCGATCCCTGCGCTCGCCAGGGCCTGCTCGTACGCCTCCGACTGGCCGTTCGTGCGATAGAGGATGGCTATTCCGCTCGCCTTTACACCCTGGCCGAGCAGGCCACCGATGCGCCCTGCACAGTCGGCGGCCTCGGCCTCATCGTCGCTGCACTCCGTGAAGACGGGCTCCGGGCCGGCGGGTCTCTGGGCGATCAGCTCGAGCGGCGCAGACCAGGTGGTCTCCGTCACCCTGCGGTCCGCCTCATTGCTCCTGGCAGCGAGAAGGGTGTTCGCCGCGCGTACCACCTGCGGGGTGGAGCGGTAATCCCGGACCAGCTTCACCACCCGTGCACCCTCGTAGCGCTTGGTGAAATCGAGAAGATGCCGCGACGTCGCACCCGTGAACGAGTAGATGGTCTGGCTGGCATCGCCGACGACGCACAGCTCGCGTCGCTCGCCCAACCAGAGGTCGAGCAGCCGCTGCTGTAGCGGCGAGACGTCCTGGTACTCGTCGACCACGAAATGGCGGTACTGCGCCCGCACCGTCGCCGCCACCCTTTCATCCTCCTCGAGGATGGCAACCGTCGTCAGCAGGACGTCCTCGAAGTCGATGAGGTTACGATCGATCTTGAGGTCCTCGTATGCCGAGAAGATCCGGGACACGGTGATGAGGTCCATCCCCGCCGGTTCCGCCCGGCCCACGGCGGCTGCCGCATAGGCGTCGGGTGTGAGCATGGAGACCTTGGCCCACTCGATCTCAGCCGCTACGTCACGGATGGCGGCGCGGTCGGTCGACAGACGGAGGCGCCGCGCCGACTCGGCGATCAGCTGCGCCTTGTGGTCGACGAGCGCCGGCAGGGGCCCGCCGACGGCCTGCGGCCAGAAGTACTGCAGTTGCCGAAGCGCGGCCGCGTGGAAGGTGCGAGCCTGGACCCCGCCTGCCCCGAGGTCGCGAAGCCGTGTGCGCATCTCGGCGGCGGCCCGGGCCGTGAACGTCACGGCGAGGACCTGCTGCGGTTTGTAGACGCCGGTGTGCACGCCGTAGGCGATGCGATGGGTGATGGCACGGGTCTTGCCGGTGCCCGCTCCCGCGAGTACGCACAGGGGGCCGGCGAGGGTGCTCGCGACCGTCCGCTGTTCGTCGTCGAGCCCCTCGAGAATGCTCTCCTCGAGCAGTAATCCGGACACTAGGGACGCGCCTCCGACGGCTCCTCGTCCAGCGGGCCGCCGTACCAATGCTCGATCAGCGCACGGGCGATGGAGACGCCGCCGGCCACGGCGATCTTCTCGTCGCGGACCTCGGCGAACAGCTGCTCCCGGGTGAACCACCTCAGGGACCGTATCTCCTCGAGGTCAGGGACGGCGTCGATGGTCACGGCGTGCGCCGTGAATCCGAGCATCAGCGACGCGGGGAACGGCCAGGGCTGCGACCCGAGGTACTGCGGCGACCGGATCTCGATGCCGGACTCCTCCCCGACTTCGCGGATGACGGCAGCCTCGAGCGATTCGCCGGGCTCCACGAAACCGGCCAGTGTCGAGAACCGGTCCTCGGGCCAGGCTACGGCGGATCCCAGCAGGAGTCGGTCGTCGTCATCGATCACGGAGACGATGATGGCGGCATCCGTGCGGGGATAGTGCTGCGAGCCGTCCTTGGGGCACTGGCGCACCCATCCGGCGTCGCGCACCTCCGTCATGGTCCCGCAGCGGGGACAGTGCGTGTGGGTCGCGTGCCAGTTCGCCACAGCGGCGGCTTCGACGAACAAGCCTGCGTCGCGGGCGTCCAGAGACGCTGCGATCTCGCGCAGTCCCAGCCACTGACCGCCGGGTGCGAGGGTGGCATCCTCCGTCTCGAACACGGCGAGGACGACCCGCTGCCCGGCGTCGGTCACTCCCTCGTTGACCCGACCGAGGTACACGAGCAGTTCCGGACGTTCCACATCTGCCGGAAGCACGAGCCCGAGCGCGGCTCCGACCACCGGAGCCTTCCCCCGCACGAGCGGCAGCACCTTCGTGTCGGCCGAGTCCCACAGCTCGTCGAGAAAGTTCTCGGCGGTCCTCGTGTCACCGTCACGGTCGGAATCCGCGCGGGAGAGCGGCAGCGACCCGAGGGGAGGCAGCACGAGGGTCCGGAGGGGTTCGGTCATGCGTCTACGGTACGTTCTCACTCCCCCAAAGCACATTCTGCGGGGGCATGGGTGGAGGAGTAGTCCGGAGCCGAAGACGAGTAGTGCATCTGGCGACTCGCCGCGCCGCTGTGGGGCGGGTGGCAGAAGGACGCCCTACGGTGGAACTTGTGAAACGGACACCCATGGAACTTGCTGCCCTGGCCAGCGCCGCAGTACCTGGCCTGGCTCCGACCGGCGTCGCCGGCGCTCCCGACGATGCAGCCGACTTCGATTCAGCCCTGCTGGTCGACGACGCGGGCAAGCAGTGGAGGGTCCGCTCGCCGAAGCACGCCGAGGCCAGCATGCGGCTCGAGACCGAGCTGCAGGCCCTGCGTGCGTTCACCCCCGCGGTCAAGGCCGAACTCCCCTTCCTCATCCCTCATATGGCGGGCAGCGTCCGCCAGGGCGAGCTCAGCACTTTCGTGTATTCGCATCTCGCCGGTACCACGCGCCCGCTCGACGCGCTCACCGCCGGAGGACGGAGGACAGCGCAGGAGATCGGCCGCATGATCGCCGCCATCCACGAGCTGCCGCAGGACATCGTCCGGCGCGCCGATCTGCCCAGTTACGAGGCCGACGAATACCGGCAGCGGAAACTGAACGAACTGGACCAGGCCGCGACCACGGGAAAGATCCCCTCCATCCTCCTGCGCCGCTGGGAGCACGCCCTCGAGGACGTCGCGCTCTGGCGGTTCAGCTCGACGGTCGTCCACGGCGACCTCCACGAGGACCACCTCCTGATCTCCGCTCAGCGGGTCTCCGCCGTGACGGGCTGGACCGACCTCTGCATCGGCGATCCGGCAGAGGACTTCGCCTGGCTCGCTGCTGCGGAGGACACCGCCTTCGTCGACGCCGTGCACACGGCTTACGCCGACGCCCGGTCCACCGCCGTCGATCCCCACCTGTCCCGCAGGGCAGCCCTCGCCGCGGAGTTCGCGTTGGCCCAGTGGCTGGTACGCGGGGCAGCCCTCGAGGACGCCGCCATGATCCACGAGGCGGAGGGCATGCTCGCCACGCTCGAGGCGGACGTCGAATCGATTGAACGCGAGCAGCGCGAAACCGCCGAGCAGGCACGGCGCGCCCACGAGGAGCGACTCCAATGGGGCGACGAGCTGGGCACGGACTCCGACGACCGCCGGTTCGACGACGCCCACGAGCTCCACGGCGACACGTCCGGGAGCGTCGATCAGCCGGACCGTGAGACTGAGGAGACAGCGGACGACGACGGCGGCGTCCCGAACGGGCCGGGCGAAGCCGAGCCGGACGATCGCGATCCGTCCGCAGGTAGCAGCCCAAGGACCGGTGGATCCCCGGCCGGGCCGGACGGTGACGGAGAAGAGCACCAGAGGACCGGCAGCCACGCATTCGATCCGGGGAGTCCTGCCGACCGCGGACGCCCCCGGTCAACGGAGATCGGCTCGGCCCGCGCAGCGAGTCGGCACGATGATCGATCCGGGCGGCACCACGACGACCGCGGCACCCCCTCCGGATCCTCGCTCGCCTACGCCCGCCTGACCGCCGGTCGAGAGCGGCCGGCGGTCACGTCGTCCAAGGTAACGCTGCTGAGAAGCAACGAGACCGGCGCTGGATCGCCGGACGATGTCGCCACGTCAGCCCTGCCGATCGTCTCGTTCGGCCGCTGAACGCGCCACGGTCGGTCGCCTTTCGCGCTGAGGCCGCAGCGGTGCCGCTTACACGTCGTCGCTCTCACTCGTTCTCTCAGATGTCGGACGTGCTCGCGGCCGCGATGATCTTCTCGAGCTCATCGGCGTCGGCGAGATCGTGCGGTCGTACCACGAGGTTGTCCGCGACATAGAAAAACGCTGCACGGACCTTCTCGAGCGGCACGTCCTTGAGTCGCGACCACGCCAACCGGTACACGGCGAGCTGGACCGCCTTCGCCTCCCGCCGCTGCATGGCCGGAGGACGTCCGGTCTTCCAGTCGATGAGGTCCCAGCCGCCGTCGGCATCGTGGAAGACAGCGTCGATGCGCCCGCGCACCACGATGCTGCCGATCCTCGTCTCGATAGGGGCCTCGATGGCCGCCGGCTCGCGCAGGGCCCACTCGGACTGCTCAAAGATCGCGGCCATGGCCTTCAGCCCGAGCGTCTCATCGACGTGGGCGTCGGCGCCGCCCGGGTACTCCCCGAGATCGAGCATGCCGCCGGAGCCGTAGAACTCCTCGATCCAGGCATGGAATGCCGTCCCCTTCCGCGCTGCAGAGCCAGGACGGCGGGGCAGCGGTCGGCGTAGTTGCTGCATGACCGCTCCGGCATCCTCGCGCAGTTCCACGAGCGTGGACGCGGAGATGTGCGACGGGAGGGTGAGCGGCACGCGTTCCCGTTCGCGGGCCTGCCGTGCCAGGGCCAACCGCACCTCGCGTCCCCAGCGCCCGCCGTCGACGGCGACCTCGAGTGCGGGCGCTGCCGTCTGTTCGAGAACGGCATGAGCAGCGCGTTCCATGGACTCCCGCCGGGGACCGAGCGGATCGAACGGCCAGACAGCACGCTCAGGCCTCGCGTTCGC
>JAABUN010005724.1_pt1 | contig 15102 bp, 14 predicted proteins | sample 5559311 | NCBI WGS metagenome assembly JAABUN01 (sample SAMN10711877, study PRJNA513370) | rock metagenome | isolation source: Antarctica rocks | place: Antarctica: Victoria Land, Siegfried Peak sud | reverse complement strand
ACATGGGTATCGAGACCGACTTGGTGGAGCGGTTCTTGTTGCTGGTGGACGGGCACAACCGCCAGTGCGCGCGGCGCTGGAACCGACGCCCGGACAGCGAGACGGCAACGCAATGAAATCCATAGCCTGGTGCTGCTTTCGTGACGCCGCCGTGAAACAACAAGATTATCTTATCAAGGCAAAACCGACAGATTTATGAAACAGTGAACTTCATCGGCCCTCGGCAGCGCGGATAAATCTTTAGTCGAAGCAACGCGGTTCCGAAAATTGAGAGATAAAACCGTTTCCATTCGTGAAAACTCAGCAAACGAGCGCGCTTCAGAAAGCCACGCACCAAAACGGTTCTCATTATTTTTGTTTTTTAGCGCGCAAAATGAACTTTGCGGCCCACCCCTTTTGTAACAAGAGATAGATCGGTGCTGAAACCTTTTCGACCGCGCATAGACTCCGTAAAGGGAGACGCTTCAGGCGATAACGGCTTCGGAAAAACACAGTGCCGAAACCACGATTGTCATGACACACATGACAGAAAGAATATCCGTTATGCAACCCTCGTATTGCGAAGGCGCAAAGCAGACCCCCAGGGGGCAATGGACAAAGCGGGTCCGAAATCTGGCCGCCGCGCTGCTGACTTCCGCCGTCGTTCTTGGCGCGACCGCGACCGCCTCCCAAGCCCAAACGGGCCGGCGCGGCGGCGACCGCCCGCTGCCCGCCGCGCCGGGAGCCGTGTTCGTGGGCACGAACCACAACAACACGTCCGATCCTTCCCAGCCCGCGAACCAGATCGCCGTTTACCGTCGGGCAGCCGACGGCGCGCTGCGCCTCGCCGGCTACGTCAACACCGGCGGCCAGGGTTCCGGTCCCGGCCAGCGATTCGCCGGTGACGGCCTGGGCGCGGCCCACTCGGTCCAGCTCAGCCAGGATCGCCGCTTCCTGTTCGTTACCAACGCGGGCAGCAACAACGTGTCGGTTTTTCGCGTGTCCAAGGACGGCCTCGCGCTCACCGACCTGAAGCCGACCGGCGACGGCTCGGCGAGTCACCGCTTCCCCAACAGCGTCACGCAGCACGGCGATCTCGTTTACGTGCTGAACAGCGCCGATCAGGGAAGCATCACCGGCTTCCGGCTGAGCAGTCAAGGAACCCTCGCGCCCCTTCCCGACTCGACTCGCCTGCTTGCGGCCAATCAGGACCGGTTCGCCCCCGACGCCTTGAAAAACCCCACGCAGGTGTCGTTCACGCCCGACGGGCGGCAACTCGTAGTCACGATCAAGGACGGGCCGCCGGCCGGCGCGATTCCCGGCCCCGGTAACGATCCGACCGGGCCGGGCCGCGTGCTCGTGTTCCGCGTCGGCCGCGACGGCCGCCCCTCGGCGACGTTCACGCAGACCAACCTGGACAACCACGGCCCGTTCGGCTTCTCGTTCGACGGCAAGGGCAACCTGCTCGTCGCCCTGTTCGTGGGCGGGCCGAACGGGACTGCCGCCGCCGGCTCGTTCCACATCAACGCGGACGGCTCGCTTACCCCGATCACGCCGGACGTGCCCAACACCCAGAAGGACACCTGCTGGCTGGAAAACAACGGCCGCTACGCCTTCGGCGCGAACTACACGTCGGGCACGATTTCGAGCTACCGCATCGGGCAGGACGGCGGTCTGACGCTGCTTCAGGCGGTCGCCGGCACCACCGACGATCCCGGCAACGAGCAGGGAACGACCCCGCTTGACCTGGGCATCAGCCCCAACGGCCGGTTCCTGTACAACGTTCTGCCCGGATCGGGCAAGGTCGCCGGCTGGCGCATCAACAGCGACGGCAGCCTGACGAAAATCGGCGAGTACGGCGGCCTTCCCCAAACCGTGGACGGCGACCACGCCCCGTTCGACTTTTCCGCGCTGGGCAGCCCCGCCGGCATCGCGGTGCTCTGACCCACGTACGCCCGTAGTAGAGGGTAAAGAGAAAACAAGGCTGGCCGCCCCGAACCGGGGCGGCCAGCCTTGTTTTTGCGCACCGGTGCGAGGCGTGACCGGGGCGTGACATTCTTGGGGCATGATGAAGCGTATCCGGTCAAAGGAAAACGTTTATGCCCTCGTTCACAGCGCGCAAAATTCTGGTCATCGAAGACGACCCCGACATCGCCGACCTGGTGCGGCGCGAACAGAGTGGCCGATTCGTGATGGATTTGTGAAACAAATCGGCCACCCTATTCGCGGCAAGGGGCACGCCCTTTGCTCCGTTGACGAGAAACGAAGGCTTCCCAAAGGAGTGCTCGCCATGCGACAGTTCCGCCGTCCGTACCCGCTGTGGGTCCTTTACCTGATTCCCGTCCTGGCGCTCGTGTGCGGCGCCGCGCCGGCCCTGCGCGGCGCGGGAAGGGACGACCCGAAATCCGACGGGCCGGGCTTCACGAAAAATCCGTTTCCGCACAAGCGCGGCGACGCGCGCGCGGGCCAAACCGTGTTCCGGTTCGAGACCTTCGGCAACGAGGGCTTCTGGACCGACGCCATGCGCCTGCCCCAGGGCATGAAGGCCGCCGGGTTCACGCCGATGGACGCTCTCCAGGCCGGCCTGCACGTGGACATCGAGCGCGTCCCCGCCCCGCTGCGGCGCGCCCTTGCACCGGAACTGAAAACCGACCTTTCGCCCGAAAACGCGCCGCTGCTCAACGATCCGAAAACGGCCGTCCAACTCGTCAACGCCAACGCGGTCATCGGCGTCGTTGCCGTGGACACCAACCGGGACGGCCGGCGCGACATCGCGGCGGGTGACAAGATGGGCATTGCCTGCGCCATCTGCCACACCATCACGGATTCCTCGGTCTTCGCCCTGCCGGGCAAGGGCACGATCGGGCGGCGACTCGACGGGCGCGCGACCCACTCGATCAACATGGGCAAACTGCTCGCCACGGCCGCCAATTCGCGCGCCTACTACCCCAACTTGCAGGTCGAGTTGGGCGGCAAAACCATCGGGCGCGCGCCCAAAGGCCTGACCGAGAACTCGTCCGAGGCCGAGGTGGACGCCTACCTGAACAACCCGAAGTTCTACCCCGTGGGCATGTTCGACGACAGTTCGGACGGCAACGGCAACCCCGTGCAGAACACGCCCCTGTTCCGGCAGGACCTGGCCGCGCCCTACGGCAGCGCGGGCGAGCACGCCAAACTGGACGACATCAGCAACGGCTCCTACACCGTGAACCTGGACCTGACCAGCCTCGTCACCCCGGCCGGGCGCAAGTTCCTGAAACTGACGGGCGGGGCGGCCGGCGTCGAACTCGCCGACGACTACGCTAAAATTCTCAAGGAAACAGGCGTCACCGGCTACCCCTTCGTCCGCGCGACCACCGGCCTCAAGGTCGGCGATCCCGCCCATCAGGTAGGGCGGCGCGTAAACAACAAGAAGTTGTTCGACATGAACGCCTACCTCGACAGCCTGCCCGCGCCCCCCGGCGCAAAGGTAGACGTGGCCGCCGCCCGCCGGGGCCGGGAAATCTTCCGCGCCAACTGCACCAGTTGCCACAACGTGGATCAGAGCAAGTTCGTGCCGCCCCTGCTCGTTCCGATGAAGCGCATTTTCCCCGGCTATCAGCCGGCGGTTCTCGCCAAACGCACGCCCCCGCTCAGCCCCATACAAAACTCGCCGGGCACGTTCGACGACAAAATGATCGTGGTGGACGCGAGCGACCGTGGCTCCCATCGCGGCAACGCCCTGCCGCTGCTGCTCGACCTGGCCCGCAAGCCGGTCTTCCTGCACGACGCTTCCGTGCCAAGCCTGGATGCCTTGCTCGACCCCGCGCGGGGCGCCACGGCCCCGCACCCGTTCTACATCCGTGACGCCGCCCGGCGCGCGGACACGGTCGCCTTCCTGCGCGGTCTCGACACCGGCGGGAGATAGCGCCGTTTCTGGTTATGGAAGAACTTCCCGTTCGTCAACAAACCTTGAATAGGAGAGCAGAATGAATCGTTTCCATCGGTCCCGGTCCGTCGCAATCGTCGGGTTTTCACTTCTCAGTGCCGCCGCTCTTGGTCAGAAGGCAAATGCCACTGATTTTGTGGTCCGCATCGAGAACGTGTCCACCGGCCAAACGTTGAAGACATCTAAAGGGAATAAAAACGTAGGTCTTTCTCCCGGCGCCTGGTGCCTGCATACCGGGGACAATCCGATGTATGTGGTCGGCCGTCGTGCGGCGACCATGCTGGAGCGCCTGGCGGAAGATGGCAATCCGGAGGGTTTCTTTTCGGATTTGCAGATCAACCCCCGTGTGAAGGCGACAGGCGCCTTCAACTATGCGGCTTCTCCGTACCCTGTCGCTGGTTTCATCGGGTCGAAGCAGGCCTTTGAGTTCGTGGTAAAGGACGCTGCACCGGGCGACCGGTTAAGTTTCGTGACCATGTTCATCGAGTCGAACGATTGGTTTTACGCCAACAACGCGCAAGGCATTGCCCTGTTCGGCGCCGATGGTAGCCCCACGAGCCGCGACATCACCAATCTGGTTGGCCTCTTTGATGCCGGTACGGAAGCGAATGAGGAACCCGGCGTTGGGATGAACCAGGCCCCGCGTCAGAGCCGACCGGATACGGGCAGGCCGACGCAATCTCCTGTTTATGCGATGGTGCCGCCTTCCGCAAGTCTTGGTAGTGCGATGAATGAAGGCGCCGCGGGGGTCGGTGATAGACGATGGAAGGGTCCGGAAGTGGGGAGCGTTATCCGGGTGACGATCACGCCCCGCTGACGCCCTTGATTTCCTGAATACGCGGTGGTGTTTCGTCCAAGAACACCACTAGGGGGTCGCCGGCGGCACGCTCTGTTTTTTCAATGAAGGGAAGCAAGACGATGAGCACCGAGGGACTCGGACGCGATGGGGAAGGCGGCGCGACCTATCTGCCAAAGGGAGAAACGTCGGTGACATTTCCCCCTGACCGCACGGCTCTGCTGGTGATCGATCCGGTCAACGACTTCCTGTCCGAAGGGGGAGCCGGCTGGGAGATGACCAAAAGCACCGTGACAAAGCATGATGTCGTCGGTCATCTGAAGATTGTGATCGAGGGCGCGCGCGAACGGGGTATTCCGGTGCTCTTCGGCCCCATGGCCTACACCGAGGAGGACTACGCGGATAAGGCCTTGCACCGCCGCAGCGGTATCAACCGGATCATGTTCGAGAAGAAGATGTTTCTGGCGGGCAGTTGGGGGGCCGATTTCCACCCGGACCTACAGCCCCGCGCGGACGAAATCATTCTCCTGCCCCACAAAGGATGTGATGTTTTTGAGACCGATCTTTCCGACCACCTGCGGCGCCTGGGAACCACGCACCTGGTGATCTCCGGCATGGCCGCGAACCTGTGCTGCGAGGCCACGGGACGCCGCGCTACCGAGAAAGGCTATGACGTGACGTTCCTTTCCGACGCCATCGGCGCGGAGAACATCCCCGCCTATGAAGCGGCCATTCTCGTGAACTATCCCCTGATCGCCAACGCGGTCCTGGAGGTGGACGAGTTTCTGGCCGCCGTGGATGCCGCCGGGGCGCAGAGCCACTTTCCGGTGCAGCCAGGCGACACAATCCGGGGTTCCGACCACCTGGAGATCGGCACGGTGAAGCAGGTGGTTGCGGCGACAGACGAAGCGGACGCCTACCTGGTGGTTCCGCGCGGGCTGATTTTCTCCAAGGACACCTACATCCCGCTGGACGCGGTGGTGAAGCGATCCGGCACGGATGTCTTCATCAATTTGCCGAAGTTGGTTGTGGGGGATATGCCGTGGATCGAGCCTCCCACGCGCGCGGCTCAGCAAGCGAAGCGCGGCCCGCGCGCGCGGGATGTGGAAAATCTGTACGGCTCGCGTTCCCCTTCCCTTCACGCGGAACAGGCAGCCGCGAAGCAGACCTGAGAACGATAACAGGGAGGCCGGGGATTGATCCACCACGCCGCCCGGCGCGCGGACACAATCGCCTTCCTGCGCGGCCTCGACACCAACAAAAACTAAGGCGGAGGAGACACAAATGCGTTTTTTGCCGACGCGCGTTCATGGCGTCATTGATTGGATCATGGGGCTGGGGCTGATTGCATTGCCGTGGCTTTTCGGCTTCGCCCGCGGGGGAGCCGAAACGTGGGTGCCTGTCCTGCTCGGCATCATCGGTCTGGTCGTCACCTTCTTCACCGATCACGAGTTCGGCGTCGTGCGCAGAATTCCCATGATCGGTCATCTCTGGGTGGACGGACTGGCCGGCTTCTTCCTTGCGGCGTCGCCGTGGCTGCTCGGCTTTGCGGATCACGTGTGGCTTCCCCATCTGCTGCTTGGAATTGCCGAGTTCACGGCCGCGTTCGTGACGAAAACCGTGCCCCCGATTCCGCACGCGCAGTAGATCGCTCGCGCGGAAGTTCAATCCTGCGCGGTCTCGACACCGGCAGGCGGTAAACGGAAACACGAGGCGGCCCCGATCCGTCAGGGCGCGCGCGAAAGGGCCGGATGGGGGGAATGAACTATCCCGCGAACGGGGACAAGAGACCGGAGGACGGCAAGCACGGCGAGGACGAAACCGCCGCAGGCGTCTGACTGCCGACTCCGACGAAAGGAACGCCATGCCCAGCAGCGACAGCGCCGCGAACGCTTCGGACGTGACACAGCGGTTCGCCGCGCTCCCCCACCGGCTCGCTCTCGACGATTACAACTTCGCCCACTTCCGCACCAAGCACCTGCTCAGCGACATCGAGGCGACCCGCGAAAAACGCGGCATCGCGCCCGGCGAAATTGCCCCCGACTTCGTTCTGCCGCGCGCGGACGAGAGCGGCGGCACGTTGCGCCTTTCCAACCTGCGGGGCAAGCCCGTTCTGCTCCACTTCGGCTCGTTCACCTGACCGATCACCATCGGCTCGGTCGAGCCGCTCACCAAACTGCACGCGCGCTGGGGCGCGGACGTTCATTTCGTGGACGTGCTCATCCGGCAGGCCCACCCCGGCCCGGACGTGCCGGCGTACCAAACGTTTGAACAAAAGACGGCGGACGCGCGCGCCTACCAGGAACAGGAAAACATCGCCTGGCCCGTGCTCGTGGACGATCTCGAAGGAACGACGCATCAGGTGTACGGCGGCCTTGCCGACCCGATCTACCTGATCGGGACCGACGGCCGCGTTTCCTACTACAATATGTGGACCCACGCGCCGACCGTCCACGACGCGCTCGAAAGCCTGATCGCACGCGGCGGGAGCGGCATCGTCCGGGGCGCGGGCGTGGACCGTTTTCCGCACATGGGTGCCGCGATGACTGACGGCTGGCGCGGCCTGCGCCGGGGCCTGCCGCAAAGTTTCGTGGACATGGAAACCGCCGTTCCTACCCAGGGCGTCAGCACCTTTCTGGGCTATCAACTGCGCCCGCTGCTCGCCCCGCTGACCCTGCGCGCCCGGCCGCTGCCCGTTCCCGTCAAGGTTGGGCTGGTTGTGGGGGCTGGGGCCGCCGCCCTGCTCTTCCTGCGCTCGCGGAGAAAAAACAATGGATAGCGAAACCGAGTTTCGGCCCAAGGCAAGCGAAATCAAGGGGCAAAAACTGCCCTACCCCGCCCGGCAGTCGGACATGAACCCGCCGCCCGACAGCGACTTGAGCAACTACAAGCCGGCGGGCAAACTCGCGGGCAAGGTCGCCCTCATCACCGGCGGCGACAGCGGCATCGGGCGGGCGGTCGCCATCGCGTTCGCGCTCGAAGGCGCAAATGTCGCCATCGTTTACAACGAGAACGACGAGGACGCCCAAACCACGCGCCTGCTGGTCGAAAACGAGGACGGCCGCCGCTGCCTCGTGCTCAAAAGCGACGTGCGCGACCCGGCCGCCTGCCGCGACGCGGTCGCCCGCACCGTGGCCGAATTGGGCGGCCTGAACGTTCTCGTGAACAACGCCGCGTACCAGCAGGCGCAAAAACGCTTCGAGGACGTGACCGAAGAACAGTTTCGGCGCACCTTCGAGACCAACATTTTCGGCTATTTCTACATGGCAAAGGCCGCCGTGCCGCATCTGAAAGCCGGCGACGCGATCATCAACACGGGAAGCATCGTCGGGCTGGTCGGATTGGCGATCCTGATTGACTACTGCGCGAGCAAGGGGGCCATCCACGCCTTCACCAAGTCGCTCGCACTCAGTCTGGGCGAGCGCGGCATTCGCGTCAACGCCGTCGTGCCCGGCCCGGTCTGGACACCCAATATTCCCGGCACCATGCCCATCGAGGAGGTCGAAAACTTCGGCCACGAGGTCGCCCTGAAACGCCCCGGCCAGCCCGAAGAACTCGCCCCCGCCTACGTCTTTCTGGCCTCGTCCGGCGACTCAAGTTTCGTCACCGGCGCGCTGTTTGAAGTCACCGGCGGTCGCTTGTCGCCCGGCTAACGCGCGCGCCCAATCGAACGGAAAGCGACCCCTTTGGAACCCGACACCTACCCGCCCGGAGCGGTCCGCGCCCTGCTGAACACCGACCGGGTCACGGAGGCGACGCGCGAGGCGTTAAAAAAACGCCTCGAACCGCCCGACCTAACAGCCCGCCCGCGCTTCTTCGACGAAACGCAATTCGCCATTCTGCGCGCCGTCTGCGCCCGCCTCCTGCCCGCCGACCCGAACGGCCCCGAAGCCTGGCAATTCGCCTTCTGCGTGGACGAACGCCTTGTCGAAAATAAAGGCAACGGCTGGCGCTACGATGCCCTGCCGGGCGACGGCGCGGCCTACCAGCAAGCCCTCGCCAGCTTTGACGAAACCGCCCAGTCCCGGTTCGGCGCGAACTTCGTCGGTCTCGATGACGTGCAGCAGGACGAGGTTTTGCGTGCCGTGCAAACCGGCGCGGCCGAGGGCGAAACCTGGCAAACGCTGCCCGCCGCGCGCTTCTTCGAAGAGATGCTCGCCGAACTCGTCGAGGCGTACTACAGCCACCCGCTCGCACAGGAAACCATCGGCTACGCGGGCATGGCGGACGCGAAGGGGTGGAAAAAAATCGGGCTGAACGTGGTGGAGGACTGGGAGGTGCGGGCGGCCCTCACCCCACGGCTCCCTCTCCCAATTCTGGGAGAGGGGGTGCCTGGTACCGGGTCGGGTACGAGTTCACGGGAGTCGCCCTTCCTTTCCGTCTCCCCCTCTCCCAGAATTGGGAGAGGGAGCCGTGGGGTGCGGGCGGCAACGGCCAGCGACCCTGTGGACGCCGTCATTATCGGGACCGGCGCAGGCGGCGCACCCTTGCTCGCGCGGCTTGCCCAGGCCGGCCTCAAAGTCGTCGCGCTCGAAGCCGGCAAACGCTGGGACCCAGCCCGCGACTTCGCCACCGACGAGATGGCCCAGGAAAAACTTTTCTGGAGCGACGAACGCCTCAGCGCGGGCGGCGACCCGGTCGCGTTCGGCAACAACAACAGCGGGATCGGCGTGGGCGGCTCAACGCTGCATTACACCGCGTACACGCCCCGCGTTCAGCCTGACGACCTGCGCCTGTTTTCTGAGTTTGGCGTCGGCTGCGACTGGCCGCTTTCCTACGAGGACCTGGAACCCTATTACGACGAACTGGAAGCGTTTCTGGGCGTGTCCGGCCCGACGCCGTATCCGTGGGGGCCAAAGCGAAAACAAGGCTACCCGCTGCTGCCCCTGCCCCTCAACGGAGCTGCGCAATTGATGGCGCGCGCCTGCGCCCGAATGGGCATCCGCACCTCGCCGGCCGCCAACGCCGCGCTGTCCGCGCCGTACTTTCAGCCCGGCGTCGGGTGGCGGGCTGCCTGCACGAACCGGGGCTTCTGCCAGGCCGGCTGCTCGACGGGCGCGAAGGCAAGCATGGACGTGACTTTTTTGCCGCTCGCCGAACGTTTCGGGGCCGAGATACGCGCCGAATGCTTCGTGACGCGGATTGAGACGGACCGGGCCGGGCGCGTCAATGGAGTGGTGTACGTGAACGCCGACGGGAACGAAGAACGACAGGCGTGCCGGGCCGTGTTTTTGTGCGCCGGGGCCGTTGAAACGCCGCGCCTGCTGCTGCTGAATCACCTTGCGAACGCCAGCGGGCAGGTCGGGCGCAACTTCATGGCGCATACCGGCGTGCAGGTGTGGGGGCAGTTCGACGACGACGTTCGGCCCTTCAAGGGAATTCCCGGCGGGCTGATCTCGGAGGACACGCACCGGCCCAAAGATGCCGACTTCGCGGGCGGTTATCTGCTGCAAAGCATCGGGGTCATGCCCGTCACCTATGCTTCGCAGATGGCACGGGGGCGCGGTTTGTGGGGCGACACGCTCGGCGCGCACATGAAAGGCTACAACCACGTCGCCGGCATCAACATCCTGGGCGACTGTCTGCCGTACGAAAGCAACTTCCTCGAACTGTCCCACGAAAAAGACGCACGCGGGCTGTTCAAGCCGCGCATCCACTTCACCAACGGCGAAAACGAGAAACGCCTGACCACCCATGCCGAACGCTTGATGGGTGAAATCTGGAAAACGGCGGGCGCGCGCGATTTGTGGACGTTTCCGCGAAACGCGCACGTCATCGGGACGTGCCGCATGGGGACGGACCCGGCCGCCTCCGTCGTCAGTCCGGACGGGGCCGTTTGGGACGTGCCCGGCTTGTACGTTTGCGACAACTCAATTTTTCCGTCCGCACTTTCGGCGAATCCCGCGCTCACCATCATGGCGCTGTCACTGCGAACCGCCGACCGGTTCCTGGAGAACAAAAATGGCTGACGACTTTCTGGACATCGTGAAGCGTGTTCAGGGTGACAGCAACTATGCGGGCGACGAGTTCGGCGGGGCGGCCGGAACCGACGGCAGCGGAATGCCGACCGGAGCGGCGGGCAACTTCCTGTTCGCCACCGGCATCGAGTGCTCGAACCCGACCATTGAGAACAAGCGCGTGCGGCGTGACCTGCTCGAAGAATGCGGCCACTACGACCGCTGGCGCGAAGACCTTGCGCTCGTGAAGGAAATGGGTCTCAAGGTGCTGCGCTACGGCCTGCCCATTCATAAAACGTATCCGGGGCCGAATAAATACGATTGGGAGTTTGCCGATACGGTAATGGGCGAGATCAAGCGGCTCGAAATCACGCCTATCCTCGATTTGCTCCACTTCGGCGTGCCCGACTGGCTGGGCGACTTCCAGAACCCCGAACTGCCGCTGCGCTTTGCCGAATACTGCGAGGCCGTCGCCAAACGGTACCCGTGGGTGCGCTTTTACACGCCGGTCAACGAGATCTACGTGTCCGCCCGCATGAGCGGCAAGGACGGGCTGTGGAACGAACAATTAAAGTCCGACCGGGGCTTCGTGACCGCGCTCAAGCACCTGGTCGCGGCAAGCATTCTGGGCAACCATCGCATTTCCAAGCACCGGCCCGACTGCGTGATCGTGCAAAGCGAGTCGGCCGAATACGTTCATCAGGCCACGGCCGCGCTCGACCCGAAGGTGACGCTGGGCAACAAAATGCGCCTGCTGTCCCTCGACCTCTTGTACGCCCACGCGCCCGACGCGGACGCCTACCAATATTTGCGCGACAACGGCCTGACGCGCGAGGAATACGACTGGTTCCTGGTCGGCGAGCCGCCCGGCTACCAGGTGATGGGCAACGACTACTACGGCAAGAACGAGCACATCCTGCTGCCCGACGGGACGCAGTGCGAGGGCGAGGACGTTCTGGGCTGGTACCAGATCACCAAACAGTACTACGACCGCTACAAAAAGCCGGTCATGCATACCGAGACTAATCACTTCGACCCCGACAAGGCCTCGAACTGGCTGTGGAAGCAGTGGATCAACGTGCTGCAAATGCGCAAGGACGGCGTTCCCGTGCTGGGCTTCACCTGGTACAGCCTGATTGACCAGGTGGACTGGGACAAGGCCCTGGCGAAAAAGGAGGGGATCGTCAACCCGTGCGGCCTGTACGACCTTTATCGCAAACCCCGCCCGGTCGCCGCGGCTTACCGGCAACTGCTCGAAGCGTTCGGCCAGATCACCATCGTCCCGCACGGCGAAATGTTCGCGGTCACGGATCAGCCCGCGCTGCTGAAAGTCGAGGTGTAAGCCGTCATGGAAGCGCAGGCGAACGAAACTACCCTTGTCTTTTTGCACCACTTCGGCGGGGCGGGCCGAACGTGGACCGAGGTCATCGCCCGGCTCGAAAACGACTTTCGCTGCATCGCGCCCGCCCTGAAAGGCTTCGGTAATGCAAACGTGCCGCCCGGCACCCGCTTCGCCATGGATGATTACGCGAACGACGTAGCCGAACTCGTTCGGGCGCGCGGGCTGACGCGCTGGGTACTCGTCGGCCACTCGATGGGCGGCAAGATCGCCCTCGCGCTCGCTGCCCGGCGGCCCGGCGGCCTCGCTGCCCTCGTTCTCGTCGCGCCCTCGCCGCCCTCGCCGGAGCCGATGACGGATGCCGGCCACGCCCAATCGCACGCGGCCTGCGGCGACCCGGAAGCGGCGCGGGGAATAGTTGCCATGATTACCGGCGACCCGCTGCCTGACGCACTCCGAGAGCGAACCGTCGCGGACATGATCTGTGCCTCGCCGGCCGCGTGGCAAGCGTGGCTCGACGCAGGCAGCCGGGAAAACATCGTGGATCGAATGTCCGCCCTTGCCGTTCCCGCATTTGTCCTGGCCGGGGAGCGGGACCCGGTCGTGCCCGCCGCCCTTTTGGAGCGCGAGGTCGTGTCCCGCCTGACCGCCGCCCAAACACGGCTCCTCGTCATTCCCGGCGCGGGCCACTTGCTGCCCCTAGAAGCGCCCAGCGCAGTAGCGCGCCAGATTCGGGAGGCCGCGGGGCGAGCGTAACCCGCGCCTTGTTTTCGCCCGTCCTGCCTTACGGCTGCACCAAACGCTCGGCCTGGCCGACGGCGCGGGCGAGCTGGGCGTCGGCGACGTAAAAGTTGTACACGGCCTGAACGAAGTTCGTTTGCGCCTGCACCAGCAGCGTTTGGGCGGTGATCACGTCAATGATGTCACCCACGCCTTCGCGGCGCGACTCCGTGGCCGCCTCGAAGTTGATCTGGGCGGCCTGTTGCGCGGCTTCGGCCGCCGGGACGGAGGCGCGCGCCAGCGCCAACTGACGGTAGGTTTGCTCGACGTTTACCGCCACCTGCTGGCGCAGCGATTCGAGCTGCAATTCGGCGGCGCGCTGATTGGCCTGGGCCGCCCGCACCGCCGCGCGCGAGGCTCCCGCGTCAAACAAAGGATACGAGACCTGAGCGCCGAACTGGCGGTTGTTGCCCGTGCCGGGCGCGAACTGGTAGCCCACGGCGGCGTCGCTGGTGACCAGAACGCCGCTGTTGATCCGGGCGAGCTGGACGGATGCCCGGTTCTGGTCAATCCCGGCCGCGACGCGCGCGACGTCGGCGCGCGTGCGGTACGCCAGTTCAATGTAACGGTTGATCGCGGCCTCGTCGCCGGTCGTGGCGGGAGAGGGGGCCGTTTGCGGTCCGGTCGTCGCGCCGGCTCCCGTTCCGCCGGTCGCGGTCGCGGCCGGATCGGGCGTCAGCGTGGCGGTCGTGGGCGTCGCATCGGTCGGGGCGGGAACGTCGGCGAGCGTCAATTGGCTGCCGCCCACGATCCCGATGCTGAACTTGAGCTGGGCCTGGGCGAGATTGGCGTTGTTTCGGGAAGTGAGCAGATTAACCTGGGCGTTCGATAAGTCCGCCCGCGCCTGAAACACGTCCACGGCGGCGGCCAGGCCCACGTCCACCTGGGCCGTGACCACGTCGAGCGTGTTTTGGGCGCGGGCGACCTGGGACTCGGAAACGCGCACCAGCGCCTGATTACGCAGCACGGTGAAGTAACTGCTGGCGACGTCGGTGACCACGGCCTGGCGCGTGTCGGCCTCGGCGAACTCGGATGCGCGCAGACCGGCCCGCGACGAACGGGCGGAAACGTCGCGCAGGCCGGTGTCATAGATGCGGTACCGCAGCGAAACGTCGCCGTTGCGCGACTCGGACCCGAAGCCGCTCCCGCCCGCGTTGGCATAGCTGCGGCCGTAGGAGAACTGGGGCGAGACGGTGGGATAGTAGGCGGCGTTCGCCTGCCGGACGCGCTGCCGGGCGGCGTCCCGGTCCGCCTGGGAAGCGAAAAAGTCGGGCTGAAGCCGCAGCGCGGCCTGGATGGCGTCCTGAAGGGTAAGCGGCGTGGGCAGGGCGGGCGGTGCGGCGCTCGTGGTTGGGGCGGGGGCGGGGTTCCGCGGCGCCGGGGGCGCGGGCGTTTGCGCGAAGGCCGGCGGCAGGACGACGCCGGCGAAAAAAGCGGCCGGGGCGAAGCGCGAAAGCAGAGCGGCGGCAGCGGCGGCGCGGCGCGCACGGCGGCGAATAATCATGCGGAGGAAACAATTCCTTTCGGTTGGGTCGGGCGCCAAAGCGCGGCTGCGCGGCAACGGTTTTTCATCACCGAAGGTATCACGCCATTTGCACGCACCGTGTTCCCTTGACTTCGCATTTTGGCACGGTCTACAATTCCGAGGCCAAGCCGTGCGCGCGCGGGCCAAACCATCCATGAAAATTTACACGGGAACGGGCGACGCGGGCGAAACGGGACTGTACGGGGGCCAGCGCGTGAGCAAGGACGACGCGCGGGTGGAGGCGTACGGGACCGTGGACGAGGCGAACGCCCTGCTCGGCATCGCCGCCGTCCATCTAAGCGACACCGCGCTTCGGGAGTTAGTGACGCGGCTGCAAAACGAATTGTTCGTTCTCGGTTCGGACCTCGCCACGCCCCTTTCGCGCGACGAATCGGCCGGCAAGAGCATCGTACCGCGCATTGAAACCGGTCACGGTACGGCGTTGGAAGGCGTGATTGACGCCTTCGAGGCCGAACTTTCCCCGCTGCGTCAATTTATCCTGCCCGGCGGCTCGCCCGGCGCGGCCACGCTTCACCTGGCCCGCACGGTCGTTCGGCGGGCCGAGCGGCGAACCGTCGCTTTGTCGCGCGCATCCCCCAACGACGTTAACCCGGAGGCGCTGCGCTACCTGAACCGTTTGGCCGACCTGCTGTTCGTGCTTGCCCGCGTCGCCAATCACCGGGCGGGCGTCGCCGACGTGTCCTGGACGCGGCCGGAAACGGCCGGCGGTTCGCCCGGCGACTGAAGTCGCGGGCTACGAAGAAACAAAGCCTCCTTCGGAGGCTGCCCGACCTGTGC
>JAABUN010005723.1_pt1 | contig 15106 bp, 10 predicted proteins | sample 5559311 | NCBI WGS metagenome assembly JAABUN01 (sample SAMN10711877, study PRJNA513370) | rock metagenome | isolation source: Antarctica rocks | place: Antarctica: Victoria Land, Siegfried Peak sud | reverse complement strand
GTCTCGCTGCAGCGTCCGGTCCGGCGCCCCGTGTCCCGAGCGCCTCGCGGGCGGTTCGCCCCTTAGGGTGAGGTCTGGCACGATCACCGTCGTCGGCGTGGGCCGGCGACAGGCCTCGGGGGGATCACCGGGTCAGGGTGCGACGCGGTGCTGAGGAGGACATCGGTGCGTCTCACACGCCCACATGCGCTCGCGGTGGTGACCACCGGTGCCCTGGTGGTCGCAGCCCTGGTGACCCCTCCCGCCTCCGCCCTCGAGCCCCGCCGGCCGCCGGCCACGCAGCGGCCGGCCACGCAGCTGCCGGCCACGCAGCTGCCGGCCACGCAGCCCACCACCGGGTCGCTGCTCGACCCGCGAGTCCGGCGCACCGCCGACCCGGACGCGACCAGCCCGACGGCCCTGCCGACCCGGGGGCCGGTGCAGGTGATGCTCGAGCTCGACGACGCGCCGTCCTCGGTGGCCTACGCCGGGGCCCTGCGTGGCGGACGCCGGGCAGCGGCCGGTGCTGGGCGCGCGCAGCGATCGAGGGTGCTGGCCGGGCAACGTGAGGTGCTGCAAGCGTTGGGCCGCAACGGAACTCGTGCCTCGACGCTTTACACGACCTCCTCGGTCTACGCCGGCGTCGCGGTCAGCACCGACGCAAGCCGGCTGCGGGCGCTCGGGGCCCTTCCCGGGGTCAAGGCCGTCCACCTGCTCACCCCGAAGCGGATGGCCAACGCCGACACGGTCCCGTTGACCGGTGCGCCGAACGTGTGGGCCTCCTCGAGCACCGGCGAGGGCATCCGGATCGGCATCATCGACAGCGGGGTCGACTACACGCACGCCGACTTCGGTGGGCCGGGAACCGCAGAGGCGTACGCCGCCGCCCGCGCGGCATCGACCCGGCCGCCCACCTACCCCGCGGGTGGCAACGTCGTCGGCGGGGTCGACCTGTCGGGGGACGACTACGACCCCACCGCGATGCTGCCGGACGGGTCGCCCGATCACCGGCGCACCAGGCCCAAGCCGGACGCCAACCCGTTGGACTGCGAAGGGCACGGCTCGCACGTCGCAGGCACGGCCGCGGGGCTGGGTGTCACGACCGTCGGACAGACCTTCCGCGGCCCCTACACCGGACTGCGGTCGGACGCCTTCCGGATTGGCCCCGGTGTCGCTCCCGGTGCCGCCATCTACGCGATCAAGGTGTTCGGCTGTCAGGGGTCGACCGACCTGGTGACCCAGGCGCTGGACTGGGCCGGTGACCCCAACCGCGACGGTGACGTCAGCGACCACCTCGACGTGGTGAACCTCTCGCTGGGCGGTGACTTCTCCTCACCGCAGGACCCCGACTCGGTCGCCGCTGACAACCTGGCCCGGCTGGGCACCGTGGTGGTGGCCGCGGCCGGCAACGCCGGTGACGTGCAGGACGCCGTCGGTGCGCCGGGGGCGGCGACCCGGGCCATCGCCGTGGCCGCCAGCGACGACGCGGTCGCGGTGGTCGACGGCCTGATCGTGGACGCACCGCAGGGACTGGAGCCGAGCCCCTCGCTGGACGGCGCCGCCGACAACGTGTTCGGCGCCGAGCAGTCCGCGGGCGACTCCGCCGGCGGTGTCCCGCCGTACGACTGGGCCGCGAAGGGCGGTGTGCGCGCGACCTCGCTCGTGCGGGTCGGCAGGTGGGCGGCCCCGGTGGGCCCGGGCAACAACGCCGACGGCTGCGACCGGTACTCCCCGGCGGACGCTGCCGCAGTTGCCGGCAAGGTCGCCTTCCTGCGCTGGACCGACGTCGGTGACCGGCGCTGCGGCTCGGGCACGCGCGGCGCCAACGCCGTGGCTGCCGGCGCCGTGGGCGTCGTGCTCGGGGACGACGTCAACAGCTTCTCCGCCGGCATCGCGGGTGACCCCCGTCTGCCGATGATGCTGGCCATCAAGCAGGGCACCGACGCCCTGTCGCGTGCTGTCGACGCTTCAGGCAACGACGGCTCGGTCAAGGTCTCGCTGACCCAGGACCACCGCGCCTCGGTGCGGGTCAGTTTGGCCGGCAGCACCCTCGACCCGACCGACCGGGTGGGGGTGTTCTCCTCACGCGGGTTCGGCACCGCGCAGGCGGTGAAGCCCGATGTCACCGCCCCCGGTGTCACCGTGTTCTCGGCGGACGTCGGCACCGGCGCGGGCGGGGTCAGCGACAGTGGCACCTCGATGGCCTCGCCGCACGTCGCCGGGGTCGCCGCGCTGGTGCGCAAGGCACACCCGAGCTGGACCGTCGAGCAGGTCAAGGCGGCGATCATGATCACCGCTGGCGCCCGGGTGATGCCGGAGACCGGTGGTCCACTGACCGAGGGTCCGGCTCGGGCCGGTTCGGGCCGGGTGCAGGCCGACCGCGCCGTGACGACGGGGTCGCTGGTCTATGGCGCGGACGGCAGCGGAGGGGTGAGCCTGTCCTTCGGCGACGTCGCGGTCACCCGGGCCGCGGTGCTCAGCAGACGGCTGCGCGTGCAGAACGTCAGCAGCGCTGCGCACACCTACGCCCTCACGTACCGGCCTACGGTCAGTACGCCCGGCGTCAGCTTCACGGTCTCGCCCTCGCACGTCACGGTGGCGCCCCACGCGGCGGCGACCGTGCTGGTGACGCTGCGCCTGAACCCCGCGGCGATGCGCCGCACCCTCGATCCCACCATGAGCACCGATGCCGGACTGCGCAGCTACTACAGCGACGCCAGCGGGTCGGTCGCGGTGCGCGGTGACGGCTCGCTGGTCAAGGTGCCCGTCTACGTCGCACCACGACCGGCCTCGTCGATGTCGTCTGCAGCCACGGCATCCGTGGCGGCGAGCGGTGACGGCACCCTCGACCTGGTGGGCAAGCACCTGAGCCAGGGTTCGGGAGGCACCACCGACCCCAGGATCTACGCCAGCACCGTGACGGCGCTGATGCTGCAGGGAACCAGCCCTCGACGTCCGGACTGCTCACGCACGGTGGTGACCGGCTGCACCGCCTTCGCCGACGACCGCGCGGGCGACCTCCGGTACGTCGGCGTGGCCTCGGACGTCCCGTACGTACGGGCGCCGTTCGACGGCTCCAAGGGCGCCGACAACGGGTATGCCTACGTCGGCGTCTCGTCGTGGGGCCCGTGGCGCACACCCGCCTCGTACGCCGAGTTCGACGTCTACCTCGACACCGACGCGGGCAGCCCCAAGGGCACACCGCAGCCCGAGCTGGTGCTGTTCAACAGCCGGCTCGCGCCGGACAGCGACATCATGGTGGCTACCCTGGTCGATCTGCGCACCGGTGCGGTCGTCGACCAGGAACCGCTGAACGCGGCCGTGGGGTCGTTGGACACCGGCCTGTTCCACAGCGACTCGATGGTGCTCCCGCTGTGGTTGCCCGCACTGCTGCCCTACCTGCCGAAGCGGTCGAACGGCACCGTGGCCTCGACCCGGCTCGGGTACTGGGTGCAGGGCGGCACGGTCGAGTCCGGGGTGACCGATGCGATCGGCAGCCAGGCGCGACCGCTCGGTCTGGATCTGCGCTCACCCGCGCTGCGGGCCGCTGGCAACTCGATGGGCCCCGCGCTCAACGACGACGCGAGCGGGGCTGCCTACCGACTGCGGGTGCATCGTGACCTGACCCGACTGGGGCCGGACCGGCCGCAGGGGCTGCTGCTGATCCACCACCAGAACCTGAACGGCGCCCGGGCCCAGGTGGTGCGGGTGGGTGGCAGCACGACGACCCGCCTGACGACCACGGTGACGGCGTACACGCGTGGCGGACGCCCCACGTTCACTGCCTCGGTGCGGCCGACCTTCGGGTCGGCCCTGCCGTCGGGGACGGTGACCTTCCGGGACGGCACCAAGATCATCGGTCGGACAGCACTGGTGCGCGGGACGACCGCGGTGCGGCCCTCGGCGATGCCGAGCGGTCGGCACGTCCTGACCGCCACATACGACGGTGACCGGTTGTGGGCGCCCAGCACCAGCGTGCGGGTCGGGTTGAGCATCGCGGGCCGCCCGACGTCGACCTCGATCGCGGTGCCGGCGACCGTGAGCTTCGGGCAGGTGGCGACCGCCGCGTCGAGGGTGCTGCCGGTCGAGGCCACCGGGTACGTGACGTTCCGCGAGGGTGGGCGGGCGCTGACCCGGGCCCCCGTCGAGCGTGGTCGGGCCAGCACGCAGCTGCCGCTCCTCTCACCTGGTCGGCACGTCCTGCGGGCGACCTACGACGGCTCGTCAGCGTATGCCGCGTCGACGTCGGGCACGGTGTCGATCACGGTGGCTGTCGCGGTCCGCTGAACGGCCCGTCCGATCACTGAGACGTGGTTCCCGGCATGTGGACGGTTCTTCTACGCTGCTGGCCATGACGGCAGCTGCTGCGGCGACGCGTCCTCACTTGTCCCTGGCGGTGATCGGCGGTGACGGCATCGGCCCCGAGGTGGTGGCCGAGGGACTCAAGGTGCTCACCGCGGTCACCCAGGGGCAGGTCGAGCTCGACCTGCACGAGTACGAGCTGGGCGCCGCTCGTTATCTGCGCACCGGTGAGGTGCTGCCGGACCCGGTGCTCGCCCAGCTGCGCGGGCACGACGCGATCCTGCTCGGGGCCGTCGGTGGCGAGCCGGGTGACCCGCGGTTGCCGGCGGGCCTGCTCGAACGGGGACTGCTGCTGCGCCTGCGGTTCGAGCTCGACCAGTACGTGAACCTGCGGCCCACGCGGATCCTGCCCGGCGTCAGCAGCCCGCTCGCCGAGCACGGTGCCGTCGACTTCGTCGTCGTGCGTGAGGGCACCGAGGGCCCGTACGTGGGCAACGGCGGTCGGTTGCGCGTCGGCACCCCGCACGAGGTGGCCACCGAGGTCAGCGTCAACACGGCGTACGGCGTCCAGCGAGTGGTGCGGGACGCATTCGAGCGCGCGCGGTCACGGTCGGGGCGCCTGACCTGGGTGCACAAGACCAACGTGCTGGTGCACGCGGGGGCGGTGTGGACGCGGGTCGTCGCCGAGGTGGGGGCGCAGTACCCGGACGTGAGCGTCGACTACCTGCACGTGGACGCGGCGACCATCTTCCTGGTCACCGATCCCGCCCGGTTCGACGTCATCGTGACGGACAACCTGTTCGGCGACATCCTCACCGACCTCGCCGGAGCCGTCAGCGGTGGGATCGGCCTGGCAGCCAGCGGCAACGTCAACCCCGAGCGCACGGCCCCCAGCATGTTCGAGCCGGTGCACGGCTCGGCTCCCGACATCGCTGGCACGGGGGTGGCCGACCCGACGGCGACCGTCCTGTCGGTGGCGCTGATGCTGCGTCACCTCGGGTTGCCCGACCTCGCCGGGCGGATCGAGGACGCGGTCGTCGCCGACGTGGCCGCCCGTGGTCGCGCGCGCCGCTCGACCAGCGAGGTGGGTGACGCCCTGGCCGCGGCCGTATCTGGCACCAGCGTGTCGAGTTCGGCCGTACGGTAGCGTCCGCTCATGGCTCTCGACTTCATCGTCAAGCGCAACGACCAGCCCCTGCCCGACGAGCAGCGCGAGCAGGTGCTGGTCGCGCCGGGGTTCGGAAAGCACTTCACCGACCACATGGCGGTGCTGAGCTGGACGGCGCACGAGGGGTGGCACGACGCACAGGTGCGCCCGTACGGTCCCCTGCTGCTCGACCCCTCTGCCGCGGTGCTGCACTACGCCCAGGAGATCTTCGAGGGGCTCAAGGCCTATCGGCACGACGACGGGTCCATCTGGGCGTTCCGCCCCGAGGTCAACGCGGAGCGGTTCCGTCTCTCGGCCCAGCGGCTGGCGCTGCCCCCGCTGCCGAGCGAGGACTTCATCGCCTCGATCCGCTCGCTCGTCGAGACCGACGTCGCCTGGGTTCCGGGCGGCGGCGAGGCGAGCCTGTACCTGCGGCCGTTCATGTTTGCGTCAGAAGCGTTCCTCGGGGTGCGGCCGGCGGCCGAGGTCACCTACTGCGTCATCGCCTCGCCGGCCGGCGCCTATTTCGCCGGTGGTGTCCAGCCGGTGTCGATCTGGCTGTCCAGCGAGTACACCCGGGCCGCCCCGGGTGGCACGGGCGCGGCCAAGTGCGGAGGCAACTACGCGGCCAGCCTGCTCCCCATGCTCGAGGCCAAGGCGCACGGCTGCGACCAGGTGTGCTTCCTGGACGCGGTGGAGCGGCGCTGGGTCGAGGAGCTCGGCGGGATGAACCTCTACTTCGTGGTGGACGACGGCAGCGTCGTGACGCCCGAGCTGACCGGCACCATCCTGGAGGGCGTCACCCGCAGCTCGATCCTGCAGATCGCCGCTGACCTGGGACACGCGGTCACCGAGCGGCGGGTCAGCATCCAGGAATGGCGCGAGGGGGCCGAGTCCGGACGCATCCAGGAGGTGTTCGCCTGCGGCACCGCCGCGGCCGTCACCCCCGTCGGGCGTCTCGCGTCGACCGACGGTGAGGTCGTCACCGGTGACGGCTCGACTGGGCCGGTGACGACTGCGGTGCGCGCAGCGCTGCTGGACCTCCAGTACGGCCGGGCCCGCGACGAGCACGGCTGGCTCACCCGGCTGGTCTGAAGCGTGCTCGGTGGGTGTGGTCCTTGTGGCACACTCGACCCACCATGTCGACGTCGATGATCATTAGCTGAGGCGCGCCGACGGGCCACTGGCCCGACGCCGCGCCAGACCTCTCGTTCTCGGGGGGTCTTTTTCGTTGTCGCGCCGGCGTCGTGACAACACCGCGTCGGAGAACTCCGCGTCGGACAACTCCGCGAAGAGAGCAGGCACATCGTGACGGCCACCCCGGGCAGCAACACCCCCGGCGACTTCCATGTCTACGACACGACGTTACGTGACGGTGCGCAGCAGGAGGGACTGTCGCTGTCGGTCAACGACAAGCTGGCGATCGCGGGGTACCTGGACGACCTGGGAGTCGGGTTCATCGAAGGCGGATGGCCGGGGGCGATCCCCAAGGACACCGAGTTCTTCGCCCGGGCAGCGCGCGACCTGAGGCTTCGCACTGCCGTCCTGGCGGCGTTCGGTGCGACCCGCCGTCCGGGGACCACGGCCGAGCTCGACCCCCAGGTGCGCGCGCTGCTGGACTCACAGGCTCCGGTGGTGACGCTGGTGGCCAAGAGCCACGCCCGCCACGTCCAGCTCGCCCTGCGCACGACGCTGCAGGAGAACCTGGCCATGGTCGGCGACACCGTCCGGTTCCTCGTGGGCGAGGGGCGCCGCGTGGTGCTGGACGCGGAGCACTTCTTCGACGGCTACGGCGACGACCCGGACTACGCGCTCGAGGTCGTCCGCCGTGCGATGGAGTCCGGCGCCGAGGTAGTCACGCTGTGCGACACCAACGGTGGCATGCTGCCCCCGCAGGTTGCGCAGGCCGTGCACGAGGTCATCGCCGCCACCGGCGCAAGGCTGGGTATCCACTGCCACAACGACACCGGCTGCGCCGTGGCGAACTCGTTGGCTGCGGTGCAGGCGGGGGTGACGCACGTGCAGGGCACGCTGAACGGGTACGGCGAGCGCACGGGCAACGCAGACCTGGTGACGGTCGTCGCCAACCTGGTGATCAAGCAGGGCCTGCCGGTGCTCGACCCGGTGCGGCTGCGGGACGCGACCCGGATCGCGCACGCGGTCAGCGAAGTGACCAACATCGTGCCGTACTCCCGCCAGCCGTACGTCGGATCCAGCGCGTTCGCCCACAAGGCCGGCCTGCACGCCAGCGCGATCAAGGTCGACCCCGACCTCTACCAGCACACCGACCCGATCGCGGTGGGTAACGACATGCGGATGCTGGTGTCCGACATGGCTGGTCGGTCCTCGATCGAGCTGAAGGGACGTGAGCTGGGCTTCGACCTGGCGGGTCAGGACGAGGTGCTCTCGCGGATCACCGATCGGGTCAAGACCCTGGAGGCGTGCGGGTACACGTTCGACGCCGCGGACGCCTCGTTCGAGCTGTTGCTGCGCGAGGAGGTGGACGGCGCTCGCGCGCTGTTCTTCGACGTCGAGAGCTGGCGGGTGATCACCGACTCGCGTCCGGACTCTTCGGCGATGTCCGAGGCCACCGTGAAGCTGTACGCCGGGGGCCAGCGGGTGGTGGCGACCGGTGAGGGCAACGGACCGGTGAACGCCCTCGACCAGGCACTGCGCCAGGCGCTGGTGCCTGCCTATCCCGAGCTGCGCCGGTTGCAGCTGATCGACTTCCGGGTACGGATCCTGGACGCGGCGCACGGCACCGACGCCACGACCCGGGTGCTCATCGAGACCAGCGACGGCTCGACGTCGTGGAATACGGTCGGTGTGGCCCCCAACATCGTGGAGGCGTCCTGGGAGGCGCTGGTCGACGGCATCGGCTACGGCCTGGTGCGTCAGGGCGTCACCCGCCGGTAGCCGCGCCGGCGCAGTGTCATCCGGTGTCGTCCTGGTGTGCTGCGGCCCGATCCTGGCGCGTACGCCAGCGGGTGGCCAGGGCGGTGATCGCCGCGGTGACGCAGACGGGTGGCAGGTGTGGGTTCTGCACGCTGCCGGTCGGGGCGTGCCAGAGCACCCGTCCGCCGGTGACCGACCCCATGAGGTCGTGCGCGTGCACGTACCGGTGGTGCACCCCGCACAACAAGGCCCCGTTCTGGACGCTGGTGGGTCCACCACGCGAGAACGGCTTCACGTGATGCACGTGGCACCAGCCCGGTGGCGCGGTGCAGGTGCCGAACGTGCAGTGCCGGTCGCGGTCGATGATCGCCGCTCGCTGCCTGGTCGAGAACGGGTAGATCGTGTCCGCGACGTCCAGCGGCGAACCGTCCGGTCCGGTCAGCACCGCGACCAGGTCGGCGTCGCATGCCATGACCTGCGCCGACAGCGGCGACAGCGGCCACCGGCCGGGCAGCTCGGGCACCTGCAACGCCCCCACGCCGATCTGCGATCTCGTCTGCGACGGGGTCAGGCCGAGGTGGGCAGCCAACGTCTGCGCGGTGACCGAGACGACGAGCCGGTTCGGTGAGCCGTGCGCGCTGGGCAGCAGCTCGTCCGCGCCGCGCAACAGGCGGACGGCGTGCGCGAGCCCGTCATGGGTGCGCATCCCCGCTGTCCGCGGGTCCGGCGTCCCGTCTGCTGCAGGCTGCGGCGCCGACAGGGCCTGCAGCACCCCGATCAGCGCGTGCCCGACCTCCTTGGTGAGCAGCCCCTGGGCGTGGCACATCCCATCCGGCAGGGCGGTCACCGCGAACGTCCGCAGCTGGTGCTGGCGGTCTTCGTCCTGCGCGAGCCGGTCACCGTACCCCGGGTCGAGGGTCGCCGTGAGTGCCAGGGCCGCCTTCGCGAGCTGGGTGGGGTCGACCGCCGGGTGGTCTCTGTCGCCGGCCCCGGCCTGCAGCAGCAGGGCCTGGGCCTCGACGCGGGTGGCGTCGTCCACCAGCCCAGCCGGGGTGGCCGGCGGGAGCAGCCGTTCCACCGCGTCGACGACGTGCCCGGCGTGCACCGGGCTGATCGACCCGGCCAGCACGGCTGCGCGGGTTGGCTCGAGCTCGTCAGCCTGGGGGCCGCTGAACAGCGCCGCTGCGAGGTCGGCGCGGTGCCGGGCGTCACCGGGGTTGATCGCCACCAGCGACCGCAACCACCGAGCCGGCGCAGCCCGTCCCGTCCCCGCACCGCAGGCGAGCGGCAGGCCGCGGGTGAGGCCCTCGGCGATGGCGCTGAGCTGCACGCCCGCCAGGGCCCGCATCGCGACCTCGAGCTGGACGACGAGGTCGGCCACCTCAGGATCATCCGCCTGCCATGGTGCGGTGGCGCGCACCGTGGAGACGGCGGCGGTCAACGTGGCGAGCACCGCACCGATCGAGGTCCTGGTATCGTTCATGTGTTCGATTCTACGTCACGCCACCGACACCGGCATGGCTCAGTGGCAGACCTGTGGACGACGAGCTCAGTCGCGTTCGGCCAACCACCGGATCGCCAGCGGATACCCGGCGACGCCCAGGCCGGCGATGACGGCGGTCGCCACCGGCGACACCAGGGACTGCCGGCGGAAGTCCTCGCGCGCATGGACGTTGCTGATGTGCAGCTCGACCAGGGGCGCCGTGAGCGCAGTGCAGGCGTCGCGCAGTGCCACCGAGGTGTGTGTCCACCCGCCGGGGTTGAGCACGACGGCGCTCCCGTCGTCAGCTGCCTCGTGCAGCCACTGCAGCATCTGGTGCTCGGCGTCGGTCTGTCGCACCTGGACCGTGACCCCCAGATCCAGACCCGCAGCCACACAGGCGTCGGCCAGCTCGGCGTGGGTTGTGGTCCCGTAGACGTCCGGCTCGCGGCTGCCCAGGCGTCCGAGGTTGGGGCCGTTCAGCACCAGGATCCGCGATGAGGTCATGTCAGCAGATGCTGGCAGAGATCGATCAGCTCGGTACGCAGCGACTGGCCGCGGTCGGTGAACGCGCGTTGCAGGGCGACGTACTGCGCCCGGCCCTCGGCGGTCTCGATGGGCACCGCCTGGTAGCCCAACGCCGACAGGTCGTACGGCGAGGCGCGCATGTCGACCTCGCGGACGTCGCGGGCCAGTGCGAAGCAGCGGACGGTGAGCGAGGACGGCACGGCGGGGCCGAGCTTGTAGGCCGCCTTGTAGAGGTCCATCGTCGCGTGCAGGCACCCCGGCTGCTCGAGCGCCACCTGCGAGTCGCGGGTCGGCTGCACGACGTTCAACGGGCGGGCCGCTGGTGTGAAGAACCGGAAGGCGTCGAAGTGACTGCAGCGCAACGGGTGCGCGGCGACCACCTCGTCCGTGCCGTGCTGCCCCAGCCTCAGCGGCCAGTCCTCGTGGCGTTGCTCTCCGGGGGCGAGCCGGTGCACCATCGCCCACTCGTGCAACCCGAAGCACCCCAGGTGCGGCGAACGGGCCGCTGTCGCCGACAGCAGCGCCATCGTGCGCCGGACGGCGTCGCCGCGGTCAGCGACGAAGGCAGCGACGTCCACTGTCACACCGACCCCTTGCGGGACAGCCGTCGTCGTGTGCCAGCGCCAGGTGAGCCGCTCGTGTGCCGGCTGCCCGAGCAGGGTCACCCCGGCGCCCGGGTGCCACCGGCGCAGCTGGGCCGGCTTGTGCGAGTAGTAGGTGAAGAGGAAGTCCTCCACCGGGTGGGCCCTGCCGGCGGCGGCACGCGCACGCCGAGCCTGCGTCCACGTGTCGACGACCTGGTGATGACGGGCCTGGGCCGCCAGCCACTGGTCGGCACCCATCACGAGGGGGTCGGCGACGGCGGTGGGCACGCGTCGAGGGTAGGCGTGGTCAGGGGGTGGGCGTCGGTAGGGTCGATGACGTGCGCATCGCGAGGTACACCACAGGCCAGGACCCGACGTATGGCATCGTCAGCGAGGACGACGACGGGCGTGCGGTGCTGGCCGAGGTCCAGGGCGACCCGCTCTATCAGCCGATCACGTACACCGGCGTCCAGGTGCCGCTCGACGACGTGCGCCTGCTGGCCCCGGTGATCCCGCGCAGCAAGGTGATCGGGATCGGCAAGAACTACGCCGACCACGTGCTCGAGATGGGTGGGTCGGAGGCGCCGGCCGAGCCACTGATGTTCCTCAAGCCCAACACGTCGGTGGTCGGTCCCGGCGACCCGATCGTGCTCCCGCGACAGTCTGCGAACGTGCACTACGAGGGTGAGCTCGCCGTGGTGATCGGCCGGATCTGCAAGGACGTGCCGCGCGAGCGCGTCGGGGAGGTCGTCTTCGGCTACACCTGTGCCAACGACGTCACGGCCCGCGACCTGCAGTCCAGCGACGGTCAGTGGGCGCGAGCCAAGGGCTTCGACACGTTCTGTCCGCTCGGGCCCTGGATCGAGACCGCTCTGGATCCCGCCGACCTGGCGCTGACGACCAGGCTCGACGGGCGCGCGGTGCAGGACAGCCGCACCAGCAACCTGGTGCACGACGTCGCGACCATCGTCGCCTACGTCTCGGCTGCCTTCACCCTGCTGCCCGGCGACGTCATCCTGACCGGCACCCCGTCGGGAGTGGGTCGGCTGGACGCCGGGCAGCGGGTGGAGGTCGAGATCGAGGGCATCGGCACCCTCGCGAACCCCGTGGTCAGCCGGGACTGAACCTCACGGGAGCAGCGGCAGCCGGGCCACCGTGTAGGCGGCGGTGGTCGGGTTGGCCGTGCCGAAGCGGGCGTTGACGGCGTACAGGGAGCCCGCCGCCACCGTCGCGGTCGACGGGACGTCGAGCCGGGGCGAGGCGAGCTGACCGCGGTTGGTGGCGTGCCACCCGGAACCGGTGCGCCGCAGCGTCAGCACCGAGATGGTGGGCGTGCCCGTGCCCCGGACGTCGTACAGGGTGCTTGCCCGAAGCTCGAGCCCGTCACCGCTGACGATGCGTCGACCCGCCACCGGGATGCTCCGGGCCCGGCCGGACTGCTTGCTCACCGAGAACAACCCACCGGCCGCGGTGTTGTTCAGCACGAGCTGACCGTTGCCGAGGTCGCGGATACCGTTGGCGCCCAACGTGTTCGCCGCAGTCTTGGGCCAGGCGCCGGTCAGCGGCACGAAGCTGGGCCGGTGGCCGGCTGGTCGCCCCGAGCCGGTCAGCGCCACCCGGGCCAGCCGGTCGACGTTCGAGTCGGTGACCCACACCGCGGTGCGCGTCACGACGAGGTCGTTCAGAAACTTGCCACCGGCGACCGTCGTCGCCTTCACCACGGTTCCGGTGCGGGGGTTCAGCGCCCACACCTTGGAGGTGGCGCCGATGTTGCCGACCGCCCAGAGCAGGCCGGCGCGCGCGTCGTACTGCAGCCCGCGCAGCGACCTGCCGGTCTTGCCCGGCCACAGCAGTCTGCCCTTTCCGGTGCGCAGGTCGCCGCGGTAGATCGCGCCGGTGCCCACCGAACCGACATAGAACGTGGTGCCTTGGCCCGAGGTGATGCCCTCGGGGCGAAAGCCGTCGGGAAGGGTGATGACGCCGGGCAGTGCTGCCTGGCGGACGGAGGCGGCGCGAGGGGCGGCCGTCGCCGACGGGGCGAGAGCCGCAGCCGAACCGGTCAGGACGGTGAGCGTCAGCGCGGCGCCGAGGCAACGGCGGCGCACGGTCGTGGGAGGGGCGTCTGTTCTCGAGGTAGTGGGTATACCTCGATGATCACCGCCGGCTGGCGGATCTGCCACCGCTGGCCACCTCCCCGTGCCGGGTGCTGCACGCGGGCGTGGCCGTCGTCGCTAGCGTGGCGTGTCGTGAATGCCACTGCTGCGGTCCGCCTCCGAGTCGCTCCCTCGCCCACGGGCGACCCCCACGTGGGCACGGCGTACATGTCGTTGTTCAACCTGGCCTTCGTGCGCCAGGTCGGCGGTCAGTTCGTCCTGCGCATCGAGGACACCGACCGGGCCCGCTATCGCGACGACAGCGAGCAGCAGATCTACGACACGCTGACCTGGCTGGGGCTGACCTGGGACGAGGGACCCGACCGCGGCGGCCCCTATGCGCCGTACCGGCAGTCGGAGCGGCTCGACCATTATTTGCCCTACGTCGAGCGGTTGCTCGCCGACGGGCACGCCTACCACTGCTGGTGCACCCCCGAGCGGTTGGCGCAGATGCGCGAGGCCCAGCAGAAGGCCAAGCAGCCCACGGGGTACGACCGGCTGTGCCTCGCCAAGACCAGGGACGAGCGTGCCCAGCTGCCCGGATTCAGCGACCGACCGGTCGTGCGGATGCTGATCCCGGACGACGTCCCGCTCGTCTTCGAGGACGTGATCCGCGGCCAGGTGCGGGCTCCGCGTCCGGACGACCAGGTGATCCTGAAGGCTGACGGGTTCCCGACCTATCACCTCGCCGTCGTGGTCGACGACCACGAGATGGCCATCACCCACGTCGTGCGCGGTGAGGAGTGGATCAGCAGCACCCCCAAGCACGTGCTGCTCTACCGGTGGCTCGGCCTGCCCCTGCCCGCCTTCGCGCACATGCCGCTGTTGCGCAACACCGACAAGTCCAAGATCAGCAAGCGCAAGAACCCGGCGGCGCGGCTCACCTGGTTTCGCGAGCAGGGCTTCCTGCCCGAGGCGCTGCGCAACTTCCTCGCCCTGGTCGGGTACTCGATGCCGGACGGCCGGGAGGTGTTCTCGTTCGACGAGATGGTCGAGTCGTTCGACTGGAAGCGGGTCAACACCGTCGGGCCGGTCTTCGACCTGGACAAGCTGACCTGGCTGAACGGTCACTACATCCGGGCCCTGGCCCCGGCTGAGCTGGCCGACCGGATCACCGACCACCTCGTGCTGACCGGGGTGCTGGCGGCCGAACCCACCGCGGCGCAGCGCGAGCTGGTGCGCCAGGCGACGCCGCTGGTGCAGGAGCGCATGCAGCGGCTGTCCGAGGCCGAGGGGATGCTCGCGTTCCTGTTCGTCGCCGACGCCGAGCTGCAGGTCGCCGACGACGCCGCGGCGACCCTGAAGGAGGACACCGCGGTGGTCCTGGACGCCTCGCTGGTGGCGCTGCAGGGGCTGGGGGAGTGGGCCGCCCCGGGGATCGAGGCGGCACTGCGGGAGGCTCTGGTCGAGCGCCTCGGGCTGGGGCCCAGGGTGGCGTTCGGTCCGCTGCGGGTCGCCGTCACCGGCCGGCGCGTCTCGCCGCCGCTGTTCGAGTCGATGCAGATCCTGGGCCGGGAGTCCTCGCTCGCCCGGCTGGCGGCCCTGCGCGCCGGCCTGGCCTGATCGCGGGCGCTGCGGTGTCTGGCCCGCCCGGCCCACAGTGACCGCAAACCGAGAGACACGCCGGGGTGTCGCGGCAACCAGGGGTCACTGTCGGGGGCTTCCGCGGGCCGGAGCCCCCGAGGTGATTTTGGTGCCTGGCGGCGGCCCGCTAGTATCGCTGGTCGGGCCCACGGCTGGCGATGCTGCCGGTCGAGGTACCCCCATGGGGTATGGTGTAATTGGCAGCACGACTGATTCTGGTTCAGTTAGTCTAGGTTCGAGTCCTTGTACCCCAGCGCATCACAGCACCAAGCGCACGGCCCCGTTGTGTAGTGGCCTAGCACGCCGCCCTCTCAAGGCGGTAGCGCGGGTTCGAATCCCGTCGGGGCTACCAGTGTGATGTCGCGGGACATCGGAATAGGCCGGACCTGCAAAGTGCAGGTTCGGCTTATGTCTTTGTGGGTCCGGGTGGTCGGCCGGTGGGTTGGTAGTCGCG
>JAABUN010005722.1_pt1 | contig 15107 bp, 15 predicted proteins | sample 5559311 | NCBI WGS metagenome assembly JAABUN01 (sample SAMN10711877, study PRJNA513370) | rock metagenome | isolation source: Antarctica rocks | place: Antarctica: Victoria Land, Siegfried Peak sud | reverse complement strand
AGTCCGGCTGGAAGCCGTGCTCGGTCCCCTTACGAAAGTCGGACGGCCGAAACCGTAGCCAAACGGCGGTGTAGACGGTGGTCGACCCGCCGACTCCGTTCCACATCAGCGTCTGCTCGTCAGAAGTGTCAACGGGGTAGTCCTGACTCAACCGTCGGACGTTGACCGCAGTACTCCAGTCCGTTGTTCGGCGCCAATCCCAGTCCGGGGAAAAGTGGGGAAATTGCTCCCGGGGTGTCCACGGGCCTTGCTCGAGACAGACCACCTTGAGACCCGCCTCGGCGAGCACTCGCGTGGCGACCGATCCAGCCATCCCCGAGCCGATGACGAGAACGTCGGCATGGTCATGGTGAAAACCCAGCGGCGACATCTACGCCTTCCTTCCGGCGTCCATCCGCAAGACGCTCAGCCCCGAAACGTCGATTCGTGTGACCTCTCCGGTCCGCTTGTATCGGCCCCTCGGGATCGCGGGAGCGTTTGCTCCCGGTGTTGGGTCAAACTGGGCGAGGTGGTAACCGAGCGGCTGAGGTGCGTCGTGGTAGTCGTGGCCCAGGGCACGGATCGCTGTCGTGACGAGCGGACTTTGGTAGTACGCGTAGTACACAACGTCCCGGAAGAAGGCAAACCGTTCTGGCGCCTCAAGCTCGAAGCGTTGGACGCTCGCGATGCGCCGATCCGGGGCCTGCGCGGACAGCGCGAGGCCGTCGGCTTCCAGGTCGTGAGCGAGCGCCGCGAGCTCGTCGGTTCCCACCAGCGTGCGGACGCGGTCGGCGACGAGACCGTGGGTTCCCGTGGCGGAGGCGGCAGGAAAGAGATCATCACCAGGCAGCAGCACGTCGACAAAGGCCGCGAGGACGGCCGCCAGCTCGCGCGGCGCGGGGGACGGGGTCATTGTGCCCACCTCGCTCCCATCAAGGGCCGATTCGACGTCAGCGTTGAGAGCCCGCTTGTGTGCCGAACGGGATTGACCGGTCAACGCCGGATGATGCGGCATCCTATCGCACCGTGGCCAGGTCAACAATCGGAGCGCTGCCGCCATCTCGGTCTCCGCCGAACGGCTGTCACTTTCCAGCAAGCTGCCCGACATCGGGGTAGAATGCCCGAATTCCCCGGTGCAGCCTCTGCCGAAGGCGCTGACCCCGGCCGGTGCCCGTTTATCTCGTATCCGATAGCGCGACGGCCGCTGCTGTTCTGGCCGGGGTCCTACGCTAGCGACGCATCGTCCGATGACGGGGCCACGCGGCCTCTGGAACGATCTTTACGATGAGGTCGAGGGCTAGAGCGTGGATGACCAGGGGACGCCGGTACTCCTCGACGTCTACGATTGGGCGTGTGACCGCATTGCGGCAACGGCCCGTCGCTTGGAAGGCACTGGGCGATTTCCCCACGTGACCGACGACGGACGATGGCGCACCTGGCCAGCGGACGTCTACGCCGGCTGGGACGGCGATCGCTGGAGCCACGGCAATTGGACCTGCGGCTTCTGGGTCGGCCTCCTCTGGCTCGCGTATCTGCGCACTCGTGAGGCCCGCTTCGAAGGATGGGCGCGCTCGTTCGGTGATCTGGTCACCCCTCGGCAGCATGACGGCAACACCCATGACATCGGGTTTGTCTTCTACCCGAGCTTCGCATTGGGCTCATGGGCAGCCGAGGACGAGCGGCTCCGGGCGCCGGCGTTCGAGGCGGCGCGAACGCTGGCGACGCGCTTCAACCCGCGTGGAGGCTATCTGCAGGCGTGGGGGCCGCTGGATCACCCGCTAGCACGAGGGTCAACCGCGATCGACACGATGATGAACCTGCCGTTGCTCTGGTGGGCCGCGCACGAGACCGGCGACGGTCGGTTCGCCGAGGTGGCGCGTGCCCACGCCGAGACGTCGGCGCGTTACTATCTCAGGTCTGACGGATCAACCTACCATACCTTTGCGTTTGATCCCGAGACAGGGCAAGGGATTAGCGGCGGAACGTACCAGGGCGCAGGGGTGGACTCCGCCTGGTCGCGCGGCGTCGCCTGGGGGATTACGGGTTGGGCCCTGGCTTACCGCGAACACCGCGATGCGCTCTTCTTGGCTGCGGCGGAACGGGCCGCGGCGTACTATGTCGCTGGGCTGCCCGGGGACCTCGTCCCGCCGTGGGACTTCACGGACGAGTCCACCACCGTGCCGACGGACTCGTCCGCGACCGCCATCGTCGCGAACGGCTTCCTCGCCCTAGCCGAGGCACATCCCGAACCACTGAAGCGGGTCTACTACGGGGCGATGGCCGACGCGATGATTGCGTCCTTGGGCCACGGCTACACGAGCCGCGGACGGGAAGAGCGGGAGGAGGGACTCCTGCTTCATGCCGCGTACTCGGTTCCCCATGGGGACGGCGTCGACAGCGCCGTGATGTGGGGCGACTGGTTCTTCCTTCGAGCCGTTGCGGCGCGCACGATGGGTCCGCTACCGGTCCCATAATGGACCGAGGGATTGGGCACTCGGGAGAGAGGATGGACGTGCGCGAGACACGGTATTTCGAGGACTTCACGGTCGGCGAGCGTTTCCGAAGCTGGGGCAGAACGATCACCGATGCCGACATCCGGCTCTTCCTCGGGGCCACCGGGGCGGACCACCCGAACCACACCGACGCCGAGCATTGCCGTCGGCATCCAATCTTCCGGGCGCCGGTCGCGCTGGGAGTGCTCGTGCTGAGCGTGGTCGACGGGTTCATCGCCGAGGCGATCACCCGCTACGCCGCGCCCTGCCTCAACTACGGCCACGACAAGATCCGGTACCTCAAACCGGTCTACCCCGGTGACACGATTCACGCCGACATCGAGGTTACGGCGGCCGAGGCGAAGAACGACGAGTGGGGGCTGCTGACCGTCACGGCGGACGCTGTCGACCAGACGGGGGAATTGGTGCTCGTGAATGTCAATAAGCTCTTGGTGTGGCGGCGGACAGCGGGCGACCCAGCGGGTGTGGTCGAACGCCAACTGTCCGAACGAGGATAGACAGCCGTGGGAGATCGCGAGCAGCGCGTCGGGGCCTTGGCTGGGGTAAAAGTACTTAGCTTTGCCCAGCTCGCTCAAGGGCCGGCTGCCGTGCAATTGATGGCGGATCTTGGGGCCGACGTCATCAAGGTGGAACGGCCCAAGGTCGGCGCCTTCGAGCGGACGTGGGCTGGGGGGAACGCTTTCGTCAACGGGGAAAGCCTCTTCTTCCTCGGGTTCAACCGTAACCAGCGGAGCTTGACGGTCGATTTGAAGGAGCCCCGCGGCAAGGAGATCGTCACGCGGTTGATCGCGGGCACGGACGTCGTCTTCGAGAACTTCCGACCGGCGGTGATGGACCGGCTTGGCCTGGGCTACGATGCCCTGTCGGCGATCAACCCGCGGCTCGTCTACTGCTCCGGGTCAGGGTTCGGCTCCGAAGGACCGTACCGCGACTTCGCCGGTCAGGATCTCGTGCTGCAGGCGGAGAGTGGCCTCGCCAGCATCACCGGGCGGCGACAAGACCCGCCGACGGCGACCGGGGCAGCTATCGTCGACATCCACACGGCGGCCCTACTGGCGTTTGGAGTGATGGTGGCTCTGTTCGCTCGTGAGCGGACCGGTGTGGGACAGCGGATCGAGTCAAGCCTCTTTGAGGCCGCGCTGCACCTGCAGATGGAACCTCTGGTTTATTTCCTCAACGGAGGGTGGCTGCGCGAGCGGAGCGAAGCGGGCATCGCCAGCACGTTCCACGCAGCGCCGTACGGAATTTACGAGACAAAGGACGGGTATCTGGCACTGTCGATGAATCCCCTCTCGCAACTAGCCCAGATCCTGACCATCCCCGAGCTTGGGGACTACAGTGACGAGGATGCCTACCTGCGTCCCGATGAGATCAAGCGGCTGATCAGCGGGATGATCAGCACCAGGACGACCGTGGAATGGCTCGAAACGATGCGATCGGCAGACATCTGGTGTGGCGCCGTCAACACCTACGCCGACCTTGAGGCGCATCCGCAGGTCAACGCGATCGGTGCCTTCGAGACGTTCGACCATCCACAGGCGGGCAAGGTGCGGGTGCTGCGAAGCCCCGTGCGGATGAGCGGATCACCACGAACCGCTCCGGTTCGCCCACCGTTACTTGGTGAACACACTGAGGAGATCCTGCGGGAGCTTGGCTACTCGGAGCAAGGTATTCGGGGACTGGTGGACGAGGGTGTGGTGTAGCTGGTTCGCAGGCTAGCAACACCCCACCTCCTGTGGACCAGTGGGACTGACTTGATAGATCCTCCGGTAGAATTGACTCCTCTGCCGCAGCTTCTCTGTCGGCGCACCCCCCCACCGAGCACGCACGACTGGCCGCGAAGGCGCTCCTCGTTCGACTGGGCGGAGGTGAGAATGGGACTGCCGGCAGACGCTCCGTCCGCATTTAAGCAGACGGGGGACACGGGGCGGCCATGAAGGTTCATCTGCAATACGGACGCGACGGCATCGAGATCGAGATCCCATCGGGGCGGGTGCGGGTGATCGAGCCCAGCTTCGTCGCGGGGTTGGCCGACGAGGCAGCGACCTTCAGGATCGCGGTGCGCTCTCCGATCGGTGGCAAGCCCCTGCGGGAGTGTGTCGGTCCACACGAGCGGGTGGCGGTTGTGATCCCCGATATCACGCGACCGCTGCCGACCGATCGGTTGCTGCCCTGGATCTTCGCCGAACTGGCGCACGTGCCGCCGAAGAACGTGGTCGTCATCAACGGCACGGGTTCGCACCGGGGGAATACGCCAGACGAGCTGCGCGCCATGGTCGGGGAAGAGGTGCTGGCCCGCTATCGCGTGGTGAACCACGACGCGCACGACGCGGAGACGCTGGCGCCAGTGGGTCTCACCAGCGACGGACTGCCGGTGGCGATGGCCCGGGACTACATCGAGGCCGACCGCCGCATCGTGCTCGGCTTCATCGAACCGCACTTCATGGCTGGCTTTTCCGGCGGCTACAAAGGGGTCTTCCCGGCCGTCGCCGACATTGCGTCGATCATGCATTACCACCGGGCTGCCGCCATCGGGCACCCCAAGAGCACCTGGGGCGTGCTCGACGGCAATCCCACCCAGGAGCAGATCCGGTGGAACGGCGGTCTCCTGCCCGTCGACTTTCTAGTAAACGTGACGGTGAACCGGGCGCGGCAGATCACCCGGTACTTCTGCGGCGACGTCATGGCGGCGCACGCGGCGGGGTGCGCCTTCGCCACGCAGACCGCGATGGTGGCCTGCGAGCACCCCTTCCCGATCGTGGTCACCACCAACGCCGGCTATCCGCTCGACCAGAACCTCTATCAGGCGGTCAAGGGGATGCACGCGGCGATGCAGGTGGTAGAGCAGGATGGGCTCATCCTGGCCGCCGCACGCTGCAACGACGGCTTCCCCAGCCACGGTAACTTCCGGCAGCTCCTGTTCGACTACCCGACCCCGCGGGCATTGCTCGACGCCATTACCGCGCCCGGTTTCTCGGTCTACGACCAATGGGAGGCACAGCTCCTCGCCATCATCGCCCTGCGGGCGCGCGTGGGTCTGACGAGCGAGCTCGACGCCGCTGAGGTGCGCCGCGCCCACCTCGAGCCGGTGGCCGACATTGGCTGCCGCATCGCCGCCGAGCTGGAGGCACGCGGGGACGTGCCGATCGCGGTGCTACCCGAGGGTCCGATGACCATCCCCTATCTCGCGTGACGACACAGCCAGACCCCACGATCACGCGGACGGCCGGCAACCCCGCGCTAGTATGAAGCCGGTCCTCCTCATCGGACGGGCGTCGACATGGCCGACCAATCGGCCTTGCGCCGGGCACAGGCTGAATCCACGGGGCGTGGTTGACGCCCCTAGCTTGGTCCATATGATGGAGGGGCACGCGATCCACTTCTCTCCTCGAGGCTGGCCATGGCCGCCGTGCTGCCGAATCTCTGCTCATGGCGCGGAAAGAGGCAGCAGCGTGCGTGAACGAACGGACGACCGCACACTGGGAGACTGGTCGGGTTCACCAGGATGACCGCGCAGGGGGCCCCCAAGACCGCGCAAGAGCGTCCCAGAACCAGTGGCCGACCTGATAGATGGTGGTAGGGGCGAAACCTGCGTCACCTTAATGGCGAGGAATGCCAGAGTACCACTGTGGTCACCCACTAGAGCGGTTGAGCTTGATACGATCGCGGACGGGAGTATCCTACATGGACGCAACATTCCAAACTTCGGAGAGGAGGCTCAGCATGCGAGCCCTGCCAAATGACGATACGATTCGCCAAATTGCCATCGTCGTGCGCGACCTGGATCAGGCGATGGCGCACTGGTCACGCCTCGGCCTCGGCCCTTGGCAGATCTACGATGACTTCGGTCCCCGCATGGTCAAGGATATGACCTTTCGGGGCGAGGCGCAGACCGAGGGCGGCAAGCTCGCCCTTTGCGACGTCGGCCCGCTCTCCTTCGAGTTGATTCAGCCTGGTCAAGCCCCTAGCGTCTATCAAGAGCATCTCGCCACCCGCGGTGAGGGGTTACACCACCTCGGCTACTTCATCGACGACCTCCGGGTCGCGATCACCGACATGGACGCCCACGGCTATACCCTTCTCCAGACGGGTCACGGCTTCGACGGCGACGGCGCCTATGCCTATTTCGACACCGAGGACGAGTTGGGGTGCGTACTCGAAGCAGTCCAAGCACCGCGGCGGCTGCCCCCGCCTGACCGCTGGTTCCCAGCGGCGTCGGCATCATGACCGTCCCCGACGGAGGATCAGCGTTCGTCACCGGCTGGTCGGGTCGAACCCGACGTAACGCGGGGCATGACCTCCTGCGCCAGTAGCCGAATCGTCTCGTCGTCGGCCGCGTCGAGGACCTGGACGACAAAGTATTGGCTGCCCGCGCCGGCGTAGGACTGGAAGTAGGGGACCGCGTCGTCGGGCGTCATGGCGACGACCGCCTGCCGCCACGTCTCGTCAAGCCCATTGGGGAAGTAGCGCGCCAGCTTGCGCCATACGCCAGCCTCATCCTCGGCCAGCATCAGCCAGAGTGTGAAGTGGGTGCGGAGGATGGCGTCGTACGGGCGGCCGACCGCCTCGCACTGGCGTCGCAACGACTCGAACTTGCGATGTGCCTCGTCGGGTTTGTTGACGCCGCCGGTGACGACGGGGCCGATGTTGCAGGCGTCGGCGAGTTGGGCGACCTGGCGCAGAGTTCGCTCGCCTGCCCCCGCGATGACGATCGGCGGCACACCCTGTCGCGGTGGCGGCACCACCTGTGCGTCCTTCGTTGTGTAGTAGGTGCCATGGAAGGTGAACGGCTCCGGTCCCCAGACACCGCGGAGGATGGTGATGACCTCCGCGAGAGCTGCCTGCCGCTCCCGCACCGGCGGGTAGGGAAGGCCCATGCGCTCGAACTCGTTCGTCCCCCAGCCGAGCGCCGAGGCGTCCCAGCCGATGCCAAGCCCGAGGACGAGCCGTCCCCGACTGAGGTTGTCGAGATCGGCAGCGAGCCGCGCCGTCACCACCGGCGGTCGGTAGAGGGCGCAGCTGACAAGCGGCCCCAGCCCGATCCGCTCGGTCGTGACGGCGAGAGCCGCCATGTGCAGCCAAACCTCCGACTGCCAGCTTGGGTGGTCGCCGGTGAAGAAGGCGTCGTAGCCGAGTGCTTCCGCTAGTCGCCCCGCGGCCAGTACGTGTGCCGACGGCTCGGGGTCGTCCTTGCGCGTATCAACTTGGAGCGCGAACCTGATCTGGTTGTGTCGTGCGGCCACCCACGGGTGGACTGCCAATGAAATCGCCACTGCACACCCTCCCCACGTCGGGCCGTGGTCTCGTCAGACTAGGCGCCGCGCGTCGTCCTCGATCCCATCCAAGATGAGCAAGTTTTCGAGCCGGAAGTGCCGGAAGGCGCGGTCCCCCTCGCGCAGTCCACCGAAGAGCGGGAAGAGTCTTTTTAGCGCGCGCCTGCCTAGACAGCAGTGGACGATCTCTTCCGTGCCAACCGGTTCGACGACGTCAACGGCCGGTTCGAGACTGACGTCAGGTCACGGCTCGTGGCTCCACTCCAGGTGTTGCGGACGGACGGCTAAGGTCACGGTCGCTCCGTCGCGGAGCCCCGATCCGGCCCGCTTCGCCAGCGCCATCGGTAGGCAACCTGGTCCACGGTCGGCTCGCCGCCCAATGTCTCGGGCGCCGTGAAGTGGGGGAGCATGACGACGCGGTTGCGCAACGCAACGTCGAGGATCCGGAATGGACTCCAGAGCAGCAATGATTCGGCCATCTCTCTCCTCCCCCCGGTCATCCCGCCGGGTACAAGGTTCACATTGCGGCCGGAACCCCGGCTGGCTACTCCCGGCGGGCGAGCGCGACCGCGACAACGATGATCGCGCCACGGATGATCTCTTGCTGGCTGGCTTCCAGCCCCAGCAGAATCAGCCCGTTGTTGACGACGCCGATCAGCAGCGCGCCAAGCACCGAACCTGAGACCGAACCGAAACCGCCGAACAGGCTGGTCCCGCCAAGGACGACGGCCGCGATCACCGACAGCTCGTCCCCCTCACCCAACTGGTAGCGTCCGGTTTGTAGGCGACCGGCGTAGAGCATGCCGGCCAACGCGGCGACCGTCCCCGAGACCACAAGCACCATCAACCCGATCCGGCGCGTCTCCACGCCGCTGAAGCGCGCCGCCGCCTCGTTGCCGCCGGTCGCGAGCACCTGGCGGCCATACGGGGTCTTGCGCAGGACCACATAGCCGAAGGCCGTTACCACCGCGCTCCAGATCAGCAGTGACGGAACCGACCCCAGGTTGCCTGAGCCGAAGACGTTGTTGTACAGGTCGTTGCGAATCGGGACGGCCGCGGAGGAGGTGATCCAGTTCCCCAGCCCGTGCGCCACCCCCATCATCCCGAGCGTGACCAAGAAGGAGGGAATGGCCAGACGCGTCACGAGCAGACCGTTCACTCCCCCCACGACGAGCCCCGTCAGCAGGCCTGCGGCGACGCCGGCCACGGCTCCAAAGCGGTCGATCGTTAGCGCCGTCATGACCGAGCTCAGACCGGCCACGGCTCCAACCGAGAGGTCGATCTGGCCCGCCGCGATGACGAAGGTCATTGCCACGGCCATCGTGGCGATGATCGCGGTCTGGCGGACGATATTGAGCAAGTTGTTGGTCGACGTGAAGCCGGAATCGCGCAAAGTGATTGCGAAGAACAGGAAGACCACAATGAAGCCGATGTACACCATATACTGACGCCAGTCGATGCGGACGGCCCGCCCATGCTCACGCGCTCTGGACAGCATGGTGCAGATCCTCCTCAGTGACGATCTCCCGCCGATCCAGTTCCCGCTTCAAGCCGCCGCCGTGCATGATCAGCAGGCGATCGCTGACGGCGAGCAGCTCCGCCGGTTCCGAGGAGATGACGATGACGCCCTTGCCAGCATCGGCGAGCTGGCGAATGATGCCGAGGATCTCGGTCTTGGCGCGGATGTCGACTCCGGCAGTCGGTTCGTCCATGATCAGGATGTCGGGCTCGGTGGCCAGCCACTTGGCGATGACGACCTTCTGTTGATTGCCGCCGGACAACAGCCGTACTCGCTGGACGATGGAATCGGTCTTGATCTGCAGGCTGCGGACGAACGACTCCGTGATCCGATTGCCCCTGGCATCGTCGATCAGCCCGCCTCGCCGCAGCCGCTGCAGGAGGGGGAGGAGCAGGTTGTTCTTGACAGACTGGTCGAGGACCAACCCCTGGCGCCGGCGGTCTTCGGGGACGAGCGAGATGCCGACGGCAATGGCATCTCGCGGGCTGCGGATGGACACCTGCTGGCCGCGGATCAGGATGCCGCCGCCATCGATGCGATCGATCCCGAAGAGGGCCCGTGCCAGCTCGGTTCGCCCGCTGCCCATCAGGCCGGCGATCCCGAGGATCTCGCCGGGGTACAGGTTGAAGCTCATATCGCGGACGATCTGGCCGGACGCGAGGCGATGAACCTCGAGCAGCGGCTCGCCGCTGCGATCGACGCGCCGCTCTTGCCACGCGAAGGCTTGTTCCATCCGCTGGCCCACAACGTGGTCGATCACCTGCTCCATCGTCAGGTTGCCCGTCGCATCGGTGACGATCCGCCGTCCGTCCCGCAGCACGGTGATGCGATCGGTGATCTGGAAGATCTCTTCCATCCGGTGGGAGATGTAAATGATCGAGATGCCTCTGGCTTTCAACTTTCGGATTAACCCGAACAGTGAGTGTGTCTCGGTCGCGGTCAGCGTCGAGGTCGGCTCGTCCATGATCAAGATGCGGACGTCTTGCGCGAGCGTCTTGGCAATCTCAGTCAATTGCCAGTAACCGGTGCTGAGATCTCGCACCCTGGCTCGCGCGTCGACGGCTTCCCCCATCTCTGCAAAGAGCGCCCGCGCCCCGCGTTCGCTTTCCCGGTCGTCGATCAGCCCCGCGCCGCCGCGGGGTTCCCGCGTTAGGAAGACGTTCTGGGCGACAGTCAGGGTCGGAATCAGGCTGAATTCCTGGAAGATCATCCCGATGCCGAGGGCGCGAGCGTCCTGCGGGGAACCGATCTGGACCGGCCGGCCCTCGACCTCGATCCGTCCGCCATCAGGCGTGTAGACCCCCTCCAATATCTTCATCAGGGTCGACTTGCCGGCGCCGTTGCCACCGATCAAGGCATGGATCTCGCCGTGCGCCAGCTCGAAGTCGACGCCGTGCAACACTTGGGTGCCGGCAAAGCTCTTGGTGATGCCTTGCATCCGAATGGCGGGCGAATCCATGGCACATCGTCCCGACGTGGATTGTGGAATCCGGGGGAGCCCGGCACCCCCAGATCCCACTGCTAGTGCGCCGCTTCCTGAAGTGCCTTGGGCGGCTCCTGGTGGTAAACCTCCCGCCAGGCGTCCAGTACGTTCTCCCGGGTGACCGGCAGCGCCGGAAGGGCGACATACGCGGGCGCTGCCTTGCCCAGCAGGCCATACCCAGCCAGCTTCGCCTCCGTAACGCCCTGGTCGAACGGGCGCTGCGCACCCAGCCCCTTGATGATTCCGCCCTTGGCGATCGAAATCGCCACGTTCTGCCCGAGGTCGATCGTGGTGACGATCACGTCGCTTTCGCGCCCCGCCGTCCGGATAGCGTTCACCACGCCCTCGGCCGGGACATCCCAGACGGCCCAGATGCCGTCGAGGTCGGCGTGCTTGGTTAGCATCGCGGATGCAACCTTGTCGCCGTCGCCCGCGAAGTCGGGACCAGCGATGCCCTGCTCCTCGACGATCGCGATGTTCGCGTACTCGTCCTGGATCGTCTTCTTGAACGCCTCGTACCGCTGACGGGTGACAAAGAAATCGGCGGCGTGGAAGACGAGGCCGATCTTGCCCTTGCCCCCAAGCTGCTTGGCCATGATGCGGGCTGAGGCGATGCCGTTGCCGTAGTTGTCGGCCGACACCACACTGACATAATCAGTGCCTTGCTTGAAGCCCTCGGGCACATTGTCCATGAAGACGAGCTTGACACCCTGTTCGGCCGCTTGGCGGTAGCCGCCTGCGGTTGCCACCGGGTCAGTGGGGATCGAGACGATGATGCTGGGGTTCTTGGCCAGCGTCGTCTCGATGTCCGAGACCTGCGTCTCGGACTTGAAGTTGGCGTCGGTCTCGGCGATCACCTTGATGCCCATCTTCCCGAACTGGTCATGTAGCCCGGCGATCTGGGCGGTCGACCAATCGTTTCCGCCGTAGTGCATGACCAATGCGGCCGTCGCGTTCATGCCCCTGATCTGCTCTAGCTCGGCCTCGGTCAGCGTGACCTCGCTGGCTTTTGTTGGGTCCTCGCCATGCGGTCCCTTGCTGAAGACCTGGCCGGCAGGCGGCGTGCCGCCGGGCGTGCTCGGGGTGCCGTCCTCCTGCCGTCCGAAAGCAATCCGAGGCCGGACCGCCGCGACCGACACTACCCCCGTCGCCACCACAGCAAATCGTCGGCGGCTGTACATCCTGTCCATGGACTTCTCCTCTCGCCACTGATCTAGTAACCCCTGCCAAGGTCAATGACTTGCGTGCCGACTCCTCGTTACCCATCCCTCCTCTCTGGCCTTGCTTCCTGCTTGGCATACCGCATTAGATGATCGCCATCGTGCCGTTCGATGCCTCTGCACCCCCCGCCGGAGGCGTCCCGCACCTCTTCCTCGGTTGAGGCGTTCGCGAGAGCGTAGAAGGTTTCGACGCTGGACCGGCCAACCGTCTGCAAGGCCACCCGCCCCCAGGTGATCATCTGGCCCAAGAGCGTCACACGTCCACCCCCTCCGCCGCCGACCTCGGCAAACCCCGCCGCCGGACGATGCCCTCGGCAACGCGCCAGGCATTGGCCATGATGGTGAGCGTGGGGTTCGTCCCGGTCGAGGTGGGGAATGCGCCGCCGTCGACCCCGTATAAGTTGTCGATCGAGTGCGCCTGGCACTCCTTGTTCAAGACCGACCGCTCGGGGTTATCCCCCATCCGCAGCGTGCCGTGCTGATGCGAGCAGTTACCGGTGACCTTCTCGATGTAGACCTTCCAGATACGGGTCGCCCCGGCGGCCTCCAGGATCTCGGCGTTGCGATCGATGGTCCAGCGCCCCATCGCCAAGTCATTGGGGTGCGGCGTGTGGGTAATGCGGGCGACCGGGAGCCCCCAGGCATCCCCGACGCTATCATCTAGTTCGACCCGGTTGCTCTCCTGCGGCAGGTCATGAAGTACCAGGGCAACCGCCATGGTGTGGTTGAAGAACCGCCGATCGGCGTCCTTGGCGGCCTGTCCCCACAGCGGCTTGTCGGGGAGCGAGAAGCTGATCGGCAGCGGGATGCCGACACCCGCCGCCGCGACGTGGCACCCCCCGACAAACCCGCGGTCGTTCGACGGCTCGTAGAACTGGTAGGTGCTGGCGCCGACGTAGCCACCTCCAGCCCACCCATAGAGTGGGTCCTCGAAGGCGCCGATCGCGGCACTGTACTCGTGGAACGTGGCGTAGCGACCAACCAGACCGTTTTTATTCGCCAGCCCGTCGGGGAACCGGTTGGAGCGTGAGAGCAGCAACAGCCGCGCCGACTCGATCGCGCCGCACGCAAGGATGACGACGTCGGCTTCTTGCTCGACAAATGCGCCGTCCGCGTCCTGGTAGACCGCGCTCCGTGCCCGTCCCCGGTCATTGATGGTGATCTCATGGACGTAGCAGTCCGGCCGCAGGTCGAACCGCCCGGTGGCCAACGCGTCAGGGATGAATGTGGTTAGAGCACTACCCCTAGTCCCGCTGGGATCACCATGCTGCTGTGCGAAGGCACTCTGGTTGGTGACCGGCCGGCCGTTGTGGGGCTGTGAGAGCGCCGCAGAGGGAGTGGGGAAGGAGTTGTAGCCGAGCCGGGCACAGCCCTCATGGAATTTTTGATTGTAGCGCGTGGGCGGGAGTGGTGGGCAGGGATAGCCGCGGCGGCGGGGGGCCTCGTAGGCATTGGCGCCCGCCTTGCCCGACACGCCGAATGCCCACTCGACCTTGTCGTAGTACGGCTCCAGTTCCCGGTAAGTGATTGGCCAGTCGGCCAAGCTCGCGCCTGGCAGATCACCATAGACGGTTCTCGGCCGGAAGTCGTTCTCCGTCATCCGGAGCAGCCACCCGGTCCAGTGAACTGTACCGCCGCCGACCATCTGTGGCACCGGGCAGAAGAGCTGGATTTTCGGATCATCGGTCGAGGACGCGCGGAAGGTACGAGGGTTGAGTAGGGGGTCGGGCCACAGGTTGTATCGGTGGACGTTGGCCAATTCGTCCGCGCTGAAGCTCTCGGGTTTCCGCCACGGGCCTCGCTCTAGAGCCACGACACGCAGCCCACTCTCGGTTAGCACCTTGGCGGCCGTTGCCCCGGACGCGCCGGCGCCGATGATGCAAACATCCGCTCGTTCGGGCTTTCGCTTATCCGCCACCGCTTCTCTCCTTGTCAGCGTCGGCGTCGTCCGGCGCGAAGTAGGGTAACGTGCTGTAGCGTCCCGCATGTGCCTCGGCCAGAGAGGCGGGCCCTGGGAAGCCGATTACCTCCCAGCCGACCCGTTTCTTGTTTCCGCCGTAGATCGGATCCGCGTAAAAGCCCTGCCGTGTGTGGAGAGCGAGGAGGGGGAAGAAGTCGAGCTCGATCTCCGCCGCGATCTGCTGCAGCGCCGGCTCCGGCGGGGTCCAGCCTGCGACCGCCCGTTCCTCTTCCAGGACGCGCTCCTGGTCTCGAGCCGGCCGCTCCAAGACGACGAGCACCCGGTCCTGCTGGTCCTCGGCCAGTTGGTAGAACTCGTTGCCGAACAAGGCCCGGCTGTGCCGATCCATCTCCTCGATCCCCTCGATGTACGTGCGCCGCAGCGTCTCGATGCGTTGCCGCCAGGCGTCCGCCCGCTTCCCCTCGAGCCCCTCGAAGCCGCTCCCGTCCGGCTTGGCATAGACGGAGTCCAGGCCGAACAGGTAGCGGTCCAGGAAGTTGACGGTGCCGGCCTCCCGTGCCCCCGGCTGATGATCGGTCGGGATGATGCGGGCCATCGCGGCTTCGATCGTTCGTCGTTGGTGGCTGTCAAAGAAGAATTGCTGCTCCATCCTCGCCTCCGGTTCGAGCGTTTAGCAATTGCCCGCTGCTGTGGTGCCGCCTTGGATGGGATTGAATCGAACAGACGGCCCTCGCCAGGCGCCCTATGATGGGGTGGGAGTCCGATCACCGCGTCCCGACGGCTCAGCTGGGGGCCGAGGGCAGAGCACCTCCCGAGGCAACCTGGCTCCGCAGCAATCCCCATCCGCCAAATTAGAGCGGCCGGTCGCCTAGCCGATCAAGAAGCGTACTTCCGCCGCGACAGCTTGCCCGACCTTGGTGTGCTCATCGGCCTCGAAGTGGATGCTGTACCGGGCCGCCATGCGCACGTAGTAGTCGGCGTACTACTGGGACTTCGCGACCCCGCCGTCGAACATCAAGTCGAACCTCGACAGCGTTATCAACGACGCCGGGATCATCAGGAGGAAGGCCGTCGGCGCTCTGCCGGCGTTTCGGGAGGAGATCTGCGTCATCTGGCCGAGGGAGACGGCGCATTGGGCGATGTACGAGGCGTTGAGGTTGAAGCGCGCATTGAGGTCGTTGGTGCCGAGCATGATCGCA
>JAABUN010005721.1_pt1 | contig 15108 bp, 15 predicted proteins | sample 5559311 | NCBI WGS metagenome assembly JAABUN01 (sample SAMN10711877, study PRJNA513370) | rock metagenome | isolation source: Antarctica rocks | place: Antarctica: Victoria Land, Siegfried Peak sud | reverse complement strand
CCGGAGCTCCGACTCGCCGATGTCGAACGCGTGCTCGTCAGTGGTCGTTGACTTCAACAGGATCTCGTTGGCGCGTTTGAGCTCACGCACCTCACGCTCGAGATCCTTGACCTTGCTCGCCTCGGCCGTGCTGGTACCGGGGCGGCGCCCGGCGTCGATGTCGCCTTGCACCACCCCCGCAACGTGTCCGGATTTACCCCGACCCTCGGGCCGATCCGCAACACCGCCTGGTTCAACGACAACGATTGATCCTCTGACTTGGCCTCCGCGACAAGCCGCTGCGCACGCTCACGCAACTCCGGCGATACTTCCTCGGTGCTGGCATGACCCCACCCTTTCGTGGGTTCAGACCCTCCACCAAACCCGGGGCGGTTCACCGCGAGGGGATCCTGGCGGCCATCGAGCTCGGAGTGAACAACGCCAGAGCCGAAGGACTGAACAACCACGTCCGCCTGATCACCCGCCGGGCCTACGGGTTCCACTCCGCCCACGCCGCGCTCGCCCTGGTGATGCTCTCCTGCGGACCGATAACCCTGCGCCTACCCCACGAACCCAAGCCCGGATGATCCACACTCATGCCGGGAGAGCCAAATAGATAATGTATGCACACCGAGATCTCCAGTTCAGAGAAGCCCAAATCAAGCTGTCGGTGGTGGTCTCTGATGTCTTCGGGATCTTAGGCCGGGACATGCTCGCGGCCCTGATCGATGGCCAACGTGACCCGAAGATCCTCGCGCAGCTGGCAAGGGGGCGGATGCGCGGCAAGATCACCGATCTGCAGGAGGCGTTCACCGGCCGGTTCAGCGAGCATCACGCGTTCTTGCTCACCAAGATGCTGAGCCGGATAGACGCCGTCAGCGCCGACATCGCGGATCTGGATCAGCGCATCGACGCCGAGATCGCCCCTTTCGCTCAAGCAGTCGAACGCCTGGATGAGATTCCCGGCGTCGGGCACGTCGCAGCCTGCGTCATCATCGCCGAGATCGGCATCGACATGTCTCGGTTCCCGACTGCGGGCCACCTGTGCTCCTGGGCCAAGTTCGCTCCCGGCGTCAAGGAGTCAGCAGGGCGGCACAAGGGCAACGGTGCGACCGGACACGGCAACCGCTACCTCGCCCGAGTCCTCGGCGAAGCCGCCGTCGCGGCCGGGAGGACGGACACGTTCCTCGGTGAACGCTGCCGGCGGATCGCCCGGCGCCGCGGGGAGAAGAAGGCAATCGTCGCGGTCGGCCGCTCGATCCTGGTCGTCATCTGGCATCTGCTTTCCAACCCTGACGCCGTCTTCCACGACCTCGGCACCGACCATCACGAGAACAGGAACGGCACCCGAGCACCCACCCTGAACCACATCCGTCGACTCCAAGCCCTCGGCTACCGGGTCACCCTCGAACCCGTCGCCTGAACCCAAAACTCATTCCCGCCAAGCCAACTCGAGGCTCGGTGGCCGCTACCCCACGCGTGGTCACCCCTATTTTCGGATTAGACGAAGTACCACTCACCCGCCCTGGGACCACCCTCGAGCACGACACACTCGGGGCCCCTGGTCTGGGGGTGGATGTCGGGGGCGGTGGTCACCGGGACGGGCCTCCGCTGGCTGCCGATACCGACTGGTGGGCCGGCAGCCCTTGGCTGATGCGGTGGCGCAGGACGGTCCGGGCGGACACGCCCAAGCGTCGGCTGACCTCGTTGTCGGGGTACCGCCCGGCGAGTCGCTGCAGCGCGGCACGCTGCTCGGCTGGGCGAAGCGGGACGAGCCTGCCGTCGACGACCGCGTCGACGGCGACCTCGTCGACGTCCGCTGTCGCCGCGTCCGGGGTGGCTGAGTCCCACCCGGCCTGTTCGGCGCGGTTACGGGCCCGCACGGAAGCGGCACTGTCGCCGGGGTCTTCGAAGCGCAGCTGGTCGAGCGCCTCGATGATGGCTACGGCGCTGCCGGCAGCCGGGGTGGTGTGCCCGTTGACGGTTCGTCCGACGGTCCGAGCGGTGAGGCCGGTTGCGTCGGCCAGCTGCTGGAGAGTCCACCCGTCGGCGACGAGGGACCTCAACGCGTGGGTGGCTCGTCGGCCGTCGTCTCTCTTGACGAGTTGCACGCCGAGGAGGGCGTCCGCCGCCGCGGTGGTCATCCGCTGGTTCTTGGCGGCCCTGCTCATGGCAGTGATGCTGACCCCGGACTGCCGGGAGATCTCTTCTTGGGTCATCCCAGCCTCGCGTAGTAGTTCCAGGTGTTCCAGGACCGGCGCAGTAGAGGTGAACGGCGCCCAGTTGCCGGCACGCACCTGCTGGTAGCGCTTGCGATCGTACAGAACGTGGAGGCGCTGGGCGGTCTCGTCCCGGCCAGCGGGGTACGCCGCCGCGCCGGCGGTCACCGCCCGACCCCCGTCGCGGGCGGCTGCTGCCTCCTGGCCCGGTCAGCCGTCGAGATGGAGGACGGTCCGGTCACCGGTGTTCCACCACGAGTCGAGCTGGACGGCCGCGATCCGCCAGCCGCCGGGGGTGGTCACGACGCGGTCCACGTAGCGGCCGACGATGGTGAACAGGCTGCGCTGCCCGTCGGCGGCGAGCTCGACGTGGTCGGCCCGGATGTACGCCGTCACGCGGGCGCTGTGACCGTCCTCGTCGACCGCCACCCGGACGTTGGACAGCGCATGCTGGGTCGCGTGCAGCCGGCCGAGCCGCCGGGACACGTGCGCGGTCCACTCGTCGGCGCTGGTCCGGAACCGCTGGCCGGGCCGGTGCGAGTCGTAGTCGATGTCGATCTTGTCGGTGAAGACCGACCGGAACAGCACCCAGTCCTTGCGGTCCATGCCCTCGGCATGGCGGCAGAGCAGGTCGACGATCTCCCGATGGTCGCGCTCGGGCAGCTCGCCCACGTCAGCTCGGCCCCTCCGACGGGCGGTAGCGGGCGAGCTCGCGCCGGGCCAGGACCATCTCGTGCACCTCATCCGGCCCGTCCGCCAGGCGCAGCCCACGGGCCTGGGCGTAGAGCATGGCCAGCGGGTAGTCCTGCGACAGCCCACCGGCTCCGTGCACCTGCATGGCGTGGTCCACGACCCAGGCGGTCATGGCGGGCACGGCGATCTTTACCGCCGAGATCTCCGTGCGGGCCTGTCGAGCGCCGAACTGGTCGATCAGCCACGCTGCGCGCAGGACGAGCAGCCGGGCCGAGTCGATCCGGATCCGCGCCTCGGCGATGGTCGCCTGCACCGTGTCGCGCTCAGCGAGCGGACGGCCGAACGTCGTACGCCGCAACGCCCGCTCGCACATCAGGTCGAACGCGCGCTCCGCCATGCCGACCAGACGCATGCAGTGGTGGATGCGTCCCGGCCCGAGCCGGGCCTGCGCCATCGCGCCACCCTGGCCCTCGCCGCCCAACAGGTTGGTGGCCGGCACCCGCACCCGGTCGAAGACGACCTCGCCGTGCCCGCCGTGGCTGCGGTCGCGGAAGCCGAGGACCGACAGCCCACGGCGGATCGTGACCCCCGGCGTGTCTCGGGGCACGAGCACGACACTCTGGCGCTCACGCGGCGGGGCGTCCGGGTCGGTCACCCCGACGACGACGAGCAGCTGGCAGCTCTGCGCCATGACCCCGGTGGACCACCACTTGCGTCCGTCGATGACGTAGTCATCGCCGTCCCGCCGGATCCGCGTCTCCAGGTTGCTCGCGTCGGACGACGCGACGTCCGGCTCGGTCATGCAGTACGCCGAGCGGATCTCCCCTGCCAGCAACGGCTCCAGCCATTGCTGGCGTTGCTCAGGCGTGGCGAACAGGTGAAGCAGCTCCATGTTGCCGGTGTCCGGCGCGGAGCAGTTGAGCGCCTCGGGAGCCACCATGGGGCTCCGGCCGGTGATCTCCGCGAGACTGGCGTAGGTCAGTAAGGGCAACCCGCCACCCGCGGCAGCCTCGGGATAGAACAGGTTCCAGAGCCCGCGCCGCCGGGCCTCGGCCTTCAGGTCCTCCAGGACCGCCGGTGGGTCCCACCCCTCGCCCGCCGCACCGTCCTGGGCGATCTCGGCGAAGGCCGGCTCCGCCGGGTAGACGTGACTGTCCATGAAGTCGAGGAGCCGGCCCCTCAGGTCCTCGGTCTGTTGATCGAACGCGAAGTCCATCAGCGCATCCCTCCGGTCTGAAACCTGGTGTTCGTCATCGTCCCTGCCAGACGGGAGCACGCTTCTCGGCGAAGGCCGACAGCCCCTCGACCATGTCCTGCGAGGCCGCGACCGTATCGACGTACGGCTGCTGCTGCATCCACGCCTCCTCCTCGGTCCAGTCGAACGCCCGCCGGACGATCTGGGCCGAGGCCGCGACCGACAGCGGACCGCAGCGCAAGACCTCGTCGGCCAGCGCGAGGGCGACTGTGAGCGCCTCGCCGGGGTCGGCCAGCCGGTTGACCAGGCCCCAGTGGTGGAACTCGGTCGCCGGGCGAGCGGCTCCGGTGAGGGCGAGCTCCATCGCGATGTGGTACGGAATCCGTTGCGGCAGACGGAAAAGACCCGCGCCGGCCGCGACCAGCGACCAGGTCGTCTCGGGCAGACCCATCGTCGCCTGCGAGGAGGACACGATCAGGTCGCAGGAGAGCGCGAGTTCGAGACCCCCCGCCAGCGCGTAACCCTCGACCGCCGCGATCAGCGGCTTCGCCGGCGGCTTGGCCATGATGCCGAAGCCGCCTCGGTGAGTCGCTATCGCGAGCTCGCCCTCCTTGGCGGCCAGGAGGTCCTGACCGGCGGAGAAGACGCCACCGGCTCCCGTCAGGACACCGACGAAGAGGCTGTCGTCGGCCTCGAACTCGTCGAGTGCCGCCTCGAGGGCCTCGGCCGTGGCCCGGTCGAAGGCGTTGCGGCGGGCGAAGCGGTTCACCGTCAGCACGAGGACGTGCTCGCCGTGGCGCTCCTTGATGATCAGGTCGGTGGTGTCCATCATTTCTCCGTCCCCTGGGCTGCAACGCTGTTCGAGCCGTCCACGTCGACCGGTGGGCCCCACCAACCCCAGCTCTCGCCCCCGTCGACCGCGATCCGTTGCCCGGTGACATAGCTGCCGGCGTCGGACAGCAGGAAACCGACCGCGCTGGCAATGTCCTCCGGCCGGCAGACCCGCCCGAACGGCGCGTGCTCGTCCAGGTCGGAGGCCTGCTCGCGCCCCTGGGTGGCGCGGATCAGCCGGTCACCCATCTCGGTGGCCACCAGTCCGGGGGCGATGACGTTGACCCGGATGCCGTGCGCCCGCTCCTCCATGGCCAGAGTCACACCGAGGATCTCGAGCGCCGCCTTGGCCATCACGTACGGCGCCATGCCCGGCCGGGTGTCCTTGGCCACGATGCTCGAGATCAACACGACCGAACCGCCGCCCTGCGCTCGCATCAGCGGCACGGTGAGCCGGCACATGTGATGCGCACCAGCGGCGTGCACGTTGAACAGCCGCAACGGCTCGGTCGGGTCGGTGTCGACGACGTCGTGACCCCGGCTCGCGTTGCCGGCGCAGTGGACCAGGGCGTCGACACGGCCGAAGTCGGCCACGATCGCCTCGACCATGGCCGCGTCCTGCTCCGCGTCGTCGACGGCGGCCGCGTAGGCCACCGCCCGGCCTCCCCGCTGCTCGATCTGGGCCACCGTCGCGGCGGCGGCGTCGGCGTCGCGGCGGTAGTTGACCGCGACGTCGAAGCCGGCGGCAGCCAGGGTGAGGCTGACTGCGCGGCCGATGCCGCGGCCACCCCCACTGACCAGGGCGACCCGGCGTTGGTTGTCCGTCACAGCAGCTCCAGTGAGGTTGAGACCAGCCCGAGGATGTCCTGGCCGACGGCCAGGTGCGAGGCGTCGTTGACGCCGAGCAGCGTGCGCTGGTCCCCGTCCGCCACGACGGCGCTGATCCCCGTGTGCCACGGCACGAACCACATGTCCTTGGTGATGCCGAGCCACGACCCGAGGGCCGCGCTGATCAAGCCGCCGTGGGCGACGCAAACGACGACTCCGCCGGGGTGTCGGGCGATCACTGCGTCGAGAGCCGTCGTGGCTCGGGCTCGCAGGTCGTCCCCTGACTCGCCTTCGCCCCCGGTCGGCCAGACGAAGCGAGGCACCACCCGCACGGCGCCCATGGCCGACGAGGTGTAGTCGTCCGGGTCCGGCTCCATGGTCCGGGCCGAGGTCCGGCTGAAGCGTGCCCGCATCTCCTGCGCGCTCATCCGGATCTCGTCGATGTCGGGCTCGGTCTCGACCTCGAGCCCCAGCCGGCGAGCCAGCGGCGCTGCGGTCTGCTGGGCCCGGCGCATGGAGCTGGCGACAACGGCCGTGACCGGCAGCGACGCGAGCCGCTCACCGAGCAGCTCGGCCTGCTCGCGACCTCGGTCGCTGAGGTCAGGGTCGAGCTCGAGCATGGTGGCCTGCTCCGCGTGACGCACGAGCAGGAGCATCAAGGGGGGCACCGGGGATGTGGCGCGACCCGGGTCGGCCTCCGGCGATGATCCGGTCATCAGTCGCCCGTGCTGACCGGTGTCGCGGCGACGATCTGGTCGACCACGCCCGGCAGGTCGCGGATGTCGTCGATCAGGTAGTCCGGGTGCTCGGCCAGGCACTCGTCAGCGCCATGGAACCCGTAGCCGCACGAAACCGTGAGGGTGCCGGCGCCGCGGCCGGCCAGGACGTCCTGCGGCCCGTCGCCGACGTAGACCGCACTGGCGCCCGGGATGCCCAGGATCTCCAACGCGTCGATGATCGGGCCCGGGTGGGGCTTGCGCTCGGCCGACTCGTCACCGGTGACCAGCACGTCGAACAGGTCGGTGAGGCCGTAGCGCTCGGCGTCCGAGCCCATCCGGTCACGTCCCTTGGAGGTCACGACGCCGAGCCGGAATCCCCGGGCCTTGAGCCCGTCCAGCACCTCGCGGGTGCCGGCGAACGCCCCCGCCAGCTGGCTGTTGCGCAGGTAGGCGCGGTGGTAGGCGGCAATGAGCTGCTCCACGACGGCGGGGTCGTCGGACATCATGCCGAAGGACTCCTGCGCGCGCATGGGCATGATCAGCGCCATCTCCTCCGGCGTCGACGGGTAGGGGGCGCCGAGGACCTCGGTCGTCGAGTTTCGGTAGCTCGACATGATGGCGGACTTGCTGTCGACCAGCGTCCCGTCCCAGTCGAAAAGGATTGCGTCGATCATGGCTGCACCAGCACCTTCAGGCTCTCGGCGGCGTTGCCCTGCAAGGCAAACGCCGCCGTGATGTCGGACAAGGACTTGCGGTGGGAGACGAACGGCGTCAGCTGGAGCCGGCCCTCGCCGATCAGGTCGGCGACCTCCTGCATCTCGTCGTTGTAGGCGAAGGAACCCTGCACCCGGATCTCCTTCTCGACGATCCGGCCGGACTTGACCGCGAACGGCTCGCGCGAGTGGGCGACCAGCGAGAGGCGCCCGCCTGGACGCAGCGACTTCACCGCGGCCGTGAACGACGACGGCACGCCGGAGCACTCGACCGCGCAGTCGGCGGCGGCTCCCAGTCCGTAAGGACCGGCGCCGGTCAGCTCGCGCACCGCGTGCTCGACCTTGGTGACGAGCGGGTCGACGACCGTGGTCGCACCGGCCGCGAGCGCAGCCTCGCGCCGCAACGGCGAGGGGTCGACGCCGACGACCTGGGCGGCACCGAGCAGCCGCGCGAGCACGAGCGCGCCCAGGCCGATCTGGCCGAGCCCGAACACCACGACGACATCCCCGGACGTGACCTCGGCCTGCTTCGCTCCGCGCAGTGAAACCGCCAGGGGCTCGACGAGCGCGGCCAGCGCTGGGTCTAGGTCCGGCGGGAGGACGAACACGTTGACCCCGCGGGCCGCGTTGGGCACCCGCAGCCGCTCGGCGAACCCTCCGGGCAGTCCGTAGCCGAGACCGTTGATCAGGCCGCGCTCGCACAGCTGTCGCTGCCCGCGCAGGCAGCTCGGACACTCACCGCAGGCAAGTAACGGTCGTACGGCGACGACATCGCCCGCGGACAGGCCGGGCGCACCGCCCGCGTCCAGGACCCGGCCACCGATCTCGTGCCCCATCACCTGGCCCGGGGTCACGTTCGAGCCGTGTCGGAGCGACTCGAGGTCGGAGCCGCAGACCCCGCAGGCCGCCACCTCCACCAGCGCGTCACCCGCCGTGAGGACCGGGTCAGGGACGTCGACGACGTCGAGGCGACCCAGGTCGGCGTACGCCGCTACCCTCACGCGCTGCTCGCTTGCGCTGCAGCCTGTTTCAACGCACCCGATGCCAGGAGCGCGTCGACCTGGTCCTGCGTCAGTCCGGCCTCGAGCGCCAGCCTCACCGTGTCCTCGCCCAGCGCCGGGGGTGGGGTCCCGACCGGCTGGATCCGGCCGTTGAGGCGGATCGGTGTGCCCAGCGTCGGGCCGGTCTCGGTGCCGCCGCGCTGAAGGAGGCCCTGCTGCACCATGCCGCGCTCGGCGGCCAGCGGGTGCGCCAGGGCCTCCGAGAGGTCGAGCACCGGGGCCACACACGCGTCGGCCGGAGCCAGCAGGGCGACCCACTCGTCGCGCGTCCTCGTCGCGAGCACCTCGGCCACCGTCGCGCGGGCCGTCGCGTCGGTGATCCGGTCGACCAGGTCCGGCCGCCCGATGGTCGCGCAGAACGCCGCCCAGAACTTCGGCTCGACCGCGCCCACCGAGACGTAGCGACCGTCCGAGCACGCATAGACGTTGTAGCAGGGGAACTCACCGTTGAGCAGCATGTGCCCGGGGTTGGGGACCTCGCCCGATGCCCACAGCTCACCGGCATGGATCGAGGTCCAGGCCAGGGCGGCGTCGTACATCGCCACTTCCACCCGGGAGCCACGGCCGGTGCGCGCAGCGGAGTAGAGCGCCGCCAGGATCCCGATGCCGAGAATCGTTGCGCCACCGAGGTCCCCGACCTGGACGCCAGGCGGGCAGACGGGGCCCTCCGGTGGTCCGGTCATGCCGAGGACGCCGGCGTAGGAGATGTAGTTGATGTCGTGACCGGCGGCGTCCCGCATCGGTCCGTCACTGCCGTAGCCGGTCAGCGAGGCGTAGACGATCCGCGGGTTGCGCGCCGACACGCCGTCGTACCCGATGCCGAGCCGGTCGCTGACGCCCGGCCGGAAGCCCTCCACCACGATGTCGGCCTGCTCGGCCATCGTCAGGATGAGCTCGACGCCCGCGGGGTCCTTGAGGTCGACGGCGATCGACCGCTTGTTGCGTCCGACGATCCAGGATGCGGCCGACTCGGCGCCGATGCGCTTGGGCTCCCAGCGCATGTAGTCGCCGAGGGTCGGCTCCTCGACCTTGATCACCTCGGCGCCCAGGTCGCCCAGCATCGCACCGAGAACTCCTCCGGGCAGCAGCCGGGTCAGGTCGAGGATCCGGACGCCGTCGAGTGGCCCCACTTCGCGGTCGGTCGCGGTGGTCATCGGCCCACCCCGGCCGTGACGTCGACCACGATCCGCGAGCCACCGGTCCGGCCGTCGCGCACCCGCGCCAGGCCGTCGAGGATAGCCGACAGCGGAATGACGTCTCCGACCACACGGGGGAGCACGAGCTCGCCGCTGGCCATCAGGTCGAGGCTGGTCGCGACCTCGTGCGGCTCGCTGCCGTAGGACCCGACCACCGACCGCTCGCGCAGCACGAAGGTCATGATCCGGCCGGCCGAGAGCTGGTCGAAACCGACGCCGACTACGACCGCCCGCCCGCCGTGGTCCAGGCTGCGCACCGCCAGCTCGGCCGTCGCCTGCCGGCCGACGAACTCCAGCGCCACGTCCACGCCGCCCATGGCGGTGATCCGGTCCAGAGCGACATCGGGCTCCAGGGCCTCGTCGGCTCCGGTCTCCAAGGCCCACTGCCGTGCTTCTGGTCGAGGGTCCACGGCAACGACCACCGAAGCGCCGAGGGTGCGGGCGATGCCGACCGCCGAGAGCCCCAGGCCACCGGTGCCCCACACCGCCACGCGGCTGCCCGGCACGACGCCACCTCGGTAGGCCACCGCGTGGTAGGCCGTGGCGACCGAATCCGTTGCGACAGCGGCCAGCTCGTCAGACAGGCCGTCAGGGACGACGAGACAGTTACGGGCCGGCACGACGATGTACTCGGCGTAGGCCCCCTCGCAGTCGGCACCCAGGCACATCCGCTTGGCGCACAGCACCGTGCGTCCGGCCAGGCAGTGGTGACACTCCATGCAGGTCACGAGCGGGACGATGCTGACGCGCTTGCCGATGTCGACGTTGGTGACCCCCTCGCCCAGAGCCACCACGACGCCGACCGGCTCGTGCCCGAGGATGATCGGGGTGTAGGCCGTCTGAGCCGTGCCGTCGAAGACGAAGTGCACGTCGCTGCCGCAGATACCACTGAGCAGCAGGCGGACCAGCACCTCGCCCGCGCCTGCGGTCGGCACCGGTCGCTCCATCACCACGACATCGCCGCTGCCGACCGAGCCGCGCAGCACGGCGGCCGACATCGAGGTCGGGATGGAGACGGGGGCCGAGCCATCAGCAGTCACAGTCATCGAACGTCCTCGTGATCGGTCAGCGGGTCAAGACCGGCGAACCGCGCGGCCTCGTCGAACAACATCGGTACGTCGCGCTCGAGCGCGGCTGTGTACGGAGTGCGCAGCTCGCCGCGCACGTGCTGGCCCCACGCCGGCTCGATCACGACCGCGAGCTTCCACAGCGCGAACGCCTGGTACCAGGCGATCTGGCTGAGGTCGCGCCCGGTTCGGGCGGCGTAGCGCTGGACCAGCTCCTCGCGGGCCGGCCCGCCCGGCTGGCGCGAGACGGCCTGGATCCGGGGCATCGCCGGCTCCTCGACCAACCGGCCACCCCACAGGGCGGTGCACAGCCCGAGGTCGACCAACGGGTCGCCGACGCTGGCCATCTCCCAGTCCACGACGGCGAGCAGCTCGGGCCGCTGCGCCGAGAACAGGCAGTTGTCGAGGTGGTAGTCGCCATGCAGGATGGCCGGTGCCTGCGGGCTGGGAAGGTGGTCGCCGAGCCACTGGGTGACGCGGTCGAACGAGGGCAGCTCCCGCACCTGGTTGCGGCGGTACTGCGAGGCCCACCGCGGCACCTGCCGCTCGAGGAAGCCATCCGGGCGACCGAACCCGGTCAGACCCGCCGCGACCCAGTCGACGGCCTGCAGGTCTGCGAGTGCCTCGACGAGGCCGTAGCCCAGGGGACGCAACGCCTCCGCGCCCGACGGGTAGCCCGGCGGCAGCTCGTCCAGGAGCGAGACGGCATCAGCGACCATCTCCATGACCAGGAAGTCGGCCCCGATGACCTTCGGGTCGCTGCAGTGGGCCAACGCCTGCACAGCCTGGACCTCTTTGTCCCGCAAGGCGTTCAATACCGTCCACTCGCGGGTCATGTTGTGCGCTGACGGGTCGAGGGCGTGCAGCGGCGGACGACGGATCACCCAAGCCCGGTCGCCGTCAGACAGGACGAAGGTGACGTTGGAGTTGCCTCCGACCAGGCGTACCATCGTGGCCGTCGCCGGGTCGATGTCGAACCCCTCATCCCGCATCCAGCCGGCGACGCCGGACGCGTCGACCTGTCCCTCGAGCGAGCGTTGGTCCACTCCGGCCGTCACCCCTCTGCCGCCAGCGCGGCGGCGTACTTCGCCCACGCCGCCACCTCACGGGTCGGGATGTGCTCGGTGGGCACGTCCACCGGCGTGTACTCTTTCAGGAGCTTCTTGGCCACCGTGACCTTGTGCACCTCGTCCGGCCCGTCGTACAGGCGCGCCGCCCGGGACCAGCGGTACATCGACTCGAGCGGCATGTCGGCGGAGTAGCCCAGTGAGCCGTAGATCTGGATGGCCTTGTCGAGAACGTCGTGCATGACCGTAGCGCCGTGGTACTTGATCATCGCGATCTCGACCCGGGCGTTGCTCGACCCGAAGTTGTCGATCTTCCACGCCGCATGCAGGGTGAGCAGCCGCGCCGCCTCGATCTGGGCCGAGAGGTCGGCGACCCACTGCTGGACCATCTCCTTCTCGCTCAGCAGGCTCCCGTGCACGCTCTTGCTCACCGCGCGCTCGCAGAGCATGTCCATCGCCCGCCGGCAGATCCCGACCCAGCGCATGCTGTGGTGGATCCGGCCGGGCCCGAGCCGCTTCTGGGCCAGCACGAACGCCTCACCCGGGTTGCCCAGGAGGTTGTCGGCGGGCACCCGCACGTCGGTGTACGTCACCTCGTCGTGCACGTACAGCGGGTCGGCCAGGTTGGTGTCGTGCATGTTGCGCAGGTGACGCATCTCGATGCCGGGGGAGTCGGTCGGCACAATGAGCATCGACATGCCCTTGTAGGGGTGCACGTCAGGGTCGGTCACCGTCATCACGATGTGGAAGTCGCTGCGAGAGCCGTTGCCCACGAACCACTTCGTGCCGTTGAGCACATACTCGTCGCCGTCGCGAACCGCCCGGGTCTTGAACTGCTTGGGGTCTGAGCCCGTGCCCTGCTCCGTCATCGAGTAGGCGCTGTGCAGCTCGCCGGCCAGCAGCGGCTCCAGCCACTTGGTGCGCTGCTCCGGCGTCGCCGCCAGCGCGATCAGCTCGGCGTTGCCCGAGTCGGGCGCCTGGCAGCCGAAGATGTACGGCGCGAGGTCGCTGCCGCCGAGCACCTCGTGCAGCAGGCCCAGCTTGACCTGCCCGTAGCCCTGCCCCCCGAGCTCGGGGTCGAGGTGGGCCGCCCACATGTCATGGGCCTTGACCTCGGCCTGCAGCGGCTTGGCCAGGCGCCGGAACGTGATGTGGTCCAGACCCAGCACCTCGAGGGGGTAGATCTCCGTGCGCACGAACTCCCTCGCCCAGGCGAGCTTGGCTTCGTAGTCAGGCTCTGTCGTGAAGTCCCACGCCATGATCGGTCGACTCTCCTTGGTTGCTGATGTGCTGGACCCGGCCCGCGGCCGGTCGGTCATCGACCTCGAAAGCGCGGCTCGCGCTTGTCGAGGAACGCAGTGACGGCTTCACGGAAGTCAGCCGACGTCTCGGTGATGGTGGTGCCCATCGCGCCCATCTCCAGCGCGGTCTCGAGCTCCATCGACGCGGTGCGCTGCATAAGCAACTTGCCGAGCCTGAGGGCGATCGGCGGTCGGGCGGCGATCTCGGCGGCCAGGGCCCGGGTCTGCTCCTCGGCCTCGTCGTCATCGACCAGCCGGCTGACCAGACCGAGGGCCAGCGCCTCCGGCGCGTCGACGAACCGCCCGGTGAACATCAGGTCGGCCGCCGCGCGGTAGCCCACGATGTGCGGGAGCAGCCAGAAGCCGCCCAGGTCGGGAAAGAGCCCGCGACGGGTGTAGGCCACCATGAAGCGGGCCAGCGGCGAGGCCACGACGATGTCGCAGGCACAGGTCAGGTCGAGCCCACCGCCGACGGCGGCACCGCGGACCAGAGCAATGGTCGGCACCGGCACGCGGAAGAGCGCCTGAGTGAGGCGCTGGAAGCGCAGCCGCAGCTTCTGCCGGATCTCGTCCGACCCCCAGTCGGTCTCGCCGGCAGCGTCACGGTCGAGCGTCTGGTCCATCATGCCGACGTCCGCACCGGCACAGAAGCCGCGTCCGGCCCCGGTGACGACCAGGACCCGGGCCGCCGGGTCGTGCGCCACCTCGTCCATGACGGACAGGGAGTCGCGGATCAACGGCTCGTTGATCGCATTCATCTGCCCAGGGCGGTTAAGCGTCAACGTGTGCACGCCGTCCGTGACGTCGTGCAGGACGGTCTCGTGGGTCGTCACGCTGCACTCTCCGGCCGGGCCGCCAGCAGTCGGGCCGCCCAGTCCCCGCGCTCCCCCGCATAGACACCGGCCCACGCCAGGTCCGGCAGCGCGGACAGCGAGGACGGCCAGCGGGCGTCAACGCGAAGGTAGAGGTCCACCCCCAGATCCGTTGCGGCCCGGGCACTGCGGAGAAGCGCGGCCGGGTCCGCGCTCGCTCCGGGGTCGATCACCAGCCGCTCCACGTCGTCGTCGTCGAGGGCCTCTTCGATCTCCGACTCGCTCGCGCAGCGCGCTGTGCCCTTGGCCTCGAGGGCGGCGTCGGCCCACTCCTCCGCACCGGTCTCGGACAGGACGGGCAGGCGCCGACGCTCGTCGCACCGGCGGAGCAGGAAGGTCATCCGGGGGTCCGGCGGCGGCTCGACGAGCAGCAGTCGTCCCGCGAACACCTCACCGGTCGTGCCGTCGATCGTGACCTCGTCGCCCTCGTGGACCTCTCCGCCCGGGAAGGTCGCGGACGACGAGGTGACGACCAGGCCGGCGACGCCGCACACCGCCGGCAGGTCCATCCCCCGGGCGACCACTGCCGCGTGACTCGTGCGCCCTCCGTGCGCGGTCACGATCCCTTGCGCGGCAATGAAGCCGGCGATGTCGTCCGGGCTGGTGTGGGGACGCATCAGGATCACCTCGCCGCCCTCGTCGCTGAGTTCCTCCGCGCGGAGTGCGCTGAAGGCGACCCGGCCGCGACCGGCGCCTGGAGACGCGGCGAGCCCGGCTCCCAGCAACTCACACGGGGCCGCCGGGTCGAGCAGTGGGTCGCGCGCGTGCACCAGGCTGGCCGGTGACACCCGCTCCAGCGCACCATCCAGGTCGAGCAAACCCTCGTCCACCAGGTCCAGGGCGATCCGTACGGCGGCGGCCGCCGTCCGCTGGCCACGGCGGGCTTGCAACAACCAGAAACGACCTTGCTCGACCGTGAACTCGATGTCACACATGTCGGCGTACGCCTGCTCGAGAGCGGGGACCGCGGCAAACAGCGCCGCGTGGGCCCCCGGCACGAGCGTGGCCATCGCCTCGACGTCGACCGGGTCATGCTCTCCCGACACGACGTCCTCGCCCTGAGCCCGCAACAGGAAGTCGCCGTAGACCTCCCGCGCGCCCGTCGCCGGGTCTCGGGTGAAGGCGACGCCGGTCCCGGAGTGGTCGTCGAGGTTGCCGAAGACCATCGCCTGGACGACCACAGCGGTTCCCAGGGTGTGCGAGATGCCGGCGTAGTCGCGGTAGCGCACCGCGCGCGGGGAGTCCCAGGAGTGAAAGACGGCCTCCACTGCTTGCTGCAGCTGCTCCCACGGGTCCTCCGGGAAGGGCTGGCCCGCCGCGGACTCGAAGGCCGCCAGGTGCTCCTGCGCCGACGTCTCGGCACCGAC
>JAABUN010005720.1_pt1 | contig 15110 bp, 19 predicted proteins | sample 5559311 | NCBI WGS metagenome assembly JAABUN01 (sample SAMN10711877, study PRJNA513370) | rock metagenome | isolation source: Antarctica rocks | place: Antarctica: Victoria Land, Siegfried Peak sud | reverse complement strand
AGGTGCGCCCGAACGCCAAATACGCCCCGTCGAGACCGTTGTGCCATCCGGGTGGGACCGTTAGCCGAGCCGAGAAGTAGGACAAGGGCAACCTTGGCTGGTGGCGTTCGACACGCTCGCGTACCTCAGGGTTGGGAAACAAGGCAGCGACGTCGAGCTCGTCCCACCACGCAGTCCACGGGGGGAGAAGGCCGTCGCTGTCGACCTTCTCAGCCAAGACCGTCAACAATTGCGGTGGCGCGAGCAGCACGTCGCCGTTCTTCGGCGGCAGACCGGCATCGACGAACACCGCCCCGACTACCTGACGCTGCCGTACCAGCGAAGGGACGTATAGACCGGCGTTGCTGTGCGGCAACAAAATGACGCAACGGTCGCTGGGCACGGCGGACAGGACATGGTCCAGCACGTCGTCGAAGGTTCGCGGCGGGGACGACGGCGTCGACACTGTCTGCACCGGATAGCCGCGGTCCGCCACCTCTGCGGCCACCGGTTCCCAAACAGCCTTCCCCAGCAATGGGCTGGGAAGCAGCACAAGAGTGGGCACGTCCATTCTCACACCGGTATCGGTGCCCGCCGCCCTGACCGTTTAATGATGCCCCCGCGGCCGTGCTCGTTCCCGAACGGTGCCCGGAAAAGGATCGGCTTGCGGCAACTTCAGCAGGGCACTATCGGGTCACCCGTAGATACTGACCAGTCGGACCGAAGATCCAGAAGCCTGGTAACCCCAGGGCCGGCGTGTCAGATCGTCAGCCAGCTGGTACCTCACGGCGCGAACGGCGACGTACTCTCCGTCGAGGTCGTCGATAACCACGACGATCTCGCTTCGGCAGAGGGGACGACGAAAGACGATGACAGCGTCCGGAAACTGGCAGCAACCCACCTGTACGCCATCCCGGTGCCTGGGTTGCGTACTCCGGGAGGTCGTCCTGCTGGTGTTCGAGAATCTCGAACTGGAGGACCACTCCGTCGAGCACCACGTGGGAGCGACAACATCGGTGTCTGACGTCGGATCCTCGACCATCTCAGGACGAGCGGCCGAGTTCCTGCGCCACCTCGACGATGTCGGGAGTATCGAGGTAGGCCAGGCCAACCGCTTCGACCCCAGCGCGCCACGCGACCGCATCGCGGTCATTGTTCGCGATGTTGGGCTGACGCCAGATGGTCCGCACCCCCATCCGCCGGGCGTCGGCCAGAATGCCGTCGATCTCGGACAGGGGGCGGTAAACGAAGAGCAGGGTCAGCCGCTTCCGGCCAACGCCCGACAGGACGGGAGACCACGTCACCGTCGACCAGCTCACTGGCCACAACGTCCGCCTCGTCCGGGCCGCCGTAGATCGTGACCGCCAGGCCAGCACGGGTCAGCGCCTCGGGGATCTCCTTACTGGGGTAGTCCTGTATTACCACACTTCGTGCGCCGCGCAGGATCTCGATCGCCGTGGTCATCATGCCCTCCTGAACCGTCGAGGCCACCGAACTTGGCCCTGCGCGTCGACGGTAGCGGACTGGTTCAACCGCGGTCTTGTCGTCACGTCACCTGACCCCGAGCAGCGCACCCGGCGCCCGGCCAGCGAGTTGGCGAGCCTCGTGACAAAGATGAGCGTGGTCGGCATAGCCGACCTGAACCGCAGCCCGGGCCAATGAATCCCGTGGGCCCGCGATCGTGCGCAGCTCAATGAAGCGGTGCAGACGAACGATCCTTATGAGAGTTGAGGGTGGTTGACCGGTGGCTGCACGCACCGCTCGGTGCAGGTGGCCGCGGCTGCAGCCAAGCTCGACTGCGAGCCGGCTGACTGAGTTGGCGCCGTCCTCGATTCGGCTGAGCGCACGCTCGACCAGGGGCGACAGGACGTCGTGGGATCGGCTGCGTTCTCGTAGCCAGCCGCCGATCAGGCGGGCACGGTCCGTCGTAGGGGTCTCGGGCAACCGGTCGATCAGTTCAGCGCCGCCGGCGAGATCGGGCAAGGCGACCGCCAAGTCGGCGAACTCGGCGAGCTCCGGTCCCAGAATCCCCGCGGCGCGCGACCAGGATAGGTCGACCTGCACACCCTGCGCCGTGCCTGTCAGCGCCGACCGGCCGTAGCGGGATTGCGCGCCGATCAGGAACCCGCCCGCCGCAGTGGTGAGCCCGCCGTCACCGATACCCACCTGGTAGGGGTCGCCAAAGGCGACCACCAGCAGCACTCCGGCCGGTGCGGTCTCGATGTCCGTCCGTCTCGTGTCCTGCTCGCGAAATAGGCGCAAGGCTGCCCTTGTCACAACGCGAATCTACCCGTCCCGGTGCCCGATCCCGCTGTGGGTAACGCCTGGGGGCATTGGGTCCTGCGATCATGTGAGTATGGCACCGCGCTACCCCGCCCCCTTGCAGCTCGGCGACCGCATCGGCGTGACGGCGCCCTCCAGCGGAGTGCCCGACGAACTGCGGCCGCGGCTCGACTTCTGCGTGCAGCACCTGCGGCACGAGGGATACGAGGTGGTGCTCGGCGACTGTCTTGACGGCGACGCCGTGGTCAGCGCACCAGCCCGCGAGCGGGCTGCCGAGCTGACCGCGATGCTCACCGACCCTTCCATTCGGGCGGTCGTGCCGCCGTGGGGCGGAGAACTCGCGGTGGAGGTCCTCCCACACCTGGACTGGTCGGGGTTGCGCGCAGCGGAGCCGACTTGCTTGGTCGGCTGGTCGGACATCTCCACACTGCTGCTACCTCTTACGACGTTGACCGGCACTGTCACTCTGCATGGGCAGAACCTCATGGACACGCCTTACAGGGTGCCCGCCCCGCTGGCGTCCTGGCTGTCGGTTGCCTCGGCTCCGCCCGGGTCAACGGTCGTCCAGGGCGCGTCGGCCCGCCACCGCGCCGACGGCTTCGACCGGTGGCAGGACGACCCGACCTTCACCGAGCTCACTCTCGACACCCCCGGCCGCTGGAATCTGCTCGACCCCGGCGCCGGGGACGTCTCGGTGTCCGGGCGGCTTATCGGAGGCTGTATCGAGACGGTCTCCATCTTGGCGGGCACGCCCTACGGCGACCTGCGGACCTTCGCCAACGACCATGCACCCGAAGGGCTGTTGCTCTACGTCGAGGCGTCCGGTGGCACAGCCACCCACATCGCACGAGACCTATGGCGCATGCGTCTCGCGGGCTGGTTCGACAATGCCGTGGCGGTGCTCGTGGGGCGCAGTATGGCACCTGACAGTCCCGGCTTCGTCCAGCTCGACGCAGTGCGCAGTGCGTTGGGTGACCTCGCCGTCCCGGTCGTCGTAGATGTCGACTGCGGGCACCTCCCGCCACACCTGGCTCTCTTGAACGGTGCGCTCGCCGAACTGACCGTCTCGAGCGACACGCAGGAGCTGACCCAGATGATGCAGTGATCGCTCGAAGGACGATGTTGCGTCACAGCGGGATCGTGCTACGGGACGCGCGGAGTACTCGGTCCAGCACGCAGCTCCCTCAGCCTCAGTGATTGCCGCGATAGGCGTCACGGCGATGCGCGACGTCGACGACCGTCACCGTCATTTGGGTGTCATCGATGCGGTAGATGACGCGGTAGGTACCGCGCCGGGCGCTGTGACGGTCGGCCAGCGGTGGGCGTAGGCGCTTCCCGACGCGCTGAGGGTTGTCGAGAAGGGGGCCGACGATGAACTCATACGCCGCGAAGGCCGCTGCCTCGGGCAGGTGCTCGGCGAGCTGACGCCGAGCAGTGGGCGTGATGACGAGCGAATAGCGACCTGCAGCCTGCGTCACGCAGAGTTCCTACCTCGCTCGGACATCGTCTGGGCGAGGTGAGCCTCAGACTCACCTTCGCCCCGTGCCAGTTCCGCATCGGAGGTCGCCAGCCGCTGGAGTGTGTCCGGGTCGGAGAGGATCGTAATCGTCTCTTCGAGAGAATCGAGGTCATCGGTGGCGACCAGGACGGCAGACGGCTTGCCGTGCACAGTGACGGTGACACGCTCATGCTGAGCGTGTACACGCCCGACCAACTCTGACAGGTGAGCCTTCACGCTGGCCAGCGGCATCACAGTCGTCATAGTCAGAAGTATGACTATGAAAGCCGTCGATGTCGAGCCTGCCGCGATAGGTGGTCGACTGGTCCCGGTTCACGATCGTGTACCGGGACGCAGTGCGCGGACCTGGTAGGTCTTCGTCGTGGTATTGAACTTACGTGGGTGTGGTCAGCCGCGGTGGGGCACCGGACACTTTGAGACGCTCGGCGGCCGATGATCGGTGCCAACGGGGGGCGTAGCGTGATCGTGGGCAGCGCACCTGCCGGAGGTCAGGGCTGCCACCCCCGGCGAACCGAGCGCCAGCAGCGTGCCGGGTCATCACCCGCGGATATGAGCAAGGCCGTCAGCATGGACGGGCCGTAGGTGAGCGTCCGATCCGGCAGCGGACCGGTGGCCACCAGCGAGACGATCCCGTGGCCCACCATCCACGCCTGTGTAGCCAGGTCAAGGGAGACGGTGCCGGCGCGGTAGCGCCCCGACTCGACGCCGCGCCGGACCGCTTGCACCAGGTGTTCAAGCGTGTCGTCGGCCGCGGCGGCGTCCTCCAGGTCGACCGAGGCGTCGAACATCACCCTGTACAGGTCGGGGTGGTCCATGGCGTTGCGGGTGTAGGCAGCCAGCAGGCTGGCCAGGTCGCGGACGGGATCGCGCGTCGCGGGGACCTCGGCCAGTCTGGCGGACAGCAGCGTGAAACCTTCTTGGCGCACGGCAGACCACAACCCGTCCATGCCGCCGAAGTGGGTGTACACGGCCATCGACGACACGGGTGTCTCGGCCACCAGCGAGCGGAGCGTCACCGGCTCGCGCCGGCGAAGCATTCGGGCGGCTCGCTCCACCAGGAGAGTCCGTACCTGCGGGTCCTTCTGCCTTGGCACCGGGGAATGGTTCCATAGCATCACACTGTTATGCAACACGTTCCAGTCCCATGACCAAGGAAGAAGATCCTATGACTGTCTCGCCCATCACCCCGGCCGGCCTGGCACAGCCACCTACCCACCATCAGGTGTCGCTGGCCACCGGCACGCGCACGATCTATGTAGCAGGTCAGGTCGCCATCGACGCCGACGGCGCCACCGTCGGGGTGGGTGACCTCGCTGCTCAGGTGGAGCAGGTCTACCGCAACCTCGTGCTGGCCCTGGCCGGTGCGGGCGCGACGTTCGACGATGTCGCCAAGCTCGCTCTGTACATGATCGACCTCAGTCCCGAGACGATGGGGCGTGGCATCGAGGCGATGTTCCAGGCCAAGCAAGCACTGGGCATCACAGCCACACCCCCGCTCACAGGCATCGGCGTCAGTGCGCTCGCCTCGCCCGAGTACCTCCTGGAGATCGAGGCGGTCGCCGTCCTCCCCTAACCTCCGCTCGCCCGCGGCGTCGAAGCCCCGCAACCGTCAGCCCGCAGGACCAGTGCCGACGCTGGGGGCCAGCCACCGACCCGCACTCCCCACTGAAGGCACTTGCGTGGCGGCCGCTACCCGCCACGCGCTCGACGCGCCGTCACTCGCCCCTGTGGCACTTGAGGCGAGGGCTGCCCTGCGATCATCGGCATCAACGCACTAAACACCAGTCGAGGATCCGCTACTGACACGTCCCAAGGACGGGTGGTCGTCGAGTCGGGTTCGCGGGTGTGGTCGGTGTCAGTGCTGCCGTGCAGGAGACGAGGTCTTGGCGTAGCCGTTGCTGTGCTCCCAGGGGGAGGTCGGATAGCATCTGCTGCTCGATCGCGTGCACGGCAGCGCTGGCTAGGTGCAACTGCTCGCGTCCGGCAGGGGTGAGTTGAGTCGGCAACGCCCGGCCGTGTGGTGCGGTCGCCGGGCGACTGACCAGGCCTCGATCCTGCAAGCCGCGCAATACCCCATTCATGGCCTGACGACTCACGAACGCGCCGCGGGCGAGGTCGGCGTTGGACAACCCCGGCCGCTGTCCGAGCAGCTCCAGGCAGGCGTATTGCGGGACCGTGAGCCGCAGTGGGCGCAGCCCAGAATCCATCGCGCTCCGAAACGCCGTGGCGGCCTGCTTGAGCAGGTAGCCCACTGCGTGGTCCAGGTCTCCGACCGTCTCTTCTTGACACATGTCAACATATTGACACAGACTAGTCATGTCAATGTCCTGACACACCTATCTTGGAGGATCGCATGACCGTCACCGGACCCGACTTCATCGCTGTGCAAGTGCGTGACCTGGACCGTTCGGCCCAGTTCTACGAAACCCGCCTCGGCCTGCGCCGGTTGCCCGATAGTCCGCCGGGTGCTCTCGTGTTCGACACCGCGCGCATTCCTTTCGCGGTCCGCGAATCGCTCCTGGGTGTCGACCTGGACACCGCGACACCGCGGCCCGGGCTCGGGGTCGCGCTGTGGCTGCACGCCGACAACGCCCAGGCGCTACACGACCAGCTCGCCGCTGCGGAGGTCTCTATCACCGCGGCCCCGTTCGACAGCCCGTTCGGGCGCACCTTCACCTTCACCGATCCCGATGGCTACGCCGTCACCGTCCACGACCAGGCCTGAAACCCAGCAGGGAGCAGCAGATGAAGCGCCACCACGTCACGGTCCAGGTGCTCGGCCCGTGGTCGCTGACCACTAGCCGGACCTTCTGGGAAGGCTTCGCTCCGGCCACATTGACCACGCAAGCAGAGGCGGATGAGCTCCGCACGGTGTTCTGCGTGGAGGGCGACTGGCGCCGGGCAGAAGTTAAGGTGACTCAGGAACGCGGTTCGGCGCGAGTCGTCGTGGTCGGGGACGGTGACCTCGACATCGCCACAGAACAGGTCATCCGGTTCCTATCGCTGGACGTCGATGCTCGCGCCTGGCCTGACGTCGCCCAGCGCGACCCAGTCATGGCGCACGCGCAGGCGCAACTACCTGGTCTGCGCCCCTGCGGCTTCCACTCTCCCTACGAGGCTGCCGCCTGGGCAGTGTTGTCTCAACGGATCCGGATTACCCAGGCCGCCCGGCTACGCGCCGACCTCATCGCCCGCCACGGCGATAGCGGGGCCTTCCCCGCACCACGGGCGCTGCGAAACCTTGACCTCGACCTACCTGCCCGCAAGACCGGATACCTGCACGCCGTCGCCGAGGCCGCACTCGACGGCCGACTCGATGGTGCAACGCTGCGCTCACTCCACCCGGATGATGCGATCCAGAAACTCCAACAGACTAAGGGCCTCGGTCCCTTCGCCGCCGAACTCGTCGTCGCCCGCGGCGCCAACGCACCCGATGCCCTTCCTCGGCACGAGCACCGCCTCGAAGCCGAAATCGTCGAACGCTACGGCCCCGACAGAACACTCGTGGACGTCGCCGAGGCATGGCGGCCGTTCCGCACCTGGGCCGCCGTACACCTACGCACCCTGCGCGAAGAACGCACCCACGAGATCAGCGGCCACTCCCGCTGATCGACCCCAGCACAACCCACCCTGTGGACCCAGCGGTCAAGTACCCCGCTCCGTAGGCGGAACGGCTACCAGCACCGGGAGCTGGACACCCGGGTGGGCACCTTGGACGTGGCGGTACCCAAGCTGCGTCAGGGCTCCTACTTCCCGGACTGGTTGCTGGCCCGCCGCCGGCGGGCCGAGGCGGCGCTGACCACGGTCGTGGCCACCTGCTACCTGCTCGGCGTCTCGACCCGGCGGATGGACAAGCTGGTCCAGTCCTTGGGCATCACCGGCCTGTCCAAGTCCCAGGTCTCGGTGATGGCTGCAGAGCTCGATGAGCATGTGCACGAGTTCCGCACCCGCCGGCTGAGTGAGGGGCCGCACACGTTCGTGGCCGCGGACGCTTTGACGATGAAGGTCCGTGAGGGCGGGCGGGTCGTGAAGGTGTCCACCCTGGTCGCTACCGGCATCAACAAGGACGGATACCGCGAGGTCATCGGCCTGCAGGTGGCCACCGCCGAGACCTGCGCGTCTTGGTTGGCGTTCTTCCGCGACCTGGTCGCCCGGGGCCTGTCCGGGGTCGCCTTGGTGACCTCGGACGCGCACGCCGGCCTGGTCGAGGCCATCGGTGCGACGTTGCCGGGGGCGTCTTGGCAGCGGTGCCGAACGCCCTGGGAGTGTAAAGAATCAATCTGGCCGTGTCGTCGTGTCCTCGTCCCGGGCGAGGAAGTCGAGTATCGCTCCCGCGTTCGGGAATCGGGCGGCGACCGACAACGGGGAATAGCCGTCGTCCTGGGAGAGGACCGGTCCGACTTCTCGGACAACGTCGCCGATGGTGCGGCGGCTGACGTGAAACAGCTCGGCGAGGGTGTCTTGGGTGCAGAGCTTGCGTTGGTACAGAACCGTGGCGAGGACGCGTTCGTCGTCGGTGATTTTCTGGATGAAGACGCCGCCGCGCGCGCCGGGAAGGCGCTCTCCGCCGCGCCGTCGGCGGCGGTGGCGCTCGTTGCGTGCCTCCAGCACGGGGCGGACCCGTTCGGTCAGTGCGATCAGGTCAGTGCGTGGCATGCCGGTCAGCCCCGGAGCGGACAGCAGATGTGGTGCTCGGGCACGGCCGGGGACGGGATGACCGCTTGAGGTGAAGTCCCGCAGTTCTCTGGCGGTGCCGAACCGCAGCGTTGAGGCTGCGATGGCGTGGCTCTGGTCGTTGAGTAGCTGGCGGGTCTCGGCGATGGCTTGCCCGATGGAGTTGGCGTTGATTCCCAGCAGATCGGACAGGACGTTCTGGGAGCAGACTTGGCGAAGGTAGACGACGGTGACCAGGATCCGGTCGGCGGGTGAGAGCAGACCGCGGCTGCCCGCTCCGCGGGCCCGTCGCCTGGGGCCACCGCGTTGTTCGAAGCGGCGCTGGGCTCCCTGGGCTTCTTGCGCCGCGGCGAGCTCGGTGGCCAGGGCGGCCAGGTCATTACGACTGATCCCGGTCAGCCGCTCATCGGCCAGAAGGTCCAAGGCGGCAGCCCGGTGGCGGTCGCGCTGGGCGATTCCGATCGGTGCAATCTCGGCGCCGACGGGGCCGATGGTGTAGTTCCACGACCCGTGCGTGTCATGAGCATGCAGGGGCAACGCCTGCAGCTGCTCACGGGAGACGGCGATGCCCAATGGGTAGCTGGCGGTATCCAGCTCAGCGTGTACCCGCAACCCGGTTCGGGTGCGGGTAGAGGCGATCGTGGCCACCACGACCTCGTGACTGGTCAGCGGCCGACCCCGCCAGTTCATGGTGATGTGGGAGAACAAGCGGTGCTCGATCTTGTTCCACTTCGAGGTGCCCGGCGGAAAGTGGCAGACCGTGATCGTCAGTCCGATCTCGGCAGCCAGGGCCGCCAACTCCGCCTTCCACAGCCGGTACCGATAGCTGTTGGATCCGCCGGCATCAGCGGTGATCGACAGTCGTTGCGCCTCGGGGTAGTCCTGGCTGCCGCGGGCTTGCCACCAGCGCCGGATCGAGGCGACCGCGAACGCGGAGGTGTCATGATCGACCCCGACATTCACCCAGCCGCTGTCCGTGCTCACGTCATAGATGCCGTAGGGCACCGCCACCGGCGTGTCAGGCCCGCTGGCGAAGAAGCTGTGGTCCTCCACCTGAACCGGTTGCCCCTTGGGGCGCCACTCCCGTCCAGCAGCGGGTAGATCTCCCAGCTGCTCCTTCTTCTTGGTGTCGACACTGACCACGGGCTGCCCACCGGCTTGATGGGACTTGACTTGCTCGTTGATGTAGCGGAACTGGGCATCGCGGTCAGGGTGCTGGGCACCCTCGAGCGTCTTGGCCGTTCCCTGCAGGCTGAATCCGTTCTCCTTCAACAATCGGCCCACGGTGGGCGCCGATACCGAGTGGCCCTGCCCGGTCAACTCCTCGGCCAGGTGCCGCAGCGACTTGGTCGTCCACCGCAACGGCGACATTGGGTCACCACGCTCTTGCGGCTCGACCAGCTGCAGCAAAGCAGCCACAAGATCAGGGTCGTGTTCACCGACACGCTTGCGGCCACCCCCTGGTCGGCGTGCTCGGCCGACCGGCAATGGTTCTTCGCCGGCTTCGAGCTCGGCGACACCCGAGCGCACGGTCGTCGCGCTGACCATCGCCGCGTCCGCCACCGCACGAACACCCCCGTGACCAATCAGCCGAGCCTCGGTCGCCAACGCGAGCCGCTTCTGACGCTCATTCAGGTGCGGTAACAGCACCTCGAACCTGCGGGTCAGCTGGTCACGCTGCTGCGTGTCGATGGGCATACCACATCATCGACTGCCCAAACCCGAAAGCACAAGTTATTCCATTACACTCCCCGTACGCGGCGAACCTCATGTCGACCACGCCCAAGTCGTCCTGGCCGTGGGTCAAGGCACTGCTGCACTCGGTGTACGACCAGCCTGATGCCGGTGCGGTGCACGCCCAGTTCGACCGGGTCCTGGACACCCTGGAGCACAAACTGCCCGCGGTCGCGCAGCACCTGGAAGGCGCCCGGTCCGACATCCTGGCCTTCACCACCTACCCCAAGGAAGTGTGGCGCCAGATCTGGTCGAACAACCCCAACGAACGGCTCAACCGGGAGATCCGCAGGCGGACCGACGTCGTAGGCATCTTCCCCAACCGGGAGGCCGTCATCCGTCTCGTCGGGGCTGCGCTGGCCGAACAGCACGACGAATGGGCCGAGCAACGCCGCTACCTCGGCGTGGATATCCTGACCCGCTGCAGGGCCGTCCTGAGCGACCATGACACGAAGGAAGAGAACAGCGACCAGCCCCGCGCCCTGGACCCGATCGGGGCCTAACCACCACCCATCGACGGATCACCGTAGTACACCACCACCGTGCACTTGACCTCGACCTTTGGCCTCGAGCCTAGCGCTCAATCTGGCTGTGCGTCGGCCTGCAAACGAGGCCTTAATCATCAATGTCCCCTGTCTCACGTGCCACGCTGACCGGTCGTGGCAAAGCCGAGCCAGGTGTGGCGCTTGCCGGCCCAGCACCAGCCCACCTTCGGGGCGTTCTTGTTGCTCTTGCCATCGCGTCCGGTGCCACCGCTGATCCAGATGGCTGGGGTGCGGGCGTCGAGTCGTGAGCCTTGAGGGAGGCGGGAGGCGATGGTCATGAAGCACTGGTTGGGTTCGAGGAGCTTTGGTTCCTGGAGCAGCCAACTGATCCCCTCGCTGATGGTCAGTGGACTTCGACCCAAGGAGGTGATTGCTGGCAGCGCTTCGTTGGGGGTCCAGTTCCGCATCTCGTCTCCGCGATTAGCGTCGTGGATGAGATACAGGGGCGCGTCCGGAATCTCGACGCCGGCAATGGGTTCGAACTGGTCCAGATCAGTCATGTCGACAACAACGAAGCCCGGTTTGCCGTGACGAGTCAAGATGCTCGCTAAACGGCCGGGGGGCACCAGTGCCGGATGAACGGCGATGATCGCGCCGGGCGCGTCACAAAGTTTCCGTGCGTGGGCTCGTAGGTCGTCGGCGGTGATGTCGGCGAGATCATTCACGCCGAGGTCAATGAGCTTCTCGGTCTGTTCGGCAAGGGTCAAGGGAACGCCTTCCATCTGTCGTCGGTGGTACCGGTTCGCTAGCACTGATGGCTGATCTGCTTACCTAGTACGCAGTACGGTGAACGAACGCACCGTAGTATTTGTTCCGTACGCGGTACGCAATTGCTAGGATCCAGGGAGTGAGCGACTCCGACCCCGTTCTGCCGTTGCTGTGGCGCGAGCCCGGCCACCTCCCACCCGTGCGTCGCGGACCCAAGCAGAAGGTGTCCCTCGACTCTGTGCTGGATGCGGCGATCGCGATTGCTGGGGCTGCTGGCCTAGCGGCGCTGTCGATGCGTGGGCTGGCGCAAACGCTCGGTCTGGGAGCAATGACGCTCTACACCTATGTCCCGGGTCGTGACGAACTCGTTGTCCTTATGGTCGACCACGTGCTGGGAAGGAGCCGCCGAGCGCCGCACAGCGACGATGTGCGGCGCCGGCTCGAGAGCGTCGCTGAGTCGGCCTACGCCGAACTGAACGCCCACCCATGGTTGCTTGAGGTTGACGGACTGCGAGCTTGGCTTGGGCCACATGTGGCCGAGCGTTACGAGTGGCAATTGAGCGCCGTTGATGGCCTCGGCCTAAGCGACGTCGAGATGGACCAGTCGGTCGTTCTGCTCGAGGGAATCGCTGTCACGGCCGTGAGGTCGCGACACGATGTCGTGAGTGCAGAAAGACGATCGGGACGAACCGAGTTGGAGTGGTGGGAGGCAAACGCAGCGGCAATGGCAGAGCTTGTGGGTGAGCGCCGATTCCCGCTGGCTTCTCGCGTCGGACAGTCAACTGGCCAGGCCTACCAGGCTGCCACCGACCCCGAGCGACAGTTCCGATTCGCCCTCGACCGCGTCGTTGACGGCCTACTCACCGCACGACCAGCTACATGATCACAGCGCCGACCTACAAGGGCCCGGTAACTCTCACCTGCAGGTCGTTCGAGAATTGAGTTCCACGAGCACGTCGAGATATGTGCGGTCCCGATAGCCGAAGGCTCAGCGACACACCTCGGCTCGGCGAGTCGTGCGCGTGTCGTTTGGGGATGGTCGAACGGTGAATAATCTGCCTATGAGCAGATCCGTTCTCGACGCACTCGATTTCTCCCGGAGCAACGAGCCTGCGCCCAGCGGGAGCCAGCGCGATGACCTCATGGCATGGCTTGACTACCAGCGCCACGAGTTCCTTCGGAAGCTGCGCGATCTGTCATCAACCCAACTGGCGACGTGGGCTGTCCCTCCGGTCGAGCTCTCCGTCCTCGGACTGGTGCGTCACATGAGGCAGATGGAACACGCTTATCTGGCTTGGGGTTTCGGCGGCGGACAGCGAGTCGACTACTACGGTGACGACGACTACTCCGGCGGCAGCGTCGACACCGTCGAGTCGGACGTTCGCGGGTACCTCGCTGAGGTTGAACATTCCGATGCCGCACTGGCCAGTCACCACGACATCAGCTCGACGGGTCTTGGCCACGGTCAGACTCTGGGGATCGTGCTCGTCAAGATGATCGACGAATACGCGCTGCACAGCGGCCAAGCGCACATGATTCGTTTCGCCGCGCTGGGACGTCTGATCAGATGACACCGACGACGAACCCTAGCCAGCCAGATCGGCTTTATTAGGGGATCCCCCGCGGGACGGGCGACGGCGTCCATCGCACCCATCGCTCAACGCTTGCCGGGGCTCCGGTAGCCGTCCGGCTTGCGGAACGCAGATGGCACCCGGTGGGGAGATGACCGTTGTCAGGGCGTGTCGCTAACGTCGGGGACCGTGAACATCGAGTCGCCTACCGACCTCCATGCCGTTCGGGCTTCGTACGACGCCGTGGCAGACAACTACGTCGCCATGGTCGGCGACCCAGGCCCGTGGCTGCGGTCCGCGCTCGACGCGTTTGCTGAACAGGTGCGCGAGATCGGTCCAGTGCTGGACGCTGGATGCGGACCAGGGTGGATATCGGGTTATTTACACGGCAAGGGCGCCGACGTGTCTGGAATCGACTTATCGCCACGGATGATCGAGCACGCTCGCCGACAGCACCCAAATGTCTCGTTCGAGGTCGCGTCGGTGACGGAGCTGAACCCAGAGGCGGAATCGCTCGGAGGCGTCCTCGGCTGGTGGTCGTGGTTCAACCTGCCCCGCGAATGGTTGCCCCGCGTGATCGCGACCATGGCTCGTGCGCTGCGACCGAGCGGGCAACTGATCGTTGGGATGCACCGCGGCGAAGGCGATCATCCGCGCACGCGCTGCTACGGCGACATCCCGGTCGAGTGGACAACACATCTTTATCAACCCGAGGAGTTGGCGGCGCTGCTCACCGGTGCAGGCCTTGAGATAGTCGCTGAAGTCCGGCTTCCACCCGAACCGCCTTCGCAGAGTCCGCAGATGATCATCTCCGCCCGAAAGGCGGCGCGCTGACCGGCCGGGCGTGCTCAGCGCTCCGACGCTCAAGCACGTGCCGCCCGGGGATCCGCTTGCGGGCACGCGCCGGTGGTGCGACCAGGGCGCCATGGAGCCGTCCGGTGCGTTACAGATCAAGCAGCAATTGATCTGGGGTCAGGCTGTCGGTCGGTTGCTAGCAAACTATCACGCGACTATGCTTGTGATATGGCAGCCGGCGCGGAAGCACCCAAGGCGCAGTTCAACGTGTACCTGCCGCCGTACCTGATCCGACAGATCAAACACCGAGCCATCGATGAGGAACGATCACTGTCGGCGCTCGTCGAAGCCGTGTTGACCGAGTATCTGGCACGTCACGGGAGGAATGAACGATGACCGAGCACGCCACCACGCTCTGCTACCGGGTGAGCCCCTACCGGTTCACCGACCGACCGGGCGAGGTGCGCCGCTTCCTGGAGGCAATCGGGCTCCAGCCGGTGATCACCAGAGACAGGTTCGCCGTGCTGCGGGGCACCGCGGGCATGGTCGCGGTCCACCCGCTGGACACCGCCGACACCACCGACCGGGTGATGACGTCGTTCTGTCTGGAGACCGACGACGCCCGGGCCGCCGCCGAGGCGCTGACCCTGGACGGGCTCCCGGCCCGCTGGTGGGACGAGTCGTTCGGGCGCCGGGCCGCGGTCGCCGGCCCAGGAGGGGAGATCAGCCTCAACGAACCGATGACCGACTCCTACGGCTACACCGCGCATCCCTCCGACGAACCGTCGCAAACATTTGTCGTCGATGTGGTGGCAGTGTTCTTCACTGCGCATCTGGACCACTGGGTAGGGTTCTTCCAGCAGCTTGGGTTTACCACTACCGTCACCGCGCCCGGCTGGCACGAGCTGTGCGCTGGGGCTGACTCAGGCGTTATCGGGCTGCACGCAAGCGAGACGACCCCGTCACCACACGACCGCTGCAACTTCAGCTTCAAGACTTCCGAGGCCCTCGAGGCTTTCGTGGTCCGGATGCGCGGTCTGGGTTACCAGGTGACCGAGGAGCCCGAGGCGCAGGCGCCGCACGTCACAGTCACCGACCCCGACGGCAAACCGATCGAGATCCACCAGCGCTGACCCCTTGGGGGGCTCCGACCGGCGAGCATCGACCCGGGTATCACCGGTAGGGGTTCCCCAACTGACACAGTCGCGTGCGCTCGGCACAGTTGCCCTGTGGAACGCCAAGATGTGGCTGGCCTTGACCGCTGAATGCTAATGCTCGGTCGACGGTGGGTGGCGGCATGGC
>JAABUN010005719.1_pt1 | contig 15111 bp, 13 predicted proteins | sample 5559311 | NCBI WGS metagenome assembly JAABUN01 (sample SAMN10711877, study PRJNA513370) | rock metagenome | isolation source: Antarctica rocks | place: Antarctica: Victoria Land, Siegfried Peak sud | reverse complement strand
AAGGCGCCTGCTCGACGGCGCCATCGAGAAGAAGAACCTGGCTCTGCTCAAGAGGTGCAAGTTCGAGCACATCCAGGCCGCCGTCGACGCTGCGACTAACGGGACGCGGATCCTGCTCCTGCCCGGCGTCTACCGGGAGGAGCCGAGCCGCGCCGCGCCGCAGGACGACCCGCGCTGCGCGGACATGCGGGAGACCCCTCAGAAGGATCAGATCGGCGGCGTCGAGGATCCGACGGCCGGCTCGAGCGCAGGGAGCTACGAGTTCCACCGCAACTGCCCGAACGCCGAGAACCTCATCACGATCGCGGGTGACGACGAGGACGCGGATCGCGAGTGCGACGACAAGTGCAACATCCAGATCGAGGGCACGGGCTCCAAGCCGCGGCAGGTCCGGATCAACGGCGAGCGCACGAAGCTCAACATCATCCGCGCCGATCGCGCCGACGGCATCTACCTGACCAACTTCCTGATCGAGTACTCGGACTTCAACAACATCTACGCCTTGGAGACCAACGGCTTCGCGTTCAACTACGTGGTCTCGCGCTACAGCCGGGAGTACGGCTTCCTGTCGTTCTCCTCCGACAACGGCCTCTACGACCATCTGAACGCCTTCGGCGCGGGCGACAGCGGCGTGTACCCGGGCTCTGGCCCCGAGGGCCACTGCGCGCGCTACGGCATCGAGATCCGCAACGTGGACTCGCACGACAACACGATCGGGTACTCAGGCACGGCCGGCAACGGCGTCTACGCCCACGACAACCGGTTCCACGGCAACGCCACGGGGATGACCACGGACTCCTTCGCCTCCGGCCACCCGGGCATGCCGCAGGACTGCGCCAAGTGGGAGAACAACCGGATCTACTCGAACAACCTGGACCTCTTCAGCGAAGAGCGCGACGAGTACTGCGAGATCAAGAACCGGCCGATCAAGGAGCGCGACCCGAAGATCGTGTGCCCGACGTTCCAGGTGCCGGTCGGCACGGGCGCGCTGATCGCCGGCGGCAACGGCAACCTCGTGCGCAACAACTGGGTCTACGACAACTGGCGCGACGGCTTCAAGCTCTTCTACGTTCCCGCCACGTTCCGCGGCGAGCCCGAGAAGGGCATCGACACCTCGTTCGACAACACGTACGCGAACAACCGCATGGGGATGCGGCCGGACGGCACGCGCGATCCGAACGGCAACGACTTCTGGTGGGACGGCGAGGGGCGTGGCAACTGCTGGACCGGCAACTCCGGTCCCGGCGGCTCCGCGGCCACCAGCAACATGGCGCTGCCCGACTGCCCCGGCTCGCCGGTGTTCCTGCCGGGTGACCCCAACAAGACCGCCAGCCAGGCGCCATGCGCAACCTGGGATCCGCAGGACGAAGAGTTGCAGGACCCCCCGGGCTGCGACTGGTTCGCACGCCCGCCCGAACCGCAGTGATCGGGAGGCGAGCGCTGCTGGTGCTCGCCCTTGCTCCGAACGTCCTCACCGGCTGCGGCGGGGGCGACGGCTCCGCGTCGGGAGACTTGCGCTGGGAGAAGGCACCGAGCGTTAGCACTCCGGAGACCCTGCCCAATGACCGGATCGCCACCGGAAAGGTTCGCAACGACTCGCTGCGCCGAGTCGACCTGAAGGCCTCGGACATCGAGGTCGTCGACGCTGAGGGTCGGGCGGTGGAGAGCGCCGGCATTCTCCTGGCTGGATTCGGGCGCGGGCTCTACAACCCCGTCCGAGAGCCCGCGCAGATCGCCGACTCCGAACTCACCCGTACGGGCAGAATCGCCAAGATCGAACCGGGGAGCAGCGTACCGCTGACCGTGTCGTGGCGGATGCGAGGGGCCATCAAGGAGCCCCTGCGCGTGGAGTACGGAGCGGGCGGCGGCTCGCTGCCGCTGCCTCGGTAGCCACTTGGCGCTCTGGCTTCGGGCGCAGCCAGCACGGGCATGAAGCGGCGCCCGCCGCGGCGGGACTACCGCCGCCCGGCCTGAGACAATCAGGCTGTGGGCTCCCCTCTGATCACCGGGCGCGCGAGCCTCGAGCACCGCATCAGGGCTGTGGAAGAGCAGGGTTTGTCCCCGCTCGCGGCGCGGTCCTATCCCGCCGACCGGGAGGTCGCCGAGGAAGATTCGCCGTTGCGCACGCCCTTCCAGCGCGATCGCGATCGCATCGTGCACTCGAAGGCGTTCCGGCGTCTGAAGCGCAAGACTCAGGTCTTCATCGCACCCGAGGGCGACCACTACCGGACGCGGCTCACCCACACGCTCGAAACGTGCGGGATCGCCCGCACGGTGGCCCGCGCGCTCGCCCTCAACGAGGATCTGGCCGAGGCCATCGGGCTGGGGCACGATCTCGGCCACCCGCCGTTCGGTCACGTGGGGGAGGCCGTGCTCGACTCCTGCCTCAGGGAACGCTACGGCGTGCGCTTTCACCACAACCGCCATTCGCTGCGCGTGGTGGAGCGGCTGGAGCAGCGCTCGTCCGGACAGCCCGGACTGAATCTGACGGGCGCGGTGCGCGAGGGGATCCTTCGTCACACGGGCCCCGAGCCGCCGTCGACGCTCGAGGCGAGGATCGTGCGCCTGGTCGATCGATTCGCCTACATCAACCACGACATCGACGATGCGCGGCGAGCGGGCGTTCTTCATGAGAGAGATCTGCCGCGCGCGGAGATCGCGACGCTTGGGGCCACGGGCTCGGAGCGGATCGACACGCTGGTGAAGGATTTGGTCGAGCGCTCCGAGGCCGCGGGCGACATCGTCCAGGGGGACACGGTCGGCCCCGCCATGGACCGCCTACGGGACTTCATGTTCGAGCGGGTGTATCTCGGGCCGGCCGCGCGGAGCGAGCATGAGCGGATCGAGCGGACGATGCGAACGCTTTTTTCCCACTATGCGGACGACCCGCCGGCGGCAGCGGTCCCTGCGGCCACCGATGCCGAGCGCGTGACCGACTATCTCGCGGGCATGACCGATCGCTTTGCCATTCGCGCCTTCAGCGATCTATCGGTTCCGCGAGGGTTCTGAGTGACGTGCCTGCTCGTTCTGGGGACGGGCCGCTGACCGTGGCCGCCTCGGGGCTCTACACGACGGATTCGATCGAGCGCGTGAAGGAGGCGGTCGACATGGTCGAGCTCGTGGGCTCGCGGACCGACCTGCGGCGCGTGGGCACCCGCCACACCGGCCTGTGCCCCTTCCACGACGAGCGCACGCCCTCATTCTCGGTGAACGCCGAGAACCGTTTGTACCACTGCTTCGGCTGCGGCGCCTCGGGCGACGCCATCCGCTTCGTGGAGACGGCCGAGGGCCTCGACTTCAAGGAGTCCGTCGAGCTGCTGGCCGATCGTTACGGGGTCGAGCTGCGCCGGGAGCGAGAGGATCCGGAGGCCGAGGAAAGGCGGCGCCGGCGCGACCGGCTCATGCAGCTCGTGGACCGCACGGCGACCTACTACGAGCGCTACCTGTGGCAGTCGGCCGACGCCGACGGAGCGCGCAGCTACCTGAGGGAACGGGGGCTCGGCGAGCAGGTGCTGCGCGACTTCCGCGTGGGCCTGTCCCCGAGTCACTGGGACAGGGTCGTCCTCGGCGCTCAGCGCGACGGTTTCACGCAGGACCAGATCGCGGCGGCGGGGCTCGGCCAGCGCGGCCGCCAGGGGAGCTTCTTCGACCGCTTCCGGGGGCGCGTCATGTTCCCGCTGGCAGACGCGCGCGGGCGGGTGCTCGGCTTTGGTGCGCGGGCGCTCGAGGAGGGTCAGCAGCCCAAGTACCTCAACACCTCTGAGAACGAGCTGTATCACAAGGGTCGCCAGCTCTTCGGCCTCGATCGCGCCCGCGGGCCGGCCGCCCGCGCGGGCCGAGTCGTGGTGGTCGAGGGCTACACCGACGTGCTCGCGCTGCACCAGGCGGGTGTGACGGAGACGGTGGCGATCATGGGCACGGCGCTCACCCAGGAGCAGCTCGTCGAGCTGTCGCGCGCGGCGAGCGTCGTCTACCTGGCGCTGGACGCTGACCGCTCGGGCCGCGAAGCGATGCTGCGGGCCGCGCGGGTGGCGAAGGAGCGGGGCGTCGAGCTGCGCGTCGTGGCCATGCCAGAGGGGGTGGATCCCGCTGAGCTGGTACTTGCGGCGGGGGCCGAGGCGGTCACGGGGCTGCTCGACTCCTCGCAGTCGGTGCCGGAGTTCCAGGTCGGACGGGTGCTCGCGGAGGCGGACCTGGCGAGCCCACTCGGGCGCGACAGAGCCCTGGTGGCGGTGCGGCCGATAGTGGCCGCCACGCCGCAGCGGAGCGCCACGCGCGACGAGCTGGTGCGCCGAGTGGCCGATCGGTTGGATGTGCCGGCGAGCTACGTGACGTCCCCATCGTCCGGCGCAAGTGTGGGCTCGAGCTCTGCGCGTGCGGGCGCTGCAGCCCGTGCGGCACCGATGGCGGGCCCTCGAGGAGGCTCTTCGCCGGCTAACGCAAGAGTGGGCCCGCGGCCCGGTGGCGCGGGGTCGGGATGGATCGAGGGCTCCGGCAGCGCGGCTGAGGTGCCTCCGCCCGTCCGGACCGCAACTCGAGCCGAGCGGGCATTCCTCGCGACGTGCCTGGCTCAGGGCAGGGGGGGCACGGCGTATCTACGCCTCTTGTCTGACGACCACCTTTCATCGGACCAGGCCCGAGGTGTACGCGACCACCTGCTTGCCCACCCGACGGACGCCCTGCAGCATCTCCCTAGCCATGACCCCGCCCTGTCCGCGCTCATCACCGATGTTGCGATGCTGGCCGAGGCTGAGCCCTCGTCCGAGCCGGCGCTGCGCCTCGGCTTCCTCCAGCTCGAATTGCGTCGCATGGAGAGGCAGCTACGGCGGGCGCGCAACGACGAGGACGTGGCCTGGCAGACGCGCCTCTACACGGAGCGCGAGGAGGTCAGACGGCGAATGGACGGCGTGATGGGCGAGACAGGCTGAGTCGGCTGTCCTGAGATCCGCCCTAGCTCCGGGGGTGGGATTCGAACCCACATTGCACGCCTTAACAGGGCGTCGCCTTACCAGCCGGCCCCCCCGGACCGAGCGCTAGAGACTAGCGTCGCTTCAACCGGAAGGCGGGTCACGCCCCACTCGACCTCGGCGTGGCAGTTCGAGCAGAGAAGTACGCATTTCCGCGCTTCGTCCCGCAGGCGATCGATTGACCGAGTAACTCCTCTGACGCCGAGGCCGAATCGCTTGGTCCGAGGATCGAGATGGTGAAAGTGCAGCGCTCCCAGGAAGCTGTCGTAGCCGCATATCGCGCACCGACCACCGGCCTCTTCCACCAGGCGCGCCTTCACCCGACGCCTCTGCTCGGCGACCGCAGCGGACCGGCACTTGACGCAGCGGTAGTAGCCGCGGCCCTCCAGCACGAAGTTGCCTTCGCCGTGGATGAGGCATTCGCGCGTCGCCCTCTGGGGCAGCGTTCCAGCTGCTCTTGCCGCCCTGAGCCGCGTGCGGTCAGTCTCGAGTCCGTGGCGGGCGAGCCAGTACCTGACGGTTCCGGTGCTGACGTCGAGCTCGGCAGCCATCTCGGTGAGGGTGAGCTGTCGCTCAACCAGTAACCGGAGGGTGTCGGCTTCGACGCCGCCCTTTGGCGCACAACGCTCTCCGTGTGCCGCCTTCAAGCCGTGCTTCTTGACCCAGTAGCCGACCGTCGAATGGTCCTTGCCGACCACGGCCCCGATCCGTTCGAGCGACATCCCCTCCGACAGCATGCGCTCCAGTAACTCCCTCTCCATGCCCATGAGGATGAAGCGGGTACCGGACGGAAAAAACGAACATGCGTTCGTAACGCCCGCAGCCCGAGTCAGGCCTCCGCCAGCGCCTCCACCGCATCCGCCGCCACCACATGCCCCGGATGCAGCTCCGCCCAGCGCCCGAGCTCCCGGGCGCGCCGCGCCTGCTCGCCGTCCGCGAGCACCCGCCGGACCGCCAGCCGCACCCCCCGGGGCGTGATCAGCCGGCGCGGCAGCGACACCCCGACGCCGGCCCACGCCACCCGCGCGGCGTTCTCCGCCATGTCGCCGGCAACCGGGCACGCCACCACCGGCACCCCGCAGCTGAGCGCACGGACCACCGTGCCGTGGCCGGCGTGGCACACCACCGCCGCGCACAGCGGCATCGTCTGCGCGTAGGACAGCCAGTCAACGAGCCGCGCGTTGGCCGGCACTCGCAAGCCCCCGGGCGCCGACGCTCGCCGGTTGGAGGAGGCAAGCGCCCGCACGGGCTCCCCGGCCAGGCCCTCGAGCGCAGCGGCCAGCAGCCGCCCCTGCGGATCCTGCACCGTGCTCGGCGCCACGAGCACAAGTGGGTCGTCCCCCGGCGGCAGCTCCACCTCGCCGAAGGCCTGCTCCCACAGCAGCGGCCCGGTCACGTGCACCCACGGCTCCTGCACGGGCCGCGGGTACTCGAGCTGCGGGAAGGTGGCCACGAGCGCCAGCTCGTGTGAGATCCCGCCGTGCAGGTGGTCGAGCGGCTCGAGGCCCACCCGCCGCCGCGCGCCGTTCAACTCCTCCCGCCCGCGGCGCTCACCGCCGCGCAGAGCGGGCGCAAGCGACTGCCACAGCGCCTGGCCCATCGCAGTGCGCGGAAGGCGCGCTCCCACGGAGTAGGGAGGGAAGCCGGGCGACGGAGTGGGGAGGACGTGCGGCACGAGCGTCGCCCACGGCCGTCCCTCCGCCTCCGCCGCGAGCGCGCCGGCCACGGTGAGGATGTCGACCACCACCGCATCGGGATCGAACGAGCGCACGAGTGGGCGCGTCTCCGCGGCGGCCCGCACCGCCGCCTCGTAGGGTTTCATCGGCCGTCCGGGGGTGGGGAACGGCGGGTACTCGGGAGCGGCCGCGAAGCTCATGCCCTCGCGCTCCACCTGCGGGCGCCACTTCCGCCACGTCTGCAGACAGACATCGTGGCCGCGCCCCGCGAGCTCACGGCCCAGCGCGATCGCCGGGAAGGCGTGCCCGGGGTCGCCGAATGCCGCCAGCAGCAGCCGCAGTCGAGCCCGCGGCGGCGCCGCGCCGCTCAGACCGAGTCGGCCAGCACGCGCATGATCTCGGCCCGGCCCTCGGCGGTGGGCGCGATCGGCGAGGTCACGAGCGTGCCGACGCCGGCGTCGCGGTATACAGCCAGGCGCTCCGCCACCCGATCACGCGGGCCGCAGATCGAGGTCATGTCGATCAGCTCGACGGGGAGCGCAGCCGCCGCCTCGTCCTTCTGGCCGGACAGGTAGAGCTCCTGCACCTCGTCGGCGGCCTCCTCGAACCCGTAACGGCGAACGAGCGCGTTGTAGAAGTTCTTGTCGCGCGAGCCCATGCCGCCCGCGTAGAGCGCCAGGAAGGGCCGCATCACGTCTCGCGCCCGGTCGATGTCTTCGTCGATGCACACGTTCACGTTCGGGGCGATGTCGAACGAGTCGGCAAGCGTCTTGCCGGCCCGCGCCGCGCCCTCCTCCAGCAGCCCCCGAAACTCACCGACGTGCTCGGGGGAGAAGAAGGTCGGCATCCAGCCGTCGGCGATCTCGCCCGTGAGCTGGGTGTTCTTCGGGCCGATCGCGGCGATGTAGATCGGGATCTCGTCCTGCACGGGCGCGATCGTGAGCTTCAGGGCCTTTCCCGGACCGTCGGGCAGCGGCAGCGTGTAGGTCTCGCCCTCGAACTCGAGCCGCTCGCGGGCCAGGGCCTTGCGCACGATGGCCACGTACTCGCGCGTGCGCTGGAGCTGCTTGGCGAAGCGCTGGCCGTGCCAGCCCTCGGCCACCTGCGGGCCGGAAGAGCCGATCCCGAGCAGCATGCGGCCGTTCGAGATGTTGTCGAGCGTGGCCGCGGTCATGGCCGTCATTGCCGGCGAGCGCGCGGGCATCTGGAAGATCGCCGAGCCGATCTTGATGCGCTCGGTGTGGGACGCGAGCCAAGCGAGCACCGTGGCGGCGTCCGATCCGTAGGCCTCCGCGGCCCACACCGAGTCGAACCCGAGCGACTCTGCCTCGCGTACCAATCCCAGCTGCTCGTCGGCCGTAAGCCCGAGCCCCCAGTAGCCCACGTGCAGGCCGAGCCGCATGAAATGCTCCTCTCAGGTCAAGTTTGGCGCCCCAACAGCCGAGGTACTTGCAATACACTCCGGCCGCGGGCGGGATGGCAACCTATACGACGTCGAAGGGCAGGTTGACGTGAGAGGCAAGCGCAGGCCGGCACAGGAGCTTCGATTCGCGGTGGACTGCCTGCCCGGTCACACCCGGCAGGCGATGCTCGACGGCATCAACACCCACCCGATCATCGTCGGTGCCTACACCGACGGCAACGGCGGCGTCTGCCCGATGCTCGCCGCGCACCGCTGCGGCGGTCGCACGAGCCTCTCGAGCTTCGCCCGCGCGTGGGATCGCTACACCGGCGCCGGCAATCGCGCCCGCCGCGCCTCCGAGCGCGAGCTGCGCACCCTCAAGTCGATGCTCGAGATCGGCCTGTACGCCGAGGCAGTGGGTCGCTCCGAGCTCGCCGAGGCAGTGGCCGAGGTGAAGTCCGCGAAGGCCCGTCGCGAGCAGGCTGTCGCCGAGGCCAAGCGCAGCCGCCGCCGCGACACCGGCGAGCGCAGCCGCCTCACCGAGCTTGCAGGTACGCCCGGCTGGTCCTGGATGCGCCCCTTCAGGCGCTACGACGAGTACGAGGCGGCGCTGGAGCGCCTGCGCGAGGTCGAGCAGGAGCTCGACCAGGACCGCACGGGCGAGCGCGAGACCGAGCTGGTCTGATTCCCCGGCCGACCGTGAGGGCCGGCTAGCCCATCGCCATCTGGTCGGACGGCCGGATGAACTGGATCTCCGGCACCATGCACGCTGGCGAGGTCTTCAGCAGGAAGCGCACGGCCTCGGCGATGTCGTCGGGTTGGATCATGGCCTCCTTCGGCACGCCTTCGACCCAATCGGTCATCGGCGTGTCCACGAACGCGGGGCAGAAGGCGGTGGCCTGCACGCCGGACTGGGCCAGCTCCCCGTGTGTGGCCTGGGTAAGGGCCACCACGGCCGCCTTGGTGGCCGAGTAGGCCGCCAGCCACGGTTGCCCGTGCTTGCCGGCAATAGAGGCCACGTTCACGATCAGCGCCTTCGAGTGCTCCTCACCGGCCTCCTTCAACATCGGCACGCACTCGCGGGTCATCAGGTAGACCGCGCGCAGGTTCACGCCGATCTGCATGTCGAGCTTCTTGGTCTCCGCGTCGCCGATGGCTCCGCCGATGCCCACTCCTGCGTTGTTCACGAGCACGTCGAGGCGCCCGAAGCGCTCGCGGTGAGCCTCCACCAGGCTGCGGAGATTCTCCTCCTCGGTCATCTGGGCCGGAACCGCGTGGGCGTCGAGGCCTTCGTCCACGAGTCCCCGAACCGCATCCTCGAGCTTCTCGGGGCGCCGCGCCGACACCGTCAGTCCATAGCCCTCGCCGCCCAGCATGCGGGCGATCGCGAGGCCGATCCCACTGGATCCACCGGTGATTAGGGCAGCGCGGGTGGCCATCCGCGGGGACCCTACCGGGCGAGGCGCCCGCGAGCGTCGCCCATGCCCGCTCGTGGCGGTCGGCGGCGAGCCCCGGATCCCTACGCTTGATCTCCGATGCGACGCGCCGCCCTCGCCCTGCCGGCCCTCGCGTTCGCCCTCCTCCCGGCCGCGTGTGGCGGTGGCGAGGACTCGGCTGAGGCACCCCGGCCCGCCGCACCGCCGCAGCCAGCCACGGCGGCCGACTTCCCGAAGCCCGGGGGCCAGACGCTGTCGGCTCTGCGCCGGGGTCTCGACCCTGGACCCGTCCTCGCCCCCTCGGTGTCCCTGCTCGAGCCCGGCAAGAACCGCTTCGGCTTCGCCCTCTTCGACCGCGACCGCAAGCAGATCACGAACGCCCCCGCGGCCGTGTACATCGCTCCGAAGGCCGGCGGCAAGGTGCGCGGGCCGTTCCCGGCCCGATACGAGTCGCTGGCCGTGGAGCGCGAGTTCGCCAGCCAGTCGACCACCGCCGACCCCGACGCCGCGCAGTCGGTCTACGTGGCCGAAGTGCCGTTCGAGCGAGCCGGGAGCTACGAGGTCCTCGGGGTCGCGCGCCTCGACGGGCGGCTCGTGGCCGCTGAGCCCGTGTACCCGAATGGGCAGGCGCTGGCCGTGGCCGAACAGGACACGGTGCCGGACGTCGGCGATCCGGCGCCGCGAACCTCCACGGACACGCTCGAGTCCGTTGGCGGGGCGGTCGAGAAGATCGACACGCGCGTCCCGCCCGGCACCATGCACGACGAGAACTTTGCCGACGTGGTCGGCAAGAAGCCCGCCCTCCTCTTCTTCGCCACGCCCGCCCTGTGCATGAGCCGCGTGTGCGGCCCGGTGATCGACGTCGCCGAGCAGGTCAAGTCGCGCTACGAGGGCGACGCTGTCTTCATCCACCAGGAGATCTACAAGGACAACGCGATCGAGAAGGGCTTCCGCCCGCAGGTGGGGGAGTGGGGCCTGCCGACGGAGCCGTGGGCATTCGCGGTTGATCGCCAGGGCAAGGTCGCGGCGCGGCTGGAGGGGGCCTTCAGCGCGCGCGAGCTGGAGGAGGCGCTGGCGGCGGCGAGCAGGGGCTGAGGAGCCCCGTCCGTTGCTAGCTTTGGCTCCGCGCGGGCCGGTAGCTCAGTTGGTTAGAGCAGCGGACTCATAATCCGTCGGTCCCAGGTTCGAGTCCTGGCCGGCCCATCGTTTCGATGATGCCGTGAGCCCTGTGCCTTCGGGCTAGAACTCCCGATCAGCCACTCCGAGCTCCGTTCGAGCCGCCGTAGCCGCCGCATTCCCCGCCCGGTCGTAGGCCGTGGTCGACGGCGCCCAGCTCATCGTGCCGTTGGCCGCCGCGGTGGTGCCGGCCGCGCTCGCCGTACCGAGCACCACCACGAACCCGTTTCCGGTCACGGCCATCGTCGACCTGGTGCCCGTGGCGCCAAAGGTGAGGTTGGCAGTCACGTAGTCGGTGCGGCCGAGGTTCACGGTGCCGAGCGGAAGCTGGGCGGTGTTGGCCAGGTTGTACACGCGAAGGGAGTCGTTGCCGCCCGTGGCCGCGTCGTTGTTGTTGATCCGCACCACCACGTTCTCGGCGGCTCCGCCATTCCACGTGGCGAGGATCGACTGGGGCTCCACGATCTCGTCGAAGGTGAGGGTCGCCGTGTCGCCGGCCTCGGGACGGAAAGCGACGCCGCCGGTCTTGTTGGCGGTCTGTACGTCCGCCCCCGCCGGGGGCGTGTTGTCGACGGTGACCGTGCGCCCGGTGGCGTCGGTACGGGTGTTGCCGGCGCCGTCGGTGGTCGTCAGCCGGTAGGTCTTGTCGCCCGCGGCCAGGGGGTTCGAGGCGGTGAGCTGTGCGCTCCGGTAGTTGTAGGTCACGCCCGCCGCGGTGTAGCTACCCGCCGTGAGCGCCACGGCGGTCTGGCCGGCGGTGATGGCCGACACGTCGGCGGTCACAGAGCTCGTGCCCGTCGCCGGGTTGCCGGAGTCGGTCACGTCGGCGTAGACGTAGTAGGTGCCGCCTTGGCGGATGAAGCTCGAGCCGTTACCTGCCTGCACCTTGGCGATCGGGGCTGCAGTGACGTCCGGAGCCGCGTAGTCGGGCGCAGTGCCGACGCTGTTGCCAGGATTCCTCGAGGTCGAGTTGAAGTCGGCTCCAGAGAAGCCGAGCGGCGCCGCAATCGCGAGGACGGTGGCCACGAGCGCCAGCTGGAGCTTCATGCCTCTCCCTCCACCACGGTGTCGAGCTCTCGGGCCCGGAGCTCGCCGCCCTCGCGCCACAGGGAACGCAGCATCACGAGCGCAACCAGTAGCGCCGGAACTCCGAGCAGAAGGATGCGGGTGAGTGGCTCGGCAAGGGCCATGAACCCCCAGCCGATGTAGGGCAAATGAAAGGCGTAGCGGGCCTGGGTGGGACGGGTCAGCGAGAAGAGGCGGACGTCGGGTTCGTCGTTGGCGTCCCCCTTCGTCTGGATCACGCGGCGCCCGTCGTCGCGTTGGATCTCCCTGATGCGGTGGGTCACCGGACGCGTGTGGCCCGGGGGCACGTAGGTGATCACGTCGCGCACCCGTAGCGCGTCAACGGGCACCTCCTCGGCGTAGGAGATCGAGCCCCGCGGAATGTTGGGCTCCATCGAGCCGCCGGTGATCACGTAGCGCTCGTAGCCGAGCAGCGCGGGCACCACCAACACGCCCACCAGGGCCAGCGGAATGAGCGTCAGAAAGACGCCGAGCCCGGCCTTCGCCATCGAGGCGAAGGTCCGGGCTCGTGCCGCGGGTTGCGGGGGCGTCAACTCGGAATGGACCATCTTTAGTTGCTGGTGGACTCCCAGTCGAACTGCACGCTGGTGTTATCGCCCTGGTAGGCGTTGTCCGCGCCGCCCGAGCCGGCGTCCGGGAACGACACCGAGAACTCGTAGCGGTGCTCCTCGTTCGCGGTGTAGGTGCCGAGCGCGGTCGCCGGTAGCGCGCCGAGCTTGCCCGTGTACTTGGTGACGGGCGTGGCGGTGCAGGACGGGGTGCAGTCGCCGAGATCCTTCACGACCAGGTCGAGCCTCGCCGACAGCGGGTTGGTGGCGTCGCTGTTGGTCACGTTCGACTTCGAAACCGTGAACACGCCGGCGAGCGTGCCGCTGTTGGTGATGTCGACGGTCCCAACGCTCGCGGGTCCACCGGGACGCATGTTGGTCGCCGTCAGGACGGCTGCGCCGGCCTTCGAGTTGACATGGCTGAGGGTGCCGGTGGCGAGCGTGTTGTTCGGGTTGGCCGACACCGAGTTGAAGTTGGCGCCGGATCCGACTACGGCGATGGAGGCGACGGCTATGGCCGACACGGCGGTGAGTACCTTGCGCGGCGATGCCTTCCAGACGGCGGTGAGACGAGACATGAGACGGAGTCCTTTCCGAGGGTGAGTGGTGCGTTACCGGGGCTATCGGTGATCGGCGCACCTACTTGAAGTTTGGGGTCTCGCTCATGGGGGGCGGACGCCGTGCCGATCCTCTACAGGTGAAGCAAGCGCACACGACCTACCGTCTGGCCTCGGTCGGGCTCGTGGCAGTGCTGCTCTTCCTTGCCGGCCTCGCGATCCTGAACGCGACCACCACGCGCAGCGCCGCCGACGCGGTCGAGCGGGAGACCGCTGTCAGCGATGCCTACAACCAGGCCGCTCAGGCGCTCTCGGCCGAGCAGCGCGAGGCGCAGTCGCCCACGCCCCGCCGCGAGCGCTTCGACGATCAGGTCGTCGCCTTCCGTGAGGCGCTGCAGAACGCCCGCCTACGCGGGGACGCGCGCGAGGCGCGCGAGGTTGCTGCCCTGACCCAGGCCCACGACGGCTACCTCGCCACGCTCACGGCCAGCGGGCCGGCGGGTGCCGCTGCGCCCCCGGTACAGACCGGCTTCGATCGCCTCGATCGCCGCCTGGCCGAGGTCGCCCGGACGCGCCGCGCGAGCGCCGCAGACCGGGTCTTCAGCCTCTCGCAGCGCGGTGACGCCACCTTCGTGCGCACGATCGTCGCCTTCAGCGCAGGCCTGCTGCTGCTCGGTCTGTTTGGGGGGATCATCCGCGCCTTCCAGGCCCGGCGGCGGGCCGCCGAGGCGGCTCAGGTCCAGGGCGAGCGCGACCTGGCCGCGGTCACCCGTGCCACCCACGAGCTGTCGAGCAACCTCGACGGAGCGTCGGCTCGCAACGAGATCTGCAGAGCGACCGTGGAGGTCTCGAACGCGCTCATGGCGGTTCTCTGGGAGCCGGACCGCGAGGGCTGGGGGCTGAAGGTCTCAGGTGCCGCCGGGGCCGGGGTGCCGGATGGGCTCACGGACCTCGTGATGCCCCTCTCGGCCGAAAGCTCCGGGGTGTTGCAGGCCTACACGACCGCTGAGTCGCTGCTCGTGTCAGACCTCGCCGCCGACCCGTTGGTGGCCCATCCGTTGGAGAGGGGCCCCGGCGCGGTGTCGACGCTCTACCGGCCGGTGACTCGCGAGGGGGTGGCTCTGGGCGTGCTGGCCGTGTCCTGGGAGCGCCGTATCACCACGATCAGCGACCGCGTGGCGGATGTGACCTCGCTACTCGTCCAGGAGGCCTCGGTGGCGATCGAGCGCACCGAGCTGATCGCGCGTCTGCGGGCCGCCTCGCGCGTGGATGACCTCACCGGCCTGATGAACCGCCGCGCCTACGATTTCGAGCTTCCCCGGGAGCTTGCGCGCAGCAGGCGCGACGGGCGTCCGGTTTGCGCTGCACGGATCGTGGTCGGAGGCGCTTCGGACGACCCACACATTCGTGATCGCACCCTGAAGGCGCTGGCCGACCGTTGGAGGGAAGCCCTTCGCCTCACGGACGTCCTCGCCCGTTACGACGGCAACGAGTTTGCGCTGATACTGCCCGCCTGCCCCCTCGCCGACGGGATGATGGTCATCGGGCGACTGACGGAGGCAATGCCCGGCGTCGTGGGGTCAGTGGCCTGCTGGGACGGAGCCGAGCCCGCCGAGGCGATGCTCGCCCGAGTGGCGGCGGAGCTCGAGCAGCAGCGACCCGTGCTGCTCGCGCCGGCGCGCTGATCCTTCGGCCGGCCGCGTAACTGCAGCCGGGCGTGGCGCCCGGCCCCTGCAACCGTCCCTAGTGCAGCGTGAGCTCCTGCTCGCGCTCCAGCCAGAAGGGCACGGCTTCGATGACCGCGTCCACGGCATCGGGGTCGAACTGGCGGCCCGAGCATGACTGCAGCTCGGCCACGGCGACGTCGTGGGACATCGCGGCTCGGTAGGGGCGATCGCTGGTCATCGCGTCGTAGGCGTCGCAGGTGGAGACGATGCGGCTGGCGATAGGAATCTCCTCGCCCTGGAGGCCGAAGGGGTAGCCGCTGCCGTCGAAGTGCTCGTGGTGGTGGCGGACGATGGCGGCCACGCCCTCGAGGCCCGGAACGCGGCGCAGCATCTCGGCGCCGGCCATCGGGTGGCGCTGCATCACGCGCCACTCCTTGCTGTTCAGGGGGCCCGGCTTGCGCAGCACGAGGTCCGGAACGCCGATCTTGCCGACGTCGTGCAGGCGGGCGGCGAAGGTCAGCTCTCGCAGGCTGCGCTCGTCGAGCCCGAAGCTCTCGCCGACCATCACGGCCAGGCGCACCACGTGCTCGGAGTGG
>JAABUN010005718.1_pt1 | contig 15111 bp, 10 predicted proteins | sample 5559311 | NCBI WGS metagenome assembly JAABUN01 (sample SAMN10711877, study PRJNA513370) | rock metagenome | isolation source: Antarctica rocks | place: Antarctica: Victoria Land, Siegfried Peak sud | reverse complement strand
GAGGAGGGGGTTGCCGAGGAAGGAGGAGGTGGATGCTGTACTTGTTAGTGGGAGTCGTGAGTGGGGTTTTTTTCTTTTGGGGGGGTGGGAATGGGGTGACATTTGAGGGGGGGGTCCGGGGGGGTTGGGGAATGGGATGGGACGTACACGCTGACATGATTGCAATGATAGGGTTCAACGCGTTCGACGACGATGCGTGGATCCTACGGCTGGTCGGGTTCATACGGGAGGTGTTGCAGCAGCGGCGGGTGAAGATTGTCGGGGTATGTTTTGGACATCAGATTGTTGGACGGGCGTTGGGGGCGAAGGTGGGGAGGAGTAAGGAGTGGGAGGTTAGTGTCTGTGAGGTTTCGCAGACGGAGAGGGGGAAGGAGGTTTTTGGGGGAGGGGAGGTTTTGGTATGGTTTTTTCTTTTCTTTTTGTTTTCTTGACGGAGGTTGGGGTTTGATTGGATTGCATGATAGGATATGAGGCTGATCTGTATTGATGTTGGGTATCGACAGAGTATCTTCCAAATGCATCGGGACATCGTCTTCGAGTATCCCGCCGGCGCCGAGGAACTGGGCTCCTCGGGGGGGTGTCAGGTGCAGGGCATGTTTATCCCAGCCCGGGTCATGACGGTGCAGGGACATCCGGAGTTCACGGAGGAGATCGTGGCGGAGTTGTTGGAGAGTAGGCATGCACAGGGGATCTTTGGCGATGAGGTTTATGAGGAGGCGAGGGGGAGGGTGGGGAGGCCGCATGATGGGGTGGTGGTTGCGCGGGGGGTTTTGAGGTTCTTGATGGGTGGGTAGGGGGGGTGGGTGTGGGGGGGTGTGGGGGGATTGTGTACGATATGTGATATGTGATATGTGATACATTGCGTGAACGGTGTAGACGATTGACGAAAGAACTTTCGATGGAGTTGAGTGGTACACAACGGATATTGTTGGCGTTGAGGACTGGTATATACAGGTACGTGATGATGCAGCAACAGACACCGCTGTCTAGGGAGTCGTCATGATGGTCGCAACAGCAGTACGAGCAATCCGACAAATGCTACCCCTGCAGCTGCCCCTTCCATCATGGCAGTCGTTAGGTCCACGCGTCGGACGGTGACGTGCCGCTCGCTGAACATATCTCGTATTCTCTCCCTGACACTTTCGAGAGTCGACACGGGCATTGGCGGCCGCGGTATGGGTTGCGGTGTGATTTGGCGCTCTGCGGCTTCAACAACTTGAAGTACCGGCTCCTGCAGGGCATCCTGCGGCTCTGGCGAGATTTCTTCGACCACCTGTGCCTGGTCCTGAGATTCTTCAACTATGTCTGCGGGTGCTGGTAGATCTTTGGCCGCGTTCATTTCCGCCAATGTTGCCCCTGCACTTCCTTCCCTCTCCAATGCTTCCATGACCTTATCCTCGAATCCCTTGACCAATCTCTTCCTCCTCCAGGGCTCCACCGCAACCTGAAACAACAGAAAGAGCAGAATGTTCACTCCCATCAGCCCCCACGTACCCCACGTACTCATCCTCCTAATCTTATCACTCCAAATTTGCTCTTCATGATATCTTGCTAATATACAGGCACTCAATTTCGCCCCCGCTTCTTCCGCTCGTCTTTCTACCGCCATCAATTTTTCTTGCGCTGCGATCTCAGCCTGCTCGTTCGCATGGTCGGAGCGGTAGAGTGCGGTGAATCGTTCGAGGTCGTTAGGAGTCCAGGCGTGTTTACGTTGAAGGAGCTCGTTGACTTCGCGCTGGGAATTGGAACGTTGGGATATTGCTGCGGAGTAGTCTTCGCGGACCTTTTGGAGGAGGGAGCGGGTGGTTTGGACGAGCTCCTCTGTGCAGCGTCAGTGTTGGCTACGCAGCGAACGTGGGAAATAGTTGACCTTGTTGCTCGATGTCTTTCTTCAATGCCTCAATACCGGAGTAGCCAGTCAGGTCATTCAACCTCTGTCCAGCTATGAAGATATTGGATTGAAGATGGTCCAAGATGTGGGAAATTCTCTTCGAGAGGTGAGACCGGCGGCCTTCTTCTTGTGAGGGCAAATCATTTCGAATTTTGTTTGTTTCGATGCTGGATTCTCTTGACTCGAGTTTCCGCCGGGAAGTTGAAAACGAGGCCCTCGATGCCTCGGCATGACGAGAAACTTGTGATTCCGACTTGGGAGCGAGCTGAAGCCCGCTGCCTCTTCTCAATGCCGTTGTGCGTTGATTCTGGTGGTAGCATTGTTGACAAATCCACGGTCTTATGCACCATTGTTCTTGACCACGTGACAGCAGTGAATTGCGTAGGGGGAGCTTCAGTAAAGTCTGACTGCGTGAGGCTGAAGCATATCCGAAGACAGGTATCATAGCTTATCCATACTAAGTGGTTGAGAGGGTTGCTAGAAGCTCGGGATCTCAATATAGGTTACTAACCCGATGGAGCCTAGTAACATGTTTGTCCACTTTCGAGGTAAATCTCGGAAAAATAGTCGCCGATACACCGGCCCCGCTCTTGCCTAAAAAATAGTTCAGTCTTCCGGTCACTCTAACATTTCAATCAAGATGGCTTTACCAATTAGACCTCTGTCTTCAAACCGAGATGTACGCCGTTTTATCGCCGACTTACTTCAAAACATCGACGCAAACATAACGAGTGAAAGGGCTAGGGAGATGGCTGAGATGTTCCACGGTAATGGATACGATGCATTAGAGCTTGATGGGAAGGAATGGGAAAAGCTTTTCGGTGAAATACATGGGAAATTGGTCTATAGAAGATTTGTACGCTTCCAGAACGAGTACGTGGACGTAAGGTCTAATCATCCTAAAGTTCATGTTTATACTAACAGGATACAATATGGCCCCACCTCCGACATATCTATCGGATTTTCATCTTTCTTCTCGTCATTCATACAGGGGGGACTATTTTCGAAAAAGAAGCATTTACAATCGATAAAAGTTGGAACATCGCCGCCCTTATCTACTTCATCTGCTACGGTTTCGCCTACATCTTCGCCTCCGCAAAATTCATCGATGATAACCCCTCATGGCCTACATATATCAAAATTAGACCTATGGGACCAACACAGAAAAGCTGGCGATCAACTCTTGGGTGCTAGAGAGCAGGACTGCCATTACGGAAGCCGAATTCGCCACCCTTTTCACCAAGAAATAGATTAAGAGAAGAATCTCGTGTTCTCCATACTTGGCAGCATCAACATTGGGAACATCTACATAATAAGGAAAAAAGATCCTGGAGTTACAGGGCGACATCAAGGAGGTGCAGCGTCGCCTCCGTAAAATAGAATGTCAAATCAAACCCCCCACGACGCGTTAGGACGATGAGGTCATTCATGATATCTCGGTTACACTGAAACTACTCGAAGACTGCAGCAAGATGACGAAGCGAGAGATTCATGAGCCAAAGATTGTTGCTCAGCAAGCGTATATCCAATGGTGCAAGCATTGGATGCTACCCATTGACAATGGACGAGAACTTTCAAGGGTTTTAACATGCCTGGTATTGGGCGAGGAACCTCTGCAGGCAGATTTGCCATGGAATACCGCCGAGTTGATCTTCGAGAGGTTCAGCGGTTGGCCTGACGGCCAACAACATCACGTTCAAGGTGCTGAGGCGAACCATAGCTTTCCAAATCGGTCTCTCGCCTTTTCAAGAGAATAGCTCATCAGAGGTTTCAAGAACCCCAGTGACTCAGATGATATGGATCCTTGTCAGAGCCTAAGCTCCAGTCAGCTAGCTAACGATACTTGGCCTTTGGCCATCAACGAGACGTTACTTGCAGTGATCCTTTTCGTCCTCCGCGATACTTCGTAATTATTGATCATCATCAACAAATCATCGCTTTGGGTTGGATGAAAACACTTGACGACGGGGTGCTTTGGAGATATGATTTGGAAAAGCCTTAGCATTGCTTCATTAATTGCATCTGTGTCCCACACACGATTTCCCCATAGATTCTGCATCATTACAGCTACTTCAAGTCACTCTGTTCTAACAGCAAACATCTGTGTCTCTTCAGATGACCGCAAGCAACACCATTACTATCGCAGAAGATTAGGTCGGCATGAGTGAGAAGCATTTTCCCTTATAGATTTGCTCAAGGGAACACGCCACGAACTTTTTGAGGATAATGCGACCCTCCAGCATTAAGTGGCTGAAGACGATTACTGGCCTGGAGCGTAAGCCCACCGTCGAACACGATGCTGCAGACCCACTAGCTAGTCCAGTGGCACCAGCAGCACCACCAACGGCAGTTACCAGCAACCCGAGCTCCAGAACTTGCAACCCCAGTCATAAACCTAGACGATCATGCAATTCATCTTAGCTCTTGTCACTCCTTTATGTGAGTGATCCCATGAATGCGTACACGACACTGTATACGAACAGCATACCGGATGCGAATACAAATCCATACACCAACTAGAAGTATCTAGGTTGAGAATGGAAGGCAAAGTGAATCGCGAACAACCCCATAGTGGCTCGATGCCTTATGGATGTGTCAACTTCGGTGGGAACTTTGTGAAGAGAATGTTGATCTCTCAGTAATCCTTCCAAGCCTCACTCGGCCAATCCGTCACACTCATCGCCTCCTGCTCATCAACCATTGCATCCGTCCAACCACCTGCTTTTAATATCTTCCGAATGGTCGGTCGCTTCTTCGCTGCATACTGCATGATGGTCCCATATTCCACACCGGCAGCAGTCAGCTCAAACTTCAGTTGCCCGTACTCCTGCCTCAATGTCTCGTTCACCGTCAGAGTCTCCTTCAGCGCTCTATAGCTTCTCAATACGAGCCCGTCGTCCTCCGGCATCACATACACGTTCCGAGCGGGCTCGATATCACCGTAGAGCTTGAAACTCCAGCGACCCTTGACGCCTCCGCTGCCGATGTAATGGTATCCCATCTGTCGATGGCCCCAGGACAAAGCGTCTGTGAACTTTTCGAGGTTAGTGTCGTTGAAGTCGCTGGGGGTTATCGTTATGAGGATGTCAATAATGGGTTTTGCGGGGAGGTCGGGAATGGCCGTGGATCCAATATGCTCGATTTTGAGATAGGATACGCCCTCATCCGCGAGATCTCCTGCGAGCTGGGCTCTGATTACTTCGAATTGTTCTGGCCATGTGGGATCGGGCTTAGTGACTATTACTTCCATTGTTGGAAAGTTTCAAGATGCAATTTACTTGAACTCTTAGTAGTTAAGGAGATTTGGAGTAGGTGTACTGGGAGATTATTGGATCTATGATCACATTCGCCAACGTCTAGACAAAGACGATGTAGGCGGTGAGCGCTTGACCGGCTTGCTTCACCAGGGTGTGTCAAGCAATCATATCATAGTGAAGGTTGAAAAGTTTCCTGGTGAAGGAGCGAATCTTCCCCCATGAGATTTAGAATGCTGATCAGATGATATGATTCATTCAAAAATGAGGAGCCATCTGATATTCTCTGGCTGGGGAGAACCTGGCAGCTGAATTAGGATTGTCCGCAGTACTTTTGTAATCTGGTTGTGTAGACAAACATCACGAATGGGAGATTCTGCATGGTGCTGAACGTTGAATGCGAAAGTGGGAGCTTGTTGATTCCGATCTATGAAATAGAAGTGATGTACAGGTACGCGAACCATAGTTATTTACAAACTTAACATAATGATCCTAATACGATCGTTTTATGTCACCGTTCAGACCGAGTTATCTGCGAATTAGAACTAGGCATCACGTTTGATAGTTCTAAGAACAGGATATCAATCTACGTAATACCCGAGTTTAATACAAGCCAAGATATCATACAGTGGAAGAGGTGGTAATATACGAAGATTGAAGTGACATGCATTACATATTTACATTACATATTCGTCCTAATGCATGTGGTCTTTGCTGAGATAATCGCATTCTTCAAAGTCAAACATATGCGTTGGATCAATCGTCATACAAGAGAGCAGTGCGAGCAGGATATGAGCGGTCAATCAAGCAGTTTCTACATCGCAACTTGAGAGGTCTTCTTTGCCAGCTGGACGAGTGTAGGGGCGCGAGTATACTGTTGATAATCAAGATGGGTCTATTGCTCGATATCTCACAAACTCAACGAATGTCCTATTTATGTAGCTCCGATGCTCGACATGATGCCGTCAATAGAATATCTTTGATAAACTCAATGTTCCCATTCCGAACGGGTCTCGCACCATAGTCCCATTGCGCCATATCCATGCAGATTGTCCGTGGACAATGATCTGTGAACTCCCATGCTCCACGACGCCGCGCTAGATGCAACAATAGGAACACATTATGCCTGGAGGCAGGGCAAGGAGCAACGCAGATCAGCTCATCTCCAAGTCTCCAGAACTATCTGGCTTAGAAGTGCCATTGGGTTCGTAGTGCTCAAACACAAGCCCATCGCCGTTGGCTTTCGCGGATTCCGGACGTTGGGCTGCGGCCGCTTGATCGTCAACGGTTCCGTCTGACATGTGAGCATCTTCTGAATGCCCTTTCTGTGGATCGCTGTGCTCATGGGGCCGGTCCGGCAGGGAGCGGGATGCGTCTAGGGTAGTCTGGCCGTTTTGCAAGGGCTGAGGCACTTTTGTCGCCTTGTTGGCCCTCCTTGCCTTGTATTCTCTGTATGTGGTGGTTTGTGGGATGACGTCTTCCAGGAATTGCAGATTGTCTATGCGAGATACCGCGTTTGCTGAGAAAGTTGTCAGTATATCAAAAGCTTGCAATGGTAATATGTCGTACCTAGATCCTTGTATTGGATGTTTCGTCGAGGTTTTTTTTCAGCCTTGACCACGTTGAGGGCTTGCTCTGCTAGATACCTTATGAACATTTCCTGGCTCTGTCAGTCTGTGCGAAGCGAATTTGTGCGCTGTAAAGTTCACCGTAGCAATTGTGATCACAAATGAGGCGTTGTTCGACACTTGATGAGTATCTTCGTCGATGTGTAATATTTTCTTCACACGCGCCACTAATATTGTATGAGTTCATATCGCTGTCTGCATCTAAGACAACTCACGGGGTAAGGAACACTGTCCAGTGATCTCTTCCGGAGGAGCAATAGCCGCATTGTTGTAAGGCATCGTGGAAGACGGGGGTTTCGCTTGGACTCTTGTCCTCTTTGACGGTCGAGGACTAAGTCCAGAAATAGTGTATTTGGGTCCGCCACCAGAAGGCGTGGAATTTGTGTAAGTATGGGTCTCTCCAAGACTTTTGTTCCAGGCCTCTAGAGGAGAATCTTCTTCCTGCTCCGGTGTGAGGGTGTTCTTTGGCTGATTCAGTAGCCCGAGGACTTTATTCTTCGTGGCGGCTGCGAATATGTAAATCGTGCAGCTTGAGACAGGCCTATTTCCGAATGATTGAATGAGACGGTAACATGAGCATCAAAGTATCATTTGTCTTGATCGCAGCGACAATTCAATTCAATACGCGTAGACATACCCGCGCGTGAATCGGTCCGCGTTTGGGCGTGCTGCTAGCCTGCCGCTTTATGGCCGTGAATGTGGCCTTCATCGGGGCTAGGTAACGGTCCCGGCGCGCTTGGACGGTAACTTAGGCTGAGCCCGATCGGGCCTTCTAGGGGCGTAGCGGCCTTAGCCTTAATATTCTATTAAAGCGCCCTACTAAGGCTAGAACTTAAGAATTTTAAATTAAAGTTTAAATAATTTATAATTTTAAACTCTTAATTTAAGTATATATATATAAGTAATATCTATTATAATAAGAGTTTATTAAAAAATTTAAGATTTATAATAAATATTATAAATAATTTAAAAATATTAAATAATTTAAATAAAAGTAAATTTTAGAAACTTAGAAATTTTTAAACTTTATAAAATATTATCTTTATATATAAGATTATTACTTACTTATCTTAAAGGACCTTTAATTATATATAAATTATAACTTTATATATTAAAGGTATAATAAAATTATTAAATATCTATTAAGAGATCCTTAATTTATTAGAAGAAGATATAAAGTTTTAATTTTTATAATATTTTAAATAATTCTTTATTTACTATTATTATTACTATCTTATATTAATAGAATCTTTTATAATTATTAAATATACTTTACCTTCTAATAAATATTTAATAATTAATTATAATTTTTCCCCTTATAATATATAGAAAGTAAAGTATATTCCTTTATAAATAACTCCTTTCTAATTATATTAATAAGAGCTTAATTCTCTTCTTTTTAATTTTTTTTAAGTAGTATTTAAAAGTATTATCTATATCTTCTATTTTTTTAAAGATTTATTTTCTCTTATAAACTCTTATATCCCCTTAATATTATTAAACTTTTATTAGTATTAATATACTATTTAAATTATAATATTAATTAAATTATCTTTAATAAAAAATTACTTATCTACCTTATATTTAAAAATAGCTTTTTTATTAAATTTTATAATTAAGGCTAGTTTTAATATACTTAAGTAAAGAAATTATATAAAACTTAAGTTCTTTAAATTTTAATTATAAGACTTAAGTTTAAATTTATCTATTTTTAAAGAAATTAAAGAATATCCTTTAAAATAGATATAAAGGAGGATAAAATAGGGATATTAAATTTAATAAATTTAAGAGATATATATAATATCTTTAAAGAGAAGAGTTTATTAAAAGGCTTTAAAGTTTAAATAGATTAAAGATAATTAATAGAGGAAATACTTAATATTTATAATTTAATCTATTAATTATTTAAATATTAATATAAAGGATAATAATATTTTATAATAATTTAAATAGTAATAAAGCTTTAATTATCTTATAAACCTTTATTTTAAAAAGAGTCTCTTTTAAATTTATTAAAGTAAAGTTTTAAATATTTTAATATTAAATTTAATAAATTATTTTAAAAATTATTTAAATATAATAGTTATACTTTTAATACTTAATTTCTATTACTATAATATTAGCTTTAAAGACTATCTTTAAATTTCTTAAATAAAAGAATTAAGAGTTTAAAACTTATAAAATTATTTATTTTATAACTTTTTAATAAGTTCTTTAATTAATTATAATATAAATATTTTAATATTCTTAAAGTCTTTTAATCTACTTTAATATTTAAAAGTCTAGGGCCTTATTATTAAGATCTCTTTAAGCTTAAAAAGGCTAGGATCTTTAATAATTTTAAAGACTCTCCTTTTAAATTTTCTTTTTAACCTTATTAAGAGGTATTATAAGATAGGTTTAAAAATTTTAAGGTTTTAAAATTCTAGATAATTTAATATTTTTAAGCCTCTGTATTTTAAATTTATAAAGTAAACCTTAATATACTTTAATTAATTATTCTTATACTTTATAACATAATATAACTATCTTATTACTTTTTAAATATTTAAATTAATTAAAGTTCTTTTCTTTAAATAGATTAATTAAAAGTATTAAGGGACTAAGTCTCTTAAAAAGATTTAATTATTAAAAATAATAGATTTTTTAAAAATGATAATATTATTAAATATATTAAGACCCTTTATTTAGAAAATATAAAAAGTAAGATTAACTTAATTAATTAATAAGTTATACTTATATCTATCTAAACTATTAAAAGATAATTATAGGGGCCTATAAGTATATTATAATTACTACTATAATAGCTAACTTATAAGGGAAACCGTATACCTATACCTTATAAAGGCCTAGGTAAAAATCCTTACTATTCCTATCTCTTTATAACTTCTAGTCCGTTTCTCTTTATATTATATTTAGCTCTTTATACTTAATACTTATATTTATTACCTTATTATCCTAACTCCCTAGGGCTAGATTATATATTATAGCGACGGGTATTATTTTAATAGTAAGGACTTATACCTTAGCTTAGTCCTAATATAACTATATTATTATAAGTAAGAACTAGCCTAGTATCCTAGTTTAAATTATTTATTTTACTACCTACTTCGCCCCCTTCGCGCTTATAAGTATCTTATAGGTATCTAATATACCTAAGATATCCCTTAACTCCTAATAATAGTTATAAAACCTAGGGTAGTTAATAAGGATATATCTTATATCCTACCTATGCTAGCTATACTTATAGCCCGTAGATATAACGCTAGGGACTCTATATTAGTATAAAAAGGTAGCTAGTCCTATCTTCTCTATTTTTATCTACGTAAGGGTAGAGCTCTTAGCCTTTTAGAGGCCCTTATAAAGGGCCCTTCTACTAGTTTATAAGCCTTTAAGCTAGGTAGGGGGATAGTTCCTAGCCCTTAGTCCTACCTAGTATTCTTCTTATATTACCTCCTAAGAGGATTTCTACTAATAGTATATCTTCTTCCTAATCTCCTAGGGGTATTAAGTTACCTCCCTAGTTATAACCGCGTTCTAGTCGTCTAGGCGTAGGGAGTATAGAGCCTACTTATTCTTCTCCTTTATAAGGGACTCTACTACCTTTCTTCTCTTCCCTCTCCTAGCCTTAAGCTTCCTCTAGATATATTTATTTCCTATTACTATTACTAGGTAAATTCCTTTTAATATATACTAGTAGAGAACTAAGTAGTCTAATATTAATTATATAAGGGCTATCCCTACCTCTACCTCTAGTAATCGCGTTAGGGTAGCTTTATATACCCCTAATACGCGTCTTAAGTAGCTATTTTAGATAACTTTAAGCTTCCTTATATATATCTTCTTTATTTTCCTTAGGCCTTATAATATATATTATATAACGGACGCGTAGGTTATTACTAGCCTTACTATTATATTATATACCCTCCTAGCCTTATTAAGGATAGCTCCCTACGTTAATACTAATATTATAAAAAGGATTAAGCTCTAGGTAGTAAGCTTTACTTATACCCTCTTTAAGTATAAGCCCTATTATAATTTACCGTTAATATATAATCTTAAGACTTAGATCTCTACTTAGGGTTTTATTATTATATACCCTAGACTAACTACCACGCTTATATTAAAGTAGTAGGGGTAGTAGGTAAGGTAAACTAACTTATACTTTTAGGGGGTAAAGCTTACCCCGTATATTAAGGCCTATTTAAGGTAGATCTTATATACTAGTTCTAGGGTCTTATAATTTCCTTCTATAATTTTCTTATATATTAGTAGGTAGATATTATTTATAAACCCTCTAACTTATAACTATAATTTAATAGCTATATACTCCTTAATAAGTAGCGCGTTAAAGAATAAGAAGAGGATAGGGGAGATTAATAACCCCTAGGGGATCCCTATCTCTACTAGCTCTATTCTACTTATTATCCTTCTAATAGTAATAGATAAGGACCTCCTCTCTAGGAAGCTTTCCGTCTAGCTTATAATATAGCGGGGGATCCTTTTCCTTTAAGGTTATAAATAAGTCTCTAGTAAAGATATTATTAAAAGCTCCTATAATATCTAGTAAAAAAAGGCTAGTTATATTAGCCCTATTATAGTCTTATATTATATATACTACTTCTATAATAGTCTCTAATATAGTCTTAATTAATCTCTTCCTTCGCGCCCCTATCTATTCTTAATAGAGGAGGCCTTAGCTCTTAGTATAATTATTAAGTCGCTTTATAACTATTAATTCTAAGGCCTTCCTAAGAGTACTTAATAGTACTATTAGATAATACGCCTTAAGTACTATATAATCTTCCTTCTTTAGTTTTTTTAGGATAATTATATTAGCCTTCTTAAACTCCCTTAGGTAATAGCTAAGGGAGAAGTATATATTAAATAAGTAGGCGAGCTCCTTAAAGAGCCCGTCTACTATTAACCTAAGGAACTGATTTAGGATCCTATTAATCCCTAGGGCTAAGATTAACTTATAACTTAATATAATTAAAGAAGGACCTAAGAATTAAAATATTCCTTTAAATTCCTTTTAATAGATTTAAAAGACTATTAAAGCTTTAATTAACTTAAAGACTCTTTAAGGATATTATAATTAATTTTAAATATTTAAAAAATTTATAATTAAAGATCTAGAATTCAAGATCTTTAAAGTTAAGATTAATAAATTAGGAGAGAATCTACCTTATATAATTAACTATTAGATTATCTCCTCTTATAATTATATTAACCCTAAAAGTAGCTTAAAATCTCTAAATATATTAAAGACTTTAAAAATTCTAAAGATATTTAATTATATTTAAAAAATATATTTATCTCTTTTATAAATTTATAATAATAATTTTAAAAGAGGCTTATAATAATATCTAAAAGATTTATATAAAGTATAATAAAGAAATTTATCCCTATCTCCTTTTATTTTAAGATATATAAAAGTAGTTTATTAAGTAAAAATATAATAATTTTAAAGTCTTATAAAACTAACTATTTTATAAATATAAATAGGAGAAATATATATTAATATAAGGGCTATTATTATTAAAAAACTTAAATAGCTTTTTTAATTTAATTCTAGTATCCCTAGCTTTAAAGGTTTAAAACTATTACTACTATTAATAGATCTAAACTTTTAAGCTTAAGGTAGTATATAGGAAAGGTATAGTAGAATTACGTCGTGAAAAAGTAAACGTAAGGTAAAGGTACTCTTAGGTAAAATAGGTATAAAGGCTTACCTTACTATCTAAGGAGGTAACCCCTTATATCTAACTAAGCTAAGCTATATAAGGTATAGCGTCTACTACGCTATAGTAGCATTTTATAATAGTTACTACTAATAGGAAAAGGAGAAATATATCCTTATATACTATACTTTCTAGTATAGAAAGTATTCTACTCTACCTTAGTTATATATATATACTATTTCTATATACCTAGCTATCTAATACTCTTCTAGAAGTCTCGCTATATATTAGGGGTAAGGAAGCTAAAATTAAAATTTATAAGGTCTTTAATAAAATTAATCCTTTCCTACCTTAATTAACCGTCCCTTAGAATCCTAGGTAAGTTATTTTTAGGCGGGTATAAAATATAATAAGATTATAAGATAGATAGCGCGTTAGTAATATTTTTAGGTAGGTATAAAATATATCGAGATAGTAAGGTAGATAGAGTATTAGTAAGTTAATAATTTATAGGCTTATAACGTCTCTTTTTACCCTTTACTTCCTTTTCTACCTCTCTCTCTTTAAGCTACCTCTTAGCACGTTTACTTACTTCCTTAGAGGTATATTATATATCTTCGCCGGCTAACTACCTCTTAGTATATTTATTTACTTCCTTAGAGGTATATTATATATCTTCGCTAGCTAGTAGGCTATTATCTAATAATATATCTAATAACTAAGTATCTAAGGTTTCCTCCTATTTTATCTTCGCCTTATTTACTTCGTCTACTTACCTCTTATTTTTTACCTTGATAATAGCCGCCTCTTAGTTATTAGTAATACTAAGAGTCTTAAAGAACTAGGAAGGTAAGAAATAATTTACTTAGGTCTAATAAAGCGCGTAGAGTACTTTAGCTAATAACTTTATCCCCTTATTAGTTAGATACGTCTTGATATAGTCTTATAATACTTACCTTATAGAATTAAGTAAGGCGCCTATAATATTAGAAAAGTCTACTATTATTTTAAGGCCTAGCTATAGTAATTTATTATTATCTATATTAGATAGTTTATTAGTTATATTAGTAAGGTATATAAGCTTTTTATTTATTATTATTACTATCTCCTCTAATATTATTATTATCGTGATAAGAATATATATTATATAGTTACCTATTAAATTAGTACCTTAGTTCTTTATCTTTATTACCTTTAGATTTACTATCTTCCTTACCTTTATAATCTAAAGGAAGGTAGGCTTTATTTAAATTAGTTATTCTATTTTAGTAGGGTTATTAGCTACCCTAGTAACCTCTTTCTCTTACTTTTAGGATTTTAGCGGGGCTAAGTTAGGTTTTAAAGTAGGATTCCTAGCTAACTTAGTAATAGACCCTTTATCCTCTCCTTTTATTCTTAATAACTTTATAAATATAATAGGAGCTATTAAGGGTAATAGTAAGGTAAGGGCCTTATTAATATAAACTTTATATATATTTAACTTTTCCTTTAGTTTCCCTATCTACTAGCTTTTAACTTACTACTTAAGTATAATACTAGCTATCCTAATATCCCCTTATAAGATATAGGTATTATAATAAATAATATCTTATATTATCTCCCTATTAGATATATTAGCCGCGTCGCCCTTATTTTTATGCCTCTTAAGTAGGTCGCTATTATAAGAGAAATCTAGTAGCTAACGCGAGTTTTTTACGCGGGACGTTAGCTTAGTATAAACGACTTACTAAGTTATATAGTTAGATAAAGTAGTTTTAGTAGGAGGCTAAGTATTCTTATTTAACGCGTTTACTATAAGATCCTACTTTATAATAATTAGCTATTTACCTTAAGGTAATTAGTAGGCTATTCTAGGGACTACTAGGAAAGGTAATATTAGTTATAATAGCTAGTATTAATATTCTTCTAGTATTTCTTTAATTATCTAAGTAGGTAGTTCTAATATAAGTCCGGCTTAATACCCCTTAATCTTATCTTTTATATAGCTTAACGCGCCCTTTTTAGCTTAACCCCTAATTATATTAATAAGTATTTTACTTCTTTATAAATAGTATTTTCTACCTCTTAAAAATATATAGTAGTAGTAGTTTAATATAATAATAAGTAGAGTTAAGTAATATAATTATATAATAAGTAAGAGTTAAGGAAAGTAAAAGTAAGTTTATACTAACTACTAAGACTTCGCTAAGAATTATAAAGGGATATTTTACGTTATAGAGATAGTAGTTTAACGTCCCTACTTATATTAACGGGCGTCTAGCTAGGTTTATACCTACCTAGCTAGACGTATATAACGTACGCGTACTAGCCGGAAAGATATAGGATAGTATAAGATATTAGTCTCGCCTACTATACTATACTATAGTATAAGATTAGCTATTTTAGTCCTATCCTATTCTAGGATAGTATAAGTTTTCGTAGGATAATCCTACAGGATAGGTTATCTATAAGACCTTCTTTTAGGATAGGATATTTATAAGATATCTTATAATTACTAAGAGGAGCTTAGTATCTATATAAAGGAGAATAGAAAGTTATATTAAGTAAATATAATAACTAGAATAATAACTAGAAATAATACTATTATAAATATTATATTAATTATTAAGCTATTATATATAAAGAATATTATAATTTTATAATATACTAATTAT
>JAABUN010005716.1_pt1 | contig 15120 bp, 14 predicted proteins | sample 5559311 | NCBI WGS metagenome assembly JAABUN01 (sample SAMN10711877, study PRJNA513370) | rock metagenome | isolation source: Antarctica rocks | place: Antarctica: Victoria Land, Siegfried Peak sud | reverse complement strand
GTCATGCGGTCACACTTGCTGCGGGGTTTCGTCGGCGTAGGCCGACGGCTTTTTCTGGCTGCGAATTCATTCGCTCGCCAAATGTAGCCTACTTTCCTTTAACCGCTATAGCCTGAAAACGGGCCATTCACCACGCCGCAACTCTCGTTATAAGCCGTGATTTCGCGCCGCAAGCGTTCGAGCGATTCTTCGGGTGAAAAGCGCCGCAAAGTCCACAGCGTGACGCCGAGATGCGCGTGATGCGTCCAATTTTGGCACGGCAAAGTGCGCGTTTGAAAGTGCGCGACCAGGGTTTCGAGGCGCATTTCAGAACTTGAAATTCCACTCATCGCGGCGATATTTTTCCACAACCAGGGCGTCGGTGCGTTGACGAGGGCATTTTTCCAGTCGTTCTCTTGCGCCCCACGCCGCTCGCAACGCGTTTTTGACCTGCTCGCGCGATAGCGGGATGTTGCGAATGAATTCGAGATGCGAGCGCCGCGCGCGGTAATCCGGCTCTTTCGAAGGCGGCAAAAGCAGTTTTTGCACCTGTTCAAGATCGAAATCGAGCAAAATCGTGCCGTGAAACAGGAAAAAACGCGCTTTACGTTTTTGCGCGTTGCCGGAAAACTTGCGGCCTTGCAGCGCCAGATCGGTGTGTCCGGCGAGTTCGACGGGCAGATTCAACGCGTTTTGCAGCGCGGCGCGGTGGGTTTGCATCACCAAGGCGTTGGTGGCGCCGACGTTGAGCGCCTGTCCCGCCGCGATGGGATGAACGAGCGCGTAATTGAGGCAACCCGGCCCCTGCAACACCGTGCCGCCGCCAGTGCAGCGCCGCAGAATCGGCACGTTTTGGGCCTCGCACGCGAGCCAATTGGCTTCGATATGCGCTTTGTTGGTGTAGCCGAGCGCCACGAAATAATTTGGCGATTCCCAGAAACGCAAAACCGCGCCGCCCTTGCCCGCTTCGGCGTTTTCGAGCAGCGCTTCGTCCAGGGCGAGGTTGTGCGCCGGGTCATCGAACGACAAATCGAGAAAATGCACGATTCGAGTTTAGGGCGCGCCTACACTCTGGACATGACCGAAAAAGAACTGATGCTATCGGGCCAGCTTTACGACGCCAGCGACGCGGAACTCGTCAAGTTGCGCCTGCGCGCGCGCCAGGTGACGCGCGCTTACAATTCGACCAACGAAGATCAGCGCGACATTCGCCGCACCTTGCTCAACCGGCTTTTGGGCCAGATGCCGCCCAAAATCGAGATCGAGCCGCCGTTTCGCTGCGATTACGGCTGGAATATCCATCTCGGCCAGAATTTCTACGCCAATTTCGGCGTGGTGATGCTCGATGTCTGCGAAATTCGCGTCGGCGAAGGTGTTTTGCTCGGCCCCAACGTGCAGATTTACAGCGCGCATCATCCGATTTCGCCCGATGAACGCGAAACGGGACGCGAACTCGGCTCGCCGGTCACGATTGGCAATAATGTGTGGATCGGCGGCGGCGCGATTGTGTTGCCGGGCGTTTCGATTGGCGATAATTCGGTGATTGGCGCGGGTAGCGTGGTGACTAAGAATATTCCGGCGGGTGTGGTGGCGGCGGGGAATCCGTGCCGGGTTTTGCGTTCGATTTAAGATTTAAGGCGGCATAAAGCCGCAGCCAGCGAAGAGAGCGGCCTTCGCCGCCATTGAGGAAGGCTTCAGGCCGCCTTTAGGCTGGATGGGAACTTTTCGCGCGGTGCGGTGTTTCACAAGCTATGAACACGAAAAACCTCGTCACTTCGCCGCTTTTGCGGATGATTCCCCTCGCTTTGGTCGCCGGTGTCGCCGGAATTGCGAGCCTGAGCAACGCCAAAACCCCGGTCGCGGCGCCGCGCGCTCAAAACACCGCGGTGGCCACCAAAATCCCGCAGGGACTTGCCGTCGCCACGCTGGGCGGCGGCTGTTTTTGGAGCATGGAAGCGCTTTACAAGCGCGTCAAGGGCGTTCGCAGCGCGACGCCGGGTTATGCGGGCGGCACCAAGGTCAATCCCAGCTACGAAGAAGTCGGCAGTGGCGCGACCGGGCACGCCGAATCGCTGCAAATCGTTTACGATCCCAAAGTGGTGTCTTACGGCGAACTCGTCGAGATCCTACTCACGGTTCTCGATCCGACAACGCTCAACCAGCAGGGCGGCGATGTCGGCACCAATTACCGTTCGGTGATTTTCACGCGCAGCGCCGCCGAAAAGAAAATCGCGCAAGCCGAAATTCAGAAAATCGGTGCCAAACACGTTTGGAGCGCGCCGATTGTGACCCAGGTGGTGCCGCTCAAAGCGTTTTACCGCGCCGAAGATTATCACCAGAACTACTACGACACCCACCAGAGCGCGGGTTATTGCCAGGCGGTTATCGCGCCCAAACTCGAAAAACTGCGCGCCAAATTCGGCGACAAACTCAAGGCGACCAACTAAAGTCGCAAACCAAAAAAGGCGTCCACTTCGAAAAGTGGACGCCTTTTTTATCGCCGCAGCGAAGGATTTTAGCGGTCACGCAGAATCGAAACGCTCGTGGCCTCGAACGAAGGGCCGGAATAGCGGCCCGAAACGCGCACCGAGTCGCCGCGACTGATGCGGCCCGATTCGCCATTGACGGCCACCACGCGAACGATGCGTCCGCCCGAAGTGCGAATCACGAAATCGTTGCCCCTGGTGTCGTCGATGACCACGCCCGTCAGCGTGCGAGTGGTGTTGGAATCGTTGGGCCGGTCATAACGGGGCCGGTTGTGAGTGGGCCAGTTATAATTGGGGCTGCCCGGCCCGGTAGTGGGACGCCCATAGGGACGGCGGCCATGATTGGAGTGATGTTCGCGCTTCTCTTCGCGCAAATCACGCTGCTCCTGGCGCAAATCTTCGCGCGCGTCGCGCTTGTCTTCGCGGCTGTCGGCTTTGCGAACATCCTTGCGCGCTGCTTTGACTTCTTTGCGCGCTGCTTTGACATCTTTGTTGGGTTTGGCCGAAGCGGGTGTCGAGAAACCGGCCAGAGTGGTGGCGCCCAGCAGCGAAAGGCCGAGCAGAATTTTGCGAGTGTTGATCATAATTGTCCTCCGAACCTGAAAAGTTCGATGTTGCCGCCGCGCTAAAAATCGTTTTTGAAAATCGTTTTTGCGCGGGGTGGAAAGGCGGACGGGCCGTTTCTCGCCATTGTTCAAGAATCCACGGCGGGTCAATTCGCCGTTGATTGCGGTCAAACTGCCTCTCGACATGAAGAAACTTCGCCAAATCCATCTTTATCTCGGCGTTTTGTTCGCGCCCTCGATCCTGTTTTTCGCTTTCACCGGCGCCTATCAAACCTTTCGCTGGCAAGAAAACGGCGCCCTCGGCGCGCTCTCGCCCATCGCCTCGCAGATGGCTTCGATTCACAAAAACTCGGCGCTCGAACCCGAACCCGAACCCGAACGCGAGGCGGAAAGCGAAACAAAGCCGCGCCGCGAAGCACCGAGCGCCGCGCTGCCGCGCCGCCAATCGCGCGCCGATGCAGACGATGGCGACGAAGAAAGCCCGCGGCGCGGCCCCTCGCCCTTGCCGCTGAAAATCTACGTGTTTCTGATGTCGCTTGGTCTCATCACTTCAACCGGCACCGGCGTCGCGCTCGCGTTCAAATACAATCGCTCGCGCCGTCTGATCTGGGGACTTTTAATCGTGGGAACGGTGTTGCCGCTGGCGTTGCTGTTCGTTTGAATATCTCAGCCGAAAACTAAAACCCGCCCAGAACTCAGTTCTTGGCGGGTTTTGGTTTCTTAAAGCGCGCGAACGGTGCGGTCGGCATCCTGGGATGAAACACCAGGATGAAGTTCGCAGTAGAGGCGAATAGCCGCCAACTGTTCACCGCACTTTTTCAGCCGTCGCACATCATCGTCAGTGCCCTTTATCGTTTCAGGATGTTCATTTTGGAAAGTCCCAGGGTGTTCCTCGATATAACGAAGAAAGGCAATCTTTTCCATAAGAAATCCGCCGCCGAGCAGACCTGTTCCATTGCGTTTATCTCGCCGTTCGGCAATGCCAAAAATAAGGGACAACGCAATGAAAACAGTGCCAATCACAGCATCTTGCCTATATGAGCCAATGCCCCAACCAATATAGGCCATCATAAAGCCAAACGAGAGCAATCCGAACAAGGGATTGTCCATCTTAAACAATCTCTTGTCTAACCCCGACAATCTTTTATCGAACCTCATAACGGTTACCCCTTATTCCAATGCTTAAGAAATTTTCGGCGCCGCCGCTTTGATATGCGTGGCCTGCCCAAATGTCACTTCCGCCGCTTCCATCACGGTTTCGCTGAGTGTCGGATGCGGGTGAATCGTGAGTTTCAAATCGTCGGCGTTGGCGCCCATTTCAATCGCTAAAGTGCCTTCGGCGATGAGTTCGCCCGCGCCGCTTCCCGCGATGCCGACGCCGAGAATCCGGTTGGTTTCGGGTTCGAGAATCAGTTTGGTGAGGCCGTCGGTGCGATCTAAAGTGACGGCCCTCCCGCTCGCAGGCCAGGGAAATTTGGCGACTTTGATCTTCTTTTCCATTTTCGCGGCCTGGGTTTCGGTCAGGCCGGCCCAGGCGAGTTCGGGGTCGGTGAAAATCACGGCGGGGATGGCGCTTGGCTCGAAAACCACGTCGTGCCCGGCGATGTGTTCGACCGCGACCCTACCTTCGTGACTGGCTTTATGCGCGAGCATGGGGTCGCCCGCGATGTCGCCGATAGCGTAGATATTCGGCTCGACCGTCTGGCGCGGGCCATTCACCGGCACGAAACCGCGTTTGTCGAGTTCGATTCCGGTGTTTTCGAGGCCGAGGTCGCGCGTGTTGGGCGTTCTGCCGACGGAAATCAGCACTTTGTCGAAAGTCGCTTCGCCGGGGTGTTTGCCCTCGAATTTGACGTGAATTCCCTCCGCGACTTCCTTGAGTTCGAGGACTTTGGTGTCGAGCGCGATTTCGTGAAACGCAGCTTCGAGCCGCTTTTGCAAAATAGCGACGAGATCGCGGTCGGCGCCCGGCAAAAGTCCCGGCGTCGCTTCGACCACGCTGACTTTGCTGCCCAACGCCGCGTAAACGCTGCCGAGTTCGAGGCCGATGTAACCGCCGCCAATCACCAGAAGTTTGGCGGGAATATCTTCCAGCAAAAGCGCGGCGGTCGAGTCCATGATGCGCTTGGAGCCGATGTCGAACGCCGGAATCACGGCGGGACGCGAGCCGGTCGCCAGAATCGCTTTGTCGAAAGTCAGTTCGCTTTCGCCGTCTTTGGTGACGATTTTTAAGGCGGAATTCGATTTAAACGTCGCGCGGCCCTGAATGTAGGTGATTTTGCGCGCTTTGGCGAGTTGGCCGGTGCCGCTCGTCAAACGCTGCACGACGCCGAGTTCAAAACCGCGCAGTTTGTCGAGATCGATTTGCGGTTCGCCGAAACTGAGGCCGTAATGCGCGGCTTCGCGCGCTTCGGTGATGACTTTGGCGGCGTGGAGCAGAGTTTTGCTGGGAATACAGCCGCGATACAGGCAAACGCCGCCGGGATTGGCTTCGAGATCGACGAGCGTGGTTTCGATGCCGAGGTCAGCGGCCAAAAACGCGGCGGCGTAACCGCCAGGGCCGCCGCCGATCACTACTAATTTGGTGTGAGACATGATTTAAAAAATTAAACGCAGATGAACGCGGATTAGACGCAGATAAATTCATGGGATGGCTATCTCGTTTTCTTTTTAATGATTTGAGAAAAACATCCCGCCGAATGATCTGCGTCTCTATTATCTGCGTCTCTATCCGCGTCCATCTGCGTTCAAAACTAACTTTCCAGGGCAATCAGCGCCGGTTCTTCGATCATCGCGGCGATAAAGCGCGTGAAACGCGCGCCGTCGGCGCCGTCGATGACGCGGTGGTCATACGACAAACACAACGGCATCATCATTTTCGGCTCGAACGCATTGGTTTCTTGGTTCCAGACCGGCTCCATCGCGCCGCGCGCGATGCCCAGAATCGCCACTTCGGGCGTGTTGACAATCGGCGTGAAATAGGTGCCGCCGATGCCGCCGAGGTTGGTCAAAGTGAAGGTTCCGCCGCTCATCTGTTCGGGTTTGAGCTTGCCTTCGCGCGCGGTCGCGGCGATTTCGCCCAGTTCGACGGCGAGTTCGATAATGCCCTTCGATTCGACATTTTTAATGACCGGAACGACGAGGCCGCGCGGCGTATCGACGGCGACGCCGACGTTATAAAACTTCTTCTGCACGACTTCCGAAGTCGCAAAGTCGATGCTGGCGTTGAAGTTGGGGAACTTTTTGAGCGCGGCGACAGCGATTTTCAAGAGAATCGCGGTTGGCGTCAGTTTGGCGCCGCGCTTTTCGGTCAAAGCCGCGTATTGCTTGCGGAAGGCGTCGAATTGCGTGCTGTCGCACTTGTCGAATTGCGTGACGTGCGGAATCGTCCAGGCGCGCTCCATCTGGTTGGAGGTCGCGCGGCGAATCCCGCTCATCGCCACGCGATTGACTTCGCCGAGTTTGGAAAAGTCGGGCAGGGCGATGCGCTCGATGGCGCCCATCGGCATCGAAGCGGCGGGTTTCGCGTCGCTTTTGCCGAAGTTCTGCACATCGTTTTCGGTGATGCGTCCGCCGATTCCCGAACCTTTGACGGCGTGAATATCGACGCCCGCTTCGCGTGCCAGGCGCCGAATCGAAGGCGACGCGGCGACCGGTTCGCGGCTTTCGCCGGGCATATTCACGACTGGCGCGGGCGCCTGAGTGCCGACCGGCGAGGCGGTATCGACCATGCCATCGTTTTTGTCGGCGGGCGCGGGCGCCGAACCGCTCGGCGAGGGCGCGGGCACTTTGGCGGCGCTGGCGGCGGTTTGCTCGACGGGCGCGGCCTCGGTTTTGGGCGCGCTGCCATTGGCGGCCGGCGCCGAAGCTGCGGGCGCGCTGCCGTTCGAGGCGGGCGCGGCGCCATCTTCATAAGAGAAAATCGGCTGATCGACCGAAACGGTGTCGCCGGTTTTGACTAAAAGCTCTTTGACGACGCCGCTCACTGTGGAAGGCACTTCGAGAACGGCTTTGTCGGTTTCGAGTTCGAGAATCGATTGGTCGGCGCTGACGGTATCGCCCGGCGCCACCAAAACTTTGGCGACGGTGCCACTTGTCGCGCTTTCACCCAGTGTCGGCAATTTAAATTCGGCCATGATTGAGAAATTTCCTTGTGTTCCCTTAAAATTTAGCACAGGCAGCGAATAAATTCGCCGCAAGAAAACGAAGTCCGCCTTTGCGGACTGATACGCCTGCCTCAACCTGCGAAGGCAGGTTTCGTTTTCTTGCGGCGAATTTATTCGCTGTCAGGCTGCAACCTCACGCTGTAAGCGATTCTCCCCGACGCGGGCGCCACGAAACGCGCGATCAAAAAGCGCAAACCCGGATTGGGCGCGTCATAATCGTGCGGCGGATCGGCGGAAATGCTTTCCCATTTCGCGCCTTCGACGCCCTCCAAAAACACGCGCAACTGCTTTCCATCTTGTCGCAATCTCGCTTCGACGCCTTCAAGCGTGATTTCCGCTTTAGTCAGCATCGCAAAACGCACCACATCTCCCGCTTTCAAGCCCTCGATTTCGTCCCGAATCAAGACATGACTGCCAGGCTGAAAACTGAACTCGCGCGTGACTTTGCTGGCCTGACCTTGGAAAACCGGCGTTAAATCGACCGTCGCGCCCGCACTTTTCTCGTCGTCGGAAAAATGGGTGATTTCGGCTTGCCCATCGACTTTGTGCAATTGATCGTTGATGGTCAGCGTGTTGTGGCTGAAATTATTGAGTCGAAACACGCTCCAGCGCCCGCCGGTTTGCTTGGCGTCCCACAGGCCGATGCCTTTGGATTCGAGCGACAGATAATCCTGCATCCCCAGATCGCGCGCCCATCTCACGCCATCGGACTCGAAGATGAAACTTCCGGTGTCCATGTGACCGTGACTCAAATTCGCGCGACCGCCTTTGAGCGCCAGAAACATCGCGCGAGGGTCGTTCCAACGATCCCGAAACGAAGCGAGCGGATTGGCGCCGCGTCCCAGCCAAAAACGCGGCGCGTCGGGCTTTGGAGTCGCGTTTTGAAGCGCGAAATCGGGCCACCACAGCGCCGCGAGCGGCAGCAAACGATCATTTTGCGAGTCGCTATTTGGCAAAGTCGTCTGCGCCGCGTAAGCCGAGAGATAAGCGCGTTGCGCGGCGAGCAGTTCCGGCTGTTTTAGCTCGCGCGCGAACCAGAAAAAAGTCGAATCGAGGCCGCCTTTTTCGCCGCCGTCGAAAAAGTTGAAATGATTGCCGCTCGGCCCATCGGTGAGGCCCAAAACGCCCGCGCTTTCCAAAAAACCCGGCGCTTTGGACAAATCCCAATCGGTGCCCAGCGCGCAGCGCAGCGCGCCGATCATCATCACCTGAAACGACGTGCCGTAACCCCAGTAGCTCGCGCCTTCGGGATAAATGCCGCTCGGCGCATAGGGTTTCAGACCAAGAGCGTTGAAATCGCGCGCATTTTGCAGCGTTTGGGCCGCCAATTCCGGCTCGATTTCGGCGATGGCGAGCGCGCCCAAAACCATACCGCCGTGACACACCGAATTCCAGTTGTTGGTCATTTTCATCCAGCCTGGATGCTCCAAACCGGCGCGCAAACCCTTGTCGACAATCGCGGTTTCGATGGTTTTTCGCGCTTCCAAATCGAGATCGGCGTAAAGCCAGTCGGTTCCCAGCGCCAAACCCGCCGTCATTTCGGCGACATCGAGAAAATGGCTCGGATTCCAGTCGGGGAAGGCCGCCACCGCGAGCATTTCGCTTTGCGCGCGCTCCAAAAACGCCCGGTCTCCGCTCACTTTGAATTGCAGCGCCAACAGCAAAACGCGCCTCAAAACCCGGCGCGACACGGCGAGCAAACGCCTGCCGTCCTTATGATAGACCACGGGCGGCGCTTCCAAAAGCGCTCGCGCTTCGACTTCCTGGCGCTTCAAAAAAGCATCGAGTTCAGGGTTTTTGGCGCGCCGGGCTTTGATTTCGTCCCAACTCGCGGCGCCGGCCAACAAACGCGGGTGCGCGGTTTTGAGCGTCGCCAAAATCTCCGGCGACTGGGTGGGCGCGGCCTCCGCGCGGCTGGAGACGGCGAGGACGCACAAACACGCGGCGAGGGGAAAACAAAGGTGCATAACCTCATTTTCGCCCAAACTCCACTCGCAAAGTAGGGTTTGAATCCAATTTTGCCAAAAAACGCGGAATGGCTTGCTATACTCGGCGTCGATTTATCGATTGCTCATGTCCGCGACTGCCTCTTTTCACATCTCCCACTTGCAAGAACTCGAAAGCGAAGCGATCTTCGTTTTGCGCGAAACCGCCGCGCAGTTCGAGAACCCCGGCCTCTTGTTTTCGGGCGGCAAAGACTCGATTGTGATGGCGCATCTCGCGCGCAAAGCGTTTCATCCCGCCAAAATCCCCTTTCCGCTCGTTCACGTCGATACCGGCCACAATTTCCCCGAAACCATCGCCTACCGCGACCAATTCGTTCACGATTACGAAGCGCGCCTCGTCGTCGGCTATGTGCAAAATTCCATAGATCGGGGCACCGCCATCGAAGAAACCGGCCCGACCGCGAGCCGCAACAGCATTCAAACCATCACTTTGCTCGAAACCATCGAAGAACACAATTTCGACGCGATGCTGGGCGGAGGCCGCCGCGACGAGGAAAAAGCGCGCGCCAAAGAGCGGTTTTTCAGTCACCGCGACGCCTTTGGTCAGTGGGAGCCGAAAAACCAGCGCCCCGAACTGTGGAACATCTTCAACGGACGCAAAGCCTTCGGCGAGCATTTCCGGGTTTTTCCCTTGTCGAACTGGACGGAAATGGATGTTTGGCAATATATCGAAGCCGAGCAGATTCCGCTTCCCAGCCTCTATTTTTCGCACCAACGCAAAGTTTTTAAGCGCGGCGGCGCGTGGCTCGATGTCGAAACCGGCTTTATCGCGCCGCAGCCGGGCGAAGAAATCGAAGAAAAAGTCGTGCGTTTTCGCACCATCGGTGATGTGACTTGCACCGGCGCGGTCGAAAGCATCGCCAGTGATTTGAGCCACATCGTCGCTGAAGTCGCCGCTGCCAGACAGACCGAACGCGGCACGAGAGCCGACGACCAGCGCTCCGAAACCGCGATGGAAGACCGCAAACGCGCCGGATATTTCTAAAACGAACCCAGAGCGTAAGCGACGGGCTACTCGCGCATCAGCCTGTCGCTTACGCTCTGGGTTCGTTTCCCTACTTTCTCAATGGAAACCTCACATTCCAATTCTCTGCCGCTCATCCACGTTCAAAACCACGTTTTCGAGGCCGAAATCCTGCTCCAAGGCGCGCAACTGATGCACTTCGCGCCGCGCGGTCAGAAACCGTGGATTTTTCGCAGCCCCAACACGCCTTACACGCCCGCACGCGAAATTTACAGCGGCATTCCCGTCATTTTCCCGTGGTTTGGCCGCCGCGAAGAGGCGCCCAATGCGCCCAATCACGGGTTTCTGCGTCAGGCGACTTGGAAAGTGGAAAGCGCGGCGGAAAACGACACGCAAATCACGCTTTCCATCGATTCCGACGCAGTGCGCGAACAGGGCTTTGACACCACGCTCTGGCCCTACGACTTCGAGGCGCGAATGATTTTTGCCTTGGGTGAATCGCTGGGTTTGCGCTTGGAAATCGAAAACCAATACGCCGAACCCTTTCGTTTCGAGTGCGCGTTGCACACCTATTTCGCAATCGAAAACTTGGATGAAGTGCGTGTCGAAGGTCTGGAAAACGCACCATTCCGGGAGGGCGGGAAGGGCGAAACCCAAACTCAAAACGGCGCGATTCTTTTTGGGAAATTGCTCACTCAGGTTTTCGAAACCGCGAGCGGCCCGATTCAAATCCGCGACCAAAATCGCACTTATCATCTCGCGCCGCGCGAAGGTTGGCATTCAACTATCGTGTGGAATCCCGGCGCGGCGATGGCCGATCTCAGCGCCGAAGACGCGCGAAATTTCGTCTGCGTCGAAGCGGGCGCGATTCGAGAGGGCGCCGTGACGCTCCAACCCGGACAAACCTACGCCCTCGATTTCAGCATTGAGGCACATCATTTTTAAAGCCACAGATGGACACAGATGTATTCACAGATAAGCACCGATAGATTCAATAAAAACATCTGTGCCTATCTGTGAAACCCATCCGTGTTCATCTGTGGCTAATCTCTCATGGACTTACTCCGATTCTCCACTTGCGGCAGCGTTGACGACGGCAAATCGACGCTGATTGGTCGCCTGCTCTACGATTCCAAGAACATCTTCGAAGACCAACTCGCCGCCGTCGAAAATAGCTCGCAAAAACGCGGCGACGATTACGTCAACCTCGCGCTTTTGACCGACGGTTTGAAAGCCGAGCGCGAACAGGGCATCACCATCGACGTGGCCTATCGCTATTTTGCGACACCGAACCGCAAATTCATCATCGCCGACACGCCGGGACACATCCAATACACCCGCAACATGGTGACGGGCGCTTCGACTTCGCAGCTCGCCATCGTTCTCATCGACGCGCGCAAAGGCGTCATCGAACAGACCAAACGCCACTCTTATCTCGTCAATTTGCTGCGAATCGGCCACGTCGTTTTGGCGGTCAACAAAATGGATCTGGTCGATTGGAGCGAGGCGCGATTCAACGAAATCGTCGCCGAATATCAGGAATTGGCGAAGCAACTGCCCAATATCCACGACATCACGCCGATTCCGCTCGCGGCGCTGCACGGCGACAACATCGTCGATGCCTCGCACGAAATGCCCTGGTATTCGGGCAAATGTCTGCTCGAACACCTGGAAACTGTCGAAGTTTTGGACGAACAAAATCACGAAGACGCGCGTTTTCCGGTTCAACACGTCATCCGTCCGATGAGCGCCGAATATCCCGATTTCAGAGGTTACGCGGGTAGGGTTGCGGGCGGAGTTTTCCGTCCCGGCGACGCCGTGACGCATTTGCCGAGCGGTTTGCACTCGCAAATCAAGGCGATTCACAGCTTGGAAGGCGATTTGGACGAGGCTTTCGCGCCACTTTCGGTTTCGCTGACTCTGGAAGACGAAATCGACATTTCGCGTGGTGATATGCTGGTTTCGAGCGATAATCAACCCGCGCACGCCCAGGAAATTTCGGCGATGATCTGCTGGTTTTCCGAGAAAAAGCTGCTGCCCAGAGGCAAATACTTTCTGCGCCACACCACGCGCGAAGTGCAGGCGATTGTGACCAGTCTGGACTTCAAGGTCGATATCAACAGTCTCGAACTGCACGAAGAAGATGTCGATTTCAAGTTCAACGACATTGGGCGCATCAAAATCCGCACCTCGGCGCCGCTCTTTTTCGATACCTACAAGCGCAACCGGCAAACCGGCAGCTTCATTTTGATCGACGCCGGAACGAATGAAACCGTCGCGGCGGGAATGATCGAAGGATAAATTAAGCGGCGCCCTATGTTAGAGCGATTACAAAGCATTCGTCCGCGTTTGGAAGAGTTGGCGCGCCTCGACCCAAATTTTAGGCTGTTTGGCTCGCGCACCCATCGCTACCATCTCTCGCCGCCACTTACTCCCGATGAAGTGGCGGCGTTTGAACTGTTTCATGGCGTGTTTTTGCCCGATGATTACCGCGCATTTTTGCTCGAAGTTGGCAGCGAAGGCGCGGGGCCATATTACGGTTTGAGTCCGCTCGGCAATTTTGAACACGCTGAGTCTGCCTCGGATGAGGCCCACAACTTCTTGGTGTCGCCTTTTCCACACCGAACGCAATTCAATCTCTTGAATGATGAGTTTCGGCACCGTTGCGCGCAGGCATCGGAGGAAGAGGAAGCCGCGTTGTGGAGTCGTTTCGAGACAGAATACTTTAAGGACACATGGGTTTTCGGCACCCTTTGTTTGGCTCACGAAGGCTGCGGGATGTATGACTTTTTGGTTGTGTCAGGTGAAGAACGAGGCAGTATCTGGATAGACGACCGGTGTAATAACGGCGGGTTATCACCACTTCAATCCAATCGTTTCCCGGATCGAACCAACGAAAATGCGCTGTTTTTGCGTGTCAACGCCGCGCATACCTCGTTTCTCGATTGGTATGAATGGTGGCTCGATTGGAGTTTAAGAGAGGCAAAGGAAGCAACCACCTAATCGAGAAAAGCCGCTAACCCCGCTCGTGGCGCGGCAAATCAATCGTGAACGTGCAGCCTTTCCCCGCCACGCTCTTCACGCTCAAAACCCCGCTGTTGGCCTCGACGCTGCGCTTGGCAATCGACAGCCCCAGCCCCAACCCGCTGCGATCCTCGCCGCCCTGGGTGAAAGGCACGAACATCCGTTCCGCCTGGCCCGCTGGCAAACCTTCGCCGTGATCTTGGACATCGATGATGATGCGGTCGGCGGCGGCATAGGCGTTGAGCGTGACATCCGTGCCAGGACGGGTGAATTTGAAGGCGTTTTGCAGCAGGTTGCCCAGTGCCGAAAACAAAAGGTCGCGGTCGGCATCGATGGCCAAAAGCGGATCGACATCGGCGACCGTCAGGCCACAGTTCCTGACCTGCGCTTCCAACGAGGCCGAAATCTTCACTTCGGCGATGAACTCCGCGAGCGAAAACATCTGGTGCCACACCGGGGTTTCCGCCGCCATTTTGACCTCGGCGAGCGAGCGGTCAACCAGGTTCTGCATCCCTACCAGACTGCGATCCAAAAGCGCGCCCGTCGCGCCGCCCAGCCCCATCTCGCCGCTTTTGAGGACGTGAAGCGCCAGTGTCGCGGTCTGGATGAAGTTGCGAAGTTCGTGCGCGAACACGCCCAAACGGTGGTTCATCGCCTTGGAATTGCTCGCGGCGACCTGAAAATCGCGCTGGTAATTGAACTCGGTGACGGCATCGGCAGTGGCGTTGTCGAGGCAGCGATTGAGCGTCCTGAACTCGTCGACATCGATGGGCGCGTCCCGCTCGAACGCCAAACCGGTGATGGCCTGACACAGATCGCCGTAATCGTGAACCACCTGCTCGATGGTAAAGCCGCGTTGCAGCAGCTCGCGCCCGTGCTGCGCTGCGGTTTCGCCCACCTCGGACATCGCCGGACTTGCGCCGTCCGAGGGGCCGGACACCTTGCGACTCTCCATCGGCTCGGCGCCCTGCTCGACGCGCAGCGTTTTAATCAACTGGTCGAGAAAGAGCGGCACCCCATGCTCCAACTCCCCGAAAGTCGGGGTGGGCACGTGCCGCTCGGCAACTTTGGCCCGGCACCGCGCGATCAGATTGGCGCGGTTGTCGGAGAGGAATTCGTGAAGCATAATCCGCAGTATATACATTTCGCGGTTTCGCTTATAGATGTTTCTGCAAGACGGAGTATGCGACCTTATTTCACGCTCGTTGGCCCTACAATTCATGTTATCGCAGCTTCGCGTTCGGGGATGGCCAATCCAAAAGATTTCGCCATGCGATTTATCCTCCTCTATAATCGTAGTTCTATGGATTTGAAGTCTGGCACAACTCGTTTACCATGAGAGCCTGTCGCTATAAGTCGAGGTTTGGCCCGTGAAAAGGCGCTTTGGTGTTCGCGTTAACGGAACACCCCAAAAGAATCGAGCCGCACCTCAGAGAGTGTTTTTTCGCGTCTTTTGAGCATGCCTGTGGACGCGCCGCCCCAGAAAAGGTCGGTTTTCACTCCCCGTTCTCGCCTTACAGCGACAGACTCTGAGTTCAACCGCGTCGGTGTGACCGAAATATCGCGTGTCAATCGCGCAATTGCCAAAGACTTGTTGATAGTTAGCTTTAAGAGTCTCATCGTTGGAACGGTTAACCAGATACACCGTTTTTCCAGCCGAAGCTGTCGAGCCAAGAAACAAGTTCATCGTCAAATCGGTTTTGGGCAACGAGTAACCGACGCAGTAGATTTCAGTGGCCGCTTCGATGGCCTCGCGGAAGTCAGTCCAAAGAGTGCGGATTAGTCTGGTGCGGTAGAAGGCAGATTTCTCGGCAACCGGCGGAATGATGAGCGGGACTAAATCCTTCTTAGGTAGTGGTCAAATGCGGAGGGACAACGAACCGCGAGCGTGAGCGACCGGCTCTTGTTATGAACGTCCAAGCACAGCCG
>JAABUN010005715.1_pt1 | contig 15121 bp, 13 predicted proteins | sample 5559311 | NCBI WGS metagenome assembly JAABUN01 (sample SAMN10711877, study PRJNA513370) | rock metagenome | isolation source: Antarctica rocks | place: Antarctica: Victoria Land, Siegfried Peak sud | reverse complement strand
GACGCAGCTCACGCTCCTCCACCTCGCTGATCTTGAGAGCCTCGACCGCCACCGCCCCGAAGTTCGCCGCCGTTATGACAACTCCTTCAAGACCCAGACATATTTCCGGGACCCGGTACTAGACGGTTGATCGCACGGATGCGGTGCCGTGTATCGCCTCGTGGAATCGACCATCTAGTGGTCCGTCCTGCAAGTCGAACCACCAGGGCGACGGTCGCCCTCGCGCCATAGCTCCGGTTGAGGCGCGGGTCCTACCCTTGGCGCATGGATCCCGACCGCTCCGCCCGCGTCCTCGTCGTCGAGGACGACGAGGAGATCGCCCAGGCACTGCAGCGCTCGCTGCGCCTGGAGGGCTATGAGGTCAAGCTCGCGCTCGACGGCCAGGCCGCGCTCGATGTCGCCGTCGCCTTCAACCCGGACCTCGTGATCCTCGACCTCGGGCTGCCGAAGCTCGACGGCATCGAGGTGGCCAAGCGGCTGCGCGCCCACGACGACGTGCCGATCCTGGTGCTCACCGCCCGCGACGCGGTCGAGTCGCGCGTGGAGGGCCTCGACTCGGGCGCCGACGACTACCTCGTCAAGCCCTTCGAGCGCCAGGAGCTGCTCGCGCGCCTGCGTGCGCTGCTGCGCCGCCGGCCGCCGCGTGGCTCGGCGTCGATCGTCGTCGGCGACCTATCGCTCAACCCGGACACCCACGAGGTCAAGCGCGGCGAGCGCGACGTCGAGCTCACCCAGCGCGAGTTCGAGCTGCTGGAGTACCTCATGCGCAACGAGCGCATCGTCGTGCCGCGCCAGCGGCTGCTCGAGGAGGTCTGGGGCTACGACCCGTTCGCGACGACGAACACGATCGAGGTGTTCGTCTCCAACCTGCGGCGCAAGCTCGAGGCCGGCGGCGAGGCGCGCCTGCTGCACACGATTCGCGGCGCGGGGTACGTGCTGCGGGCCTGACGTGCTCGGCCGCCTCTCCATCCGCTGGCGCCTGGCGGGCATCTCCGCGCTGCTGACCTTCGCGATCCTCTGCGGCTTCGCCTACGTCATCGGGGAGCTCACCGCACGGCGGATCCGCGCCGACTTCACCAACCAGATCATCGCGACCACGGACGACCTGGCGGGTCGCCTCGACGTGCGCATCGACCCGCTGACGCGCCGCGTCACCTCGGTCGCGCCGAAGCTCGGGCTCTACGCAGCGCCCGACCGCGCGGCCATCCGGGTGCTCAGCCAGGCCGGTGACACGCTGGCGACCTCGGGCCGCAGATCAGATCTCAGCGGCGGGAAGTTCCCCGCGCAGGGGCAGATCGACGTCGCGGGCTACCGCGTCTCGACCAAGCCGGTTGAGTTCCGCCCGTTCGGCGTGGGCTTCCTGCAGTACGGGCGCCGGCTCTCCGACATCGACGCGACCGTCCAGCGCGTGCGGCTGTTCCTCTTCTTCGGGGTGCTGACGGGGACGGGGCTCGCGCTCGTGGCCGGGCTCATGCTCGCGCGGCGGGCGATGGCGCCGATCGCGGCGCTGACGGCCACCACACGCGAGATCGCCCGCACGCGCGACCCCAACCGGCGCGTGCCGATGCCCGACGCCGACGACGAGGTCGCCGAGCTCGCCCGGACGCTCGAGGAGATGCTCCAGGCGCTCGAGGCCTCGCGGGCGGAGGGCGCGCAGATGCTCGCCAGCCAGCGGCAGTTCGTCGCCGACGCCTCGCACGAGCTGCGCACCCCGCTGACCAGCGTGCTCGCCAACCTCGACATCCTCGCCGAGACGCTCCACGGCGACCACCGCGAGGTCGCCGAGTCCGCGCTGCGCTCCTCCCAGCGGATGCGCCGCCTGGTGGCCGACCTGCTGCTGCTCGCCCGCCAGGACGCCAAGCGCGCCGCCTCGCGCGAGCCCGTCGACCTGCGGCGCGTCGTGATCGACGCCGCCGCCGAGCTCGGCCCGATCGCCGACGACCGCGAGCTCCACGTCGACGCGGAGCCCACCGCGGTCTGCGGCTCCCGTGACGAGCTGCACCGCCTCGCGCTCAACCTGATGGAGAACGCGCTCAAGCACACGCCGCCCGGCACGACGATCACCGCGCACACCGGGGTGGAAGGCGAGCAGGCGGTGCTGATCGTCCGCGACGACGGGCCGGGGGTCCCGCGCGAGCTGCGCGAGCGGCTCTTCGAGCGCTTCGTGCGCGGCGAGGGCGACCGCGGCGGCTCCTCCGGCCTCGGCCTGGCGATCGTGCGCGCCGTCGCGGAGTCGCACGGCGGCACGGTCGTCCTCGAGGAGCCGGCTTCCGGGCGCGGGGCGAGCTTCGTCGTCCGCCTGCCGCTGGCGCCGATCGGCGGCGCGGACCGCGCGGCGCCCCCGGCGGCTTCGTCCGTCGTCTGACCTGCGCGCTGCGACGTTGCGCCGGATGGTGGTCCTCGACGCGCCGACCGAACAGGCGGGGTCTCACGGACCCGACAATATCGGCCGGCGTGGAACCTCGACCGCCGTTCGGCCGAGCGCATGACGTGTTCGACGAAACGATCCAGCTCGTCGCCGACGCCGCCGGGCCGGGCGAGACCTGGATCGCCTGCCGGCCGGCATCGCCGCGCCGACCGTCGCCGCGTCACCCGGGCGGGAGCACCTCGACCGCGCAGCGCAGACCGCGCGCGTTGCCAGACGGGCCGGTCAGCGTCGGCCGGTGCGGGTCGCCCACGAGCAGCACGACCACCGCCGACGCGTCGAGCACCGGCATGTCAGTCGCCGCGCAGCTCCCGGAGGTCGGCGACGATGTCCCCGTCGGTGACCCCCGACGGCCCGCGCGCCTGGATCCGTGCCGCGACCTCGTCCCACGTCGGCTCCTTCGCCTGCGTCTCCAGGTCGACGCGAAGGTAGTCCGACAAGGACATCCCCGCCGCGGCAGCGCGCGTCTTGAGCACACGGTGCGCCTCGTCGGAGATGTTGCGCACCTGGATCATCTTGGACATGTGCTCCACACCAAGGCGTGTGGAGCACATGCGCCAGCCTCAGACCTCGACGACCACCGGCAGCACCATCGGGCGCCGCTTGAGGCGGTCGTAGACGAACTTCGCCAAGTCGTCGTGCAGCGCCTTCTGCACGAGCTCGACCTCGCGGATCTGCTTCTTGGCCGCCTGCTCGAGCGAGCTGTCCACCGCGTCGCGCAAGTCGTCGAGCAGGCGCTCGGCGTCCTCGGAGTACGGCACGCCGCGGAAGATGACCTCCGGCTCGGCGACGCTCTTGCCGTCCTGCTCGGAGATCGTCGCCACCACGACGAAGATGCCGTCGGCGGAGAGCATCCGGCGGTCGCGGAGCGCCGCGTCGGTCTCGTCGCCGAGGTCGACGCCGTCGACGTAGATCACGCCGGCCTGCTCCTTGGGCCCGAACTTCGCGCCCTTGGCGTCGATGTCAAGCGGCAGCCCGTTCTCGCCCTTGAAGACGTTGGCGTGCGGGACGCCGACGGCCTCGGCGAGCTGGCCATGCAGGAAGATGCGCTTGTGGTCGCCGTGGAACGGCATGACGTACTTCGGGCGCGTGAGGTTGAGCATGAGCTTGACCTCCTCCGCGTAGCCGTGCCCCGAGGCGTGGATCGGCGCGTCGCGCGTCGTGATCACGTTGCAGCCGATGTGGTAGAGCCGGTCGATCGTCTCGTTGACCGCGCGCTCGTTGCCCGGGATCGGCGTGGCGGAGAACATCACCGTGTCGCCCTCCTTGAGCTCGACCTGGCGATGGTCGCGGTGGGCCATCCGGCGCAGCGCGCTGAGCGGCTCTCCCTGCGAGCCCGTCGAGATGATCACGAGCTTGTCGTCGGGGAAGGAGCCCATCTCACGGGGCTGGACCATGATCCCGTCGGGGTACTTCACGTGGCCGAGCTGGCGCCCGATGTTCGTGTTCTTGCGCATGGAGCGCCCGACGAGCACGACCTTGCGGTTGTGGGTCTTCGCCGCGTCGATGACCTGCTGGACGCGGTGGATGTTCGAGGCGAAGCAGGTGACGACGATGCGGCCCTTGACCCGCGCGAACTGCTCCTCGAGGTGCGGCCCGACGCCTGACTCGCTCGGCGACCAGCCCGGGCGATCGACGTTCGTGGAGTCGCCGCAGAGCAGCAGGACGCCCTCGCGGCCGAGCTCGGCCAGGCGCTGCATGTCGGCCGGGCGGCCGTCGACCGGGGTCTGGTCGAACTTGTAGTCGCCCGTGACGAGCACGGTTCCCAGCGGCGTGGTCAGCGCGATGGCCGAGCAGTCCGGGATCGAGTGCGTCATGTGGATGAGCTCGAGGTCGAAGGGGCCGATCTCGATGATCTCGCCCTCCTTGACGTCGATGCACTCCACCTCCTTGAGGCGGTGCTCGTCGAGCTTGGAGCGCGCCATCGCCATGGTCAGCGGACCGCCGTAGATGGGGATGTCCTGCACGCCGAGGTCCTTGAGGATCCAGGGCAGCGCGCCGAGGTGGTCCTCGTGGCCGTGGGTGACGACGATCGCCTCGATGTCGTCGATCCGATCGCGCAGGTAGGAGAAGTCGGGCAGGACGAGGTCGATGCCGACCATCTCGGCCGTCGGGAAGCGCAGCCCGACGTCGACGAGGACGAGCTTCCCGTCGTACTCGATGACGGTCATGTTCTTGCCGATCTCCCCCAGGCCGCCGAGCGGCAGGACGCGGAGGCGCTCCTTCGTGGGCGCGCTCATGCGTCGGGGATCAGGTCAAGGGCGGAAAGGGCGGTGCGGATGATGGTGAGCTCCTCCTCGGAGACTTCGACGTAGGGCAGGCGCGGCGCGCCCGCTCGATGGCCCAGGAGCCCGAGCGCGGCCTTCGCCGTGGTGGCGGCGGGAGCGATCCCGAGCGCGGCGAGCACCCCCTCGAGCTCTTGGTTGATGCTTTGACGTTCATGGGGCTCGTCGACCATCCGCCGCAGCTGGGGCCCGACCACGTGGCTGGCGACGAGGATGCCGCCGGCACCGCCGAGGTCGAGCGTGCGGGCCAGGATGTCGTCGTTGCCCGCGTAGAGCTCGAGGCCGTCGACGAGCGCGAGGCTGTCGTTGTTGGCCTGCTTGACGGCGTCGACGTGCTCGAGCTGCGCGAGCTCGGCGAGAAGCTCGTTGGAGAGGTCCGCGCCCGTGCGCTGCGGGATGTTGTAGAGGACGATGGGCCGGTCGGCCGCCCGGGAGACCTCACCGTAGTGGGCGAGGATGCCCCGCCGGTTGGGGCGGTTGTAGTACGGGTTGACGGAGAGCAGCGCGTCGGCACCGAGCTCGCAGGCCTTCGCCGTCAGCGCGACCGCGTGGCGCGTGTCGTTCGAGCCGACGCCCGCGACGATCGTGAAGTCCGCGCGCGGGCGCTCGCGTGCGGCGAGCCCGATGAGCGCGAGGTGCTCCTCGTCGTCCAGCGTCGCCGCCTCGCCCGTGGTGCCCGCGACGACGACGCCGTCGGAGCCCTGGCCGGCCAAGTGGTGCATGAGCGCGACGAAGGCGTCGTCGTCGACGCGGCCCCCGGCGTCGAAGGGCGTGACGATCGCGGTGAGGATGGCTCCGAGACCGGGCATTCCCCAGCATCATCACACGCTCCGCGGCGCCTTCGCCCTCCGGCCGGTCCCCCGAGCCTGGCGTGGCCGTAGCGGTCTCGCGCGACTCTGCGCCGGAGCACGCGCGAAAGGCGCAGCCCGGGTCGGTCCGTACGGGCCGGGCCGTAGCCTCGCGGGGGTGAGCGAGCCTGCCGACCCCGACGCGCGCCTGCTGGCCGTAGAGGTCACGGCGGTCCGCTACCGCGTGCCCGACGGCGACTTCGCCGTGCTCGCCGGCGTGTCCGAGGAGGGCGAAGAGGTGACCCTCACCGGCCCGCTCGCGCATCTGCAGCCCGGGGAGAGCGCGGAGGTCGGCGGTCAGTGGCGTGAGCATCCCAAGCACGGCTGGCAGTTCCACGCCGCCAAGGTCCGCGTCCTTGCGCCCGTCTCCTCCCAGGCGCTGATCGCCTATCTGGGCTCGGTCAAGCACGTCGGCAAGCGGGGCGCGGCCTGGCTCGTGGACAAGCACGGAACCGGCGTCCTGGGCGTCATCGACGCCGATCCGCGCGGCACGCTGGCGACGGTGCCGGGCATCGGGCGCCAGAAGGTCGGCGCGGCCGTGCGCTCCTGGGAGGACCAGGGCGAGCAGCGCGTCATCCGCCTCTTCCTCGAGGAGCACGGCGTGCCGGCGGCCGCGGCGGGGCGCGTCGTGCGCCACGTGGGCCTCGGCGCTCTGGACGAGCTGCGCGCCGATCCGTACGCGCTGACCGGCGTCGAGGGCATCGGCTTCGCCACCGCCGACGCGCTCGCGCAGGCGCTTGGAACCGCTGCCGACGCAGCCGGCCGCCTCGACGCCGGGCTCGTCCACGCCCTGCAGCTCGCGGAGTCCGACGGCCACTGCTTCCTACCGCGGGACGAGCTGATCGCGCGCGCGGAGCGGCTGCTCGGCATCGGTGCCGGACACCGCATCGACGCGCTCGTCCTCGCCGGACGCCTGGTCGTCGAGGGCGACTGCGTCGCCGAGGCGCGCATGGCCGACACGGAGCGCAAGCTCGCGCGGCTCGTGCGCGCGCTGGTCGAGGACGGGCCGCAGCTCGAGGCCAAGAACCGCTCGCGGAAGCTGACGAGCTTCGCGCCGACGGACAAGCAGTGGGCTGTCGTGACCAACGTGCTCGAGCACCGCCTCTCGATCCTCACCGGGCTGCCCGGCACGGGCAAGTCGGCGTCGATGCGTGCGCTCGTCGACGTCTTGAAGGCCAACAAGCGCTCCGTGCGCCTCGCGGCGCCGACGGGGAAGGCGGCACGGCGACTGGCCGAGAGCACGGGCGCGGAGGCCACCACGATCCACCGGCTGCTCGAGTGGGCGCCCGGCGAGGGCTTCACCCGCGACAACGCGAACCCGATCGCGGGCGCCGACGTGCTCGTCGTCGACGAGGCCTCGATGGTCGGCGTGCAGCTCGCGTGCGCGCTGATGGACGCGATCGGCCCGAAGACCCACGTGCTGCTCGTCGGCGACCCCGACCAGCTCGCGCCCGTCGGACCGGGCCGGGTGCTCGAGGACCTGATCGACGCGGGCTCGATCCCGACGGTCCGCCTGACGGAGATCTTCCGCCAGGCCGCGCGCTCGATGATCATCCGCGCGGCGCACGCGATCAACGCAGGGCAGCACCCTCCGACCGAGCCCGGCGAGGGCGACATCCACGACTTCTTCCTGATCGCGCGCGACGAGCCCGCGCGCATCTTCGCCGAGGTCTGCGACCTCGCAGCCGAGCGGCTTCCGCGCCACTTCGGGCTCCAGGCACACGAGGTGCAGGTGCTCGCGCCGATGCACAAGGGCCCGCTCGGCATCGACGCGTTCAACGACGCTCTGCGTGCGCGGCTGAACCCCGACGGCGAGGGCATCCCGGGCACGCCGTTCCGCCTCGGCGACCGGGTGCTGCAGACGAAGAACAACCACGAGGAGGAGCTCATGAACGGCGAGCTCGGCGTCCTCGTGGCCTTCGATCGCGAGCGGTCCACGGTCATCTTCTCCGCCGACGACGGTCGCCGGCTGCGCCTCGGCGTCCGCGCGACCGACACGCTGCGCCTCGCCCACGCGATCTCCGTGCACAAGGCGCAGGGCTCGAACATGCGGGTGGTCGTCATGCCGCTGGTCCGCGCCCACCACGTCATGCTCACGCGCAACCTCGTCTACACCGCGCTGACGCGCGCGTCGACCGCGACCGTGCTCGTCGGGGAGCCCTCGGCGCTCGGCGTCGCCCTCGGCCGCCGCGACGCTCACCTGCGCCACACGCGCCTGGCCGCGCTCGTGGCCTGAGCGGCGGCAGCGAGGCCGGACCGGGCGCCTTGACCTTCGTCGAGCGCCGTCTTGAGTTCGCACCGACCAGACGGCACTCACCGGCTGCGGGCGTCGCGCTCGCGCTCTCGCTGGCGGTCGGAGCGGTCGGCCACCGCGTGGTCTGAGGTCTTCAGCGCGTCGGTGAAGCGGCGCGGCACGCGCGCCCCGCCCGGCGTGGCGTCGTCCTCCCAGAGCGTCACGACGACCAGCTCCGCGCCCTCGCGGCGGCAGACGTAGACCACCCCGGCGTCCGGGCCGACCCGAGCGCCGCGGAGGTACAGGGTGCCGCGGGCGCCGGTCGCCCCGGACGGTGGGTCCGTGCTCACGCGGTCCGCGTCCCAGGCGGCCACGACGCGGGCGACCACTTCGGGCTTCACGTCGAGCGCGCCGGTGCGCGAGCCGACGCGCTGGCGAAAGCGCTCCGCGGCGTGGTCGGTGACCGCGACGAGGACGCTCACGGCGCCGCAGCGCCCACGACGACGACCCCAGCCGAGCGGCTCACAGCGCTAGCCGGTAGCGCGTTGCCGGCGCCCACCAGTCGAGGCCGTGCTGCGCTTGCACGAGCTCCGCGGGCTCGAGGACCCACCCGCGCCGCTCGTAGAGCTCGCGGGCCATCGCGTTCTCGGCGAGGACCCAGAGCACGGCGTCGGCGTACCCGTCTGAGCGCAGCCGCCCCTCGGCGGCGTCGAGGAGCGCGCCGCCCACCCCCGCGCCTTGCGCGACCGGATCGACGTAGACGGCCATCAGCTCCCCGGTCGCGGGCGTCGCGTCGTCGTCGCGCGCCGGCCCCACGGACGCGAAGCCCGCCAGCAGGCCGGCCTGGTCGAAGACGAGCGTCGAGCGCCGCAGCCCGTCCGGCTGCGCGAGGAGCTCACGCCAGCGGCCGACACGCTCCTCGAGCGTCCCGAAGCGCTCGGGGTCGACCCACTCGGCGTACGCGCGCCACCAGGCACGAAGCTGCACTCCCGCCAGCGCCGCGGCGTCGTCGGGCGTCGCGCCCCGGATCACGCCCTGGAACCGAGGTGGTAGCGCACCTCGGGCGACACGCGACCCGGACGCTGACCGAGCTCCTCGCCCTGCGTCCAGCCGCGCCGCTCCAGCAGCCGGCGGACGCGGAGGTTGCCCTCGGGGACCTCGGCCGTCGCGTCGGCGGCAAGCTCGGTCTCGGCCACCGCCAGCAGCGCCGTCCCGATCCCCTCACCCCAGTGCTCCGGCATGACGCAGAGCCAGCGCAGCTCCCCCGGGCCGATCGAGACGAGGCCCGCGGCGTTGCCGTCGCTCTCGGCAAGCCAGGCGCGGGCGTCGGGCTGCTCGAGCTCCGCACGCCACCACGCCACACGGTCGGCCACGCCGGGCAGCGTCTCGGTCGAGTCGAGGAACTCGGCGTAGCCCGAGAGCAACGCGGCCATCTGCACGGCGCCCAGCGCCGGGGCGTCGGCGATCGTCGCGGGCCGGATGGCGTCGCTCACAGGACGTTCTCCAGCCCGACGAGCGGCGACCGCGGGATGTCGGCGACGCTGCGCACCGCCAGCAGCACCCCGGGCATGAAGCTCTCACGCGAAAGCGAGTCGTGCCGGATCGTGAGGGTCTCCCCCGTGCCGCCGAGGATGACCTCCTGGTGGGCGACCAACCCAGGCAGCCGCACGGAGTGGATCGGCACGTCGCCCTCCATCAGCGCGGCGGTGCGCGCGGCGGTCCCGCTGGGCTTGTCGAGCTTTCCGTCGTGGTGCAGCTCGATGATCTCCGCGCGGTGCAGGTGCTTGGACGCCTCGGCCGCGAAGCGCATCATCAGGACAGCGCCGATCGCGAAGTTCGGGCAGAAGAGCACCTTGCCCGAGCCGGGCTCGCTGGCGAGCGCGTCGACGTCCCAGCCCGACGTGCCCACGACGCAGTGCACTCCCGCGCGCACGCAGGCCCGTGCGTTCGCAAGCGCGGTGTCGGGCCGGGTGAAGTCGACGACGACATCGACGTCTTCGAGCACCTCCGCCAGCGTCGTCCCGAGCGTCGGGTCGACGCGCGCGGCGAGGACCAGGCCCTCGGCCGCCTCGACGGCCGCGCACGTCGTGGCCCCCATCCTGCCGGCGGCGCCGGCGACTCCCACGCGGATCACGAGCTGAACCTAGCGAGGTGAAGGCACTAGGTCCGTCCGGCGTCGGTTACTTCTTCTCCTTCTTCTCGAGCTTGGAGACGTCACGCGGCTCGAGGAACGGCTCGTCCATCGGCGCGCGCTCGCCGGCCTCGCGCCGCTGGCTGCGCTGGAGCTCTGAGTTGAACTCCGCGCCGAAGAGGACCGCGATGTTCGTGATCCACAGCCACACGAGGAACGCGATCACGCCACCGAGCGACCCGTAGGTCTTGTTGTAGGAGGCGAAGTTCGCGACGTAGAAGCTGAACAGCACCGAGGCGATGATGAAGAGCACGAGCGCGACGACGCCGCCGGGGCTGACGAACTTGAAGCCGGGCTGCTTGACGTTCGGCGCCGCCCAGTACAGGAACGCCAGCATGAACGCGACGATCGCGAGGATCACCGGGATCTTGGCGATGTTGAAGACGGTGACCGCAGTGCTGCCCAGGCCGACGAGGTTGCCGACCTGCTTGGCGAGGGGGCCACTGACCGTGACGCCCACGGCGACTACCACCAGCAAGAGCAGGAGCACCAGCGTGATGCCGATCTGCGCCGGCTTGAGCTTCCAGACAGGCCGCCCCTCCTCGACCTCGTAGATCGAGTTGGACGCCCGGGTGAAGGCGCCGATGTAGCCCGACGCGGAGTTGAGCGCCAGCACCAGGCCGATGACGAAGGCGAAGCCGGCCGCGCCCTTGTTGCTGGCGATGCCCATGATGGCGCTCGTCAGGATGTCCTTCGCGGGTCCGGGCGCGACCGAGCCGAGGTTGTCGAGCAGCGGCTGCGTCGCCGACGGCCCGATCAGGCCGATGATCGACACAAGCGCGATCAGCGCGGGGAACAGCGCCAGCACGGCGTAGTACGTCAGCGCAGCGGCCCAGTCGGTCAGGTTGTCGGCGGAGAACTCCTTGAAGGTCCGCTTCAGCGTGTCCTTCTTCGACGTGCCGCCGAGTTCGCCCGGGCCGTCAGGGCCGCGACCGTCGGGCGCCCCGCGGTCCTGGCGCTCTGCGTCCAGCGTCTGGCGCTCGTCTTCGTGCTCGATGGGCATTACCCGAGGTTGTCCGTCGCGTCGTACGGCAAACCGACTGCCCGGAAGGCGAGGTCAGGCCGCGACGGCGTCCAGCGCGCTGCGGAACGCGGACTCGTCGGCGCCGACTCCCGCGGCGCTCAGGCGCTCGGGCGCGTAGAGCTCGCGGGCGAGCGTCTCGACGTCCTCGAGGCTGACCGCGTCGATGCGCTCCTCGAGCTCGTCGACGGTCAGCAGCGGCATCTCGGCCAGCACGGAGGAGCCCAGGCGGTTCATCCGCGCCGTGGTCGACTCGAGGCCCAGCAGGATGCGGCCCTTGACGTTCTCGCGCGAGCGGTCGAGCTCTTCGCCCGTCGCGCCGCTCTGGCGGAAGCGCTCGAGCTCCTCCCCCACCACGGCCATCGCCTTGCCGACGTTGTCCGGCCGCGTGCCGACGTAGAGCCCGATCTGCCCCGAGTGGGCGTAGGTCGCGGTGAAGGAGAAGACGGAGTAGGCGAGCCCGCGCTTCTCGCGGACCTCCTGGAACAGCCGCGAGGAGGACGTTCCGCCCAGGATGTTGTCGAGGATCCGCAGGGCGAAGCGGCGCGGGTCGTCGCGGACGATCCCCGGCCCGCCGAGCGCCACGTGGTACTGCTCGGTCTCCTTGGTGATGAAGCGCACCCGGCGTTCGAGGTCGGGGACGCTCTCGTCCACGCCGGGTCCCGGGCCACCGCGCGCGCCGGCCTTCGCCTCGGCCCCACGCGTCATCGCCACGATCGCGGCGTGGTCGACCGATCCCGCCGCCGCGACCACGACGTTGCCCGGCACGTAGCGCCCCGCGTGGAAGGCAGCCAGCCCGGCGGCGGGAGTGCCCGCGACGACCTCGGCGCGGCCGATGATCGCCCGCCCGAGCGGGTGGTCCCCGAAGACCGCCTCGCCGAGCACATCGAAGACCTTGTCCTGCGGGTCGTCGTCGTACATCGCGATCTCCTCGAGGACGATCTCGCGCTCCGAAGCGAGATCGTCCTCGTCGAAGCGCGGGGAGAAGACCATGTCGGCCATCACGTCGAAGGCCTCGCCCACGTGGCGGTCGAGCACCCGGGCGTGCACCGAGGTGGTCTCCTTGCCGGTCCCGGCGTTGAGCTCGGCGCCCCAGCCGTCGAACAGCTGGTCGATCTCGAGCGACTCGTAGCGGGCGGTGCCGCGGAAGAGCATGTGCTCGATGAGGTGGGAGAGCCCGGCCTCGTCGTGGGACTCCCCCACGCTGCCCGTCCCGATCCAGAGCCCGAGCGCCGCGGATCGCACCGAGGGCATTGCCTCGGTCACGACCCGGACGCCCGAGTCCAGCGTGGTCAGCTCGTGGGGCTGACTCATCCTGCCGCCGCTCTACGAGTCCGAGCCGGAGCGGTGGCGCGGGCGGCCCGAGCCGCGGTCGCCGCCACGGCCGCCGCGATCGCCGCCGGAGCGCGGGGGACGCGGGCCGCGGTCTCCGCCGCCACCGCCGCCGCCACCGCTGACCGCGGCGAGCTCCTCGACGGACTTGCCGGCCACGTCGGGGTCGGCGGCCATGCGCAGGCCGATGCGGCCGCGCTCCCGGTCGACCTCGACCACGGTCACGGAGATCTCGTCGCCCTTGTTGAGCACGTCCTCGACGGTGTCGACGCGCTCGCCCGGCTTGACGTTCGAGATGTGCAGCAGCCCGTCCGTGCCCTTCGTGAGCTCGACGAAGGCACCGAACGTCGTCGTCTTTACGACCTTGGCGGTCGGGAAGGCGTCGCCGACGGCGACCTCCTTCGTCATGCCCGTGATCCGCTCGACGAGCTTGTCGGCCATGTCGCCGTTGGCCGAGTAGATGAGCACCTGGCCGTCGTCGTTGACGTCGATCTGGGACTCGAACTCCTCCGACAGCCCGCGGATCGTCTCGCCGCCCTTGCCGATCAGCAGGCCGATCTTGTCCGTGTCGATCTTGACCTTGGAGATGCGCGGCGCGTGCGCGGACAGCTGCGCGGCCGGGCCGTCGATGACGGCCTTCATCTGCCCGAGGATGTCGAGGCGCGCCTCGCGCGCCTGGGTCAGCGCGTCGCGCAGGATCTCGAACGTGACTCCCGTGATCTTGATGTCCATCTGGATCGCGGTGATGCCCTCCTCGGTGCCCGCGACCTTGAAGTCCATGTCGCCGAGGTGGTCTTCGACGCCGGCGATGTCGGTGAGGACGGTGTAGTCCTCGCCCTCCTTGATGAGCCCCATCGCGATGCCGGAGACCGGAGCCTTGATCGGCACGCCGGCCTGCATCAGCGACAGCGAGGAGCCGCAGACCGACGCCATCGACGACGACCCGTTGGACTCAAGGATGTCCGAGACGACGCGCACGGTGTACGGGAAGTCCTCGATCGACGGGATCACCGGCACGAGCGCGCGCTCGGCCAGGGCGCCGTGGCCGATGTCGCGGCGCTTGGGGCCGCGCATGAAGCCGGCCTCACCCACCGAGAACGGCGGGAAGTTGTAGTGGTGCCAGTAGAACTTCTTGCTCTCGAGGCCGAGCGTGTCGATCCGCATCTCCTCCTTGAGCGTGCCGAGCGTGGCGACGGAGTAGGCCTGCGTCTGGCCGCGGGTGAAGAGCGCGGAGCCGTGGTTGCGCGCGCCGAGGCCGACCTCGATCGTGATCGGGCGGATCTCCGTGGGCTGGCGGCCGTCCGGGCGCTTCTTCTCCTTGGCGATGCGCTCGCGGATGACCTGCTTCTCCAGCGCGGAGAAGGCCTCGGACGCGTTCGTGTGGGCCACCGCGTAGTCGGCGTGGTCCTCGTCGGGCGTGTACTGCGCGACGACGGCCTCCTTGACGGCCTGGGTCGCGTCCTGGCGCTCGAGCTTGTCGAACGTCTGCGTGGCCTCGTCGAGCTTGGCGCCGTGCGAGCCGCGGATCTCCTCGATCAGCGAGGAGAGGTCCGCGGGCGCGGCGACCTCCAGCTTCGGCTTGCCGGCCTTCTCGCGCAGCTCGTGCTGCACGGCGCAGAGCTTCTTGATCTCGGCGTGCGCGATGTCGAGCGCGTCGAGGATCTCGGCCTCCGAGACGCCGTTGGCGCCCGCCTCGACCATCAGGATGGCCTCCTCGGAGCCCGCGACGATGAGGTCGAGGTCCGAGCCGCCGTCGAGGAGCTGCTCCTCGGTCGGGTTGACGACGAAGTTGCCCTCGACCTTGCCGATGCGCACCGCGCCGACGGGGAAGGGCAGCGGCACTTCGGAGAGCATGAGGGCGGCGGACGCGCCGTTCATCGCGAGGATGTCGAACGGCTCGTCGTGGTCGACCGAGAGCGGCAGGGTGACCAGCTGCGTCTCGTAGCGCCAGCTCTTCGGGAACAGCGGGCGGATCGGGCGGTCGATCATCCGGGCGGTCAGCGTCGCCTTCTCGCCCGAGCGGCCCTCGCGCTTGAAGAACGAGCCGGGGATCTTGCCCGCGGCGTACATGCGCTCCTCGACGTCGACGGTGAGCGGGAGGAAGTCCGCGTCGCGGAGGTTGCCGACGGTCGCGGTCGACAGGATCATCGTGTCGCCGGCACGCACGACGACGGCGCCTCCGGCCTGACGGGCCATCTTGCCCGTCTCGAAGGAGAGTTCCGTGCCGGCGATCTCGACGGTGACGGTGGTCACGGCGTCATTGCTCATATGAGGTTGTTCCCTTCTCGCATCCGGCATCGGTCTGTGCGGATGCTGCTGTGGTGTGCTTCACGTTTCGGAAGTGCCACCCACGATAGCCGAAGGATCGGCGGCAAGCGCGGCGAGCCAGGCCGCATCGGGCGGTCCGGCGAGCATGGTCCCGTCCGCGAAGAGCGTCGGCGTGGCGACCGCGCCACCGCGCAGCGCGTCGCGAACGTCGCGCGTGACCCGGGCCGCCACCGCCTCCGAGCGCCGGTCGGCCTCCCAGCGGTCCACGTCCAGCCCGAGGCGCTCGCCGTGCGCCCACAGGTGCGGGTCCTCCGTGCGGCCCTGGTCTGCGTAGAGCGCGGCAGCAAGCGCCCAGAAGCGATCCTGCCGCCCGGCCGCCTCGACGGCGTGGGCGAGCACCACCGCGCGCGGGTGCTTGGCCTTCAGCGCCAGGTGGCGGAAGGCGAGGCGCACCTCCGCGGCGCCGAGGCGCTCCCAGGCCAGCGCGCAGCGCGGGCAGCTGAAGTCCGCGTAGAAGA
>JAABUN010005714.1_pt1 | contig 15122 bp, 14 predicted proteins | sample 5559311 | NCBI WGS metagenome assembly JAABUN01 (sample SAMN10711877, study PRJNA513370) | rock metagenome | isolation source: Antarctica rocks | place: Antarctica: Victoria Land, Siegfried Peak sud | reverse complement strand
TGTAAATAAAAAACTAAGGATGGCTGTATTAGAATTAAGAGCTGCATTGATTTAAGAACATGAATATAAAAGATTACATAGAAAGCGGAATTGTTGCAACTTATGTTCTGGGGCTTGCCTCCGAAGCTGAGCAAAAGGAGTTTGAATCTTTATGTAAGCAGTATCCTGAATTGATTGAGGCAAAGAGGTCGTTCGAACTGGCATTAGAAGATCAGTTGATGAAGGAAGCTGTACCCGTACCTGATGGTATAAAAGAAAAAGTTTTAGGCTCAATTAGAAAGCCGGATGCAAATAACATGAACAGGCGGGAAAGAGAATACAAAACGCCAGTGCGTAAAATCAATGTCTGGAAAATGGTTGCTGCTGGCTGCATATTTTTATTAGCCGGCAGTATTTATTTCGCTTATTTCTTCAGGGAAAAATATCAAAAATCACAGAAGGAGAATACCGAATTAAAACATAGTTTGGAGAAATCATCTTATACTAATCCGCTCCTTGCGCTTGATCCCATTGTTAAAAACCCTTCGGTTAAATGGGCAGCCATGATAGAACCGAAAGACTCATCACATTGCAGGGCTCATGTTTACTGGGATAGCGTTTCTGCAAAAACATTTCTTTTGATAGGAAATATACCCCGGCCTGTTTCAGACAAGCAATTTCATCTGTGGGCACTTGCAGATAATCACGCTATTAATTTAGGTATGTTCGATATTAAGAAACAAGGTAAACTGATACAAATGAAAAATGTGCAGAAAGCAAACTCATTTGTCATTACTATAGAACAAAATAGCGTAAGCCTTGCTCCTTCCATGCAAGCAATGTATGCTTTTGGTAAGCTATAATTTTTGTTTCACTTCATTCGGTGTTGTTTAGGCGCCTTCCGGAGGATGACGCCCAACCCAGGATTAAATAGAGGTTTTAAACTTCCCAGCCCTTGAAAAGGCATTGAACAGAACTCATAAAAAAGCATTATCAGGCGCTTAAGCAAATAATATTACTTAATTATAAAGTTGTACAGGCAGCAAGAATAAAAAGTTTTGCAGAAGATTAAATTGAATTAAGTCTTTTCATATTCTTCCCGGTACACTTATTTAATTTAATTTTGTACCTGCTGTAAAACCCCTTGACATCCTTTTGCCGGGAAGGATTTAATAATGCACTGTATTTCAAAAAAAAGTTGTAATTATGATTTTAATTAATGAGGTTCGTATTTAAGTTATAAAAGCTCAATACAGCTACGCTCATTTTTCGTAACCTAAAAACTAACGATTATATGTTTAAAAATTTATTTTGTTGTGTGTTACTATTTTTATGTCTTCTAAACGAAAAGGTGATTGCGCAAACAACACAAGCTTCCATTTCCGGAACCGTTACAAACAACGAGAAGAACCCCCAGGAAGGGGCCTCTGTTTCAGTTAGAAACGAGTCAACCGGCTTTACCACAAAAACATTAACCAGTGCCAAGGGGCAATACATTTTTAAGGAGCTTCCACTTGGTGGCCCGTATACCATAAGTGCAACCTTTGTAGGTTATGGAGAGCAAAAAGTAAGTGGCTATACGTTGAACCAAGGCGATGCGGTAAGGGTTGATATTAGCATGCAAGTCAAAGAAAACATGCTTGAAGTGGTTCAGGTTGTGGGGTCTGGCTTGAAAAATAAAATTGTAAATATTGGTGCAGCTACAGAAATATCTGCAAGAACCATGGCGCGGCTTCCTGTTAACGGCCGCAACTTCACCAGCTTATTGGATCTTTCTCCTTTAAGCCGTGGTGGTAGTATTTCCGGGCAGCTCGGCTCTTCCACCAATTATACTCTTGACGGTATGAATGCCAAGAATCCTACTTCTGCAGGTTCAACTACCAGCCGTAGCGGCGCCCCTTATTCCATCTCGATAGAAGCTGTACGTGAGTTTAAAGTAGTAACAAACCAGTACGATGTCACTTTTGGTCGCAGCGGTGGCGGTACTGTTAGCGCTGTTACTAAATCGGGTACAAATACATTTAGCGGAAGCGCATTTAACTATACCCGTGCCAGCAAGTTAGCCAGCAAGTACGATATAAGGGGTAACAGGCGTTATAATAATTATTCTACTAATCAGTTTGGATTTGCTCTGGGTGGTCCTATCATTAAAGACAAACTGCATTTTTTTGTAGCGTGGGATCACCAGCAGGATAGCAGGTCGCTGGTTATTGCAGATGTACAATCACCGGCAGATGAAAACAGGTTCAATATAGTCAGAGATACACTTGAAAGGTTTGTAAACATTGCTCGTAGCAAGTACGGAGTATCATCCAAACCTCAATTCGGTTCGTTCGATAAAAATCGTGGGTCCGACGCAGCTTTTGTGCGTTTAGACTGGCAGATCAACAGCAAAAATCTGCTTACAATCAGAAACAACTTTACTGATGACAGAAATAAGTTAGGGCTGACAGACAACACTGCGATCAACTTATATGAATCTACTGGTAATGACTTTAACAGAGATAACAGCTTGCTGGCAACTTTGCGTACATCGATTAACCCGCGTATAACTAACGAGTTGAAAGTGCAGCATCTATATACATTTCAGTCCAGCGAACCAGGGGATGATTTGCCGGCCCAAAACATTCCAAGGGCTCTGGTAGAACAAGTTGCTTCACCGATTAATGGTGCCAGAAGAACAACCACTGTTCAAATTGGTGGGCATAGGTTTGCACAGGAGAACTTTAGGAACAATGTTGTACAACTTGTTGACAACCTTTACTATAACACCAACAAGGTCAAATATACCTTTGGCTTCGACCTAATGAACACACATTCGTTGTCAAGATATGGTAGCGAGGTGAATGGTCGTTTTCATTATATCAGCCTTGCCGCATTTGAAGCCAACACTCCCTACAGGTACTACAGGGAAGTACCACTTGTGCCCGACCTGGCTGTAACCGGCAACATCCAAAACATGGGCTTGTATGCACAAATGCAAACATCCCTTGCAAAGGGCTTAGATGTTACTGCAGGTCTGCGTTACGATTATGCACATTATCCATCAGCTCCTTTAAATCAAACGGTATTGGATGAACTTAATCTTCGTACCGACAACAAAATCAGCTCTTCTATCCTTCAGCCTCGTTTCCAGTTTACATGGGACGTGAATGAGAAACGGACAGACATCATTCGCTTTGGCGCGGGTATTTTTGCTTCAGACATCAACAACTATGTGCTGATAAATAACCTAACGTTTGATGGCAAACACCTGGCTACTGTGGATGTAAGATCACCTAATATTCCTGCTGTTGATTTCAACGCGTATCGTGCCGACCCTTCCAAAACTCCTACTCTGGCTGCCTATCAAACAGCAACGATAAACTTTACCGGAGCTGATGCACAGGTGCCTGTATTGTACAAGGCTAATCTTTCTTATAGTCACTTCTTTACGCCCAAGTTTAGAATGGGCATCAGTGGTTATGCCAGCTTAGGCCGTCACAACTATACCTATATAGACCGCAACATGGCGGTTACACCTTTTTTCACCTTACCTAACGAAGACAACCGCGGTGTGTTTGTTCCTTTAACCACCATGCCGGCTAATGGTTCCGGCGATTGGCAACAAGGGCGTATAAGCAAAAAATTAGGACGCGTTCTGGAATTGACCAGCCTCGGTAAAGTAAACCAGTTTGCGGTAGTTTTAGATGGAACATGGCAGTATTTTAAAGATGGAGATCTTTCTTTTAGTTATACACGGAACGACACTAAGGATAATACTTCGTTTAATGGTAACGTTGCAAACACTGCTACGCTTGTGCAGCCTATAAGGGATGACCCGCGGGATTTAAGCAGGATCACTTATTCGGATAACCAGTTCCGCCGCAAGGTGGTGATTTTTGGTTCTTTACCCACGTTTTTTGGTGTGAGTATTGGTGTACGCTACTCAGGAATCGGTGGAACCCGTTACAGCCTGCTCTCAGGCGCCAATACCAATGCTGACTTTGTTGCAACTAATGACCTCGCCTACATTTTTGATCCTAACAATCCTGCTGTGCCCGAAAATGTGAGGACGGGCCTTAGCGCTATTCTAACTAACCCCGATGCAAGTGAAAGTATCAAGGATTACATCAGCAAAAGCTTTGGACAGATCGCCGAACGAAATGGCGGCGAGAATGGATTTTACGGCTTCCTCGATCTAAGGGTAACAAAGAAGTTTACATTTTATAAAAAGCATAATATTGAGTTGTCCGGCGACATTTTCAACTTTGTTAATATGCTAAATAGAAACAAGGGTGTAAGCAAGAATTTGGGGAACCAGGCGCTGTATGGCCTTGGAGTTGCGGCTATAGGCAACTCTCCTGCGCTTCCAAACTTTGATGCTACTAACAGAAGATTTAACTACAGAGTTAATACAGCAGGTATTCCAAATCCCGGTGGCGAACCTTATCAAATACAACTTGGAGTACGGTATAATTTTTAAACCCCGTTCTGCGGGCATGTTTCCTTTGGCAATAAAAGCGGTCTTAGACCTCCTGCCTTTTGCACTTGCAGGTCAATCCTCCCAGCCGTGCCTGGCAGGTTAGTGTTGCCGGAAGAATATAAAGGAAGTGTTGTAAAACCAATTCTCAATTTAATTAAACAGCAACATAAATTTTTAAAAGCAAAACAAGGAAGAATCAAATCAATGCCTTTAATTCATCTACCGATAAGCGTGCATCAGAAAGTATTTGTTTGAGTAATCCTTTTCCTATGCCTTTTTTGCCATGGATAGGAATAGTAACTCTTATTCCTTCGTTATTGATATAAATGGCATGACTGCCTGTTTGCCTGGAAAAGAAAAAGCCTTTGTATTCAAGGGCTTTTATCAGTTGTTTGGAATTGACGACAGGAAGCTTTTGGCTCGTATTGCAACCCGTAATTGTGAAGAATAAACTTCTTCATACAGCGCTTCCCCCCTCGCTATCCTGTCTTCTATATGAAGTTTTATTGCATCTTCTATCATTTCCAAAGCTTCTTCTTTTGTACTGCCTTCAGTAAAGCAACCCTGCAAAGCAGGGCAGAGGGCTAAAAAATTTCCATCCTCATCTTTTTCTACTACTACGGTAAAGTTATAATCTTTCATTTGGCAACTGTTTTTTAAACTTTGGTAATATATTGCTTATAAAGATAAATACAATTATGCAGTTTAAAGGAGGCAGGAAGATTTAGGGCGGTCTTCCTTGCAGCCGCGCCATTAAATATTGTTATCACTCTCATTGGTAGCGCTGGCAAAAAGGCTCAGCTTATGAGATGCAGGGAAATTAGTGATGCCTCTCGACTGTTCTTCACCTTAAAAATAGATGAGCAAAGCTGGTGTTGAAGTACACTAACAGCAGCAGCAAACAATCCCCCTATCATTAACTACAATAAAAACCAAAGTCATTTTAATAAGCTATAATTTTAACTCAAAACTTATTTTATGGGAATACTTGTTCGTATCATTATTATTGCCGTTGCGGCTTATTTAGCTGCCCGATTTTTACCTGGTGTTACTATCGCCGATGCTAAAACCGCTGTACTGGTAGCCCTGGTTCTTGCTTTATTAAATGCTTTTGTAAAGCCTATTCTAATAGCGCTTACGCTGCCGGTAACCATTCTTACGCTGGGTTTGTTTCTATTGATCATCAATATTCTTATTATTTATCTTGCTGCCTACATTGTGCCAGGCTTTCGGGTAGATGGATGGCTATCAGCTTTGCTGTTTAGCCTTATAGTAGCCTTAATAACTTATCTCCTGGATGCTATTCTTTAGTGCATAGATTTCAGCCTTTACATGTGTTCTCCACCTGCATGAGGAAAAGGAACAGGGTGAAGAACATAACCAGGGCAAAAAAATACAGCCAAATGAATAACATACTGACTAATACCACAATAAACATAAAGCAATACCTATTACTATTTGTATGCGCAATGTTTATAACAACGATTTTCGCCAACTGTGCATCTCAGCGAGCTACCAGCCTACAGCTACCAAATCACAACGATCGCAAACTCTTGCTGCGGGATGAGGGATTATCTCAACTTAGTTATATAGATATCGCTAATCCTAATAAGAATTGGTATGTAGCTGTACCAGCAGGTCGTGATATTCAGTTGGCAGGAAACGGGCGGGTTTTAATTGGTACAGGTAACGGTTACGAAGAGCGTGAAATTGCAACAGGTAATAAGGTATATGAACTTACTTCATTGCCCGGTACAATTACTGCCCGAAGACTTCGTAATGGTAACACTCTGCTTGCGGGGATAAACTGGCAGGGAAAGCAAGGAATTGTATTAGTTGAAGTAGATATGAGTGGTAAAATTCAGCGCACAATTGCTTACGCCGGATTTGATTATGTTCGTCTTGTTCGTGAAACAGTATCCGGTACTTTTCTAGTTACTGCTGATGAGATCGTTTTTGAAGGAAATGCAAAGGGAGACATTATATGGAAGGCTACGGTAACCGGCCTGCCTAAACCCCATGCATGGCAAGCCTTACGTTTAGCCAATGGACAAACAGTTGTAAGCAGTGGCTACGCAAAGAACCTTCAGATTTTTGGAGCCGATGGAAAACTGTTAGATACTATAACCGGCCCTGCCGAAGTAAACCCTAATTTTTATGCTGGTTTTCAAATTTTGAGTAATGGTAATTATGTGGTTACTAATTGGCAGGGTCATGGGCAAAAATTTGGAGCAAGTGGTACGCAACTGCTGGAGTACACGCCAAAAGGCGAACTTGTATGGTCGTGGCGGCAGGACCCGGCAAAGTTTTCTTCACTTCAAGGTGTTATCGTGCTGGATGGTTTGGATGTAACCCGGCTTCATGTAGAAGATGCAAACGGAAGACTGGTACCGGTAATTGTACGATAACTATAAGATAGGTTAAGCCGAAAAAAATACACAGTTGAAGTAGGCTGCAACACTTATCAATCAGTTAGTATTCTGCCTGCATAGTCCTTTGCTTAACTCACTAATTTTTATACTAATTCAGGCAAGAAACTTCAATCACTTACCTGGAATTATTAATAGCAATGAATTTAATTGATAGCACCATTTATTCAGGTACCAGTGGCCTGGTACTTCCTGTGCCACAATCATTATACCCTCCTGAATTTGAGGGTAAAAGCAGGTTAACTTACTATGCATCGTTATTTAATAGTGTAGAGATCAACAGTTCGTTTTATAAAATACCAAAAGTATCTACTGTTAGTAAATGGGCTGAAAGTGTGCCCGGCAATTTTCAATTTACGTTTAAACTATCGAAAGCTATAACCCATGCAAAGGGACTTGATTTTAAAGCTGAAGATATTGATCTGTTTATGCAAACCATCGCTTATATAGGCAACAAAAAGGGATGTTTGCTGGTTCAGTTTCCACCGCGATTGAAGATTGAAAAATTTAATCAATTGCAAAACCTGTTAATAAGCATTCAAAGTGCCAACCCAAATAATGCCTGGAAAGTAGTTGTGGAGTTTCGTAACCAATCATGGTATAATGAAGAAGTATATGCTTTGCTCGAACAGTATAATATTAGTATGGTAGTTCATGATCTCCCGGCTTCAGCTACGCCACTAACAGTACCGGCAGCAAGTTTAAGGTATCTCCGGTTTCATGGTCCCGGCGGGAGATACCGTGGAAGCTACGGGGATGATTTTTTATATGAATATGCACAGTATATCAAGGACTGGATAAGTGAGGGAAAGGCTGTTTATTTTTATTTTAATAATACAATGGGAGATGCCGTTAAAAATCTGCAGACGTTAAATAGTTTTCTTCAAGCATAACGCCAATAAAAACAATGAATTAAAAAATTACATAGTAATCTACTGTTCATAAATTTGCAGTAGAAGGATGTATCAGTTTCGAAGAAACATAGCGTTCAAGATAGAATGTATCAAATCATAACATAACCTTCTTATTTCTACAATGATAAACAGACGTGAACTTTTTAAAGGATTAAGTGCAACTGCAGGAGTATTTCTTTTGCCTCGTTTAAGTGAAGGTAAAAACCCTGGTAAAGTTACCAACACCTTTACTTATTGTCTTAATATGGCTACTATCCGTGGTCATAATCTTGGCTTTGCAAAGGAGTTGGAAGTGGCTGCCGCGGCAGGATTTAAAGGTGTAGAGATTTGGATAGACTCCTTACAAACTTATCTTAATAAAGGCGGTTCTTTGAGTGATGCGAAAAAGCGTATTGACGATTTAGGTCTGAGGGTTGAAGACGCTATTGGTTTTGCTAAATGGATTGCAGAGGACGAAGCGCAACGTAAACAAGGGCTTGAACAAATGAAGCGGGAAATGGACATGCTTGCACAAATTGGCTGCAAAAGAATTGCAGCACCACCGGCAGGTGCAACAGATGCTCCTGTTCTTGAATTAAAACGGGTGGCGGAACGATACCGCACTATCCTCGAACTTGGTGATAAAACAGGTGTAATACCCCACCTGGAAATGTGGGGATTTTCAAAAAATCTAAGCCGCGTAAGTGAAGTGATGTATGCAGCATTAGAAAGTGGTCATCCGTCTGCAAAAGTTTTGCTTGATATTTTTCATATTTATAAAGGAGGTTCAGGCATTGATACGCTTTCGCTAATTGGTAAACCGGCAATCGAAATATTGCATATTAACGATTATCCTCCTAACCTTCCGGCTTCTGCCATTACTGACGCTGATAGAATATTTCCGGGAGATGGCGTTGCACCTGTGCGACGTATATTACAAATCTTAGGTAATGAAAATAAACCACTGGTCATTTCTTTGGAAGTATTCAACAAAACCTATTACAAGCTTGACGCATTAGAAGTTGCAAAAACAGGTTTGAGGAAAATGAAAGCGGTAACAGAAGGGGTTTAATTGATTTTTAGTTCGCGTAAATAGTGTAAGTGTTAGTTTAAGTATTGCAGTTTGCTTGTCTTTTTTAAACGATCTTAAAGTAAGCTCTTACCTTGCTTACAGCACTTGTAATAGCATGGTTTGTTAATAAAGAGCATACAGTTACACTTTCACCTTAATGGGCAAACTCTTTAAGCTCCAAATTTAGCAGATGTATTAGTTTGCAGCTTTAAAATCATCCTGAATGAAGTATGTATTTTTAAGCTTGGCATTTTATATAGCGGCAAGTATTGCAGGCGCGCAATCTAAAAATAATATAGACTTTGAAACTTACAATCCTACCTCCTCGCTGGTTGTTCCGCAACATGTGGTAACCAAAGCTAAATTTCCGTTTATTGACGTTCACAATCACCAGGGTAATATGTCTCCGCAAACCTTAACCGGTTTGGTTAAAGTGATGGATACATTAAACATGGCAGTAATGGTAAATCTTAGCGGCTCAAATGGAGACAGGCTGAAGCAGTCTGCTGAAAATATTAAGGCAAATGCCCCCAAACGTTTTTTAGTTTTTGCTAATATAAATTTTGATGGCATTGGCGAAAGCAACTGGACACAAAAAGCAGTAACGCAGTTGGAAGAAGACGTAAAGAATGGTGCAGCAGGTCTGAAAATATTTAAGACACTTGGTTTATCTGTAAAAGATAACCAGGGAAAAAGAGTTGCAGTGGATGATGTAAGGCTGGATGCTATCTGGAAGAAATGCGGTGACCTTAAAATTCCTGTTCTCATACATACTGCCGATCCAAAACAATTTTGGGAGCCAATGGATAATAACAATGAACGCTGGCTTGAGTTAGTTACAAGGCCCGGCCGCAAAAGAAGTAATACCGATCCTGCACCCTGGCAACAACTTATAAACGAACAACACCGCATGTTTAAAAAACACTCCAACACTACTTTCATTGATGCACATTTCGGCTGGTATGCCAACGACCTTCAAAAGCTGGGCACGCTGATGGATGATATGAAGAATGTTTACGTTGAGTTCGGTGCCGTAATTGCTGAACTTGGTCGCCAGCCTATTGCTGCAAATGCCTTTTTTATCAAATACCAGGACAGGATTTTATTTGGCAAAGACAGTTGGGTACCCGAAGAATATACCACTTACTTCAGGGTGCTTGAAACTAAGGATGAATACTTTCCTTACCATAAAAAGTACCATGCCTTTTGGGCAATGTATGGTATGGGTTTACCCGATGAGATACTGAAAAAGGTATATTATAAAAATGCTTTACGCCTGCTTCCTTCAATTGATAAATCTTTATTTCCTTAACAAACTGTCCATATTTGTGAATTAGAATACAAATGAAACTTGTTAAACAGAATTAGAGTTCAACTCCTTGAAATTCAAAACATCCGTGTTTTAACTCATAACCCCTGTCAATTCTTTCTGTATTCGCCGGCACGAAATAAAGAAGGGCTTATCTGTTATACTTATAGATATTTCCTGCCCTGAAATTACGTAACTGCCCGCAATAGATCCTAAAGGTGTTTTAGCCTGGAAGTTTCCCTGAGTAGAGTCTCCATTAAATGACCCTCCTGCATTTAGCAGTTCTTGTCTTGCTCTTCTTATTAAGCTTTCTGCGTCTCCTGAAAATGGTATATTGAATTGACACATAATAATAGTTTTAAAATGTACCGGCTTTAAAATTTACATTATATAAATGCAAAACCGAAAGATCGTGAAGAATGTATATGGGTAGAAATATTTTAAGGAATAAATAAAGCTATAAACTTATAACCCTTTTTAATTAGTTAACGCCTAATCTTATGTTTTTTTTGAAGCTTCAAAGTTATACAACTAAAAAAATTAACTTCAATTATTAATACATTTTATGAATAAGTACCTGAAGCCTGTAACCGCGCTTTTACTCTGCATTGTTATAGTAATAAGCTGCGGCAAAAATACTGATACCAATCCATCAAACGGGATTGAGTTTTTTGTTTCTGCTACACCTTCGGGTTCATATACTAAAAATGTGCTGCAGGCTCTTGCAATAGCAAAAGGTTATGCTAATTATGCATCACAAATAAAATATGATGTTGATTTTTTTAAATTCATATACAAAACCACTTACAAAGGAAAAACAATAGACGCTTCAGGTTTACTGGCTGTTCCCAAAAACACACCTGCAACACCATCGTTGTTAAGTGCCCAACATGGAACCCTGTTTAAACATACTGACGCTCCTTCCAACTTTCCCGCTACTTTCACGGGTTTTGAATTATTTGCTTCAGAAGGGTTTGTTACGGTAATCCCGGATTATATAGGCTTTGGTGTTTCAAGTAATCTTATTCATCCTTATTACGATCAGCAGCATTCGGGCACAGCAGTAGCAGATATGCTGAAGGGTGTAAAATATTACCTGCAAAAAGAAAAGATTGCTGTTAGCAACAGATTGTTTTTATTAGGATATTCAGAAGGCGGCTATGTAACTATGGCGGCTCAAAAAGAAATAGAAACCCATCCTGAACATAACTTATCTCTCACCGCTGCTGCTGAGGGCGCAGGGGGGTACGATTTAACAGGTATGCTTACCACTATTGCCACTACGCCTGTTTACGCTGAACCACCTTATCTTGCTTTTATATTGCAGCTTATAATACTACCTACGATTGGAAAAGTCCTTACACTGATTTTTTCCAGGAGCCCTATGCGGGCAGAATACCAACATTATTAAACGGTACTAAAGCACAGTCTGAAATAAATGCAGGGCTAACCACTTCAATGGCGGCTTTATTTAATCCTGTATTCCTTGCTAACCTGCTAAATCCCACAGCAGAACCGGTTCTAAAACAGGCAACCCAAAATAACAGCCTCCTGAACTGTGTTCCTAAAAGCCCTACCCGCCTTTATCATGGTACGGCTGATGTTACTGTTTTTTATCAAACCTCCGAAACAACTTTTAACAAGTTTAAAGCTGCCGGGGCAACTAAAGTAGAATTTATTTCTATCCCCAACGGTAACCATCAAACAAGTATTGACCCCATGCCCTCTAATGCTCTTGCCTGGTTTCAGTTGTTGGATAAATAAAGCATTTAGTAATTCTTTAAAACCAGAAGAAATATCTGTTTTAAAAATTTGGTACGGGTACTCAATATGTGTACAATTTTTTACAAAATGGTCTGTCCATTTAAATTCTAAGCATTAAAAAAAGGAGCCGTATAGCTCCTTTCTTTAAATGCATCTCATTCTAAAATTTATGCTTCTTCTTCTGAGGCTTCATAATTTACATTGTTCTCTGCAATGCCTGTAAGTAATAGATCTGTTTGCTTCTCCTCTTCGAGGGTTGTATGCAGCAGTTGTGCGGCCTGCGAAAGACCTAACGTGTCAGCAAGCTGTGCTAAACCACCATACGTCGAAATTTCATAATGCTCAACTTTTTGAGCTGCGAAAATTAATCCTACGTCCCTGGTAGCTGTGTTTTTATCGGTATCTGCAATAATGCCTTCACCTTCCTTTATAATGCCTTCAATTGCCTCGCAGGTTTTACCTTTTGCTTTTTCGCCTATAAGTTGAAAAACCTGCTCCAACCTTTCTATTTGTTGCTCTGTCATAGTAGTATGACTTTCAAAAGCCTGCTTTAGCTCTTCGGACGTAGCAGCCTTTTTCATTTTAGGCAGCGTTTTAGCAATCTGCTTTTCTGCATAATAAATGTCCTGTAACTCATTAACAAAAAACTCTTTCAATAATGAATTTGCAGCGCCGGCGCCTACATTTTTTCCAACTGTTTGGTACTTTGCCATAAAATATAATTTTAATATTTTATATAAAACTTTATGCCAACTCCTTTTGCCCTTGCGGTTAAAGTCTTCAATGTATTTGCAAGCCTGCTGCTATTAATAGTTTAAATGCTATTGTGCTCCATTTTAGCCGAAAGAGGTAATATTTCAACACAAAGCAAAAATAATGAAGCAGCAATCTAATTTTTTTATATTTGCAACCGCTTCAAAAGAAGCCAGGCCTATAGCTTATCGAGATAATTATTGGGACGATAGCTATTGGGAGGTTAGAGCACTTTGAACTTGTATGAGTTTTGTATATCTTTTGCATAATCAAACAAAGGATAGCTTTTATATTGGAAGTACAACACAACATCCCGAAAAAAGATTAAACCAGCATAATAAATATTTTTTTAAAGGCGCTTTCACTACTTAATACGATGATTGGAAATTATACTTTAAGCTTGAATGCGCTCATATACTCAAGCTTTAAAAATAGAAAAGCATATTAAGAATATAAAGAGTAAAAAATATATTCACGACTGTGCTAAATATCCTGAAATTTCTCAAAAGCTTTTAAAGAAATATTCATCAAGTGAAAACAATCAAAAAGATATTTAGTTACTTTGCGCTCTCCGGATAGAAATCGGGGCTGGCTAAATAGGCCGGGCCTATAGCTCAGTTGGTTAGAGCACCTGACTCATAATCAGGGGGTCCCAGGATCATGCCCTGGTGGGCCCACTTAAAATCAAGCACTTAGAGGATAAATATTCCTAAGTGCTTTTTTATTTCCAAGCAATTTCCAAGCAAAAATTGATTTTTATCCTCTTTTTACTTAAGCACGGACATCTTAATAATTTAGAGACATTTGTCAATTCTAAACGTTTCTTTTCTTTCTTAATTTTATCCTAAGCTTATTATTACCGCTTAAAGCATATAATTATGACCTGGAAAGAAAAATTACGCAGTAATTTATTGCTTCGCAATATGGTCTCAGATGTGATCGGTTTTCCTGCTTCTGCTCCTGAGAAAACTTTTATTCCTTATTTTCTATATAAGATTGGAGCTTATCAAAGGGATTATTATTTGTATTTTACTACTCTGCCTACCAGCGTTCGATATACGAATGATATTTTTAATAAATTGTATGAATACAATGGGTATGACCTCATTCAGTACATAGAATTTCATTATGCTGCCTATGATAATAAAGCTGATTTCCTTCGTTTTCTTCGCTATGAAACTGACAGAAGATTAAAACTAAAGCTGGGTAAATCTTTTACAGCTAAGCTGGAGACAGTAATGAACTGGCTGACGGAAAAACAACAAGAGCAGCAAACCTTGCGGCAGCAAGAGTTGAAAGTTCATTTAGAGCAAAAAGTTTATAATATTATCAAAAAGGAAGTAAATAAGGATAACAGTCCTCAACAACCAGACAATGAAAACATAGCTAAAGAAATTGCCAACAATTTAGCACCGTACCTTGATACCCTCGTTGCAGCTTCGGAAGAAAAAATGGAAGCTATTGCAGCCGGATATATAATGGGCAATGTTCAGCTAAACAATCACAACCACCTTGAAAAACTTATTCAGCTGTTTTATCTAATTCAAAATGCTGCAGCCCCAAAAGAACCCGGAAAAGTTGAACTTGTTTTTAAGCAATTTACCGCATTGGATTTAGCTAACATTTTGCATTTTCACTTTGGCGCTTTCAAAGATAAAAAGGTCAATACGATCCAGGGTAATATTAAAGGAGCTATCGATAATCTTAAATTTAAAAATCGTGAAGTGAAAAAGCTTAGTGAAGCACTTGAGGATTTCTTTTATTCTTCAACAAGGTGAGTAATATTGACCAACCACCGTTTTCTTATTTTCTTAACAAGAAGAAAAGATTAATAGAAATTTTGGTTTATATAATACTTAAAAACAGATTATTATTATTGCGGCCTCATGGCCCTTCCTATTAATATCAATAAACCCATAACGGGTAAAACTATTGAATGGGATAGAATAGAATATAAATCTGGTTAAAATCCGGAAGATATACTACATTCTGTTTGTGCTTTTGCAAACGATATCAATAATTGGGGAGGTGTGTATATAATTATAGGTATTGAAGAAAAAGACGGAACACCTCAATTACCACCTATAGGCATCAATATGTAGCGGTTAAAACGAATCCGTGAATTTGGCCAAAACGAATTCATGAATCTATCACCAAAATATTGACTTAATGAAACGTTCGTTTCTTTTTATTTAAAATTGGCTTTTTTACTACCGCCAGTAGCAGCCTTCAAATTATTTCCAGCTTATATCCTTTTCCATGAACATTAACAATTCGGACAGTTGGGTCGGTTAGGAGTTTTTTCCGGAGCTTGGATATAAACATATCTAAGCTTCTGTCAACAATGACACCTTCATCTTCCCAAACTTTTTGTAATACACTTCTTTCGATAAGGCTATTAGGTTTGGTTGCAAGAATGTATAATAGTTTAGATTCCTTCTCGGAGAGCTTAATTTGT